>Ga0207667_10007548_pt1 | contig 13049 bp, 6 predicted proteins | sample KBSCornC52_FD_184301 | JGI IMG/M metagenome (GOLD analysis project Ga0207667, IMG submission 184301) | Corn rhizosphere microbial communities from Kellogg Biological Station, Michigan, USA - KBS Corn C5-2 (SPAdes) (version 2) | ecosystem: Host-associated > Plants > Roots > Rhizosphere > Soil ...
TAGCCGCGCAGCGCCCGGGCCGCCGCCACCGGATAGGTCAGCGCGCCGAACTGGTCCCGCAGCGACCCGTCGGTGGCGTGCTCGGCGAACGCGACGTTCAGCCCGGCCGTTGCCGCGTTGAGGAAGATCCGGTCCGTGCCGTCCTCGAGCCGCACGCGAGCTGCGTCCACCGCGCAGACGCGGGGCGAGCCGGCGATGACCGCCGCCGCCTCGCGGCCGTCGGGAGGCAGGCCGAGCGAGCGGGCGACGTCGTTGCTCGTGCCGAGGGGGACGATCGCGAGTAGCGACTCCGTCCCGTGTACGGCGTTGACGGCGGCGCACACCGTGCCGTCGCCGCCGGCGGCCACGACCAGGCACGCCTCGCCGTCCTGCAGCCGCTTGCGCAGCTGGGCCGAGTCCTCGACCGCGACGACGTCCTCGATCGTGAAGCCGGCCTCTTCGAGCACGGCGCGGGCCGGCGCGAGGTCGTCGGCCGCGCCGGCGCCGTCCGCGGTCAGCAGCACGGCGTTCCGCGGGATCGCGATCTCGAGGTCCGGTGCATCGACCTCGTGCACCGACCGCTGGCGCAGCGCCCGCACGAGCCGAGCCCCGAGCAGCCCGGAGCCGACACCGATGACCGACCCGACCAGCACGTCGCTCGGGTAGTGGACGCCGGTGTGCACCCGCGAGTACGCGACCGCCCCGGCCGCCGGCAGCAGCGCCGGGGCGACCGCCGGCAGCGCGATGCTCGCGCCGGTCGCGAACGCCAGCGCCGACGCGGAGTGGCCGGACGGGAAGGAGAACGTGCGGGGCAGCGGCAGCAACGGCTCGCCGCCGCCGCGGAAGGCGATCGGCGGCCGGTCGCGCCGCCAGGCGAACTTGAGCGGGCCGTTGACGAGGGTGGCGGCGATGCCGATGCCGGCCAGCCCGCTGCCGGCCGCGCTGCGCGGCCGGCGCCGGCCGGTCGCCCACAGCACGCCGGCCACCCCGAGCCACAGCATCGAGCGGTTGGCCGACTCGCTGGCCGCCATCAGCACCCGGTCCGCCGGCCCGGACCGGCCGCGGGCCGCGGCGGCGAGCAGCTGCCGATCGAGCCGGCCCAGCCGCCGGCGGATGCGCCGCCCCCGCTCGTTCACGGCCTCACTCCGTTCGGCCGGCCAAGCCCTGAGTTGGATTGTTCGCTCACGAGTTCGCTCACCGCCGCGGCAGGAACGGGTTGAGCGAGTCCGGGTTCTTCAGCGCACCGGCGCTGACGGCCTGCTCCACGGGGACACCGGCGAGGATTCGTTTGACGGGCACCTCGCATTTCTTCCCACTCAGTGTCCGCGGTACCTCATCGATCGGCACGATCTCGTCCGGGACGTGCCGGGGCGACAGCTCGCGGCGGATCGTCTCGCGCAGCCGGGGGCCGACCTCGGCGAAGTCGGCGCCCTCCTCCAGCACGACGTAGAGCAGCAGCCGCCCCTCGGTCCCGGCGGCCGAGGTGTCGATGACGAGGGAGTCGAAGACGCCGGGCAGCTCCTCGACGACCCGGTAGAACTCGGCCGTGCCCATGCGCACGCCGCCCCGGTTGAGGGTGGAGTCCGAGCGGCCGTAGATGACGCACGAGCCGTCCGGGTCGATCTTGATCCAGTCGCCGTGCCGCCAGACGCCCGGGAAGACGTCGAAGTAGGCCTCGCGCAGCCGGGCGCCGTCCGGGTCGTTCCAGAACCCGACCGGCATGGAGGGCATCGGCGCGGTGATGACCAGCTCCCCCAGTTCGCCGACGATCGGCGTGCCGCCGGCGTCGAAGGCGTCCACCGCGCAGCCCAGCAGCCGGGCCGGGATGACCCCGGCCCGCACCGGCAGCGTGGGGGCGCCGCCGACGAAGGCGGTGCAGACGTCGGTGCCGCCGGACAGCGACGTGAGCAGGACGTCCGCCTTGACGTGCTCGTACACCCAGGCGAAACCCTCCGGCGAGAGCGGTGCTCCGGTGGAGCCGACCGTCCGCAGCGCCGCGAGGTCGAGCCCGGCCGGCTCCACCCCGGTCTTCGCGCAGGCCTGGATGAACGGGGCCGACACCCCGAAGCAGGTCACGCCCTCGTCCGCGGCCAGCTGCCACAGCGCGTCCGGGCCGGGGTGCATCGGGTTGCCGTCGAACAGCACGATCGGGCAGCCGACGGTCAACCCGGAGACGAGCAGGTTCCACATCATCCAGCCGGTGGTGGAGAACCAGAAGAACCGGTCGTCGGGGCCGAGATCGAGGTGCAGCCCGAGCTGCTTGACGTGCTCGAGCAGGATCCCGCCGTGACCGTGCACGATCGGCTTGGGCAGCCCGGTCGTGCCGGAGGAGTACAGGATCCACATCGGCGCGTCGAACGGCATGGGTTCGAACGCCAGCCGGGAAGTATGGGTCGCCGGCCGGGCGAGCAGGTCCGGCCAGCGCACGGCGTCCGGCAGGGTGGCGTCGTCGTCGAGATAGGGCACGAGGACCGTCGTGGTGACCGTCGGCAGCTGGGCCCGCAGGGCGGCGACGGTGTCCCGCACGTCGAACGCCTTGCCGCCGTAGCGGTAGCCGTCGACGGTGAACAGCACCGTCGGCTCGATCTGGGCGAAGCGGTCGACGATCGCCCGGGCACCGAAGTCGGGTGAGCAGGAGGACCACACTGCACCCAGCGAGGCGGTGGCCAGCATCGCCACGAGCGCCTCCGGGGCGTTGGGCAGCAGCGCGGCGACCCGGTCGCCCCGGCCCACGCCGTACTCGACCAGGGCGGCGCGGACGGCGGCCACCTCGGTGCGCAGCTCGCGCCAGGTCAGGCGCCGCCGCCGGCCGTCCTCGCGGGCGAAGATCACCGCGATGCCGTCCTTGTCGACGCCGACCGGCGGGTAGAGCGCGTGCTCGGCGTAGTTGAGCGTGCCGTCCGGGAACCAGCGGGCGCCGGGCATGCGCGCCTCGGCCAGCCCGGCCGACGGCGGCGCACTCCACCGGATGCCGGCCCATGAGGCGAGCGCGCGCCAGAACCCGTCCAGATCGGCCACCGACCAGCGCCACAAATCCTCGTAGCCACCGGCGACGCCGACCTGCTCGGCGAACCGGGTGAGGTGGGCCGCGGCGAGCCGCTCGGGCCCGGGCTCCCACAGCAGGTCCCCTTCGGTCAACATGACCGAAAACCTACCGAGCCTCCCGCCGCGGCCGGTCGGCGGCGATGGACTACTTCGTCACGACCACCAGCGCGTCGGGGATCGGCCGTTCGGCCCCGGCGGCCGGGTGGTTCAGCACGCTCAGCGTGCTCGCGCCCGGCAGCTTGGCGACCATCTCGGTCGACCCGCCGCCGTCGAACACGACGCCGGACCAGCACTTGAGGTGGAGCAGGTAGGTGGTGAGCTGGTCGTAGGTCACGCCGACCGAGGTGCGGACGCGGCCGTCGATGGCCCCGAGCAGGACGGTGAGCCCGTCCTTCGACACGCAGGCGAACGTCTCGGGATTCGGCCCCCACGAACTCAGCGCCGAGCCGGTCGGGTCGTCGTAGGCGAGGCCGTTGCGGACGAGCTCACGGCGGCCGCCGATGGCCACGACCGGCCTGCCCTTGGGGTAGCTGACCGAGACGGTGACGCGGTCGCCGGCCCGCAGGTTGGCCCGCAGCCAGTCGGCGCTCGAGCCGCAGGCAGCGAGGCCCCAGGTGCCGGTGGCCGGGCGAGCCACCGACCGGGTCCGGGCCAGCGCGGTGATGCTCTGGACGCCCTTGACCGTGTGGCCGGACGCCACCTCGCAGCCGCGGTAGAGGTCTCCGCTGGCCAGCGTCGAGTTGATCAGGACGACGTGGTCGTTGGTCGCGTCGTCGGCGCTGTTGAGCGAGTAGATCGAGTGCGTGACGGCGCGCCGGCCGGTGGTGGCCGCCCGGCTGAGCGAGTACACGTACGGCACGGCACCGATCGCGGCGTGGCCGTCGGCCCGCACGTAGAGGTTGGCCAGCCGGTTCAGCCGCGGCGACTTCAGCACCCGGCTGTTGTTGATCACGCCGCCGCGCGGGGGCGCGGTGTCGGAGTACAGGTCGAAGAAGTCGCCGTTGATGCCGCCGATCGCCCCGGCCCGCTTGGCGAGGGCGGACAGCGTCTGGCGTTGCAGGCCGATCAGCTGTCCGGGCGTGCGGGCCTGCAGCGTGACGTGCCGGCCCAGCTTCGCCTGCAGGAGCACGGCCTCGACCGTCCGGCCGCGGGAGTTGCGGAAGCTGTCGCGCCAGTAGGTGACGCCCGGGGCGAGCGTCGTGACGCTCGAGGTGGCGGCTGCGGTGCGGGTCTGGGCGGTGGCCGAGCCGCCGCCGGCCACGGCCGCCCCGGCGCCGAGCGCGAGGACGCAGGCCAGCGGGACGAGACGCCGGCGCACCGTTCCAGCAGTGAGCACCGCAATGGGCATGGGGGCGACCTCTCCTCGACTGCACTCCGCCCCCACCCCATCGACAGGGCAGGGCACGGCTTGAGAGTTGCGCCCCCCGCGAACGACTACCTGACGGCGGCCGCGCGCGATGCGACGAATGGTACCGGTCGGCTCAGGCCGACGCGATCAGCCCCAACTCGGCCGAGGACACCAGTAGCGGGTTGTTCGGCAGCACCCGCACGGTGTAGCCGAAGCTGCCCGACCGGTCCAGCGGGACGTCCCCCTCGAACCGGGTCGTCCCGTTGATCGCCCCGACGACGCGCAGCGGCGCCGTCCGCAGGTTCACGAGCCGGTCGTCGTGGTCGACCGAGCCGTAGACCGCCTCGACCTGGACGTCGTCCGGCCCGAGGCCACCGAGCGCGATCTCGGCTCGCAGCGTCAGCTGGTCACCCACCTGCGCGTCGGCCGAGCCGGACTGCAGCTGCGAGTCGACGTGCAGCACCGCGACGGCCGGCCACTTCTCGGTGACCTGACCCCGCCACGCGGCCAGCTCCTTCGCCGCGGCGAAGGAGTCGGCGAACATCTGCTGGGACGACGCGCCGGCCGGCTGGTAGAGCCGCTCGACGTACTCGCGCACCATCCGGTCGGCCAGCACCTTCGGCCCGAGCGTCTTGAGCGTGTGGCGCACCATCTGCACCCACCGGGTCGGGACGCCCTTGCTGCGGTCGTAGAACCGGGTGACCACGTTCTTCTCGATCAGGTCGTACAGCGCGTGCGCCTCGAGGTCGTCGCGCCGGTCGGCGTCGGAGAGGCCGTCGGCCGACGGGATCGCCCAGCCGTTCTCGCCGTCGAACCACTCGTCCCACCACCCGTCCCGGATGGAGAGGTTGAGCGCGCCGTTCAGCGCGGCCTTCATCCCGGACGTCCCGCACGCCTCGAGCGGGCGCAGCGGGTTGTTCAGCCAGACGTCCACGCCCCAGTACAGGTAGCGGGCCATCCCGATGTCGTAGTCGGGCAGGAACGTGATGCGGTGCCGCACCTCGGGGTCGTCGGCGAAGCGCACCATCTGCGCGATGAGCTGCTTGCCGCCGTCGTCGGCCGGGTGGCTCTTGCCGGCGATGACGATCTGCACGGGCCGCTCGGGGTCGAGCAGCAGCGCCTTGAGGCGGGCCGGGTCGCGCAGCATCAGCGTGAGGCGCTTGTACGACGGGACGCGCCGGGCGAAGCCCATCGTGAGCACGTCGTGGTCGAAGGCGCGATCGATCCAGTCCAGCTCGGCGTCGCTCCAGCCGCGCTGCTGGTACGAGGCCCGCATCCGGCGGCGGATCTCGTCCACCAGCCGGCCGCGCAGCAGGTTGCGGACGCCCCACAGCTCCTCGTCGCTGACCTTGTCGACGGCGGCCCAGCCCTCGCCCTCGGCCAGCGCCTCGGCGCCGACCTCACGCTCACCGATGTCGATGATCTCGCGGGCCATCCACGTCGGGGCGTGCACGCCGTTGGTCACCGAGGTGATCGGCACCTCGCGGGTGTCGAAGCCCGGCCAGAGGGCGGCGAACATCCCCCGGCTCACCTCGCCGTGCAGCAGCGAGACGCCGTTCGCCCGCTGGCCCAGCCGCAGCCCCATGTGGGCCATGTTGAAGATCGTCGGGTCTTCCTCGTTGCCGAGGTCGAGCACCCGCTCGGCCGGCAGGGCCGACATCCCGGTCAGGTGGGCGGCCACCATCGAGCGGTCGAACCGGTCGATGCCGGCCGGCACCGGTGTGTGGGTGGTGAAGACGGTGCCGGCGCGGACGGCCTGCAGCGCGGCGTCGAAGTCGAGGCCGTGGCCCTCGACGAGCTCGCGGATGCGCTCGACGCCGAGGAAGCCGGCGTGCCCCTCGTTGGTGTGGAACACGGTCGGGGCGGCCGTCCCGGTGGCGGTGCAGTAGGCCCGGATCGCGCGGACGCCGCCGATGCCCAGCAGCAGCTCCTGCTCCAGCCGGTGCTCCTTGCCGCCGCCGTAGAGCCGGTCGGTCACCTGCCGCGCGTCGGCGTCGTTCTCCTCGATGTCGCTGTCGAGCAGCAGCAGCGGCACCCGGCCGACCTGGGCCACCCAGATCTGGGCGTGCAGCGTCCGGCCCTCCGGCAGCGCGATCGCGACGCGGGCCGGCGTGCCGTCGGCATTGGCCAGGGCAGTGATCGGCAGCCCCTGCGGGTCGAGGGACGGGTAGTGCTCGAGCTGCCAGCCGTCCCGGGAGAGGGACTGGCGGAAGTAGCCGGCCCCGTAGAGCAGCCCGACGCCGATGATCGGGACGCCGAGGTCACTGGCCGCCTTGAGGTGGTCGCCGGCCAGGATGCCCAGGCCGCCGGAGTACTGCGGCAACACCTCGGTGATGCCGAACTCCGGGCTGAAGTACCCAATCGACTCGGGCAGCTCCGCGCCGGCCTGGGCGTGCTTCTGGTACCAGCGCGGCTGGGTCAGGTAGTCGTTCAGATCGTCGGCGAGGTCGTTGAGGCGGCGCACGAACCGGCGGTCGCGGACGAGCTGCGCGTACCGCTCGGCGCTGACCTCACCGAGCATGCGGCCCGGGTCCTTGCCGCACTGCTGCCACAGCTCCGGGTCGACCGATTCGAGCAGGTCAAGCGACTCGGCGTGCCACGACCAGCGCAGATTGGCGACGATCGTGCCGAGGTTGGCCAGTTCGTCCGGATACGCGGCGCGGACGGTGAGTCGTCGAAGAGCCTTCACCGGGGGGACGTTAGCAAAATCCGTAAGGGCTTACAGGTCCGCCCGAGGCAAACGCCGTCCCGCTGGGTACGTTGGCGTCGTGGTCGGACGATTCGGACTCTCCAACGTCACTCCCGTCGTCGGCTCCACGGTGTCGGCCGAGTTCCCGGCCCGCGCCGTGGTCGGCGAGCCGCTACCGGTCGGTGCGACGGTGTTCCGCGAAGGGCACGACGCGGTCGCGGCCAGCGTCGTGCTGCGCAACGCGGCCGGCAAGAAGGCAGCGACGGTGCGCATGCGCCCCGGCGCGCCCGGCACCGATCGATGGCACGCCCACGTCGTCGCCGACGCGCCCGGCGCCTGGTCGTTCACCGTCGAGGCGTGGAGCGACCCGATGGCGACGTGGCACCACGCGGTCACCGCCAAGATCGAGGCCGGCCAGGGCGCCGACGACCTCGCCAACGACCTCGAGTCCGGGGCCCGGCTCTTCGACCAGCTCGCGAAGGGCCTGCCGAAGGCGGAGCGTCCCCGCGCGGTGGCGGCGGCGCGCGCGCTGCGGGACACGACGCTGGACGTCGCCCACCGCGTGGCGCCGGCGCTGGATGACTACCTGCAGCAGCTGGCGTACGACCACCCGGTCCGCGAGCTCGTGACGTCCTCACCGCGCTACCCGCTGTGGATCGACCGGCCCCGCGCGCTGTACGGCTCGTGGTACGAGTTCTTCCCGCGCTCGATCGGGGCCGAGCTGGCCGGCGACCCGGTCTACCCGGCCCGGCCGGCCCGGCACGGCACGTTCAAGGACGCCGCCGAGCACCTGGACTACGTCGCGTCCATGGGCTTCGACGTGGTGTACCTGCCGCCGATCCACCCGATCGGCGAGGTCAACCGCAAGGGTCCGAACAACACGCTGGTCGCCAACAGCTGGGACGTTGGTTCGCCGTGGGCGATCGGCTCGGCCGAGGGCGGGCACGACGCGATCCATCCGGAGCTCGGTTCGCTGTCGGACTTCAAGTACTTCGTCAAGCGGGCCAAGCAGCTGGGCCTGGAGGTCGCGATCGACCTGGCGCTGCAGTGCGCGCCGGACCACCCGTGGGTCAAGGAACACCCGGAGTGGTTCACCACCAAGCCCGACGGGACGATCGCGTACGCCGAGAACCCGCCGAAGAAGTACCAGGACATCTACCCGCTGAACTTCGACAACGACCCCAAGGGCCTGTACGCCGAGTGCCTGCGCGTCGTGAAGCACTGGATCGGCACCGGTGTGACGATCTTCCGGGTCGACAACCCGCACACCAAGCCGCTCAACTTCTGGCAGTGGATCATCGGCGAGGTCCGTAAGACGAACCCGGAGATCCTCTTCCTGGCCGAGGCGTTCACCCGGCCGGCGATGATGCACGAGCTGGGCAAGATCGGCTTCCACCAGAGCTACACGTACTACACCTGGCGCAACTCGCGGGAGGAGCTGGAGACCTACGTCCGGGAGCTGGCCGACTCGGCGCACTACATGCGGCCCAACTTCTTCGTGAACACGCCGGACATCCTGCACGAGTACCTGCAGCAGGGCGGGCCGGGCGCGTTCTCGATCCGGGCCGTGCTCGCCGCGACGCTGTCACCGACGTGGGGCGTGTACTCCGGGTACGAGCTGTACGAGCACCTGCCGGTCCGTCCCGGCAGCGAGGAGTACCTCGACTCGGAGAAGTACCAGCTGCGCCCGCGCGACTTCGCCGCCGCCCAGGCGGACGGCCGGTCGCTCGCGCCGCTGCTCACCCGGCTCAACGAGATCCGCCGCGCGCACCCGGCGCTGCAGCAGCTGCGCAACGTCACCTTCCACTCGGCCGACAACCCGGACCTCATCACGTTCAGCAAGCGGGATGCCGCAACCGGCGACACCGTCCTGGTCGTGTGCACCGTCAACCCGCACGAGTGGCGCGAGGCGACCGTGTCGCTCGACCTCGAGGCGCTCGGGGTGCCGTGGAGCAGCGGGCTGCTCGTCCGCGACCTGCTCAGCGGCGAGGAGTACCGGTGGGGCGAGCACAACTACGTGCGCCTCGACCCGCACGCCCGCCCCGCGCACGTGTTCGAGGTCGTCGCGCTCTGACGTGCCGCGCCCGGCCGCCCTTCCACCCCGGGCCGTCCCCGCTCGATCGGGACCACCACTTTTCCCCGGAGATGATCGGTTCCCAGCTCGGAAGCGAACATTTCCGGGGAAGAGTCGCGTTGCCGCGGCGACTTTCCCCGCAGATGTTCGCTTTGCGCGTCCGAACCGACCATCTCCGGGGAAGAGTCGCGTCGCCACGGTCATCTCCGGGGAAGAGTCGTGGACGGACGGCGGACCGATCGCGCGGCGCGCGGTTCAGGTCCGGACGGTCGTGGGTAGGCCACTCGGGGACGGGCCAGCCCGGAAGCGCTTCGCGCCCGTTCCACCGACACTCACACCGCGACCGAGCAGGCTGCTAGGAATGGGGAGGTGACAACCTCGTCCGGCATGAGTTCCTCCATCCCCGGCAACCCGCTCTCCCCCGAACCGCTGTGGTTCAAGCGCGCGGTGTTCTACGAGGTCCTGGTCCGTGGCTTCGCCGACTCCAACGGTGACGGCACCGGCGACCTGCGTGGGCTGCAGGACCGGCTCGACTACCTGCAGTGGCTCGGCGTCGACTGCCTGTGGCTGCCGCCGTTCTACTCCTCACCGCTGCGCGACGGCGGCTACGACGTCAGCGACTACTGCGGCGTGCTGCCCGAGTTCGGGACGATCGACGACTTCAAGAGCTTCCTCGACGCCGCGCACGATCGTGGCATCCGGGTGATCGTCGACTTCGTCATGAACCACACGTCCGACCAGCACCCGTGGTTCCAGGCCAGCCGCTCCGACCCCGAGGGTCCGTACGGCGACTTCTACGTCTGGAACGACGACGACAAGCGCTTCCCGGACGCCCGCATCATCTTCGTCGACACCGAGCCGTCCAACTGGTCGTTCGACCCCGTGCGCAAGCAGTACTACTGGCACCGGTTCTTCAGCCACCAGCCCGACCTGAACTTCGACTCCCCCGACGTGCAGCAGGCGATCCTCGACGCGCTGCGCTTCTGGCTCGACCTGGGTATCGACGGCTTCCGCCTGGACGCCGTCCCGTACCTGTACGTGCGCGACGGGACGAACGGCGAGAACCTGCCCGAGACGCACGAGTTCCTCAAGCGGGTGCGCAAGGAGGTCGACCGCGACTACCCCGACCGGGTGCTGCTGTGCGAGGCGAACCAGTGGCCCGAGGACGTCGTGGAGTACTTCGGCGACCCGTCCGTCGGCGGCGACGAGTGCCACATGGCGTTCCACTTCCCGGTGATGCCGCGCATCTTCATGGCCGTGCGCCGCGAGTCGCGGTACCCGATCTCGGAGATCATGGCGAGCACGCCGGCGATCCCGTCCACCTGCCAGTGGGGCATCTTCCTGCGCAACCACGACGAGCTGACGCTCGAGATGGTCACCGACGAAGAGCGCGACTACATGTGGAACGAGTACGCCAAGGACCCGCGGATGAAGGCCAACATCGGCATCCGCCGGCGACTCGCCCCGTTGCTCGAGAACGACCTCAACCAGATCGAGCTGTTCAACGCGCTGCTGCTGTCCCTGCCCGGCTCGCCCGTCCTGTACTACGGCGACGAGATCGGGATGGGCGACAACATCTGGCTCGGCGACCGGGACGGCGTCCGCACTCCGATGCAGTGGACGCCCGACCGCAACGCCGGCTTCTCGACCGCCGACCCCGGCCGGCTCTACCTGCCGGTCAACCTCGACTCGATCTACGGCTACCAGGTCACCAACGTCGAGTCGGCGACCCGCAACTCCTCATCGCTGCTGCACTGGATGCGGCGGATGATCCAGGTGCGCAAGGCCAACCCGGCGTTCGGCCTCGGCACCTTCAACGACATCGGCGGCAGCAACCCGTCGGTGCTCAGCTTCGTGCGCGAGTTCGGCGACGACATCGTGCTGTGCGTCAACAACCTCTCCCGCTTCGCGCAGGCCGTCGAGCTCGACCTGCGGCCGTGGATGGGGGCGCAGCCCATCGAGTTGATGGGCGGCGCGCACTTCCCGCCGATCGGCGAGCTGCCCTACCTGCTCACCCTGGCCGGCCACGGCTTCTACTGGTTGCGAATCCCGCGGGTGCACCAGTCGACCGGCGAGCCCGCCGCCGCCCACGGCGGAATGCACGAGGAGGTGGAGTCATGAGCGACGTAGACATCGAGCGGCTCGGCGGGTTGATCGAGCGGTGGCTGCCGACCCAGCGCTGGTTCGCCGGCAAGGGACGGGAGGCGAGCCTGTCGGTCACCGAGCTGGCCGAGCTGCCGGCCGCACACCCGGTCACCATCTGGGCGGTCGTCGTCGACTACGCCGACGGCGAGGCCGAGACCTACCAGCTCCCGCTCGTGACCCGCGCCGAGCCGACGCCCAACCTCGACCACGTCCTGCTCGGCACGCTCGACGGCGAGGACGGCCCGGTGTGGTTGTACGACGCGTTGCACGACAAGGAGGTCACGCCGGCCTGGCTGGCCGGCATGCAGCACGACACCACGACCGGCGCGGTTCGCTTCGTGCGCTACACCGACTCCCCCGATGACATCCCAGCGTCGGAGCCGAGCCTCGTGCTCACCGGCGAGCAGTCGAACACGTCGATGGTGTTCGGCGACGTGGCGATCATGAAGGTCTTCCGGCGGCTGCACCCGGGCATCAACCCGGACATCGAGGTGCAGGCCGCGCTCACCAAGCTCGGGGCCCGGCACGTGCCGCGACTGCTCGGTGCGGTCGAGGCGGACCTCGACGGCCAGGCCTCGTCGCTGGCCATGCTCGGCGAGTTCATGACCACGGCGACGGACGGCTGGGAGCTGGCGAAGGCCAGCGTGCGCGACCTGATGGCCGAAGCCGACCTGCACGCCGAGGAGGCCGGCGGCGACTTCGCCGGTGAGGCCGAGCGGCTCGGCGAGGCGGTGGCCTCGGTGCACGCCGATCTCGCGACCGCGTTCGGCACCCGCGAGGCCTCGGCCGACGAACTGGCCGAGCGGGCCGAAGCGATGGACGGCCGGTTGAAGCGGGCCCTCGAGATCGTCCCGGCCCTGGGCGAGGTCGCGCCGGCGCTGGCCGCCGCGTACGACGCCGTCCGCGGGCTGAACGATGCGGTGACCGTGCAGCGCATCCACGGCGACCTGCACCTCGGCCAGGCGCTGCGCACCGTCACGCGCTGGGTGCTGATCGACTTCGAGGGCGAGCCGATGGCGGCGATGCAGAGCCGGCGCGAGTTCGACTCCCCGCTGCGGGACGTCGCCGGCATGCTCCGCTCCTTCGAGTACGCCGGCTTCCACCGGGTGATCGACACCGGTTTCGAGCCGCAGCTGAGCTACCGGGCCGGCGAGTGGTCGACCCGCAACCGCGAGGCGTTCCTGACCGGGTACGCCTCGGCCTCGGGCGCGGACCCCCGCGCGCACGGCGTCCTGCTGCGCGCGTTCGAGGCCGACAAGGCCGTGTACGAGGCGGTGTACGAGGCCCGCAACCGGCCGAACTGGTTGCCCATCCCCCTCGCCTCCCTGAACCGGCTGGCCAACGACGGAGGTACTGCGACATGACGACCACGGTTGACCGCGATCATCTCGACCGGCTGGTGGGCGGCGCGCACCACGATCCGCACGGCGTGCTCGGTGCGCACCCCGACGGGACGAAGCGGACCACGGTCCGCACGCTGCGCCCGGAGGCGACCGCGGTCGCCGTGATCTGGGACGGCGAGCGCGTGCCGATGGAGCGCGTCCACGACGGCGGCGTCTTCGAGGCCGTCGTCGACGGCGCGCCGCGCGACTACCGCCTGGACGTCACCTACGGCGCGCAGAGCTACACGGTGGACGACCCGTACCGCTGGCTGCCGACCGTCGGCGAGGTCGACCTGCACCTGATCAACGAGGGCCGGCACGAGAACCTGTGGCACGTTCTCGGCGCACACCTGCGCACCTACGACACGCCGAACGGCCCGGTCAGCG
>Ga0207667_10007549_pt1 | contig 13049 bp, 12 predicted proteins | sample KBSCornC52_FD_184301 | JGI IMG/M metagenome (GOLD analysis project Ga0207667, IMG submission 184301) | Corn rhizosphere microbial communities from Kellogg Biological Station, Michigan, USA - KBS Corn C5-2 (SPAdes) (version 2) | ecosystem: Host-associated > Plants > Roots > Rhizosphere > Soil ...
ACTTCGAGCTTGGAGAGCGGCTTGTGGATATCCGCTCCCGGGAATGCTGTGTCCATCCTCACCAGTTCCGTAGACGTTATTTGTGCGTGGGGAAGCCGAGGTTCATGCCGGCGTTGGCGTCGTTCCAGCGGCTCGTGACGACCTTGTTGCGGGTGTAGAACTTGAAGCCGTCCGGACCGTAGATGTTGAGATCGCCGAACAGCGACGCTTTCCACCCGCCGAAGGAGAAGTAGCCGACCGGGACCGGGATCGGGACGTTGATGCCGACCATGCCGGCTTGGACTTCGTTCTGGAACTTGCGCGCGGCCGTGCCGCTGCGGGTGAAGATCGAGGTGCCGTTGCCGTACGGGTTCTTCTCGATCAGTTCGAGGGCTTGTTCGAGCGTGTCGACGCGCAGATTGATCAGCACCGGGCCGAAGATCTCTTCCTTGTAGATCGTCATGTCGGTCTTGACGTCGTCGAACAGGGTCGGGCCGACGAAGAAGCCGTTCTCGTAGTCGAGCACGCGGATGTCGCGGCCGTCTTCGAGCAGGCTCGCGCCTTCGCGCTCGCCCTGCGCGATGTAGCCCTTGATCTTGTCGCGGGCGGCGGCGTTGACGACCGGGCCCATGTCGCTGGTGGGATCGCTGCCGGGGCCGATCTTGAGGCCGGCGATGCGTTCGCGGATCTTGGCCATCAGCGCGTCGCCGGCGCCGCCGACCGAGACGGCGGTGGAGATCGCCATGCAGCGCTGGCCGGCCGAACCGTAGGCGGCGCTGACGGCGGCGTCGGCGGCGGCGTCCATGTCGGCGTCGGGCATGACGACCATGTGGTTCTTGGCGCCGCCCAGGGCCTGGACGCGCTTGCCGAACTTGGCGGCCTTCTCGTAGACGTAGTGCGCGATCGGGGTGCTGCCGACGAACGCGACGCTGGCGACGTCGGGATGCTCGATCAGCGCGTCGACCGCGAACTTATCGCCGTGGACGACTTGGAAGACGCCGTCGGGCAGGCCCGCTTCCTTCCAGAGCCGGGCCATCAGCATCGAGGCCGACGGGTCGCGCTCGGACGGCTTGACGATGAACGCGTTGCCGGCCGCGATGGCGGGCGCGAACATCCAGACCGGGACCATCATCGGGAAGTTGAACGGCGTGATGCCGACGCACACGCCGACGGACTGCTTGAGCGAATATGTGTCGATCGTGTTCGAGACGTTCTCTGAGATCTCGCCCTTCATGTGGTGGGCCAGGTTGCACGCGAAGTCGATGACCTCGAGCGCGCGGGTGACCTCGCCGCCGGCATCGCTGACGACCTTGCCGTGCTCGCTCGAGACGATCCGGGCGAAGTCGTCGGCGTGGGCTTTCACCAACCCCCGAAACGCAAAAAAGACCTCGGCGCGCTTGCCGAGCGGGGTGACGCTCCAGGCTCTGTGGGCCTTCTTGGCGGCGGCTACGGCGGCATCGATGATGGCCTGATCGGCGAAGGCGAGGCGGGCTTGGACCTCGCCGCGGGCCGGGTCGAAGATCTCGCCGTACCTGGCACTATCGTCGGCGCCGACCACGGCACCAGCGATAAAATGCCCGACGGTCTTGGTGACTGCGGGTGCTTCCATTCAGGTCGGTTCTCCGGCAAAGGTCGTACTTCCCTTGTGTCTTGAGGTGAAGATAAGTTGCCACGGGCGGGCTATTATTTTGATGTCCATGGCATTGACATCAATATTCCGACGAGGTACGATTGCACCTGATGACCGACCTGAAACGGCGCTATCGGATGGACGGCAGAGCGGCTGCGGCGCAGGCCACCCGCGAGCGGATCCGGACGGCTGCGGCCGACCTCTATCGCGAACGAGCCATCGCGGACTTCACCCTCGACGACGTCGCGCGCCGGGCGGCGACCACCGTCAAGACCGTCCTGCGGGCCTTCGGCAGCAAGGAAGATCTGCTGATGGCGGCCCTGACGGCGCTCACGCGATCGGGGATCCCGACGAAGCCGGCCGTGCCCGGAGACGCCGCCGCGGCCGTGCGCGAGATCTTCGACATCTACGAGGCGGTCGGCGATCTGGTGATCGCGCGTTTGGGCGACGAGCGGCGCCTTCCCGCGCTCAAAGCGTCGCTCGACGAAGGCCGCGCGGGTCACCGCGAATGGGTCGCGCGCGCGTTCGAACCGCAACTGCGCGAGCATCCGCAACGACTCGATATGCTCGCCGTACTGACGGACGTGTACGTCTGGAAGCTGCTGCGGCGCGATCGCGGTCTGGAGCGGGCGGCGGCGGAGGCGACCGTGCTCGGAATGGTCCGGGCGGTGCTTGCGGAGGGGTCGCATGGCTAGATTTCTTTGGCTCAACTGGTCGGGCGGCGGAAATCTTCCGCCGAGCCTGGGGATCGCTCGCGTACTGACCGATTGCGGCCACGAGGTCGCGTTCGCGGGCCGGCCGGAGATGGTCGGTCGGGTGCGCGACGCCGGGTTCCGCGCGCTCGAGCTCGAGCAGTCGTACGCGCAGCTGGACCGGTATCCGGACGGACCGACGGCCCGCATGGCGTGTTACTTGACCTCGCCTGCGGTGGTCGACGAGGTGCGCCGGACGATCGCGGCCGAGCGGCCCGACATGCTGCTGGTCGACGCGATGTTCCCGGCCGGGCTGCAGGCGGCCGCCGACGCCGGTCTGCCGTCGATCGCGTTCTTCCATCACTTCCTCTTCCGGCTGCGCGACGAATGGAACGCCACCGGCGCGCGGCTGAACGCGATGCGCGTGCAGGCCGGATTCGCTCCGCTGCCGCCGCTGGCGCAGTTGTGGCAGCACTGCGACCGGCTGGTGGTGACCGCGCTCGGACGGTTCGACGTACCGTCCGATCCGGGCTGGGCGACCGTGCGTCACGTCGGGCCGGTGCTCGAAGACGAACGATGCGCGCTCCCGCCGGCGCTTCCGTGGTCCGACGATCCGGCGCGGCCGCTCGTGCTGGTGAGCTTCAGCACCGCTCCCGAGCAGCGATCCCAGGAGAAGATCCAGCGCAGTCTCGACGCGCTCGCGCCGGCGGCGGTACGCGTCGTCGTCACCACGGGCGGCGTGGTCGATCCGGACGAGTTGTCGCTCCCGCCCAACGCGTTCGCGGTGCGGTACGCGCAGCACGATCCGATCCTGCAGCGCGCTTCGCTGCTGATCACGCACGGCGGCCACGGCACGCTGATGCGCGCGCTCAAACACGGCGTCCCGGCGATCGTGATGCCGGGAATGGCGCACGATCAGGCGCCGAACGGCCGGATGCTGCAGGAGCTGGGGGCCGGAATCGCCTTGGCCCCGGACGCCGACCCCGCCGTCATCCGCGCGGCCGCGTCGACGATCGTATCGACGCCGTCGTATGCAGAACGAGCAAGAATTCTCTCGCGAGACCTGGCCGGCGCCGACGGCGCTGCCAGGGCCGCCACGGAGATCGAATCACTCCTATCGCTTCACATCGGAGGTCCACATGTATAAAGATCATCGCATCCATCACGTCGCGCCCGGCCAAGGCCCGTGCATCCGGTACGGCGGACAGACGATGAACGTCAAGCTCGCGGCCGCGCAATCCAAGGGCGAACTGACGGTCATCGAGGACGTGATCCCGCCGAACGGCGGGCCGCCGCTCCACGTCCACGAGAAGGAGAACGAGAGCTACTACGTGCTCGAGGGAGAGTTCGAGTTCGTGTGCGGCGACGAACGCGTGAGCGGCGGACCCGGGACGTTCGTGTTCGCGCCGCGCGGCCTGCCGCACCGCTTCAAGAATATCGGCGCGACCGACGGACGCGTGCTCTTCGCCTTCAGCCCGGCCGGCATCGAAGCGTTCTTCGGCGAGCTGGGCGAGCAGGCCCAGTTGAACCCGCAGATCATGACGGCGATCGCGCAGCGTCACGGCATCACGATCTGTGCCGCGTCGGTTCCATTCGTCGCATCGTGACGATCGCTCCGCGACCGCCGGCCGGGGTTAGCAGTACGCGTCCAGCACGACCATGCGCAGGCCCGGCACGGCCGGAAGCCGGGCGTCGTTGGTGATGAAGGCGGAACAGCCGGCGGTTATCGCGGTGGCAAGCTGGATGGCGTCCGCGGTCTTGACCCGCGTCGTGGCGCGAAGGTGCGCGGCGGTGCGGAGCACCGGCAGGGTGAGGTGGGCAAGGCGCAACCCCCGGGTCCGGGTGAGGAGTGCCTCGTATCGCGCGGCGAGCGCGAGATCGCCGCTGCGATAGGGAACGACCAGCAGCTCGAGGAGCGTGAGAGACGACGCGACGATACGGCGATCTCCCCGTACCACCGCTTCGAAGAGTTGGTCGACGACCGACACATATCGCGGATGTTCTTCGACGAAGTAGCTGAACGGCGAGGTGTCGACGGCTAGGAGGCCGTCGCCAAGCTCGTCGATCAGTCCCACGAATCGCGCTCGGTCCTGACGTACTCGACTGCGTCGATACCGGCCCAGAGCTCCTTCCCAAGACCTCGCAGATCGAGAATCGATTCCTCGGGTTGTGTCCCGAGTGCCTCGGCGAGGAGAAACGAGACCTCCTGGGCGATCGACCTGCGGTCTTTCTCGGCCCTGGCCTTCAGCCGCTGGTAGAGCTCGTCGGGGAGCCCTTTGACGTTGAGCGTCGCCATTATTCCTCCGCTTTGTCTCCATTTTACCTCCATATCCCTCAGGGCGATAGGGTGAGGGTCGAGACGGTCGCGCGGCGCACGGCTGCCGGTGTGAATGGGAGTGGTTCGAGCGTGCCGGCGATCCAGGCGGCGGCGCGGTCGTCGTAGTGGGGGGAGCCGGGTTCGCCGGACTCGCCGCTGGGGATCGAGATGCCGCCGGCGTCCCAGTCGCCGACGCTCCAGACGGCACGAAAGCCTTGGGCGAAGCCGGTCGTCTGCAGGCGGACGGTGTCTTCGTCGCCGTCGCCGGGGAGCGACCGGCCGGACATCAAGCCGTACCAGGCCGACGAGAGCGGGTGATCGACGGTCACCGCGCCGGCCCGGCCCCACGGCGCGACGGCGACCGGACCGGTGAGCACTTCGCGCACGCGATAGACCCCGTCGACGGCGAACGCTTGCGATCGCAATTGCGCGAGCGCGACGGCGGGCGTCGAGGCGCCGTTGAAGAGCTGGTCGCGTAGGCCGTGCGCGAGCGTCGCGGCCGGGGAGGCCGGATCGAAGCGGCCGTCCCAGCGCGCGAGCAGCCGGCGCGCGTCGGGATTCTCGCCGCGCGCGTCGAGGCGCAGGACGGCGGCGGCGATCTCGGCGTCGAGCGGCGAGTACGTGTCGGTCTGCATCCGCGCGAACGCGGCCGCGTCGAATCGCTTCGCCGAGCGCAACAGCGAGGCGATGCGGTAGGCGCGGTAGGGCGGCTCGAAGGCGGCCGAGAGACGATAGCGGTAGCCGTTCGCGTACGGACGGTTGTTGGCGCTCACGACCACGCCGGCGGCGGACGGTGCGAGCCGCGGAAGCTGCGCGAACGGCACCAGCCGCAGCGGCGCGGCGGCGTCGCGCGCGGGGTGGACGTAACGGCCCCAGGCCGGATCGTCCGGGATCAAGCCCGCCAGATGATACGCGACCCGGCCGGAGGCGTCGGCCAGTACGAAGTTCTCGGGTGCGCCCTGGTAGCGCGCGAGCGCGCGGAGCGCGGCGCCGAGCGACGGAGCGCGATCCAGATCGAGCATCGATGCGACGGTCGAACGGCGGGTGAGGGCGACCGGCCAGCGCACGAAACGCGGCACGCCGTCGCCGGCGTCGACCGAGAAGTCGGCCGCGGCACGACAGAACGTCGCCGTCTGCGGCGCGCCGAAGCGAACGCCGAACCGTTCGCGGACCGCGCGCGCGCCGGGCGGCGTGCCGCGATAGACGATCGCGGTCGAGGCTTCCGCGTTGGTCGCACCCCAGGCGAGGCGCTCGTCGTGCCCGAGCAGGACGCCGGGCAGGCCCGGCAGGGCGGCGCCGGCGACGTGCATGCCGGGCGCGCGCAACTCGACGACGTACCAGATGCCGGGGATGGTGAGATCGGCGTGCGGATCGTTGGCGAGGATGGCGCGGCCGTCGACGGTGCGCCCGGACGGCGCGGCCCAGGCGTTGCTGCCGATGCGCGGACCGTGCGGAACGGCGGCGACGAAGGCGCGATCGCACGGCGGCGGTGCGGCGACCGCGGAGCGAACGCGCGCGCCGGCGACGGTCGTGTCGTAGCGCGCGTCGGAGAGCGGATAGGCCGCCTCGTAACAGCGGCTGCCGAGATCGCGCCAAGCGCGATCGCGCGCGATCACGTCGCGCCAGGAGTCGCCGAGTTCGAGCGCGGCCACCAGCGAGATGGCCAGCGAATCTTGCGGCGTCCAATGCTGCGGGCGATAGAGCAGCAGGCGGAACTCGACCGGCAACGGCTGACGATCGATGGCGGCGTTGACGCCGGCGGTGAAGGCGAGCAGGGTGGCGCGGGTGCCCGGGTCGGCCCGCAGCCACTGGCGCTGCGCGATGCCGGCGAGATCGAACGCGCGCATGTTCAGGTCGTACGGGAGAGCGCGCTTGCCGAAGACCTCGGCGAGCCGGCCGTAGGCGTAGCGACGCGCCAGTTCCATCTGGAAGAGCCGGTCGGAGGCTTCGGCAAAGCCCTGCGCGACGAAGAGGTCGTGGAGCGAGCCGGCGGCGATGTGCGGGACGCCGCGATCATCGCGCGCGATGGTGACCGGCTTTGCGACCGGGAGGCCGGCGATGCGGCCGGCGTCGACGGCGGCGGTGCGGTACGCGATCGCGATCAGGAGCACATACCCGGCCGTCCAGAGGCCGAGCACGATCGAGCCGGCGACGACCTGCCGGCACAGGGCGCGCCAAATCGCGCCGCCCGGCGTCGGATCGGCCACCGCGCGCCAGCGCGGATCCTGACGCACGAAAAAGCTCACGTCGAGGCTGCCTCCACGTAAGAGCATAACGCATCGAGGGCTACGGCGTGATGGTCAGATCCCCGGGGCGGTCGACGTCGCGGTACGGGGCGTCGCCGTCGATCGGGACGGTGACGCGCGTGAGGGCCGGGTCGTCGCGCAGCGTGCGCAGGGAGTCGCCGTCCGGGAGGGCGGCGATCTTGGCGCGGGCGCGAGGCGAGAAGAAGACCGGGTGACCGCCGATGCCGTTCCGGATGGGGTAGCAGACGTCGGCATCGCCGGCCGCCGCGACGACGGCATCGACGATGGCGGGCGCGATCCACGGCATATCGGCGAGCAGCACCAGCAGGGATTCGCTCGGGTCGATGGCGGCGTCGGCGAGCCGGAGCGAGTGCGCCATGCCGCGCTCGGGCGACGGGTTGAGGACGATCGAGCGGCCCGGCGCCGCTTCCACGCCGAGACCGGGGGCGGCGACCACGGTGGTCGGGAGGTGGGTGGTCGCGTCGAGGACGCGGTCGATGAGCGGCGTGCCGTCGAGGAGCGCGCGCAGCTTCTGACCGCCGAAACGGGAGCCGGTGCCGGCGGCGAGGACGACGGCGTGGGCGATCACGTCAGGCGGTTCCTCGGAGGCGACCGGTACCGCCGGTCAATCGGCCGCCGGACCTGCCGTGGCGGAGGGCGACGATCTCTGCGGCGATCGCAAGCGCGGTCTCTTCGGGCGTGCGTGCGCCCAGGTCGAGGCCGATCGGGGCGTTGAGGCGCGCGAGTTCGGCATCGGTCGCGCCGGCGGCGCCGAGGCTTTCGATGCGCGCGGCGTGGGTGCTGCGGCTGCCCATCGCGCCGATGTAGCCGGCCTTGGTGCGGATCGCTTCGAGCAAGAGCGGGATGTCGAACTTCTCGTCGTGGGTGAGCGCGATGATGGCGGTGCGTTCGTCGACCCGGGCGCCGGCCAGGAACTCGTGCGGCCACGCGACGGCGACCCGGTCCGCGCCCGGGAAGCGCTCCGCCGTCGCGAACGCGGGGCGCGCGTCGATGACGGTGACGCGATAGCCGAGGAACTGCCCCATGCGCACCATCGCCTCGGCGTAGTCGATCGCGCCGAAGACGTACATCTCGGGCGGCACCGCGACGCGGTCGACGAACACCTCGACGTCGCCGTGGGGTTCGCCGCGCTTGCCGAGCATGCGGACGTGCGGTTCGAGGACGGCGCCGCCTTCGCGGATCTCGGTCGCGAGCGCGTGATCGAGGGCGGCCGAGCCGAGCGTGCCGAGGGTCGTCTCCTTGAAGACGGCGAGCCGGCGGCCGACGCCGGCTTCATCTAATCGCAGCGCCAGCGCGAGGACGTTCGGGACGCGATCTTCGAGGGCTTGGCAGAAGGCCGGGTCGAGCGGCTCGACCGCGATCCGCAAGGTCCCGCCGCAGGTCAGGCCGACCGCCTGGGCTTCGGAGTCGGAGAGGCCGTAGCTGACGACGCGCGCGCGCCCGTCGCGCAGGACCGCCTGGGCCTCGTCGACCAGCGCGGCCTCGACGCAGCCGCCCGAGATCGAGCCGGCTAGCCGCCCGTCGCCGGAGACCGCGAAGACGGCGCCCGGATCGCGCGGCGCCGAATGCTGGACCGAGACCAGGGTGGCCAGAGCGACGGGCCGGCCTTCGCGCTGCCACGCGCGCACGGTATCGAGGAGTTCGAGCACCCCGCATGGGTTCCACGGCGAAATATCGAAACCCGCATGATGTATTCCAGCTATCTTCGGCCCACTACAGAGGCCGAAGCCCTTCGCCTTCTGAGCGAACACGGCGCCGGCGCGCGGATGGTCTCCGGGGGCACCGACGTCCTCGTCGAGCTGCAGCGCGGCATCAAGCTCACGCAGACGCTGATCGATATCACCGCGCTCGACGCGCTCAAGTACGTGCGCCGCGAAGGCGACGAGATCGCGATCGGAGGCCTGGCCACCCACAACGACGTGCTGGCCTCGCGCGACGCGCGCGACCGGGCGCTCTCGCTCTACCAGGCTTGCGCCGAGGTGGGCGCGCCGCAGATCCGCACGCGCGGGACGCTGGCCGGCAACCTGGTGACCGCCTCGCCCGCCAACGACACGATCGCGCCGCTGGCGGCGCTCGGCGCGTCGGTCGTTTTGCGCAGCGAACGGGGCGAGCGCACGGTCGATATCGCGGAGTTCTTCACCGGGTTCCGCGCGACCGTGATGGCGCCCGACGAACTGCTGGTCGAGATCCGGGTACGGGCGACGCAACCCGACGAACGCAGCATCTTCCTCAAGCTGGGGCTGCGGCGCGCGCAGGCGATCTCGGTGATCGCGCTCGCGGCCGGGGTGGCGCTCGAGGGCGACGGCCGCGTGCAGTGCGCACGGATCGCGATCGGCTGCGTGGCGCCGACGATCGTGCGCGTGCCCGAGGCCGAGGCGTTCCTGGCCGGCAAGAAGCTCGACGACGCGACCATCGCGCGGGCGGCCGCGATCGCGACCGGCGAAGTGCGGCCGATCGCCGACGTCCGCGGCTCGGCGGAGTATCGCAAGGAGACGGTCGCGGTCTACGTGACCGAGGCGCTCGAGCGGATGCGCGACGGCAAGCAGGCGGAGAACCTGCCGCGCGAACTGGTGCTGCTCGACACGGGCGAACGGTCCGCCGGCGCACCCGCGTTCGCCGGCACGATCGATGCGACCATCAACGGCGAGCCGCGACACCTCGAAGGCGCCGCCACCAAGACGCTGCTCAACGCATTGCGCGAGAACGCCGGCCTGACCGGCGCGAAGGAAGGCTGCGCCGAAGGCGAGTGCGGCGCGTGCACGGTCTGGATCGACGGCGCGGCGGTGATGTCGTGCCTGGTGCCGGCGCCCCAGATCCACGGCAAGTCCGTCACCACGATCGAAGGCTTGGCCGAGGGCGAGCACCTGCACCCGCTGCAGCAGGCGTACATCGACAACGCGGCCGTGCAGTGCGGGTTCTGCATCCCCGGCATGCTGATGGCCGGCGCCAAGGGTCTGCAGGAGTTCCCGTCCGCGACGCTCGAGCAGCACCAGCAAGCGATCAGCGGCAACCTGTGCCGGTGCACCGGCTATCGCAAGATCCTCGACGCGATGATCTCGTGCAACGACGCGTCGGCGGTCGCCCGCGCCGGGAGGCCGAAGGCGTGAGCTTGATCGGAAAATCCGAGCCGCGTCACGACGCGCTCGGCAAGGTGACCGGCACGGCCATGTATCCGGCGGATCTGGTGCGCCCGGAGATGCTCCGGCTCAAGGTGGTGTTCGCGCAGCGCGCGCACGCCAGGATCCTGGCGATCGATAGCGCTAGGGCGCTGGCGCATCCCGGGGTGGTGGCGGTGCTGACCGCGGTCGACGTGCCGTACAACCGCTTCGGCTTGGTGAAGGCCGATCAGCCGCTGCTGTGCGATAGCAAGGTCCGCTTCTGGGGCGACAGGGTGGCGCTGGTGGTGGCCGAGACCGCGCAGGCGGCCGAGGAAGGCGCCAAGCTGGTCGAGGTGACGTACGAGGACCTGCCGCCGGTGGTGGACGCGCGCGCGGCCATGTCGCCGGAGTCGCCGCTGGTGCACGACGAGCACGAGAGCAACGTACTCGCGCACGTGCGCATCCGCTACGGCGATTGCGAGGCGGCGTTCAAGACCTGCGACGTGGTGCTCGAGGGCGAGTTCGAGACCGGCTGGCAAGAGCACGCGTACCTGCAGCCCGACGCGGGCGTGGCGTACTACGAAGGCGAGAAGTTGGTCGTGGAGACGGCCGGGCAGTGGCTGCACGAGGACCTGCGCCAGATCGCCGAGATGCTCCAGCTCTCCGAAGACGACGTGACGATCCGCTACGCGAAGATCGGCGGCGCGTTCGGCGGCCGCGAGGATCTCAATGTGGCGCCGCTGCTGGCGCTCGCGACCTGGAAGCTCAAGCGGCCGACCGCGATCGTGTGGAGCCGCGACGAGTCGATCATCGGACACCACAAGCGCCACCCGTACTTCATCCGCACCAAGTGGGGCGCCAAGAACGACGGCACGATCGTGGCCGCGCAGACCGAACTGGTCGCCGACGGCGGCGCGTACGAATCGACCAGCGCGGAAGTGCTCAAGGGCGCGACCCTGTTTGCGGGCGGCTCGTACCGGATCGCCAACGTATGGTCGGACGGCTATGCGGTGTATACCAACAACGTGCCGAGCGGCGCGTTCCGCGGCTTCGGCTGTCCGCAAGCGCACTTCGCGGTCGAGTCGATGGTGACGCGCTTGGCGCACGCGCTGGACATCGATCCGGTCGAACTGCGGCGGCGCAACATCTTCGTCGAAGGCGACGTCGAGGCGACGCAGTGCACGCTGCCGGCCGGGGTCGGCGCGATGGAGTGCCTGGAACGTTGCGAAGAAGAAGCGCAGGCGCGGCTGGGCTACGGCAAGCCGGTGGCGGCGCCGAAGGGGCCGATCAAACGCGGCCACGGATTCGCGTCGGGGATCAAGAACGTCGGCTACTCGTTCGGCTATCCGGATCAGGCGACCGCCACGGTCGAACTCTCGGGCGTGAGCGAGATCACGCACGCGCTGCTCCGCGTCGGCGCGGCCGACGTCGGCCAGGGCGCGCACCTGATCCTGCGACAGATCTGCGCCGAGGCGCTGGGCTGTCCGCTCGATCGCGTGCAGATCGTGGCCGAGGCGAGCGACGAAGCGCCCAACGCCGGAAGCGCGTCGGCTTCGCGCATGACCTTCATGGGCGGGCGCGCGGTGCACGACGCGGCCAAGGCGGCGCTGGCGAAGTTCCCGGGCACGGATGCGAAGGCGACCGTGCAGTTCCGGCCGACGCCGACCACGCCGCTCGACCCCGAGACGGGCAAGGGCACGCCCAACTTCTGCTACGGCTACACGTCGCAGGCGGTCGAGGTCGAGGTCGACACGCGCACCGGGCAGGTGCGGATCGCCAAGATCATCAGCGTGCACGATGTCGGCAAGGCGATCAACAAGCAGCAGGTCGAGGGCCAGATCGAGGGCTGCCTGGCGCAGGCCGTCGGCTATACGCTGACCGAGAACCTGATCTGCAAAGACGGCAAGATCCTGACGCCGCACTTCAGCAACTACCTGCTGCCGACGACGCTGGACATGCCGACCGACGTGTATCCGGTGATCGTCGAACATGCCGACCCGCAGGGGCCGTACGGTGCGCGCGGGATGTCGGAGATGCCGCTGGTGCCGTTCGCGGCCGCGGTCGCAAGCGCGATCCACGACGCCACCGGCGCCTGGGTCACGCAGCTCCCGATGACGCCGGAACGCGTGCTGCGCGCGATCAAGGCGATGAAGGACAACGCCCCGACGATCTCGCGTTAGCATGGGCTGGCCGCCGCCTTTCGTCATCCACTGGCTGCTCGTCCTGGCCTCGCCCGCAGCGGTGACCTGGTGGCGATTCAATGCCGGCAACGCGGCGCGGATGAAGCGTTCTTTGCGGCGGGGCGATCGGGCGTTGCGCCTGTGGTATCCAGGCCAGACGGGGCGGCTGTTCACGGAGTGGACGGAACAGACGCAGTCGACGACGGCGGTGCTGCGCGTGACCTTGCTCGGTGCGCTCGAGGCGCGGACGCTGGGCATATTTCAGTTCGACCTGGATCTGCCGGTCGAGACGATGCGCGAACTGAGACCGGCGGAACGGCGCGCGTTGTGCGCGAGCGCGATCGGGGCGCCGACGCCGGAGAACTTCGCGACGTTCCTGCGTGCCCACGTCCGCCGCGAGGATGCCGGTGTCGCGTCGGCTGACCGGGATACGCTTGCGATGATGCAGGGCGTCGTCTGGTCGGAATGCTACGCGTCGGGGTGGCCCGTGCTGTGTCCGAACGTCGATTTCGTCCCGGGCCGCTGGGCCGCGGCGCAAATCTCTAGCTTGGCAGGTCAACTAGCCTCGCCCTAATCCCGGATACTTGTCAGTCGACCGCTCCGGCGTGATAGACTGACGGTGAGAGCGTTATGCCGACGTCCTATCAGCCGAAATACTTCGAGACCCTCGACGGAGTGCGGTATGCCAAGGTGAGCCCGCGGCGTACGCACGCGATCGTGCAGTGCGCGATGGCTATCGCGCTCCGCCGGCTGGCCGACACGACCGGCAGAGTCGGCGTCGAGTGGGAGTTCCGTGTCGGAGACGTCGACGGGACGGACTCGATCTTGCAGCCGGACGTGTCGTTCGCCTCGCACGAGCGGCTCCGCGCCCTGCCGAAAGGCGAGC
>Ga0207667_10007550_pt1 | contig 13048 bp, 10 predicted proteins | sample KBSCornC52_FD_184301 | JGI IMG/M metagenome (GOLD analysis project Ga0207667, IMG submission 184301) | Corn rhizosphere microbial communities from Kellogg Biological Station, Michigan, USA - KBS Corn C5-2 (SPAdes) (version 2) | ecosystem: Host-associated > Plants > Roots > Rhizosphere > Soil ...
GATCAGACCAGTAGCAACGACGAGGCGTTCGGCAAGTAGACGTCGCATCGGGGCCGCCTCCTATACGAAACTATAGCGCTCGGAATGGTACTTCGCCAGCGGCACGTGCATTTCACCGAGTGCCTTTTCAATCGCGTCCATCATCGGGTTCGGACCGCAGATGAAGTATTCGTGGTCTCGATAGGGAGGCGGCAAATGGCGCATCATGACCTCCGCATCAATGAAGCCCTTCTCTCCCTCCCAGCCAGCCGGGGGACTCAGCAACACATGGACGACCTCGAGATCGAGGCGCTTCTCGAGCGCTTTGAGTTCTTCCCGGAACGTGATAGATTCCCAGTCCCCACTGCCATAGATCAGGACTACCGGGCGCTTGTCGCCGCGGTCGGCGAGCGTTCGAATCATGCTCATCATGGGCGTGATGCCGACGCCGCCGGCGATCAACACATGCATGTCGGCAGGATTCCCGATGGTGAAGGCCCCGTACGGACCGTCGATGTAGACGCGCCGGCCAATGGGCACTTCATGAATTTTGCTCGTCAGGTCTCCCAAGTTTCTGATTGTCATCTCGACACGCCCGTCGGCGACCTCTGCACTTGATGAGAAGGAGAATGGATGGCCAGTGATCTGGAACGGTCCACCCCAAATCGTAAGCCAGCCAAACTGTCCTGGAGTGAATCGGAAGCCCGAGTGGCGATGCGGCTGCATCACGAGTGTCCAGCTATCACCAAGCTCCTTGCGAACCTCCGTAACCGCGTATGGCCGACGCAATATGAACAGCGGCTTGACGATACGCACGTAAAGCAGTAGGCAGATCCAGAAGATGGACAACCCTATCCACAAAGCTCGCTTCCTCAGGTCGACAAGGTAAAAACCCCACCCGATCATATGAATCATCCCCGCTATGATTGCGACCACGGCAAGCAGGATGTGCGTGGAGTGCCATATCTCGTAGCGAATCCTTAACCGAACCCGCCAGAGTGACATGGCAACAAGTGCAATCAAGGAATAGGTCGACAGGGCGGCCCATCGGGCAACAGGTGGAGCCTGGAAGAAGTTGAGCAAGCGCAGCCTGGCTGGATCAATTGCGAAAAGGATGATCGGGTGAGCGATGACCAGCCCTAGCGCGACCAACGAAAGGAGACGATGGAAGTGATAGATAACGTCCTCGCCCCATGGTTCCGTGACGTAGCGGAAGCGCGCAGTGAGGCCGAACTGCAGGCCCATCATCATAAGCCCCGCGTAAGCGATCGCCGACGAGAACTCAGTCCAGAAGCCGCGGGCCGGAGGCACATCGCCCAACAATAGCGCCAGGACCGGAGCCAAAACCAACACTAAGTACGCAGTGAGCCAGACGGCTCTGCGCGCTACGTATGGAAGCATGGATGGATGGCCTTCCAACCTTGATTCGCTCGGATGAAACTCAGCCTCAGAAATCCGCATAGCCCACACTTGGGTCCACTCCGAGTCGGAATAGGAGTAAGAGACAGTTCAGCTATCGACTAGACCACGTGCGAAAGCGTCGGCGTCCGAGCCTTTGAGCATGCCGCGCGCGGGCGTGCCGTCGCCTCCGAAAATCTTTAGAGGGAGGCACAATTCGTAGCACCCCGGAGAAATCGCTGTCAGGTTCAATCCCTCAACAGTCAAGACACCTGCATCGACAGTTGGTTGCTTCCGTGTCGTGCCTAGAGTCAAAGCTTACAAATAATTTCATTTCTTGTCCCTTTCGCGAACTGTAAGGGATGACAGAGTGATTGATATTGAATCCGCATTTGCACCCACTCTCCCGCAAGTCTTTGAGCGTTAATGCCTTTCGTGAGATGGCCAGTCACAGTCACAGTTTGTTTTTCCCCTTGGCGGACAAGTTCTTCTCCGTGATTTCGTCTGCGATTAATATGAGGAGAGCACAGCCCCACTGTCTCGAAGGATTTTGGAACTTCAAGCGGGCAAATTCACGCTCCCGCACAGTCGCGGTCCCGATGTCAGTTCTGAGGCTTTGCCCAGCATGGCTGAAATACCTCGCGTGTCGACGGAAACCATTCCCGCCGGTTTGCATCTATTCTGCAACGCTAGCCGCGTCTGAGTTTCACTCATAGATTCTCTACTGCGGCAATCGCCATCCGATACTCTCATCCCCTATGTGAAACCGGGCTTGTATTTGGGGGGAGTGAAGAACCCAGGTCAGGACGCGATTGGGAGAAACCATTGTGAGCGCCACGATTCATGTTGACGCGAGTAACTCCGTCGTCCCGCGCGCAACGCAAGCTGAACTACGCGCGAAAGGAAAGAAGCTGCGTGAAAAATGTCCGCGAAGCTCGCACGCGACTTGGAAAGCTGCTCCGGACAGGCGAGATCCCGTTGATCTGATTGAGGAAGCGAACACAGGACGCCTGCCGGAGCTAGTACCGATTCGGCACGGTCGCATGATGCTGTCACCCTTCACGTTTTATCGGGGAACAGCACTCAATATGGCCACTGATCTTGCGACCACCCCAGTAACGGGTATTCGGGTGCAGGCTTGTGGTGATGCCCACCTCGGAAACTTCCGGCTCTTTGCCACCCCGGAACGGCGCGTGATCTTCGATATCCACGATCTGGACGAGACTCTGCCTGCACCCTGGGAGTGGGATGTGAAACGGCTAGCTGCCAGCTTCGTCGTCGCATCCCGGAACAACAATCTAACTGAACAGGTCGCGCGCGAGGCGGTTCTCAACTGTGTTCGATCCTATCGAAAACGGATGGCTGAATTCGGCTCCATGAATGTACTGGACGTCTGGTACACGAGTTTCGAAGCCGAGAGTCTTATTAAGAATTTCCGATGCAAGCGTCATCGGAAACACTTGGCCAAGCGCCTGGCCAAGGTTCGCGAACGTAGCGCCTTAGAGCACGATTTTCCCAAACTGACGAGCGGTGGAAATAATCCGAAGATCCGGGAGCACCCTCCGACGATCTATCACTGGCGCAAAACAGACCTAATGGGCGCTGAGGTCTTCACCAATTACCAGGATACGCTGCCGCCCTACAGAAGGGACCTTGTCGACCGATTTGAGTTAAGGGACTTCGCCATTAAAGTGGTTGGCGTCGGCAGTGTGGGCACCGCTTGCTTCGTCGCTCTTCTAATGGCTGGCCCAAAAGACCCGCTTTTTCTGCAGGCGAAGGAAGCACGCGCGTCAGTACTGGAGCCTTACGCTGGAGCAAGCACCTTCCCCAATCATGGACAGCGAGTGGTGATGGGTCACCGGTTGATGCAATCGTCCAGCGACATCTTCTTGGGTTGGACAGCCGGTAGAAGTGGCCGACACTACTACGTTCGCCAGCTCCGGAACGCAAAGATCAAGTTCGAAATCGACCGCTTCGATGCATCTCACATGATCCAATTCGCGGAGCATTGCGGCGCAACTCTCGCCCGCGCTCACGCACGTGCCGGCGAACCGTCAACCATCAGCGGATACCTTGGTACCAGCGACATTTTTGACCGATCAATTGCGGACTTCTCGGTCGCATATGTCGATCAGACAGAGCGCGACTATAAATCTTTTGTGAAGGCCATTAATAAAGGACGGCTAAAAGCGTTGGTAGAAGCGAATTAGCTCTGAAAGGGATGATCTAAGTTGTTTTTCATTGTCGGTGACCGCGACCCAGTTCGAGGGCCAGCGGTTATTCCCTTCACAAGCCAGATGATACAATCGCCGACCGATGGCGGACAGAGAGGTTATCGAGGCGGTACTCGGCAGCGATATTGCTATCGCTGGCTTAGTTCTGGTATTTGCCGGATTCCTGCTTACGAAAGCAGAGTCTTTCCGCGGCAGCAGGGCTGGGATGTGTACAGTTGGCTCGCTGTGGCCGGGCTTGCCCCAATTGTGGCTTCGCTAGTAGCGGCGTGGATGTGCATAGATGGGCTTCAGGGGGGCAAGTGGGAAGCCGAACATGCACTTCTTATGCTAAAGATAGCGATCGCGCTAACGGGAGGCTACGCCATAATTTCAGCTGTACTCACCTTCTTGCCTAGAAAGTGACGGAACCAAGTAAGAACGCGGCTGCGAACTGAAAAGCCAAGCCATGCACACGTCTCTGCTCGCAAACTTAACGATGTTGAACCACGGATCGGTGAGATCGATCTAGTCCTGACTCGCTGACACATTCTTCTGAAGTTTATCTTCTGAAACGTCAAACAGCTTAGCCCAGACCCGCCAGTGTCTGGGGCACGCGCTTACCCCGCCGGATGTGGACGTGTCGACCTCAATGATGCGCGTGCGTGTAGCGACGCCAAATGGGATTCTGGCGCCAGCGAGAAGACCGTGCGACTCACCGCTGAACTGTTCTCGAAATTGTGACGGCCGAGAAGAGAAAGGTCACCGACTCACCTCGGCCGATATAACCAACAAATTGAAGTATCACTCCGTGACGGCGAAGAAGGCTTTCAATTTAAACTCCTTGCACCGTTCGCACTCGTCATCACGCTTTACGGCAGTGTAGCTCTCGCTCGGTTTCTTGATTTGTTCGGCCACTTTCATGGCTTCCTGTTTCGTACGGAAGGGTTTCCAGTCGAGAGACGCGTCGAGTGACCAACGAATATGGTAATGACTGCCCAGCTTCATGAATTCTATTTCGTCCTGACTACGAACGAGGGGAAAGGACTCACACCGTAGACAACTCACTGAACAACTCCAAAAAAGAAAGTATTCCTTGAGCCTAAAGCTGCGCTGAAGGCGGTGGCGTCAATTTTTGTCAAGGCATGTTGGATATTAACCAAGCATTAACAATCCGAGGATTTTATTCCTTGTCTGCTTCGGCTTCTGGGTATCAGGAAGACGCCCATGCCTAAACCGCACCCAAAAACTGCGGTCTGCTCACCTGCAACATTCAATTCGTTCGCAACTTCATTTCATTGATCGGCGACTTGAACCGGGACGGAGGCAGGCCTGATTCGTTGGTGGTCTTAAGGTCGCAATTTCAGAAGCGATCGGTTTCAAATTCAGACAGCCGCGCTAATCGCGTCTATTCATTTCGTAAGGCTTCCATCGGCACAACTCTCGCTGCCCGTCTGGCTGGCCACAAAGCCGCAAAGAGTCCCGTCACAAGCAACAACCCGCAAGCAGTAGCAAGTGTCAGAGGGTCGCGTGGCGCGACGCCAAAGAGGAGGCTGTTGAGAATCCGTGCGCCAGCCAAAGCTACCACAGCACCGATCGCTAACCCGACACCCACGAGAATGCCTGCGTCTCGGAGCACCCGACGAGCAATGTCGCCGCGCTCAGCACCCAACGCCATGCGCACTCCGATCTCCCTGGTCTGCTGAGCCACGGTGTACGACATCACCCCGTAGAGACCGGCGGCGCCGAGAACGAGAGAGATAAGGCCGAATCCGGAAAGCAGGATCATATTGAATCGCTGCTGAGCGACCGACGTGCCGATGACTTGCGACATGGGCTGAACAGAGAGCAACGGCGCCTGAACTTCTTCCATGAAAATTCGTCGGATTGCAGGAAGCACAACCATCCCACTGGAGCGAGTGCGAACCACCCAGCTCTCTCCAACCAGCCCATTTATCGCTCGTGTCTCCAAATCAGGAACTTGCGCGGCAGGCAAATACATAATGCCCGGGGCGGACTGATCTAGACCATCCTGCCGAACATCGCCAACAACACCTACGACCTCCCGGACCGGATCCTCGAATCCGGCTCCCATAAATTTGCCGATGAGAACATGCCGGCCGATCGGGTTCTCCTCCCGAAAAAAGGTGCGGGCGAACTGCTGGTTAACAATCAGTACGGGCGCAGAGCCGGAGGTATCGGCGTCCCTAAATGCTCGCCCTTCGACTAAGGGGATTTCCAAAGTCTCAAGAAATCCGGCGGTGATGGGAATGTACTTTGCGTTGCCACTCACACCCGCCGGTTTCGACGCGCGTCCAATGATGTCGAAGGGCAGATCGGGGCTGAGCTGCGTGGGCAGGGTGATTGCCGCGCCCGCTGAGGTCACGCCGGGCACTCCGTTGATGTTGGCCTTTAGCTCGTTCAGGTGCTGGCCGAGAGCGGCACTTGTGGCGGCCTGCTGATCTGTAAAGCTGTTCTTGAACGTCAGTATGTTCTGCGTAGAGAACCCGGGAGGCGTGTGCACGAGCCTCCAGAATGTAGTGGTGAGCAGGATCGCACCCATAAGAAGTACGAGCGAGACCGCCACCTCGCTCACAACTAGCGCCCGTTGAGCACGGTGCCGACCTGCGGCAATGCGAGTTGAATTCAGTTGGAGGCATTCATACAGCCGCGTGTGCCGAGTCTCCAACATTGGGACGATGCTAAAAATTACGCAGCAAATCAAATTCAAGACTCCAGCGAGACCTATGGTCGCGCCTCCCACGTGCAGAGAGGCGAACTGGGGCAAGTCAATTGGGCTCAGGTGCATGAGCGCGGGAGCGCCTAATGCAGCAACAAAAACACCCGCCACAGCGCCAGCGGAAGACAGAAGGGCATTTTCGGCCAACAATTGTCGCAAAACCCGCCAGCCGGATGCGCCAAGCGCGATCCGCACGCCGACCTCGCGACGGCGTGCAACGGCCCGGGTTAGTAACAAGCTAAGAATATTCGCGATAACGATCAACAGCACTAATCCGACCGCGCCCATCAGAATGCGCAGTGCCGGACGTAGGTCTCCGGTAAACGAGTCGTGCAAATCAATCGCCTGCACTCCTTCGGATTGGTCCCACAACTTCGGATATGTGCTCTTCAATTCAAGCAGTACCCGGCGCAGATCTGCTGTGGCGGCGGCTTTGCTCAGACCGGGCTTCATCCTTCCGGCGACGTTGTAGTTGTTGCTCTGATCCTCAGGACTTTCCGTAATCGAAAGAGGGATCCAGGCGTCGGATTTCGCGTCGAGCGCGAATCTGGGGCTGGCTAAGCCAATAATGGTATAGCTCCGATTCCCCAAAGTGATGCCCTTACCGAGGATGTTCGGATCAGAATTGAACCGGTCCCGCCACACCCCATCGCTCAGCACAATGACGCCGGCAGCGTTCGGAGCCATATCATCGGCTGTGAAATCGCGGCCAATAGTTGGTTGCATTTCAAATGTACGGAAAAAACCGGACGTGACCCGAAGAACGCTAATGGGAACAACATTGTCGCCCTGCACAAGGTTGGCGTGCGAGGGGATGTAATCGTAAGCCGCCATTGAAGAGAAGGCCCGGTTCACCCTCTGGAAGAACAAAGCTTTGGTCCCTGAATATGCTGGAACGGTCGTACCATCCGAATAACTGCGCTCGATGCGGGTTAGTTGCTGCGGCTTTGGAAATGGGAGGGGCTTGAACAGCACGCCGTAGAGAACAAGAAAAACAATGAGATTGGCACCGACTCCAAGTGCGAGAGTTAATACGGCTGCAATGCTGAAGCCTGGAGACTTTCGGAGAATGCGCACAGCGTATTGCACGTCTTGGAGTACATTCTCGAGGGAGGGTAAACCCTCCTCAGCGTGATATTGCTCTCGAATCGCTTCGACCGCACCGAGCTTCAAAATCGCTTGACGGCGCGCTTCCGCGGGATTCATTCCAGCGTGCAAGTTGTCCTGAGTTTGGCACTCCAGATGCTGATCCATTTCTTCGCGCAATCGCTCGTTGAGATTACGCCTCGTTGCGAAATTCAGCAGGCGGGCAAGTAATCGCTTCAGTGCTCTCATGCCAAATCCTCCGCCCTAACTTCAAAGAAGCGCGCAATAATCCCCGCCGTCTGCTCCCAATCCCGCTTCTCAGCCTGCAGCATTTTGTGTCCCGTGTGCGTCAGCCGATAGAAACGCGCTCTTCGGTTGTTTGCTGATGGGCCCCATTCAGAAGCAATAGCATCTTCCTGTTCCAGCCTGAGCAGGACCGGGTACAAGGTGCCCTGATTCACCGCGAGCAGGTCACCGCTAATCTGCTCGATGCGCCGTGCGATTCCATAGCCATGGAGCGGCCCGAGCACGTCAAGGGTCTTGAGAACCATCAGTGCCAGCGTGCCCTGCTGGACATCTTTTTTTTGCTTCACGTGATCTCGTCGCATGCGGTCGTTTTGGTTACCAACACGAGAATGCCAGATTTCCATTGGGAAAGCAACAGGAGCAAGAGCTTCGCACCGGATTCAGGAGGGCACAACCTTTTGTTCGCGAGGTTTGCCGTCGACTAGAAACATTGCCTAGCCCAATCGGTCACGTCAATTGCGGCCTCGGATCGGCGTGGGGCCAGGGACTGCCATCCTGGTCTGATTGAGACGGTGGCCTGCAGCCAGCGTTGAATAATAATAGTGGGGTCGTTTTGCGCAACCGTGGGCCAGATCACGATCGCACAACCTATGATCATCAGCATGCGGGGCCTTTCCAAATTCCTTCAGCCCATTCTCTTTCTACTCTCTACGTGCTTTTTGCTATCCGCTCTAGCCTTCGGCCAGACAGCAGAGCTTGAGACTTCCGAAACACGAATCGTGGTTGAAGCTGGCGAGGACATGCCACGGCTTCTTAGCCTGCAGGTTCCTGGGCGGCCTAAATGGCATAACCTGGCCTCCGAGCCGCTCATCAGCTCCATCGAGGTCGCGGGTGAAACGAGCCCAGTGCGTTGGCGTTTTGATCGTAAGGCCAGCCACACTGACGCAAGGAACGTCTCGTTCGTTTATGACTCCGAAAACCCTCGCCTTCGGTTGACGTGGTCGTGGACCGTGAAGGAAAACTACGGCCCAATCGAGCACCAGATCCACATTGAAAATCTCACCGAACACAAACTGTGGATTCCGATGCAGGACAGTTTCGCCTTCAACTGGCACCTAGACCCGCGGGTACAACTTGAACACGTGTACGTCGAGAAAGGCGCAAATACTCCATCTTCGCTTGGTACACACAAAGTCAGTATTGAAGACGAGTACCGTTGGACCGGTAACGCGAGCACGTATGGAGACATTGACGAAGGGAAGCCGCGCGAAATCATTCCCTGGTCCTTGGTGCAAACTAAGGATACGGCCCAAAGCGGCTGGTATCTCGGCATCGAATTCAGCGGCCGGACGCGTATTTCACTGGAAAGGAAGAAGGGCTCGTTGCATGGAGTCGCCGGCCTGAACCCAGATCCTGGGCCATTCCAAACCCGTCTTGAGCCGGGAGAGTCGTTCGACTCGCCGGTCGTGTTTGTGGGCGGTTTCAATCACGGGCTCGATGGTGCAGGGAACATTTTGCGCCGATGGGTGCGCGCAGTGTTGGGGAATCCTGAGACATGGAAAAATCCCAACTATCCTCTTGTCGTGAATAACAGCTGGGGCGGGGGCATGGCGGTCAACGATGAGATGGCCCGGCGAATGATCGCCGACGCGGCCGCCCTGGGCGTGGACATGTTTCATGTGGATGCGGGCTGGTTCCGGGCTGTCGGCGATTGGCACCCCAATCCGCAAAAATTTCCCCACGGGCTTGCAGCGATCGCCGACGAAGCGCACCAGCACGGCCTGAAATTTGGCCTGTGGGTGGACTGGACCCAGGCTGGCCTTTCTTCCGAACCGGGAGCCCTCAATGCTCGCGATCCAAAGGTACGCCAATGGATGGTGACTGATCTCCCAAAAGATTGGCAGCCGGAACCCTTCAAAGGCCAGACGATCGACATCGGAGTTCCGGAAGCCAAAGACTGGGTCCAGCACGAGGTTGAGCGTATCCTTACCGACTATCACCTCGACATGCTGGAGCACGATGGATATCTTGTAGCGCACGGATGCGATCGCACCGATCATCCCCATGCTCCCCCCGATCCTCTTAATAAATGTATCTACAAGAGCTGGGGAGCCTATTGGGTGGATAGCTCGAACTCCACAGACGTCAGCTATCATGCGGTCCGCGCTTATTACGAGATCTATTCCAAATTACGAAATGAACATCCGGGCTTGCTGTTTGAAATCTGTGCCGACGGCGGGCGAATGGTTGACTTTGGCACCGCGGCGCACGGCGACTACTTTTCGATTACCGATACCTACGATCCGCTCTCGAACCGAAGAGCTTTTTTCGACACCAGTCATGTCCTTCCGGCAGCTATGCTCGAAAGCTACGTCGAAAAGTGGCCGACGCCGCGAGTGGAGAATTTTCGCTATATGTTGCGCAGCGGCATGATGGGCTGGCTCACAATAATGATGGACACAACCACCTGGTCGGCGGAACAGCACGCAGAAGCGAAGAAGGAAATTGAGCTTTACAAAAAAGAGCTCCGCCCGTTGATTCGCGATGCTGACCTGTATCACGTTTCTGCACGGCCAGATGGTGTCCATTGGGACGGCCTCGAGTACTGGGACCAACCTCGCAGGCGCGGAGTAGTCTATGCATTTCGGGGAGGCGTCTCGAGGGAGAGTGCGCATTGGTTCGCGCTCAAGGGGCTGAAGCCATCGGGGCGGTATGCGATTACTTTTCACGATCACACCAGCCCGGACAGAACGCTTACGGGGTGGGAGCTAATGAAAGGTGGATTGCAAGTCAGGCTGCCTTACGCGAACAGCTCCGAATTGATTTTCATCGCCGAGGAATCCCCCTGAGGGCCCTATCAGGGTAATTTCCAGACTAAGCGAGCAGTCTCTTCTGATGGTCTGTCTCCACGCTCTCGATCGCTCAAGCAACTCTTCCCTTCCAAACGGAGTGTTCCGGTTTTGGACGCGCCCCCCGGTTCCGGACATTTCCCCTAGCCGAGCCCACCCAGGCTTCGCGGAACTTATGAAGGGCCGACTCCAGAACCTGTGTCCTGAGTGAGGCTTTCGCGAAGGTATTCGGCGACATCGGTGAGAAAATGATGGACTGAGACCTCCGCGAAGCCGAAGCAAGCGCATTCGAGCCTCCAAATTGCGTTTCTCGAGTAACAGACTGAAATTTGATGTTTGATCCGAGGAAAGCCCCATGATTCGGGTAACAGACGTGTGTGATTCTGATCACACGTCGGTGCACGTCATTCTAGGAAGAGGGTTTAGGGATGCGTGTTCTTGCCTACGTCCTCAGCAGATTTGCGACGAGACTCGGCGCAATCATTGCCCGCTCAAGTAGGCACACCTAGCTTGGGAAGAACCCACCTGGTCAGCAACACATAAACCACCACGAAAATTGCGATCCAGCCCCAATCCGGCATAGCTATCTCCCGCCTTCAATCCTCAGTTTACGCAAGAAGCTCGTCATAGGACACAGATTCGAGAATGCCGTCTGGAACCAGATCCAGTCCAAAACCGAGCCATGATCCTCAGAGTCCCAAGCGTGCCTTCTAAAATATGGGGGCGGCATTCCCCGTCCTTCCAGGCCCGCTCTGCCTTTTACGACCTAGCTGGCCTCAACCAGGTCAGACGGCTTCAGTCCTCGGCGACAGTACGGTTTTTGCAGAAAATTGACAATTCATTAATTGCTGATCGTAGATTCATCGAATTTTAAACTAACCATCGATAATCTATGGCTTCGCTGAGAGTTCTTGGAAATGTCCAGCGGAGAGAGCTTGGGTTTCCAAACACGACCGAGCGTACTTGGAATGGCGTGAGTTCGAGAATTGAGGTTTTGCGAAACGCATTGCTGAAAAGCCGGTGTCGTACCGAAAGCAATGCGGCGTCACGGATTTCAAGGAAGTGCAGGCAGTACTGTCCTATCTACCTTTTCAAGGAGATCAAAAGATGAAGCGAGTAACAGCTTTGGCGCTGGTTCTTACCCTCATGGGAGTGGTTCCGGCGCAGGCTCAAACGAGCCCGACTGGCAAGTCCGCCAAGAAGTCGGCGGCAGCCAGCAACTCGGCAGTTGCCCAGCAGCTCAGCGAACTGAAACAGGCTCTTGATGCCCAACAGCAGCAGATCAAGCAATTGAGCGATCAAATCCAGAGCAGAGATCAACAGATTCAACAATTGCAGCAGAGTCTGCAACAGAGCCAGACGGCAACTACGCAGGCGCAAAGCAAGGCGGACGAGGCTGCGTCCCAGAGTGCAAAGCAGGATGAGACTGTCAATTCTCTGGCGAGCGACGTAAAAGACTTAAAGCAGAACTCGACAAACACCGCGGTTGCGCTCCAGGAGACCCAGACTGGCTTGAAAAAGGCAGTCGAGAGTCCGGTCGCCATCCATTACAAAGGAATTACGCTCACTCCGGGAGGGTTCGCCGACGCGTCGACCGTGTGGCGCCAACGCGCGGCCAGCGCTGACATCAACACACCTTTCACGGGTATTCCCTACACCGCCAATACACTCTCAAGAGTTGGCGAGCTCAACATGAGTGGACGCCATAGTCGGTTGAGCCTGCTCGGCGAGAGCAAAATCGGGAATGTCAAACTGACTGGATATTGGGAAGCCGACTTTCTCGGCACCGGCGTGACCTCTAACAACCGTCAAAGCAACAGCTACGTTATGCGTCAACGCGTCATTTTTGGACAAGCCGCTTTTGCCAATGGACTCAGCCTCACGGGCGGACAGATGTGGTCCCTAGTGACAGAAAACAAGAAGGGTATCCAGAACCGCACGGAACTGCCACCGCTCACGATTGACCCGCAGTACAACGTGGGATTCAGCTGGGCGCGGCAGTATGCATTCCGCGTTGCCAAGGATTTTGGTGGGAAATTTGCCTTAGCGGCGGCTATTGAAGGTCCTCAGGCCACGGTCGGTGGGCGTGGATTCTCAAATTTGGCAACCAACACGGCGGGAATCACAACCACAACCGCCGGCAACACGGTTCTCAACGCGATCGGTGCAGGCGGCGGACTCTTGAACTTCGCGGACACGTCTGGCTACACCATCAACAAAGCCCCTGATTTCATCGTGAAGGCCGCCATCGATCCCGGCTGGGGACACTACGAGATCATTGGCCTGGTGAGTGCATTTCGCAACCGCATCTATCCCTGCGCCGTTGCAGGGACGAACGCAACTGACACCGTGGTTCCTTCTGCGATTCTCGCAATCAATTGCCCCATCACAGGCACGCCAGTTTCTAGTGCAGCTGGCGCATACAACGACACACGCACCGGCGGTGGAGTCGGAGTTAACTTCCGACTGCCGATCTATGCCAAGAAACTGGAGTTGGCATTCCAGGGCATGGCTGGGACGGCGTTGGGCGCTATGGCTCA
>Ga0207667_10007554_pt1 | contig 13044 bp, 11 predicted proteins | sample KBSCornC52_FD_184301 | JGI IMG/M metagenome (GOLD analysis project Ga0207667, IMG submission 184301) | Corn rhizosphere microbial communities from Kellogg Biological Station, Michigan, USA - KBS Corn C5-2 (SPAdes) (version 2) | ecosystem: Host-associated > Plants > Roots > Rhizosphere > Soil ...
CATCCTCGCGCGCCTCGCCGAACTCACCACCAAAATCCTCAAAGCCTACGAAGAGTTCGAGTTCCACCGTGCCTACCACGCATTAAACGAATTCACGAACGCGGACCTCAGCGCGCTCTACCTCGACGTATTAAAAGATCGCCTCTACACGTTCGCTCCAAACCACCCCGCCCGCCGCAGCGCACAGACAGCCCTCTGGCGCATCGCCGAAACATTGACGAGATTAATCGCCCCTATCCTCAGCTTCACCGCAGATGAAGTCTGGGCGCTTCTTCCAAATGTGGAAAACCGCGAACCCAGCGTCCACCTCGTCCTCTTTCCAAATCTCGCTTACATACCAAAGCAAAGAGAGGAGATAAAAGCGCAGTGGAGTGCCATGTTTGCAATGCGCGACAGAGTTCTAGCAAAGCTTGAGGATCTACGCACCAGAAAAATCATAGGTAAATCGCTAGAAGCAACCGTCACGATCAAATTCAACGATCAGGCCTTAGAATCCGCATGGAAAGAATACGAGCTGGCACTGCCCGAACTCTTCAACGTCTCCCAAGTCACTCTTGAATGGGTTGCTGACACGGGATTCGAGATCGTTCCGGGCCTGTCAGTGGAAGCTTCAAAACAGCTCAAATGCGAACGCTGCTGGCGCTACACCGAAGACGTAGGCCAAGAAACCAAATACCCCACTGTCTGCCTCCGCTGCGCCGAAGCCCTCGCCGCCATCAACTTTCCTCCATACTCAGCATCACAAGACGATGGAGAGGCTGCTTAAGATGACCACTACCACACCTGTCTCCGAAAAAACCTCCCGCACCACCGACAAGCGCCCACTGCTCTTCTTCATCGCCGCGCTGGTCGTCGTCTGCGACCGCCTCTCTAAGCTCTGGATCATCCACCACGTCCGCCCCGGCTACGGCATCATCGTTATCCCGCGAGTCTTCGGCCTCACCCACGTCCTCAACACGGGCGCCGCGTTCTCGCTCTTCGCCGACTCGCTCTCGCCGCTCGCCGTCCGCAACTCGCTCATCGCCTTCTCGGTCGTCGCCGTCCTCATCGTCTTCGCCCTGCTCTGGCGAGCGGGCCGCGACCTCACCCTCACCGGCGTTGCCCTCGCCCTCATTCTCGGCGGAGCCTTCGGCAACCTCTACGACCGCCTCGTCTACTCCTACGTCGTCGACTTCCTCGAAGTCCACATCATCCACTACCACTGGCCCGACTTCAACGTCGCCGACTCATGCATCGTCATCGGAGCCTGCCTGCTCCTCATCGAAATCTTTCGCCCGCAGCCGGAAGACTGAATCTCTCACCGCACATACGAAAACGTGCCGCACAGGTCCGTCGAGTTATTGATCGCGTCCAGCGTCAGCGCGGGCGGTTTCAACCCCGAGAAGAACGCAACCTTCAGCGAACCGCCCGCTACGTACGTTGCCATCCACTGCGTGTCCTCCTCGCCGCACAGGGTATTTTTGTGCAGAAACCTCTTCGCACTCGGCACGTTCAGCCGATACAGACTGCCGCTGCCGCCGGCATCTTCCGCGTCGAAGACCGCGCGCAGCTCTCCCGGCTCAAGATCGCGAATCCGGGCAATCGTAAAGCTCGAAAAGTCGATGGTGATCTTGTCAGGAGAAAACACCACATCCCCTGTAATCGACTGCGCCGTATTGCTCGCCGCCCGCCAGATCCCCTTCTCCTGCGCGGCAGCCGCCATGCAGCATACCATCATCATCCCGGCAAGAGCGCCAAGTAACATCTTTCTCGTCATCTATCGAGGATGACATCTGAGCCATCTTTCATCAACTCGATTAACTCGCGTTTGACCGCCGAATGCCTGAAAATAGAAGTTTGGCCATGAGAGCTTCAATGCCCACTCCAAAGCCCGACCCAAAGCCCGACCAGATCACCATCCGAGGCGCCCGTACCCACAACCTCAAGGGCATCGACGTGGACATTCCGCACAACGCCCTTACGGTCGTCAGCGGCGTCTCCGGCTCAGGCAAATCCTCCCTCGCCTTTGACACCGTCTACGCGGAAGGCCAGCGCCGCTACGTCGAATCGCTCTCTGCCTACGCCCGCCAGTTTCTCGAACGCATCGAAAAGCCCGACGTAGACCACATGGACGGCCTCGCCCCCGCCATCGCCATCAAGCAGAAGAACCAGACCCGCAACCCGCGCTCCACCGTCGCCACCGCAACCGAGATCTACGACTACCTCCGCCTGCTCTACGCTCGCTGCGGCACTGTCACCTGCCTGCACTGCGGCGGCATCGTCAAGCACGACACCGTGGACGAGATCGTCGCCACCCTGCTCGCCCTGCCGGAAGGCACCCGCGCCTACGCGCTCTTCCCCATCGTCCGCGCAGAGATAAAACTCGAACCCATGCAAGCGGCGAAATCCGAAGCTGAAGAAGAACCAGAAGCCAAGCCGAAAAAGTCGTCCACAAAGAAATCCGCAAAATCCCTAAAATCCGCGGTCGCGCCTTCCTTCGACCTCACCGACTCCCTCAAAGAGCGCCTCGCCGAACTCCGCCGCCGTGGCTACAACCGCCTCTATCAAAATGGAAACATCGTCGAGTTCTCCACCCCCGAATCCCTCCTCGAACTCGACTTCGCCCAACCCATCTTCGTCCTCGTAGACCGCCTCGCCCTCAGCTCCGAAATCCGCGCCCGCATCGTGGACGCGATCGAAACCGGCTACCGCGAATCCGGCGAGATCCAGTTCCACATAATCCCTCGCGCCCCAGACCCTATCCAGCAAAACGCTGTCATTCTGAGCGCAGCGAAGAACCCCAGTATTTCGCCTGAAGCGCCCCAAACTCAACCGGAGAGCGGTCCGCATCTCCGCTTCTCCGCCGCATTTGAGTGCACCACCTGCCACCGCGCCTACCGCGAGCCCGAGCCGCGCCTCTTCTCCTTCAACAATCCCTACGGAGCCTGCCCACGCTGCCAGGGCTTCGGCAACACCATCGACTTCGACCCCAACCTCATCATCCCCGACAAGTCGAAGACCCTCGCCGGCAATGCCATCGCCCCCTGGAACGGCGCAAAGTACCGCCCGTACCACGGCGAGATGCTCCGCGCCGCCAAAGCAGCCGGCATCCCCACCGACGTCCCCTGGTACGATCTCACCGCCGAGCAGCAGCGCTTCATCGAAGATGGCACCGGCTCCTTCCCCGGCATCCGCGGCTTCTTCGCCGCGCTCGAGCGCAAAAAGTACAAGCTGCACGTCCGCGTCTTCCTTTCCAAATACCGCGGCTACGCCCTCTGCCCCGACTGCCGCGGCCAGCGCCTCCGCGCCGAAGCCCGCGCCGTCCTCATCAACGACAAAAACATCTGCGAGGTCTCCGCCCTCACCATCGCCGAAGCACAACTGTTCTTCGACAATCTGCAACTGTCGCCGTCCCAATTAGAAATCGCCGGCAAAATCCTCGAAGAGGTCCGCCAGCGTATCCACTTCCTCCACCAGGTCGGCCTCGACTACCTCACGCTCGACCGACTCAGCTCCACGCTCTCCGGCGGCGAATCGCAGCGCATCCAGCTCGCCACCTCGCTCGGCTCGCGTCTGGTCGGCGCGCTCTACGTCCTCGACGAACCCTCCATCGGCCTCCACACACGAGATACAGCCCGTCTCATCGGCATCATGCAGGACCTGCGCGACCTCGGCAACACTATCCTCGTCGTCGAGCACGACCCCGACGTCATCCGCTCCGCCGACCACCTTCTCGATCTCGGCCCCGGCGCGGGCGAACTAGGCGGCCAGCTTCTCGCCTCCGGCACGGTCCGCGAAGTCACAGCAAATCCAAATTCCATCACCGGCAAATATCTCTCCGGACGCCTCACCATCCCCGTCCCCAAACACCGCCGCGAACCCGGCCGCGAGCGCCTCCGCCTCACCGGCGCGCGCATCCACAACCTGCGCGGCGTCGATGTCGAAATCCCGCTCAACATGCTCGTCTGCGTCACCGGAGTCAGCGGCTCGGGCAAATCCACACTCGTCCATCAGGTCCTCTACCGCGCCCTCACCCGCGCGCTCAACCAGGACGCGCAGCCCGAAGGCGACCCCACCCCGCTCTTCCGCGAGCTCTCCGGCACGCAGCACCTCAACGAAGTCATTCTCGTCGACCAGTCCCCCATCGGCCGCACCCCGCGCTCCAACCCCGTCACTTACATCAAGGCGTTCGACGACATCCGCGCCCTCTTCGCCGCGCAGCCCGACGCCAAACGCCGCGGTTTCGGCCCAGGTCACTTCTCCTTCAACGTCCCCGGAGGCCGCTGCGATGTCTGCGAAGGCGACGGCACCGTCACCGTCGAGATGCAGTTCCTCGCCGACATCGAGCTGCCCTGCGAAGAATGTAACGGCACCCGTTACAAACCCTCCATCCTCGACATCAAGTACAAAGGCCGCAACATCCACGACGTTCTCAACATGACCGTCAAGGAAGCCCTCACTTACTTCGCCGGCCATCCCAAAATCGTCGACAAGCTCTACGTCCTTGACGAGGTCGGCCTCAGCTATGTCCGCCTGGGACAGTCCGCCACCACGCTCTCCGGCGGCGAAGCCCAGCGCGTCAAGCTGGCCTCGCACCTCGCTACCGCCCGCGCCAATTCCTCACGCACCGGAAACGAAGCCGCCGCCCGCGCCCGCTCGCGCACGCTCTACATCCTCGACGAGCCCACCACCGGCCTCCACTTCGACGACGTGGCCAAGCTCCTCGCCGCCTTCCGCAAGCTCATCGAAGGCGGCGGCTCGCTGCTCGTCATCGAGCACAATCTCGACGTCATCAAATCCGCCGACTGGGTCATCGACCTCGGCCCCGAAGGCGGCTCGGGCGGCGGCCAGATCGTAGCCACAGGCACCCCCGAGGAGATCGCCGCCAACCCAGCCAGCCACACCGGCCACTGGCTGGCTCCCGTCCTCAAACGCACCACCCCAAAGCCCGAACCCGAGCTTCAGTCCATAGCCTGATCGAAAGCCAAGAATCCATGCAGGCCGCTAATTGGCGTGAGCAGCAGCGACAATCAGAGCCACCAGAACGCTTGCAATCACTACGCCTGCCACCATGGCTCTAGTGCGGTCGGTATGCCTTCCTCTCAGGTGGTTGTAGCCTGTCCTGGATGTCACCGCGCCTAAACCCGAGCCGGAGATTGCGCGTTCCAGTATGTATGCAAGCTAACAGACCCTTGAGGCCAGCTCGCACTAGCCTTTCTGAGGGTCTAAATCGGGTCACCATACCCTATAGCCTTGCGTGGGCTCAATGCCCAATCTCCCCGGCCACTTCTCTGAAGATCGAACTGATCTGAGCAGACGCAAGCGGTAAAGATCGGATCGCACTTCGGGCCCTTAGCGAAATCATGAGAGAGGAGATTCAACATGCATAGGAATTGTGCGTCGAAACGAATGAGTGTCGGGCTCGCTACGTTAGTGATTTGCACACTATGGGTCACAGGTTCCTGGGCATGGGCGACGGATCACCCTAAAGGAGAGAAGCCGTGCTCAAACCAGACGCTTTCAGGCGACTACGGGACTCTGATCGAGGGTACGATTCTCCCTGCGGGCCTTACCCTGCGAACACTGACCCTGGTTCACTATGACGGTCAGGGCAAGTTCACGGGAAAGGATTTTGTCGTAGTTGGCGGTAATCCTCCTGCAGAGGAGTGGAGACTATCTTCCGGGACCTATAGTGTTAATCCAGATTGCACCGGGTCAGCTTTGGTCGACGTTGCTCCCGGGAGTCCTCCGCTCGGTTACCACTTCATTATCGTCAAAGGCGGTCGTGAGATCCTGCTGGTTGTCAACGGCAGTGCGATCAGGGGAGTCGCCCACAAGGTCGATGACGACGATTCCGATAAATAAAGAAGATCACGCTTGATTCTCAGCGTAACTCAGCGGCTAAAAGCCGCCGCAGGGCAGCCGCGAGTGGACGTAACATAGCTCCCGTTCGATCCGCGCGAGTTCAGCAACAGCGCAGACAGCAAAATCCTCCGCAATTGTCATCTCTTTGCAACGGAGCGTTATCGACGGAGGAGACGGCAGTATACTTTTGTTCAATTTTGAATCACAGAAAGGGCTTCCAGCTAGATGAAGCCGCACGTCCTCTCCCTGGCCACCCTGTTCTCTCTGTCCGCACTGCTCGGTTGCGGAGCGACCAAAAGTCAGGTTGAAGGCCAGGGCCGAAGCCAACCCGATTTCTCTCTCATAGGCGCGCCATCGGCCATCACCGCCGCTCCCGGAGGCGCAGCGCAGGCGATAACCGTCCTCGCCTCGCCGCTCAACGGATTTACAGGAAGCGTTATCGTCGCCGTCGGTTCCCTCCCCGCCGGCATCACAGCCACGCCGTCAAGCCTGTCGCTGGCAGCCGGCGCTCAAGGGCAAATCAGCATATCCGCATCATCCACCGCCACGCCGGGCACAGCCAATATCGCTCTCACCGGAACATCAGGCACGCTCATGCACAACGCTGCCATCTCCCTGGCGATCGCCACTCCCGTCACCACAGCATCATTGAGCACCTCAGCCTTCAACTTTGGAAACAACCTCGTCAACAATATGCTCACCCAAACCGTGGCGGTCGTTACCAACACAGGCCCAGCCGTATTGATCATGAACCCGTCGCTAACCGGCGATTCCAGCTATTCCATCGCTCCTGCCACGACCTGCACCCAGCAACTTGCCCCCCAAACGAATTGCAGCATCGTGGTGAACTACGCTCCAGCAGCACCATCCGTACCCGCGGCTCAAAGCGCCACATTGAACATGGGCTTCGGAGACGTACCGGCGGGCACTCCGCAAACCGTCGCCATCACCGGCGTAGCCGCCTCTCTACCCACAGGACAAGTCACGCCCACCGACAACCCGCGGGTAGCGCTCTACACAATGACGCTGCCCTTCCCCGGAAGCATGACTGTCAACTTCGGCACAGACACCAAATACGGTCTCAAAACCTGGACGCGATCAACCGACACCGCAGGCGGCGCAGCCAGCATCTTCGTAGCGGGAATGCAGGCCGCCACCACATATCATATGCAAGCCGCGGTGCAGTTTTCCAACGGCATCAGCGCCCATGACGCCGATCACACCTTCACCACAAGAGCCGTGCCTGCCAACATGCAACTCAACGTGTCGACAACGACAGCGCCAGGCATGACGCCGCAACCAGGGCTCGAGTTGCTGAACTCCGTATCTGGCACTCCAGCCGGAATCGTCATAACCGATCTCACCGGCAAGACCCTGTGGACCTACGCCAATCCCGCTGGCAATCCCACTCTGAACAGCATCAACGGCGTCAAAATGCTTCCCAACGGAGATCTCCTCATGGCGATCGGCCTCGGCATTCCTTTCAGTCAGCCAATCTCCGCCGGCACGATCAATGAAATTCGCGAAGTCAACCTCGCCGGAGATACCGTCCGCGAGATCTCCATCACCGACCTGAACGCAGAACTCGCCTCCGCCACCTGCGCTGAGTGTCAGGTCACGCTCGACACCTTCCACCACGACGTCGAAGCGCTACCAAACGGTCATTGGCTCGTGCTCGCCGACACATCCATGGCTCTCTCTACTACCACCATCCCCGCGCTCACCAATCTTCCTCCAGCCACCGTGCTCGGCGACGTAATTATCGACCTCGACCAGAACATGCAACCCGTATGGGTCTGGAACGAATTCAATCACCTCGATCCCAACCGTCACCCCATGGGATTCCCCGACTGGACGCACACCAACGCCATCGTCTACTCCAAAGACGACGGCAACCTTCTCGTCTCCCTGCGTCACCAGAACTGGATACTCAAGGTCAACTACGCCAACGGCACTGGAGACGGCAGCATCCTCTGGCGCTTAGGCGAAGGAGGCGACTTCACCCTCCAGAACGGAACCGACCCAACCGACTGGCAATATGCCCAGCACGCCCCCTCCTTCTTCAGCGCCAACACCTCCGGCATCTTCTCCCTCGGCGCAATGGACAACGGCAACGACAGAATCTTCCCAACCGGAGTCACCTGCGGCAGCACCGGAGCCCCGTCGTGCCTCTACTCGACCATCCCCGTCTGGCAGATTGACGAAAGCGCAAAAACCGCCGCCCTAACCTTCCACCAGATACTGCCGTCCACCCTCTACAGCAACTTCGGCGGCAACGCCGAGCAACTCCCGAACGGCAACATCGAGTACGACCTGTGCAATGCCGGGACCTCCCCGCCAGGCTCCTGGGTCTACGAAGTAACCCAGCAAAGCAGCCCGCAAACCGTCTGGAGCATGCACATCACCGGCACCTATCTCTACCGCGCCTTCCGCATTCCCAGCCTCTATCCCGGAGTGCTGTGGTGATCCTGATTCGGCATAGCCGCATTATTTTTTCTTGCTCGGATCGTCGTCCGGATTCACATAGTTAATCTGAAGCGGAGACATACCGTGGATCTGCACGACCACGTCGCCGCTGGCCATCGCATAGTGGTGCATCGCGGGATCGAGGTATGCAAAACTCCCTGTCGGGAAGCTCGCCATGCTCGCCTCCTCGAAGTGGTCTCCCATGCCGACCTTGAACGTGCCCGAGATCACTGTCACGTTTTCGCGCTTCGGGTGCCAGTGCGGGGCGACCTTATATCCGTCGGGCATCTTCAAACGCACCGTAAAGTCTCCGCTCGTCGCCGACGGATCGCCTTCGAGGACCGCCAGTTGTGCTCCGGGCTGCAAATCCGGCGGCGCGGCGGTCCACTGGATCGCATCCGGCGTAAATGCATTCTTCTCGGCTCCAGCCGCTATCACACTCGTACCACGCGGCTGCTTCAACCACAACATTGCTGCAAACAACAATGCAATCAGACAAAGAGTCCGTTTCATAATGCCTCCTTGATTTTTGGTTGGCCCGTAGTCAGACAATATCGCACGATTCAACCACGGCTCGCAATGACCGGTATCTTCCAACCGCTATTACAGGCCCACGACGTCGAAATTCCACAAAGACCCTATCCCCATGCCTCGCGCTCCAGTACACTTCCCTTTTACAAAAACTTATCCTCAGCCGGAGCTGCGCCTTGGCAAGATTCACCGGACTTCTCGGTCTCGCTGTCTTCATCGGTCTCGCCTACATCTTCTCCACCAACCGCCAGGCCATCCGCTGGCGCACCGTAGCCTGGGGCCTCGGCCTGCAATTCCTCTTCGCCGTCACCGTCCTCAAATCCTCCATCGGCCAGCGCCTTCTGCAAGCCGCCGGAAACGGCGTCAACCGGCTCCTCGCGCACTCCGTCGCCGGCTCCGAGATGGTCTTCGGCCCGCTGGGTGGCAACAACTCCGCCGTCGCCGTCTTCGCCTTTCGAGTCCTCCCCACCATCATCTTCATATCGGCCTTCTTCGCCGTGCTCTACTACATCGGCTTCATGCAACTCGTCATCCGAGCCTTCGCCTGGGTCATGCAAAAAACGATGGGCATCTCCGGAGCTGAGTCCACCAACGTCGCCGCCAGCATCTTCATGGGCCAGACCGAGGCGCCGCTCACCATCCGCCCCTTCCTCAATGGGGCCACCTACTCCGAACTGATGACCATCATGACCAGCGGCATGGCGCACGTCTCCGGCGGAATCATGGCAGCCTACATCGCCTACGGCATCCACGCCTCCGACCTCCTCGCCGCAGTCATCATGACCGCCCCCGGCACCATCCTCGTCTCCAAGATGCTCGTCCCCGAAACCGAAACTCCCGCCACCGCGGGCATCGTCAAGATGCCTTCCAGCGAAGAGCACGCCGGCGAAAACTTCCTCGGGGCCATCACGCGCGGCACCATCGACGGCGGAGCGCTCGCCTTCAACGTCGCCATCATGCTCATCAGCTTCCTCGCGCTGGTCTCGCTCGCCAACGGCATCTTTGGCGGCGTCCATAACCTGCTCGCGCCACACCACATCCCCTTCCCCGAGAGCCTCAACGCCGTCCTCGGCTTCTTCTTCGCCCCCGTCGCCTGGCTCATCGGAATCCCCTGGCACGAGGCCAGGCTTGTGGGGAACCTTCTTGGCACGCGCACGGTCATCAACGAGCTGATCGCCTACACCGCACTCGGCGCGCAGAAAGCCCTCATCTCCCCGCGCAGCTTCACCATCACCACCTTCGCCCTGTGCGGCTTCGCCAACCTGAGTTCCATCGGCATCCAGATTGGCGGCATCGGCGCGCTCGTCCCCGAACGCCGCGGCGACCTCGCCCGCCTCGGCTTCCGCGCCATGATCGCCGGAACCATGGCCAACCTCATGTCCGCCAGCATCGTCTCAATGCTCATCCGATAACAAGTCTTGATATTCTGGAGTGCACTAAGGAGCGTCACTATGGATATCGATCTCAGCCCCGAAGATCAACGACGCATTGACAAGCTCGTTGCTACCGGACGATTTACTGATGTAACGGATGCCGTCCACGCTGGCATTGAGGCTCTTGAAGAAGACGAGACCTGGCGGCAATATGCTCGCGAACGAATCGCGCGCGGCATCGAGGACGTCAAGGCCGGACGAGTCGTCCCAGGTGAACAGGTCATCGAACGCCTTCGCGCAGCCAGGCTCAAGCGAGCATGATGCGCATCGAGTTCACTGCAACCGCAGAGCAGGATATTCAGCAGGTTCTCGATTTTTACGGCGCACCGACCTCCGCATCCGACATCTTTTCGTCACGTACCGAAGCCGCACTCCTCCACCTTTGCAAATGGCCTGACACGGGCCACCGGCGCACCGATCTGACCGAACATGACGTTCTGTTTTATCTCGCCAAGCCATACTTCATCGTTTACCGAATCGATAGCGAAACACTTTCAGTCATCTCTGTGCTACATACGGCGAGAAACATCCCTTCGATTTTAAAAAAGCGACTTGGCTCCGTTAACCCATGACCGATCTCTACACCAAAGCCACCGCCGCGGCTGCCCACATCCGCACCCGCACCACGCTCCAGCCAACTCTCGGCATCATCCTCGGCTCAGGCCTCGGCAATTTCGCATCCAGGGTCGAGCAAGCCGTCACCATCCCTTACGCCGAGATCCCCCATTTCCCGCAGTCCACCGTAGTTGGCCACAGCGGCAAACTCATCCTCGGCACCATCAATAAAATCCCGGTAGCCGTCATGCAAGGCCGCGTCCACGCCTACGAAGGCTACTCGATGGCCCAGGTTACATTCCCTACGCGAGTCCTTGGTCTCCTCGGCTGCAAATCTCTCATCGTCACCAACGCCGCCGGCGGCATCAACCCCCGCTACGGCCAGGGAGCCATCGTCGCCATCTCCGACCACATCAATCTCACCGGAACCAACGCCGCCCTCGGGCCCAACGAACCTCGCTTCGCCGCTATCTCCGGCGCCGGACAACGCTTCTTCGACATGTCCGCCGCCTACTCCCCCGCGCTCCGCAAACTAGCCATCGACGAAGCCGCCCGACAATCCTGGACCCTCGACGAAGGCGTCTACCTCGCCGTCCTCGGTCCAAGCTACGAAACGCCCGCCGAAATCCGCGCCTTCCGCACCCTCGGAGCCGACCTCGTCGGCATGTCCACCGTCCACGAAGTCATCGTCGCTCGCCACTCGGGGCTGGCAGTCCTCGGCCTCTCTGTCGTCACCAACATGGCCGCCGGTATCCTCGACGAACCCATCAACCACGAAGAGGTCATGGAGATCGGCCGCCGCATCGAAGGCCAGTTCACCAGCCTCCTCACCGCCCTCATCCCCCAGCTTGCGGCGATCGATCCGGCCTGACTCCGCTCACCCGCGAACTTCAGCCCCCACACCTTGCTCCGCCAACTCCAGGACTGCTGCCCGCGCCTCCACTGCAGCCAACTTTCTGTGCAGCATATCTCCTGAAAACTCAATCGGCTGCTCCGCGAACCGCACATCGACCCTCACTCCCCGCAGCCCCAGAAACCTGAAGACATGCGGCACCATCTTCGCTCTGCCCCAGTAGCACATGTCGCGCGCCACCGAGACATCGGCCCCATTCCCCGCGCCCAGGCTGTACTTCACATAAGCCGCCGTTACCGGAGCGCCACACGCCATCGCCTGCGCCAGCAGTCCGCTATGAAACTTCAACACCGAGCTCCCATCGCTCGTAGTGCCTTCAGGGAAAAACACCACCGGCAACCCGGCGTTCAACGCCGACTGCATTCCCTTTCTCGCTCTGACAGCAGACCCGCCGTGCCCTCGCGCCACGTACACCGTTCCCGACATCGTCGTCATCAATCCCACCACCGGCCACGACTCCATCTCCGCCTTGGCGACAAACACGCATGGATGCAGCGCCGCAAACGTCACAATATCCAGATACCCCAAATGATTCGAGATCACCGCACCGCGCTCCGGAAACGCGCCCGCCACGTCGATCTCAATCCCCATACGCCTCACCGCCCGCGCCGCAAACCGATGCAGCCAATCCGCTCTCGCCTCGCGCGTCTTCGGACGCTTCACCGCAAGCTCCGTCCCGGCAGCAGCAAACATCCCCACCAATTGAACGCTCCGCCACAGCGATCGAAAGATGCTCACCAGAAAAGTCCTCGTCCCAACAACGATACAAGTCTTCGCAGAGCAGTCTATCCTGTCAGGAGTGGACCCGAGCAGCCCAACCCTCGAACACCCCGCGCCCATCCATCACAACCGGGCCTACCGCCGCATCGTCCTGCCCATTCTCGCGCTGCTCCGCATGGGAGCGTCCCCCAAAAAGATCGCCTGGAGCATCGCCGTCGGCCTACTCATCGGCATCAACCCTCTGCTCGGCACCACGACCGTCTTCTGCCTCGCGGCGGCGTTTGCGCTCCGGCTCAACCTGGTCGCTTCGCAACTGGCCAACCACATCGTCTACCCGCTCGAACTGCTCCTGGTCATCCCCTTCATTCACGTCGCCAGCCGCGTCTTCCACATCGCGCCCATCCCGTTCTCAGCAAGCCAACTCTTCCACGCCGCGCGCCAGCACCCCGTCGCACTCATCCGCCAGATATGGCAATGGGAGTGGCACGCCTTCATGCTCTGGGCCGCTCTCGCAGCAATTGCCATTCCCCTCATCGCACTCGCGCTCACTCCTGTCCTCCGCAAACTCCTCGTCCGCGTCGA
>Ga0207667_10007556_pt1 | contig 13042 bp, 10 predicted proteins | sample KBSCornC52_FD_184301 | JGI IMG/M metagenome (GOLD analysis project Ga0207667, IMG submission 184301) | Corn rhizosphere microbial communities from Kellogg Biological Station, Michigan, USA - KBS Corn C5-2 (SPAdes) (version 2) | ecosystem: Host-associated > Plants > Roots > Rhizosphere > Soil ...
AAATCCCACTGATGGTGCATGGTCGCGGCACTTCTTTGCGATGTTGTTTACAAAGCCATAGAAGGGTTTAAGGTTGTGGTCAGATGGTCTTCTTGTTAATATCAGGTGGTTGTAGATTTCGAAATCTATTCCCCATAACCCAATGTTACAAAGCAACGGACTAATAACCCCACCTTGCGGCGTGCCTGCCTCTGTTGCATAAAACATATCCGATTCAACGTAACCACATTTGAACCATTGCCTGATTGCCCGGAGGACGTTACTTCCAATGCCCTCTAACTTATCCAGTATATACTGGTGGTTAAGGTTATCGAAGCAGCCCTCAATGTCGGCATCTAATACCATCACATCGCCTTTGCGAAGTTTCAGGTTGTGCCATACGGCCATACAAGCATCATGAGCGCTTCGTCCGGGTCTAAACCCATAAGTGTTCTCACTGAACTTAGCTTCCCATTCCGGTTCCAATGCAATCTTCACCAATGCCTGGTAGGCTCTGTCCTCAATTGTTGGAATTCCTAATGGCCTTTGTTTGCCGTTTGATTTCGGGATATAGATACGTTTCAGGGGTTTTGCTTGGTAGCCTTTATCTAAGTTCAGATTAACAGCCAATATGAGCCGCTCTTCATTACTACGGATAATTTCCCTGTCTACTCCCGGTGTGTTCTTTCCTGTGTTTTCTGACGTAACTCGCCTAACACTTAATAATTTGGCGAACGGGTCTTTCAGTAGATCCCTTTGTATTCTTCGTACTTCAGGAATGTTACTGGCAAGCGTTGCCCGATACATTTGATTTTGCTTTCGGAAGATACTTGCTTCGACCTTTTGCCAGTCGATATCTTCCCATCTGTTTACTTTCAGCATTTTAGTTACTTTCATTTGTATCTTTCATTAAAACCTACAACGAATTTGGCTTATCCGGCTGACCGTGGCCACCCGGCTTTCGCTTGGTCGTTGTTCCTACCCAGTAAACCACATTCGTCCAAGAGAACTTATTGCTTCACAGCAAAGTGATAAACTGGTTTCCTCGTTCCTCTAACCAATGTATTCCCGAACTTAGACCCCTCTCTATACCGCCAGTCCTGCATAAGCTTACGGATTACCCACTAACAGATAGGGCTCCTATTGACTGGATGACTATACTTCACGATGTATGTATAGCGTACGTGCTCTCGATACCTCAACAAGGCTATCATATTCGGTTCGTCCCATCTTTCTCTTGCGACATCGTTCCACTGGATTGACTTTTCTCCGAACTTCCCATTCCCTGTTCTCCTGGGCAGGTTAAGGGTCGGATGGACTTTGTCGGGTAAGCTGCCGACATCAGCATTGCACTGAATTGGTTAAAAGTTAAATCCACTCTTTCGAGTGAGACTCGGATAGTTTATTAATCTATCCAACGAGTCGTACTATTGTTGCAAACGATGCGGATTGGTGTAAATGCTGCGGTTATGCTACCGAACCCATCATGCGAGGTTGTTAAAAACAGGTATTGCTCAATTAAATCCTGTTTGCCAACCTTTATAAAATCAGGCAGTTTTGCGGTAATAAAAATTCGCTCCCCTTTACCCAATGCGCCTGCCGTTTCATATTTGATACCTGTTTCCCCGCCTACTATGGCATCAAAGAATTGAAAAGCATCCGCATTTTGTACCACTTCGTAGTCTTTACCCACTACACCCAAAACCGAACTGTTATCGGTGCGGACGGTGGCGAAATAGTTGGGGACATGAATTTTAGGAAAGTCAATACTTTCTGCCATTTCATTTAATTCATTAGGCAGGGAATTGGTGAACAACGGCCTTTTCTCTACGGTATAATCCAAACCTGCGTAGCGGATGGCCCCGGCACTGGTTGGGTAATCTTCTACGATTTGTCCTAAACCGTGCCATGCTTTTTCCTTAACACTAAAAAAACTATGCTTTTCTGTTTGCTCGTTATAAAAAAGATTGTGTGCCATTTTCTTAATTTTTTATGGTTAATAAATTCCTGTGGTAGGCTTAATTTGCTTTGGCTGATTTAGTGAGCATTTGGATTTGCTCGGTGCGGAATTGCAGGCTTGCCATTGGTTCACCGTCCCTGCTCACCCACGGCTGGGCGGTCATAAATCCGCTCAAAGTCACCAACATGCCTTTGGTCAGGTAGGACGCAATAGCATCGGTGCGCCAGTAAGTACATTCAACAAAGGCGGTTTCCTCTTTGCGTTCGCCCTGTGATTGATAGGTTCGGTTGACCGCTACCCTGAAACCTGTTACATTTTTCTGTTCGCTTACTGCTCTCACGGTAGCGTCAGCTACCAATCTTCCTGTGATTTCCATGATTTTAATTTTTAATTGTTAAAAAATCTGTTAGTCAATGACCATTTCGGCTAAAACCCTCATTTGGCCTTTGATAGAGGCAGAATACTTGCGCGGGGGGCGAGCGGAACAAGGCTGTCGCAAAAAATACGACCTGCAGCGCAGCGGAGGTGTGGAGATTTTTTAAGCGGCACTTGCTTTAGCCTTGGCCGCTGAAGAGGGGTAAATTCGCCTCGAGCAAAGGCTAAATGAATAATGACATCGATCCTAAAAATGTCCGGGTGATAAAATGGAAAGTGACCTTGAATTTCCAGAGCAAAGGATGTAAGCCTGCAGAAAGGAAACTGCCCTTCCGGCTACCGTTGCCGGACGAGGCACCCGAAGGGCTCGGTTTGCTTTTCCGACGGGTCTTTTGTTGAGCGGGGAAAGGATCTGAAATTTTAAGAAAAGGATTTAATGTAACCAAATTGAGATTACGGAACTAAAAAACTAAGGGGAGAAAGCAGGTGCTTTTTAAGCGTTCCCCGGAAAGATGATGCCAAGCTGTTCGTAATGGGATTTGAGTTTCGCAGCCGTTCGGTGGTAATCGGTGTTAAACCAATCTTCATAAGCATCTAAAGCGACCCCGGGCCGTACTCCGGAGTTAATAATGGCAACCACCGACCGGGCGGCCATTATACCCGACCAGCAGGCTCTCAGAATACCTTGCCCAGCCGCCGGATCGAGCAGGCCCGCTGCATCGCCTGCCAACAGGATATGGTTTTCCAGCACCAGCCGGTTAAAAAGTCGCCAGCGCATACTCGCCGATATCACCGGGGAATGATAGCCTGCGGCGACTAAAAGGTCAGGAGGTGTAAGCTTTTCCCGCTTAGTTACCGCGAGTCGGGTCCAGGTACAGCTATTGGTTAAATGAGGGGCCAGCCAGGTCCAGCCAAAAGATTCAGGGATGAATGCGGTCTGCAGGCTGGTTGCGATGTTATTTGGAATTTCGTGCGCAACCCCGGACCAGGTTGTAAGCGGTGGTGAATAAATTTGTTCCCTGACCTTTAGCATTTTTCCCGCTATCCTTGCCCTTCCGCTGGCGTCAATTATATAACGTGTATTCAAGCACCTATCTGAGCGAAGGGAAACTCTTCCGGGAGTTAAGCCGGTTACATCATCACCGTCAATAATTTCAACGGTTCTTTTACGGACGCAAAATGCAAGGTAATCGTCAAATCTAAATTTGCTGATATGGTGACCTTTCCATCTTTCGTCTTCAATCGTACTCAGCGGCTGGTATTCTCCTGCTGTTAAAATTCCCTCATAGCTACCTTTTGCCGCATAAGTAATCGCTTGCTCTGCGCCAAGGGAGGCCAGCAACGTCTCCAACCCAGGATGAATACTTTGTAGTGGTTCGTCACAGAGATCGGTTTTTTTTTTCGCATGAGCTATCATGGCTACGCGAAGGCCTGCATCAGCTGCCGTGATTGCAGCAGCCGATGCCGCCGGACCCGTTCCTAAAATGATTATGTCCAATCCGGTGCCCAATTTGATTGCGATTTTAAAGTCCTGATGGTGAGTTTGGTTTTGCCGATCAAACAAATATGTAACACCTTACATTTTTGACTTACCCTTTTAGTACCCGTCTTGATAATATCGCCGGTTGTCTCCGCGAACACATATAGATAACCACTTCCCTGGCCAGCCATTTTAAATGGCCGCGCAGCTTTTATAAAATTAACCGGTAAACCTGTCGCGGGAGCACCTGCATTCCAGTCGGGCACCTTTTCTGCGCTGACCAACCAAATCTTTTTACGGTTGAGTTTTTCATAACACTTCTGTAGTCCGGCCATCCGGTCGGTAATATCTGCCGTGGTAATCTTCCGCATCAATGACATATCGAACATCCCATGCAACGCATTTTGCACGTAATCAGACCGGTTGATGTCTGTAAAACTCACTAAAAAAGCACCTCCGGCCTGTTTTAGAAATGGCCCTTGCTCGCCGTCCCAGCCGGTCGTCTCATTTTGATGGAAGCCCTTAACCGCCGGAGATTCCGCATGGAAACCGAGCTCATTGTCTAACAGCGGAACAGCGGTCGGCGTAAGTCCCTTTGTGGGGATAACGCTCAAAGTACCGCGAAAAGTTCTTGATGCATCGGGCGATGCCGCTGCCCACATTCCATTGGCAGCCGCACAAAGTTTTGAGTCTTCCATGAATGGCAGTCCAAGCCCCATTGTGCTGTAAAATGTTTTGGCTAACGCTCCTGCACCATCTAAATTATTAGAGTAAGTTACGTCCCATCCGGGGTAAAATATGAGGGTGGCGCTGTCAGGGAGGTAATTGGACCTGGTTAGCGTCCTGGCCTGGTCGATGTCATGCTGATCGCCCAACCAACGACCTCTCGGATGACGTTTGCCAGTGATAACGGCAAGTATCGTGTTTTCCGTCTCTGTTTCTGCGGCATGGTCTGAAACATTGGGAAATGCCGACGAATACTTCCCCGGAAGAAAAACATTCGGATCGGCCTTCAGGCGCGCGCCGCTAACATCCTGTACGCCCCCGGATAAAAACAGGTCCGTATAGGGTTTCATATCATAGCTTTCCACCATCGGAAAAAAGTCAGGAGCTGTTACAATAGAAAATGCAGGTAAAAGCTGGAGATTCCGTAAACGTTGTGGGCCTTCTTGGCCCTGCGGACCTTTGAACCCGGCATAGACGCAGCCATGGCAAATATTATCTTCAAAAAGTCCGACCCAATAGGAGGTATCCGTTTTTTCCAGAAGCCTGTCATAATCCGTACCGATCTGCTGTATCGTATCGCCGGTATGCTCCGCTACTTCTTCGCGAATATTGACAAACATAGGCGCATTCCGGGGGGCATTATAATGAGTAATCGGACCTCCGTGATTAAAAATATCTTTCAATACGTCTAATGCGTCGCCGTGCTGATCGGCCTGGTCTAAAACTTTAAGAGATGAATAGCGGCGATTTGAGTAGTAAATCTCAACCGCAGCGTGGTCGTAGACCGGGATCTTGATTCTGAGGCGTTCCTGCCTGCCATTTACCTGTTGAAACGCCGGCCAAACCAAGGGCCTGGGATGCGAGCTGACCAGGACAGAAGAACCGGCTAGGCGCAAATCGACGAGTTGACTCAGCTCGCCATTTGCATTATCGATGCCTGCTGTACCGGAACTGCTGCGGCGGATAAACGGTTGTTTATCTAATTTAAAATTGATGCCGTTGGGCAGGTCGACCATATCATCTTTAAGACACAATTTACGCAGCCGTTCATTTAAATGAGCTTCGCTAAAGCTGATATCATAGCCTTCCAGCAGGCTGTCACCATTAAACAGCTTCCGAAAAGGGAGCAGGTAATGCGTAGCGTTGTCACCTTTTTGCGGATCATTGTTTTCTATTAAGGGTGCAGCCACCAGCCGCGCCAGGAACAGCCCGTAACGTACCGGCGTCACCGCGATCTCTTTTTCTAATTCCGGACGATCAGGTTTGTTGGTGAAGCAACGATTGATCGCATCGTAACTTGAAACCGGCTGGGTGCCGATGCGTGAAAACCCGCTGCGAGAAAAGACAAGGTCAGCATAACAACCGTGGGGTGTTTTACTCGAGGGCCGGTACTCATAGGCAAATACTGCCAGAACAGTCGCCGGATCGGTCCATACGTCTGCCGCAACGGGGGACAGCGCATAGATGACGTTTTCGAGCAAATCAATTTGTTCAAGCGATGGATAGCGGCCTGATGCAGCGGACGGCTCGAGCTTAACCCGCGGACTCGCTAACAAGTGATAAAGGAGGCTTTCCTGTGGCTTTCCTGGACTGATCAACTGATTCCCGATAAAGTCATCACATCCATTCACCGCACTAAGCCTTGGCTGGAACACTTTCGTTAGGTCAGGGGCTTCCAGGCTTGTCATGTCCAGAGAAAGGGCTGAAACTTGTGTGACCAGATCCGACCAGCCGTTGGCCTTCATCCATTGCAGCAGATCGATGAAATGTTGCTGCAAGTCGGCATTTGGCAGGACGATGGTCCCTGATTTAGGAGAATCGTGAAAGCCCATTGCTGCCGCTTCTGTACTGCTGAGTACCAGCATTTTTATCCCAATAGCGGCAATAGCGGCTTGGGAAATAAAATCTCTTCTTTTCATCTTAGTGGCTTGGCGTTAGTTGACTAATCACCGTTTTAACATAAGCGACTGTGATCTGCTGCGGATTGCTTATCAGTTCGCGCTTCGTCACATACGTATCAAAGCTCGTAAAGGTGCTGGTCCTGCTGACCGACCCGCCGGCTTGGCCGGACGCTGAAACCTGGGCGACGCCGATTCCTAAGCCTCCTCTACCCGAAATGTTAGCTGCCCCATTAAAGCTCGAGGACCCCTGGCGCGAGGCCCAGATCACTTCGTACGACAACCGGGTATCTATAATATCGTCATCTCTGAGACTTGGTATCGCCAGCAAGGACTTTAATATTTTGATGCGGAGTGCGGTATCAATAGAGATGCCCACGCCTTCCGGGTAAACGGCTGCATACAATGGTGAAACCAATACGCCACCACCAATAAATAACGAACTTTGTTTTTGCAATGCAGCTGATGCCTGCGTTTTGATATCTGCGCCGGGTACCGTACCGGATGCCTCAATAGCAGCATTGAGATAGCCTGAACAATCAAGAGTATACGCGAAAGAACCGTACGCGGCAGTCTGTAAATAATCGGCGATGCTCAATGATTTAAATGTCGGCGAACCAATGACCGGCCAGCTAAAGCTTGTTCCATCGTGATGTTTAATCGTAACGGTATGTACCAACGTTGCTAAGCTGGCACCGTTAAGGTAGACCGCTGAATCAGGCATATGCGCAAGTTGTTGACTGACATATGACGGCGCCCAGGCCTTGTTTTCTTCTTTCAATTTTTTCAATTTTTTAGACACTTTATCCGGCAGGGCACAGAATCCGGATTCCGGATCAAAAAGCTTAGCAACAGCATCTGACAGTTTTACAATCGGTCCCGCCGGAGTAGCGCCTGTTGCGACCCCCATTTCGTGAAGGTGTGGTAATTGTACCCGAATTTGTTGTTGGATCTGTCTAAGCTGCGCCGAATTTTGCAGTTTTGAATTCGTTTTCAAAATGAATTTTTTGTCAACCGGCTGTTTGTCGGCATCATCGTTACAGCCTGTGAGCAGCAATAAACTGCCAGATAGGAGAATCGTAATTCCCAGAAAGAAAGTTGAATAGGATTTCATGATGGTCTTAGGTTGGTGAATGATAAAATTTAAAATCAGGATATTATTAGAATATAAACAATTAAATACCAGTCCGATGGGCAAAGTCTACCCAATACGAGAACCGGTCAAAAAAGAATTTAGAACACTGCGCCGCGAGGTCCGGATTATCGTAAAGTATATCGCGGTAAGTGACCGGCCAGAATGATGGGGAGTAACGTTCCTGTGGAGAAAAGAAATTGATCATTTTTGACACGTCACTTAAAATCATTTTAAAATTCCCCCGTGGATCAGGTGCGCCGGCTTTGAGTTTCTCCCGAAGGTAGATCGCAACGTCGTTGATAGCCAGTTCGCGCTCCAAAACAAGTTGGTCATAGGTCGTTTTTGTATTGCCCTGTACCGTACCATAGTTGTAGAAAAAGCCATTTAATACCGTAGACAGTCCCGCGTTCGCGGTATTAAAAAAATACCATTCAGGTGCCAAAAAGGTGTATTTTGAAACCTTCGCGTTTTTCATTTTACCGAACCATTGATGAATGGTCAAAGGGCCTGATTTATCCAGGGAAGGATCAATGACCATCGTATCGAGCTGCCCGGCTTGCCCGGTGCGGACAATGCAAGGGGCAACGTGGTAACCCCAGGCAATCGTATCTCCGGCAACCAAATGATTTGGGTCCTGGATCTTTAGCAATGTGTTGTTGCCTTCGATTAAATCCTTAGGAGCAAAAAGCCAGATCTTTGCATGTGAAATGTGAAATTTATGTTTGAGCATCAGGTGCATGATTTCCGCCCGCTGCTGACAGCCCCCCTGCGGGTAATCGAACGTAATCCCTGAGTGTAATACCTGGTTGAAAATGTTAACCGTCTCTGTTTCCGAATAGCGTTTGAGTGTATCAAGGTCAATAGTATAGGGCCCACAAAACTGGCAGGGAAAATCAGTTTCAATTTTAAAAGGCTTCTGGCCGTAACAGGTAAAGGTGAACAACCAAATGGACAAGGTCAGGATTAAAAGGCGCTTCATGATTTATAAGGTTGAAGCCACAATATAATCATTTATTATTTTATTGTAACTCAGCCATAAAACTTTATTATTTTAAGAGAAAAAGATAATAAATACGGGCACTTATTAATTTCAGAAACCTGTTCTGCGCTTACAGCGCATGGACTTGTCAATCAAATTAAAAGCGGTACTTTCCGAAATTCGTGATTGCACTACTTATTTGTGCCTGTTGTAACTGTTCCTACTGTACTCAATATTTGCTGTAATTATCTGTCATATTACCCAACACCGTTGACGATATTATTTATAAAAAACGCGCCTGATATGACTGCGACCCTTTTGCTGCTACGTTCAGTAATTCGCTTTTAATTTTTGTGGAGTTAGTTACAGGGTTTACGATTAACTATTTTATCTTAATTTGGAGAGATGTAGATCCGGCAACAGGGATAAATTTGCCGTAAGTAGATTACCCCCCGTGACTGCCCGGGTTAAAAACGATTCCAAACCTCAGGGTATTAGCAAGCGGCGTTTTTTGCTGGCCTGCTGCCAGGTAAGAGAGATTAAAGTCCATAACTTTATACTTAAAACCGACGCCGAAAGTACAGTATTGCCGGTTACCCTTTTCCGGGTTCTCATAGAAATACCCGCCCCGGATAAAAAAGCGGTGATTAAAAGCATATTCAAGACCTGTACCATAACTGATCTCCTTCAATTCTTCCCTGAAACCACCCGGAGCATCGTCAAAAGAGCCGAAAATACCCGCAGGTACCGAAACGTCTGTACTTTTTCCTTTCACGATTCTGCCATTGCCGTCCGTTTCAGGAGGTGTTGGCACCAGCAATTTATTCAGATCAAGAGCAAAAGTGATTTCGTTGCTATTGTCTAGTTTCCAGGTATTTGCGATACCTAATTTTAAATTCGCCGGCAGGAAACTCTGACTGCCGACAGTATTATCATAACTAATTTTTGAACCTATATTTGATATATTCGTACCAAATGAAAAATCAGATTCCTTGCCGAACAACACGAAGGTATCGCGATAAAACAAAGAAATGTCTGCGCCCACTGACGATCCGGACTGAAGTTTATAATTAGCGTCAGAATTAAAAATATGTGATGAGATGTATCTCAATGAAAATCCGAGCGAAAAATTGTTACCGAAACTACGGGCCAGGGAAGCATCAACAGCGTATTCATATGGGTTATAAGGAAATTGGGAAGTATTATTGGCGTCAGCAAGATCAACTTTACCTAAGTTAAAATAGCGCATGGATAACCCGATCGCTGTCCGGTCATCTGTCTTCGTCTGAAAATTAACGTAACTGATACTGGCATCGCTAACCAGATTACGAAGCCACGGGCAATAGGATAATGAAAAAGATGAATTATTCTTCATGTACGCCATCTTTGATGGATTCCAGAAAGTAGCGTTGGCATCATCCTGCAGAGCTACACCCGCATCGCCCATGGCGGAAGATCTTGCATCCGGTGATACCAGCAAAAAAGGCACACCGGTAGGAATGACATTCCCGGTACGGCCATCTGAAGTTACTTGTCCAAAAGCACGGGACGCCACGCATAACAGTAATAATACCAAACACATAGTATTGCCTGGCGCGAGAAATTTTCGTTTCATACATTAAATTTTTGCCGTCTTTTCAGTATCGGCGGCAGGGTTGAATGAATTATTGTTTCAGAAATTTCAGCTTTAGTATTTTGTCACCACCTGAAATTCTCATATAATAAAGACCGGCCGTGAGACCATTACCGGACATCGGAAGTACCAAGATCCCCAAAGAAACTGATTGATTAATTTCCTTAACTTTTTGACCGGAAGTCGTAAATATTTGAACATTCAAACTGACCGGTTTAAAATTGTTACTGATATGTAACTCGATGTCATCACTAACAGGGTTAGGATAAATTGCTGCAGTAAGCTTATTTATCTTACTTTTTTTGATCGTATCGGCAATCGCAATGCCATCGCAACTTACTGTACCGGAGAAATCCATCTGCTGCTCTGTGTATAAAGTTAAAGGATTGTTGATGTCAATATTTGAGGGATCGTTCGCCCCTTTACCGTCACAATTGGTACGACCGTTTGTACCTTGATTCGGGAATTGCAAATAAACACCCACGGAAGCGCAGCCTCCGATTTCATCATCGCCACCCATTGTAACAGTTCCTCCGAAAGTATCACCAAATAGCAGTGCGTTGTCTTTAAAAAGAACCGAACCTGACGAGATTGTGCCATTTAGGATTGCATTATCCTTGACGACAGTATTTTCGCTAAGTCTGGCACCTGTGACATTCGTATTACCCAAAATCTGAACGTTGCCGGAAATCGTAGCGTCCTGCACAAATGACGTTCCGCCGATCTGAACGTTTCCGGTAACATTACTTGCCCCCAAGACCAATGCTTTCGGACCGACTCTGACGCTTGATGCTACCTGGGATGTATTAGCAATCCATCCCCCGCCGTTGGGATGCGGATGTCCGTTTTGCCTGTATTCATCACGGAATGTTTTTTGATATCCTTCAGGAACCGCATTTGCTATTCTTAACTCATAAGGGAAACGATAATATTTAGGCCAGCCTATATCTGCCAGATAACTGGTCTGAGAAGTCGGGGCACCTGAAACGACCAGGTATAGCTGTGTTTCTGAATCGTTTAGCTGGAAGCTTATTTCACTCTCATTTGCGTTGTAGGTTGGGCTGTACCTGGAAATCGTACCATCACTTTTGACCGAAACAAATCCATATCTCCAACCGGCATTCGGATTAACCTCCTCATGTCCCTTAAATTTGACTAAAACCAATCTTTTGGCACACGTAGGATATAAGGGTATGATATTAAATCCATAGTCCTGCGGCGCGAATTCATCAGGGGCGCTGTAATGACCGCTTAAAGAATCAACTGCATTGAGAATAGTGTATTGACGCCATAAATAATGCGGGTCCTGGGATTTTAATGATTTTAAACCATCTCTGATAATTTTTCCCATTCCGTATGGCGAATAATCATAACAAGCTTCTCTTTTGGCATAATCATATACAAAATCATTTAACTGCGATTGATCCCAGCCTTTTAGTCTTTTATAAGTTTGAAGAGGATATTCATTGGGCAGGGACTTTTTCCACAGATCGGTTACTGCATTCAGGCTATCTACCTGCTCAATGTAAAACAGGATGTTATAACAATCGTAATTGTGACGGACTGATCCCCAGGTAAACGATTGAGTGCCCAGCCACCGCGGAAAATCATAAAATATTGCACCAGGATATAAGTGATTTCTCATGAAGTTGGCATGCGTTTCAAAGAAAAAACCTCCATAAGGGTTGGAAAACGCGGCGCCGTCGCTCGGGTTATACTGCACATGCAGCAGATATTGAAGCGTATGGGTAAATTCATGTGAGGTTACCCCGCCGTCTAAAGTAGCAGCTGCGTCGACGAAAATACCTCCTACCATATTATCTAACAATGCTCCGAATGCAAACCCGGTAACACCTTGAGCCCAGGTATTATTCATGACTATAATGCATTTATAAGTCCCTAACGGCGTGCCCGGCGCGTCGCTGAGCATGTGGTATTCAGTAATATACTTTTTATATATATATTCTAATGTATCCGTGATGAACTTAGGATCAAAATGAAGGCTGTTGCCGGGTGGATTTGAAACGGGATTATCGCCGGCTAACGGCCCCCAAAACAGGATAAAATTTTCCGTTTGATACGAATGTGCGTAACTCCATGCCGAAAGCCCCGGATCGGTTGCCCAGTAAGATGGGATATGAACCTGCTTTGCGGCAAAGCAAAAATGGCTACTGATCAAACAGATTGCCAGAACTAAATATCTTCGCATATTTTTATATTGTTTAAATTTATACTCATACCCCCCCTTTTTTATTTCCATTATATCGTTTGACAATGGAAACTTGATTTGCTGCATTTCTTTCTTCCGCTCAAATGAGAAAACTCACTAATCAATTTCTTTACCTTGATATTGATGGATGTTTCATTCCGTAAGAAAGTCGCATAAGCTTTTGATAACTACCCTTGTACCAACGGTTCAATTTCAAGTAGGGATACTTTCAAATAGTTATCTACTGGCGTTAGCAGACTGCAGAAACTGTACACCCGTATTAAAAAGCCAGAAGGTTAACACAGCCCCTTTTTATTCAATCAAGGGGCTGTGCTGTGCAAATTGATACTGATTTACAATACTGTAATAATAAGGCCCGCCGATAAAACCGGGGTAGTTTTTTGAAGCAGTGAAAACCGGGAAAATTTTCTTTTTTTTCATCATATTTTATGCAAAGTGTTTTTTAAATGTAGTTGGCAAAAGTGAACTGCCGGATGAGATAAAGGCACTCAATGGAAAAAGCCGGCGAGCGCGACTCAATTGCCTCATAACCAGATCTCTTTTCACAGCGCTAAAAAACGGGTTTTAAAAGGTTATTTTCCGGTGAATTTCTACAAGCGTCAATCTAGCCTTTATCTAACCGATTCAAGATATGTCCTATCATGATA
>Ga0207667_10007558_pt1 | contig 13041 bp, 14 predicted proteins | sample KBSCornC52_FD_184301 | JGI IMG/M metagenome (GOLD analysis project Ga0207667, IMG submission 184301) | Corn rhizosphere microbial communities from Kellogg Biological Station, Michigan, USA - KBS Corn C5-2 (SPAdes) (version 2) | ecosystem: Host-associated > Plants > Roots > Rhizosphere > Soil ...
GATCGATATCAGCAGGAGCAGAGGGATCGATTGCAGCGTCCGCCGCACGACGTAAGTGAACAGAGACTAGGCCTCCACAGGACCGCGGCTAGTTAGCCGAAGCACTTGGGACTCCTTGCGGCGGATGCCGCATGGGACCCAAGCCGAGTAACGCGCGAGCCTGGTCCGGCGTAGCTACCGGCCTGCCCGCTTCTTCCGAGATCCGCCTGACGCGGTCGACCAGCTCTTCGTTGGTGGCGAGCCGGCCCTTGCTGTAGTAGAGGTTGTCCTCGAGCCCGACCCGGACGTGGCCGCCCATGGCGATCGCCACCATGGCGAGCGGCAACTGCTGACGTCCCACCCCGGCGACCGACCAGGTGCAGCCTTCCGGCAGCGCGTCGACCAGGTCGCACAGGTTCTGGGCGGTCGCGTCCAGTCCGCCCGGCACGCCGAGCACTAGGTCGACGTGTTGGGGCAAGTCGATCGCGCCCTCGGCCGCGAGCCGCCGGGCGTTGGTCAGGTGGCCCTTGTCGAAGATCTCGAGCTCCGGCCGGACCGCGAACGCGCGCAGTTTGGCCGCGATGCCGCGCATGATCGGGAACGAATTCTCGAAGATGTCGTCACCGAAGTTCACCGATCCGCAGGTCAGGGTCGCCATCTCGGGGCGCAGTTCGAGCACGGCGGCTCGCTCGTCCGGGGTCATGCCGATCGCGCCGCCGGTCGAGAACTGCACGATCAGGTCGCTCGCGTCGCGCACGGCGGCGTAGGCCTCGCGGAAGCGCGCGACGTCGTGGGTGTTGCGCCCGTCGTCGTCGCGACAATGCACGTGGACGATCGACGCTCCCGCCTCCCGGATCTTCCGGGCCGTCTCGCCCAGCTTGGACGGGGTGTAGGGCAGATGGGGCGTCTGGTCGGGAGCGATCTCGGCGCCGACCGGCGCGCAGGTGATGATCAGCGGGTCCATGGCCCGGCCTGCATTCGCCTCCACACCCCGGGTTTACCCCAACGCCGCATAGGCCGCCGTCACCAGGGTGTCGTCCAGGCCGAGGAGCCGGGCTAGCGCGAGGGCGTCGGCTTGGGGCGGCGAGTCGGCCGTGACCTCGGACAGCGTGTAGTCCATCGCGTCTGCCAGCGCCGCGAGCGCCGCCGGCAGATCGCCGCCGGCCGGCCGCGCCGGCACCCCGCGCAGGCCGCGGATGGCGTAATGGGTCGCACCGCTCGCCTGCGCGATGCCGGCCAGATGGGTGGCGATCAGCGCGGTCGCGTCGCGTTCGCGCAGCCGGTCCACCAGCGCGATCAGCAGCGCGCGGCCTTCTTGCGGCGTGGTCGTGCGGGCGAACTCGTCGACCAGCACGATGGTGCGCTCGTGGGGCCGTTCGAGGATCGCGCGCAGGCGGACGACCTCGCGCGCGAACGACGAGAGCAGGCCGCCGCTCTCGCTCTCGGGCGCGATGCCGAGCCACGAGATCCGCTCGAAGCGCTCGATCCGCGCGCGCTTCGCCGGTACCGGCAATCCGAGCGCGACGCACAGCGCCAGGAACCCGCAGGTGCGCAGCGCGATCGACTTGCCGCCCATGTTCGGCCCGGTCAGGATCGCGACGCCCGGCAGGTCGAGCGAGATCGGCGCGTAGGCGCGGCCCTCGCGCGCGAGCTGGTCGAGCAGCGGCAGGTAGCGCGCCTCTTCGAACGAGATGCCCGCCGCCGCTTCTTCCGCCGCGACGCACGCGTAGGTCTGCGCGAACCGGACCTTGGCGACGTGCGCGTCGAGCGCGCCGAACGCCGCGGCCGCGTCGTCGAGCCCCGCCGCGCGCTCGCGGACGCGCGCCGAGAGCGCCTCGCGCACCTCGCGCTCGACCTGCGCGAGCGCCGCGTCCGCGTCGTCGCGGCGCGCGAGCGCCGCCAGCGCCCGCTCGTCGAGTTCGCACTCGCACAGCAGGTAGGTGGGCGCCTCGCGGATCACGCGCAGCCCTTCGGGCAACGGCGACGGCGCGTCGCCCCGCATCAGGATGAACTCGTGCTCGCCGATCTCGTCGCGCCCGAGCGCTCGGGCGACGCCTTGGGTCGAGCGTCCGCGCGCCGCGTCGAACTCCGCCTGGGCGCGCTGCGCCCGCGCGCGCGCCGCGCCGAGGACCGGATCGAAGCGTTCGTCGAGATAGAAGCCGTACGTGCCCGCGCGACCGTGCGCGAGCAGCGAGACCAGCGAGATGCAAGCGGCCGCGGCCGCTTCGGTGCCCAACTCGCGGTCGTGCCGGGCCAAGGTCGCGCGCGCGCGCAGCCAGGCGTCGCAGAAGCGCAGCAGTTCGAGAAAGGCGGCATCGTCGAGCGCGTCGCCGACGCCCGCCCGCGCCAGCGCCGGAGCGACGTCGGGGGCGCGGCGCAGCGCGTCCTGCAGCGCGTCGAGGGTAGCCGCATCGAACGTGGCGGCATCCGCGGCGATCGCGCGCGCGTCCGGCGCGCCGCCGAGTTCGGCCGCGCGGCGGCCGTATTCGCCGCACGGCGCGGTCGCGCGCAGCAGCCAGGCCGCGTCGAGCGCGCCGGCGGTCGTCTCGTCCAGCAGCAGGTCGAGGTTCACGCCGCCCGCGCTCCCGCGTAGACGTCGAAGGTCGGCAGGCCGGTCGCGGCCGCGACCGCGCGCGCGAATCCGGCCGGCTCGAAGTAGCGGTCCGTTCCGATCGAGGCGACCGTCACCGCGACCACCCGCAGCGGGCGTTCGCACCGCAGCTTCAGCCGGCGCATCGCACCGTCGAACGCACGGCCCGCAAGCGCGATCCGGGTTGGATCGCCGACGACGATCTGGCGCGTCTCGCCGCGGGCCGCGAACGCGGCCACCATCGTCGCGGTCAGCGCGCCGTCGAGCCGCACGGCCGGCTCGCGCTCGTCGACGGCGGGCAGCCGCAGCCGCACGACCAGCGCGCGCACGTCGTCGACCGCTTCCTCGACGGTCGCGGCGGTCGCCGCGCCGGTCGCGACCACGATCGCCTCGTCGCCGCCCGCGAGCGCCGCCACCCGGTCGACCGCACCGTCGAGCAGCGTCACCTCGGCGCCGAGCGCGCGCATCCGGTCCAGCGACGCGCGCACGCCCGAAGCGGTCGGCGCGCCGAGCAGTTCGTACGGGGCCGGCGTCCGGACCCGCGCGTAGAGCAGCGGCCCGGCCGCCGTCATCAGGTCCGAGGTGTCGAGGATCTCGCTCGCCGGCGAGACGGGCAGGACCGCGCGCGCGGTCGCGACGATCGTCCCGGGTTCGAGCCGCAGGCGCGGCTTGGGCGACGCATCGCCGATATCGACCGCCTCGCCGTCGCGCCCGATCGACGTCAGGCCGACGCACCGGCCGCGCAGCGCTTCGAGCAGGGCGCGCGTCGTGACGGTCTTGCCCGCGTTCTTGCCGGTGCCGACGACGGCGATCGCCGCCGCGCCGTCGCGCAGCGCGAGATCGAGCAATCCGGCGCCGGCGTTCATCCCGTCATCCGTGCCCGGTCAGCTTGAGCAGGATGAAGGCGACGCCGGTGAGCAGCAGCACGATTCCCGCCCACAGTTCGGCGCCTTCCTCGGCGCGCCGGCCGAGCGCGCGTCCGAGCGTCAATCCGAGGACCGTGGCCGCCACCGAGACGGCGCCGATGACGGCCAGCGACTCGATCACGGGCACGCCGATGTAGAGGATCGAGAAGCCGATGCCGAGCGAGTCCAGGCTGATCGAGAGCGCCGCGACGAACAGCCCCCAGCCCTTGCTCATATCGATCGGCGTCTTGGCCTCGGCTTCGCGCCGGCTCTCGTAGATCATGAAACAGCCCAGCAGCACCAGCGCGCCGAAGCCGATGTAGCCGGCGACCTCGCCCAGATAGTGTCCGACGACCGCGCCCAGGCCGGCGCCGATCAGGTTCATGGCGATCTCGGCGCTCGCGAACGCGATGCCGATGCGCATCTTGACGGCGCGCGGGACGCCGCGGATGCCGACGCCGACGCTGACCGCGAACACGTCGAGCGCGAGCGAGAGGGCGATGACCAGGATTTTGATAGCCGGACCCATAGAGGTCGGCCATTCCTAACGGAGGTTAGGCGTGCCTTCCAGCGGGTTGGGCGCGGGCGCCGGCGAGGCGCTCAACAACGAGTTGATGGCGGTCCGCAACTGCGAGATGGTGAACGGCTTGTTGAGGAACAGATTGGCGCCGGCGTTCTTCGCCCGGTTGTCCATCGCGTAGTTGGTGTGGCCGCTGATCATCAGGATCGGCACGTTCCGCGTGCGGCCGTCGGTGCGCAGGCGCTCGACCAGATCGATGCCCGAGATGCCGGGAAGCATGAAATCGCAGACGATGATGTCGAACGGGCCATCACGATTGATCGCGACCAGGGCGCTCTCCGCATCGTTGCACGTGACCATGTCGTACGGGCCCTTGCGCAGGACCGTATCGATAAGCGTGCAGATGGCGGGATCGTCGTCGGCGATCAACACCCGCCAGTTGTTCCGGACCACAGTGGCCGCCTTTCCCCCCGGGTGTTCCCATTGCCGTCCATACGAAAGACGTTTTTGGTAAAGTTTTCTTTATGAGCCGCCGGAGCCCGGGGCCGCTCTTCCCCCTCGCAGGCGGTTTGCTGCTTCTCGCGATCGCCGGGCCCACGGTCGCGCTGCTGCTCGCCGTGCCGCCGGGCGCGGCCCTCGCCGCCTTCGCCTCCGAGGGCGCGCGCGAGGCCCTGCGCGTCTCGCTGATCGCCTCGTCGTGCGCCACCCTGGTCGCGAGCCTGCTCGGCATCCCGGCCGGCTATTGGCTCGCCCACCGCTCCCCCGCCTGGCGAGCCGCGGCGCTGTTCGTGCTGGCGCTGCCGCTGGCGTTCCCGCCGGTCGCTTCGGGCATCATCCTGCTCCACGTGGCGGGAACGCGCTCGCCGGTCGGGGGGTGGCTGGCCGCCCACGGCTTCCCGCTGGTCGACTCGCTGGCGGGCGTCGCCCTGGCCGAGTTCTTCGTGGCGGGGTCGTTCGTCGCGATCGCGGCGTGCGCGGCCTTCGGGGCGCTCGATCCCCTGCCGGAGCAGGCCGCCCGGACCCTGGGCGCGAGCGAATGGCGCGTCTTCGCGCGGATCGCGCTGCCCGCGGCCGCCGGCAACGTGCTGGCCGGCGTGGCCTTCGCCTGGCTGCGCGCGATCGGCGAGTATGGCGCGACCTCGATCCTGGCCTACCATCCGACCTCGATGCCGGTGGCCGTCTACGTCGCCCTCTCGGCCCGGGGCGTGGCCCCGGCCCTGGCCCTCTGCTACGGCTTCGTGGTGCTCGCCGCGCTGGTGCTGGTTTTACAGTGGGTTTTGCGCAAGCGCGTCGTATAGCCTGACTTCGTGCCGTCCATCATCGATCGCCTGATCGCGCCGGAATCTTCGTTCCAGAAGCGCTTCTTCTTCCTGGCCAAACGTTTCGTCCCGGGCGAGACCATCGACTCGGCGCTGGCCGCCGTCAAGCAGCTCAACGACGCGGGCATGAGCGCGACCCTCGACTTCCTCGGCGAAGACGTCTTCGAGCGCGCGGCCGCCGACCATCTGGTCGCGGTCTATCTCGAGATGCTCGACAAGATCCGCGCGTCCGGCCTCGACACCAACGTCTCGGTCAAGCTGACCGCGATGGGCATGCACATCGACGACGACTACGCGCTCGCGAATCTGCTCCGGATCCTCGACCGCGCCGGCGCCAACCGCGATCCGTTCGTGCGCATCGACATGGAGGGCAGCGCCGTCACCCAGAAGACGCTCGACATCTTCGAGCGCGCCTTCGCCACCCATAAGAACGTCGGCGAGGTGCTGCAGGCCTATCTCAAGCGCACCGCGGCCGATGTCGAGCGCGCGATCGCGATCGGCGCGCGCGTGCGCATCTGCAAGGGCGCCTACGAAGAGCCCGCCTCGATCGCGATCAAGGCCATGCCCGAGATCCGCGAGGCCTACAAGCGCGACGCCTTCGCCCTGATGACGCGCGGCAACTACCCCGGCATCGCCACCCACGACGTCGGGCTGATCGACGAGATCAAGGCCTTCGCGACGGCCAACGGCATCGGGCCGGACCGCTTCGAGTTCCAGATGCTCTACGGCTGCCGTCCGCAGGTCCAGCGCCAACTGGTCGCCGAGGGCTATCGGATGCGCGTCTACGTCCCGTTCGGAACCCACTGGGCCGGCTATTTCTACCGCCGCGTCCTGGAGCGCCGCGAGAACCTGTGGTTCGCGCTCTCCTCGATGTTCCAGAAGTAACGTGCGCGCGGTCGTCCAGCGCGTCACCCGCGCGAAGGTCACGGTCGACGACCGGATCACGGGCGAGATCGGCGCGGGCTTGCTCGTGCTGGTCGGTGTCGGCCGCGACGACGGCGCGAGCGACGCGCGGTGGCTCGCGGAAAAACTCGCGGGATTGCGCATCTTCCACGACGAGAACGAGCAGATGAACCGCAGCGTCGTCGATATCGCCGGTTCGGTCCTGCTCGTCTCGCAGTTCACGCTCCACGGCGACGTCCGTAAAGGCCGCCGTCCCAGCTTCATCACCGCCGCCGAACCGGCGATCGCGAAGCCGCTCTACGAAGCGGTCGGCGCCGCGCTGGCAACGCTCGATATCCCCGTCGCTTACGGCGAGTTCGGGGCAGACATGGCCGTCGAGCTCGTCAACGACGGGCCGGTAACGATTCTCCTCGATTCCAAAAGGCAGTTCTAGCTCGCCATAGGGGAGCGGAGTGATCGGAGTTGTACCGCGGGGACGGGGACGTTGGTGAAGCGGGCGCGTGCGACAGAGCGAAGCCTGGAGGGCGTAGCGACAGAGCACTTCACCATACGCGCGCAGGACGCGCGCCACGCCCGTCTGAGGCAACGTCCCCGTCCCCGTGGTGCAACTCCGGTCACGGAGCGGCGTCTTGCGTGCCGTCGGCGTACGTGATATGGGTGACGGCGCAGCGTTGGGCGTTGCCGACGGCGTCTTTCGGGTTGGCGAGCGCGAGTTGGGCGCGGGCGTCTTGGCCGGGTTCTACGCCGGGCAGGAACAGCGCGACCCCCCTGACTCTGGTGAACTTGAAGTCGTTATAGAAGTCCATGGTGACGCCGACGTTGCGGACGGGTTTGTCGGCGCCGTTGTGGACGCGCACCGTGACGCTCGAGCCTTGTCTGCCGGAGATGGCGTCGCATTGTTTGACGCTGACGGGGAGATCGTGTTTCGCGCAGGCGGTCAGGACGAGCGCCGCTAGGGTTGCGATGATGCTTTTAGAGCGTGACATCGGGGAGTCTTTCTACGCGGATCATGCGGTCGGATTCGACCAGACGGGCGAGGACGTCTTGGCCGCCTTCGAGCTTGCCGAAAACGGTGAAGTCACGGTCCAGGTGGAGCTGCGGGCTGAGGTCGATGTAGAACTGGGTGCCGGCGGAGTCGCGGATGGCGTGGGCGTTCGGAGGATCGGTGTAATTCATGCCCATCGAGATGATGCCGGTAGCCTGTTCGAGCGGGTTCTCTTCGGCGCCGATGCTGTAGCCGGCGTCGCCGTCGCCGTTGTCGGTCGGATCGCCGGTCTGCACGACGAAGTCCGGCACGATCCGGAACCAGCGGTTGTTGTCGTAGTAGCCGTGGTCCGCGACGTCGAGGAAGTTCGCAACCGTGAGCGGCGCCCACTCGGGATAGAGCGTCAGGTAGAGGTCGCCTTTGGTCGTGACGATGCGGACGCGGGGATGCGGGCCGGGCGCGGGGCCGGTCATGTCGGCGGCGGTCGCCGGCAACAGCGGCAACTGGATCGCGCTAGCGACGGTGGGCGCGACCGGTTTGCCGCTCGGACCGGTGCGCGGGAGCGCGGCCAGCGAAGCGAACGGATCCGGCCGAACGGCCGGAAGATGCAGGTCCGGCAGCAGCGCGGCGAGGTGATCGCTCTGCGGTTTGCCGGAGAGCACCAGGATCGACTCGTGGGCCTGTTCTTGGACGCGCCACGACGGATCGTTCAAGAGCGGCTGCAGCGCGGCGATCATGTGCTTGTCTTTGGTGCGGCCGAGGGCGCGCACGGCTTCCAGACGCACGAGTTCGTTCGCGTCGCGCAGGCACGCCGTCAGCAGTTCGCGCGGGACGCGCGTCGGGAACGCGCGGTAGATCGACCAGAGCGCGTGCCACCGGACGCCGTCGTCCTTGTCGGTCTGCACGGCACGGACGAGTCGAAGCGATGCGAAGAAGCTCGCCGGTCCGGTGCCGAACGCGCCGAACTCCGTGGCCGCCCGGGCGCGTACGATCGGGTCGGGAGCGTCCTTGAGTTCGAGCGCGAGCACGTCGGCGGCGGCGGCCTGGAGGGTGCCGAGATCGCCCGCGGCTTGGTACCGGCCGATCGCGTCGAGGGCGGCGATCTGGACCGCGCCGACCGGCGTGATCGCCGACATGACGACGGTCTTGGCGTCCTCGGGCCGGCCGATCAGGCCGAGGCCGTAGACGGCGAACGCTCTGACCGGGGCGCGGTCGTCGGTGGCGTGGGCCAGCAGGAGCGGAGCCCCGGCGGCGAGGCGCGTCCGGCCGATCGCGAGAGCGGCTCGAGCGGCCAGGCGGGTGTCGGGCGAGCCCAGGTAGCCGGCGAGCTCTCCGTTGCCGAGGCTGCGGGTGGATTCGAGCGCGAGGATGCGGGCGTACGGGTCCGGTGCGGCCGTCTGGGCGAGCGCCGCGCTCGATGCGACCGTCATCGCCAAGCTAGCGGCTGCGAGTGCGCCGAACCATTTCACGGGCATCCTCCAAAGGCGGTTCTCAGGGTACATGCTCAGGATGAGGGGTGGGCGGTCACGATTCCTTCGGTGGGGGGCGTTTTACGGATGCGCTCTTGCGAGAAGGCTGGGCTTCGAGGCGGCGAAGCGGGAAACGGAGATGGTTTTGAAACGCGGACAACAGTTCTGGGGCGCGATCGTCGCGCTCACCATGGTCATGACGCTGCCGTTCGGCGCGCCCTCGAGCGCGGTGCCGGTTCCGACGCCGCCCCCGCGTACGCGCGAAACGCCGCCCGACACGCCGCCCCCCGGTTCGACCGCAGCCAACGTCCTGCCGTTCGACTCGAGCGTGATGGTCGTGCTCGACGACGCGATCGGTTCGGCCATCTCGCAGCGCAATCAGGTCGCGCGCGCGCATCTCAAAGATCCGCTCGCGATCGGCCGCACCGTGCTCGCGCCGGCGGGCACGCCGGTCTCGATCGACATCATCGGCGCGCAGGGCGCGAAATCCGGCGACGTCTACGGTTACGTCGATATCTCGATCGAACCGATCGTCCTGACCGACGGGAGCCGGCTGCCGCTGCGCTCGCCGTACTCGCATCTGACGCAGAGCACCACGGCCGGCCACGAAGCCACGGTCGGGGTCGAAGACACCATCGGCGACATCTTCATCCCGGGCCACATCATCTACCGGATGATCCGCAAGGGGCGCAACGTCACGCTCCCGGCCGGCTCGATGGTACGCACCCGGACGCTCGGAACGGTCAGCATCAACGCCCGCGGCGAGGTCGCGATCGCGACCCCGGCGCCCGTCTCGATGCCGTCCTCGGCGCCGGTCTCGGATTTCAAGCCGCTCCCGTTCGCCACACAGGTCATCGCGCACCCCAACCAAAAGCCGACACCGTATCGCGCAACGCCCGAGCCGACCGACTCGCCCACGCCGTCGCCCGGTCCCTCGGCCGCTGCGTCATCGTCGCCTTCTACTTCACCGTAAGGAGCAACCCGTGAAGCATCGTCTCGCCGCGCTCGCGGCCGTCGTCGCGTTCGGCCTGGCCGCCATCGGCGCGAGCGCCGCCACCCCGGCCGCCCCGAAGCTCTCCCCGCAGCCCCAGGCATCCGAAAAGGCCTTCGTCAGCGCCATGCAAGCCGACCTGATGAAGCGCTTCCCGACCGCCGCCGCCGCAGAGGCGGCCGGCTACTTCCGCTACACCAATGAAGACAACACCGGCGCCATCTCCTACGCGAACCTTCAGTGGACGAGCGACGCCACCCACCCGAGCCAGCTCTGGTACGACGTCAACGGCAACCTGCTCGGCGCCGACTTCTCGCAGCCCGACGCGCCGACCGCACCGAAGCTCTGGGGCATCCTTCCCGCGCGCTGGGACCACTTCGGCCATCCCCACGTCCACGTCGTCTACACGGACAACGGCGCCACCGTCTACGGCCACGCGACCAGCTACAAGAAGTTCATCGCCGCCGGCGGCAACCCCACGACCCCCACCGGCGACACGTTCGTCAAACTCGGCATGGTCAAAGACGCATCCCAAGTGACCCACGCCTTCGTCTTCCCCGCCATGTGGGACCTGATCGTCTGGGTCAAACCCAACCCCAACGGCGCCTTCGCCGAAAAGAACCCCAACGTAACCCCCAGCGCCAACGCCGCAAAAGACAGCGACTAGAACCGAAGCCAAGCGCCGCCTTCTCGTTCTCGTCGGGAGCGCGGGGGCGCGGGGACGTTGGTGAAGTGGGCCCGTCGCGGGCCGCGAAGCCCGGAGGGCGAGAGCGGCGCGCGCTTTCCGCTGCGCGCAGGATGCGCGCCCGCCCATCTGAAGCAATGTCCCCGCGCCCCCGCGCTCCCGACGAGAACGCGGAGAGCTAGTGACAGCTCGTCGTGGCGATATCGTAAGCAAGATCGCCCGCGTCGCTCTCCGCGCTGCGGATGACGTCCCGCTGCCCGTCGAACTTCAAGAACGACTTCATGTCCTTCATGTCCTCGGGCATCGCCTGGGTCTGCGCGTCCTGTCCGTTGAGCGGATGGTAGCCGGCCAGCTGGTTGAAGTCCATCATGCCCTGCGCGAGCGAGAGCAGATCGTTCGTGAGCTGGAACTGCTTGTTGTACGCGAGCTGCATCTTCTCGGCGAGCGCGTGCATCTTCTTCGCCTCGGCCGGGTCGTTGGTGAGCTTCTCGCCGTCGCGCAGGCTGTTGATCTCGGCCTGGAGCGGCGGCAGACGCTTCTGCATATCGCCGACCAGCTTCACCAGCTTGACGCGGATGGTCGTGTAGTGCTGCGCGTAGTCGAGGCCGTTGAAGACGGTCTTGAGGTCGATCAGCTGATCGTCGACGCGGTCCAACGAGTAGTCGTTGGCGATCATCGGACGCATCGCGCCGTTGAAGTGGGCGACCAGCGAGGTGCAGTACGGATTCGACTTGACGGTCGCGATCGTATGCAGGGGGGCGGAGCTCGGGGCCGGCGAGGGCGAGCCCGACGGCCCGGAGGTGGCGGTCACCTGCGGCGGCAGGACGGCCAGGAGCAGTGCGAAGGCGGCGAGGTTCATATGGTCAGGCTAACGCGCGCCGCGGCGGTTTTGTGCCCGGTCGGCCGGCCGGCTACTCGTTGGACCAGTAGTCCTTGAGGGCTTTGCCGCGCGACGGGTGGCGGAGCTTGCGCAGCGCCTTGGCCTCGATCTGCCGGATGCGCTCGCGCGTGACGCCGAACTCTTGCCCGACCTCCTCGAGGGTGCGCTGGTGTCCGTCCTCGAGCCCGAAGCGCAGCACGAGCACCTTGCGCTCGCGCTCCGTCAGGTTCTGAAGGACGTCGGCCATCTTCTCTTTGAGGAGCATCACCGAGGCCGCTTCGGCCGGCGCGATCGCCTCCTGATCCTCGATGAAGTCGCCGAGATGCGAGTCTTCTTCTTCGCCGATCGGGGTCTCAAGCGAGATCGGCTCCTGCGAGATCTTCATGACCTCGCGGACCTTCTCGGGCGTGAGGCCCATGGCGGCGGCGATCTCGTCGACCGTGGGTTCGCGTCCGAGCTCTTGCAGCAGCTGGCGCGAGACCTTGGTCTGGCGGTTGATCGTCTCGACCATGTGGACCGGGATGCGGATCGTGCGGGCCTGGTCGGCCAGCGCGCGCGTGATCGCCTGACGGATCCACCAGGTCGCGTAGGTGGAGAACTTGTAGCCCTTGCGGTAGTCGAACTTCTCGACCGCGCGGATCAGGCCCTGATTGCCCTCTTGGATGAGGTCTAAGAAGAGCATGCCGCGGCCGACGTACTTCTTCGCGATCGAGACGACCAGGCGGAGATTGGCCTCGGTCAACTGGCGCTTCGCATCGAGGCCCTGGGTGACGATCCCGGAGTCGGCCGAGCCGTTCTTGCGCTTCTCTTCGTCTCCGGCTTCGATCGCCATCGCCAGACGCTTCTCGTCGTCCATGGAGAGCAGCGGGACGCGACCGATCTCCTTGAGATACATGCGGACGGGATCGTCCAGCGACATATTGTCCGGGATCGGATCGGGCTCGCTCTCGTCGGCCTTGATCTCGACGGGCTCGTCGACGACCTCGATGCCGAGGGCGACCAGCTCTTCGTCGAGGTCGTCGCGCATCTCGGGGACGAATTCTTCGAGCGTCTCGAACGCCTGCGCGATCTCGTCTTCCGAGATCGAGCCGCGCTTCTTGCCGGTCGCGATCAGCCGCTTCTTGATATCTTCAAATGTGGCCGGCGCCGCCTCGGCGACCGATGCTGCAGAACTTTTCTTGCGTGCCATTTTCTCTTCTCACCCCCTTTCCTAGGAGTCTTGACCAGGGTTATTAACGCCTCAGCCCTTTAATCTTCCTACGAGCGCATCGAATTCGCCGCGCAACCCGTCGGGGACGGGCTGCCCGGCGGCGTAGAGCCGATCGATCTCGCGGGACAGTTCCTGATAACGCGTTTTGTCGTCGTCGAGTTGCAATCGCTCGACCACGCGATCGAGGAGCGCCCGCCGCTCGTCGCCTCCGCCGTACTGTCTGGTCTTGCTGCGGTCCCGGCGGCCGAGGTCCGAGAGCACGTCCAGACCGGCCGCGTCCTCGGCGAAGAGGACGTAGAGATCGCCCGTCTCCCGCAGACTGCCCGCTTGCTCGACGATCCGTTCGTACACGCGCCGGTACACCTCGTTGCGGAATCGCCCGGGAGCGATGCGATCGCCGTACTCGGCGGCGAGTGCGGGTTCCTCGACGACGACCGACAGGACCTCGCGTTCGAACGAATGCGGCTGCGCGCCCGCCGCCACGTGGCGGCTTCCGGAGACGCCGGCCGAGCCGTACGCCGGTGCGAAATTGGCGCCGTTGGCGAAGAAGCGGCTATTCCGAAGGTCGTCGACGTTCACCTTTAGGCGGCCGGCGACGTAGACGC
>Ga0207667_10007562_pt1 | contig 13037 bp, 12 predicted proteins | sample KBSCornC52_FD_184301 | JGI IMG/M metagenome (GOLD analysis project Ga0207667, IMG submission 184301) | Corn rhizosphere microbial communities from Kellogg Biological Station, Michigan, USA - KBS Corn C5-2 (SPAdes) (version 2) | ecosystem: Host-associated > Plants > Roots > Rhizosphere > Soil ...
GCCCGTACCTCCGGTTCTCCCGCAATCGGCCGGTCGCACGCTGCGCATGCGAAGCGAGCACTCAGGTTACGCATCCGATGCGCGCCGTCTAGCGACGCTCACTCGCCCGAGTGTCGCTTCAACCAGCGTGTGAGTGGAGCCAAGCCCCGCCGGTCGATGTGGTACACGCGGCGTCGGCCGTGTGCCGAGGAGGCCACCAACTGCGCCGCTTCCAATCGCTTCAAATGCTGTACCACCGCCGTCCGCGATACCGGGAGCGTTTGAGCCAGGTCGCCGGCCGTCATTGGCGAGCGTGCGAGGCGCTGGAATATGACCACCCGTATGGGGTGCCCGAACAAGGCGAAGACGCGCAAGGCAGCGCGAAAGTCTGCGGCGTAGGTGTGGGATTTGGCCATCTCTCGTACTGTCACGCTGGACTAACACATTTGGCAAGCATGATCGAGACTGCTATAAACAGGTCGGCAGCAATGGAGTCGTGAGATGATCGATGGCGCCCACATAATCATTTACTCGAAGAATGCCGAGGCGGACAAAGATCTCATCAAGAACGTTTTGAAGTTCAAGTACATCGACGCGCACAAGGGGTGGCTCATCTTCAAACTCCCGCCAGCGGAAGTGGCGGTTCATCCCTCCGATGAGAATGACATGCACGAGCTCTATCTGACGACGGACGATCTTGACCTGGAAATCGCCGCTCTCGAGAGAGCGGGTGTCGCTTGCGAGGAGCCCTCACGGCAGAGTTGGGGACGTCTGACACACATTCAATTGCCGGGCGGCGGCAAACTCGGGCTCTATCAGCCACGTCATGCCCGGCCATGAAGGCCTCAGGTTGAAAGCAGGCGGATGGAGCTATCGCCCGGAAGAGTCAAGAATCGTTGCCCTACCCGCGCCGGCGTTGCTCTTCGCACGGATGTCTGCTGTTGAAAAAATGGGCCACGGACTGTGGATCACTCGAACCTCGCAAACGGGTCGGCCGCAACCACTGCCGCGCACGACCCAGGCCGGCCAACAGCTGCTGCTCGTCCGTCAAGTTTGACGCCCTGGATTCCGGACGTTCGTCTTATACTCTGGTCTCAATGCGCCGCGTCTTATACTTTCTCATCATTGCCGCGACTTTCTCGGTCTGTGCCTCCCGGGGCGAGACGTCTTTCCTCTCGACGAAGGGCACTTCGAGTCGAAAAGAGATCCGGCAAGTCACACTCACCACCGACCCGCTGAGCGCTCCGAAGGTGGCGCTCGTGACTTTCGGCCCTGGCCGACTGCACTGGGAGCGATTCGGCCACAACGCCATCATCGTTGATGATCCAACCGCTGGCGCACGGGTCGTCTATAACTACGGTGTATTTGATTTCCAGGAGCGACACTTTCTGCTGAAGTTCGCCTTGGGACACATGCATTACAGCCTCGTCGCCCAACCTCTCGACGCAAACCTCGCAACATACGTGGCCGAGGGTCGCTCAGTGACCGTACAGATGCTAAACCTGACGCCGGCGCAGGCCCGGCAGCTGGCGGAGTTTCTCGTTTGGAATGCGCAGCCGCAGAATGCAGGCTACCCATACGACTACTTCGTCAACAACTGCTCGACCAAGGTGCGCGACGCTCTGAATCGAGCACTGGGCGGTGCCATCGAGCGGCAGCTTGCGAGCCGACCGGCGCCTAACACGTATCGCTTTGACGCCGTTCGCCTGATCTCACCGGATTTTTGGTTCGCCCTCGGCATGGACATGGCGCTCGGCCCGAACGCAGACGGCTCGCTGAGTCTGTGGCAGGAGAGCTTCGTCCCAATGGTGCTGAGCCGCGCGCTGCGCGATGTAGTGGTACGTGACAGCAATGGCGACACCCGCCCGCTGGTGAGCGGTGAGGACGTAGTCCTGCGGGGGAGACTGCCCCCTGAACCTTCAGCACCGCTCGAACTCCGATTGCCCTTCCTGGCCACCGGAGTGGGATTCGCCGCGCTGCTGCTGTGGATCGCGCAGGGGAAAGCTCACATTTATCAGGCGTGCTTCGCGCTACTGGCTGTTACGTGGTGGCTGATCTGCGGATTCAGTGGTCTCTTGCTGGCTGGGCTATGGGGGTTGAGCGCCCACTGGGCCGCCTGGCATAACGAAAACATGCTGCTGCTCGATCCCTTGTGTCTGATTCTACCGCTGGTATGGTGGCGCGCGCCGCGAGTCGCCTGTTATCTCGCCACTCTCATTGCCGCAGCCGCGCTGATCAGTCTGGTCATCCGTACGCTGCCCGGTTTGTACCAAGATAATCTTGCATTCATTGCTCTCAGCGTACCGGTACACATGGCCTTCGCGGTGTTGGCTTGGCGTCGGCGCTCGGTCGCGCCAATTGGCGTCCACTGGGCTGCGTGCCGCGGCATTAGCCGCCAGCATGACCTCACTTTCACGTCGCGCATCGAGCGGTCAGCGCAATTCAAAATTTGTCCCTAGACCGGCCATTTGGCTCCGCAGCTTGCTCCATGTTGGAAAGCCCTTGGAGCGCGTACTTGGCAACCGCATGATCCCTCTCGGCGAACAGCAGCGCGTTTCTGACTGCGAGGAGTCTTGCATAGTGGGACCAGGAGAGCGGGAAGCGCGAATCGACCGCCTCTGAGGACAGGTCGATCAATTTCGCAGACGCTGTCTGCGAAATGGCCAGCCGAGATAGAAGGCCCGCATTTGCTCGAGATTCCGTTCGGAGGGAAGAGCGCGCATAAGAATCAGTCCTGCCTTCTTCCGCATGACTGTCGAACGACTGCTTCCTTGAACTTCAGTGACCGCTTCGGAGCCGTGCGATTGCCTCGTTCGGGTCGCGCGCGTCGGTCGCTGCCAGAACGGCGGTAGCGTCCGCCAGCGGCTCTACGCGGCCAATTGCAGCCGCTCACAGAATTTGCGCAGTCGCTCCAAACCGGACATTGAATGTGCAACTGGGGGTGGTGGAGCGATCACCGCACGCCGACTAGGTTTCTCCGGAGTATCGCTTGATCACATCTCGATAAATTACGTAGTGATCGTCGAGTCTGACTCCAATGCTCTGCAGGAAATCGATGATTCCCGCGAGGTCATCTTTCATCTTCAGCGCCAGATCGCGCAGCTGATTGCTGACCTTGGCATTGCTAATGAGATCGCCATCGTCTCGGTGTGGGTAAACCTGCTGCCACACGTCGTAGTATCTGCGCACGGACGACTCCAGTGTCTTGATGTGTTGATAATAATCCGGCGGCAGACTCTTTAGATCTTCGCCGCGCAGCACCTGGACTGTCTCGCCATGCGACTCGACCCTCAATTCGTCGCCGCTTCCCCTCACCTGAAGCCGATGTTCCTTCGGGGGGCCGGGTAACGTCGAGTCCTTGCGCATAAATCGAACAACTTGATCTGCGACCTTGTCGAACAAGTTGACCGCCGCAGTTGCCGTCGTAATAACACTTGTAGCCGTGCCAATGTCCATGTCACTACCCCCTGTGTTGCATTACAACTTGTGTAGAACCGACAGTGTTTGACAGCAGTCCGCTAGACACTCACTCTTTCGACTTCAGAAGCGTCATGCCCTGACACCCAATGCTCCATCCTGACCCGCGGAGAACGGCCGCGAAAAGGAGTTTATCGGGGATGCGTCCATCTGGCGACCTGATGTTTGCTCGAGCGGTGGTCTTGAACAGTAAAGAATCGCGGTAGCCTTAACCAGTTGCGACTGCAGCAAAGCGTGGCGCACCGGGCGGAGCCACGGCGAATTGAGTTGCAATGCAGCAGCCCTAGAGTGCGATTTGCCTGAGTAAAAAACCAAACGTATGCTCACCAATTCTGACCTCGACGACAAGGGAGCCACCGTGAACAACAGCGCACGCCTCTGTCTCGCAGTCGCGGCCGTTATCGGGTTCGTTACGCCCTCACTCGCAGCGTGAAGCCGCACGGCGATCGAAGCGGCTAACGCCAACTTCTCAGCGCTCGTCGCGCAAGGAGACGGCGCAAAACTGGCGGACCTCTATGCGAAGGACGGTGCCGTCATGCCGGCGGGAAGCGACCTCATCCGCGGAACTGAGGCGATCGCAAAGTTTTGGCAGAGTGTGCTGTCGACCGGGGTGGCTGCCATCGAGCTCAAAACCCTTGACGTATATGGTCAGGGAACGACCGTCACCGAGGTAGGCGAATACGTGCTGCGCGCCAAAGCAGGCAAACTGCTCGACCGAGGCAAGTACATCGTGATCTGGCGCCGCCAGGACGGCCAGTGGAAGCTGCTGCGTGACATGTTCTCGACCAACGTTCCGCCGCGCACGAGCTGAGGTCAGTGCGAGGCACTCCTTCCGGTTTGCAGCCATTTGGATGTCTGGCCCTGGATGTGCTGCGGGAGACTCACGCGAACCCGGTTGACGGACTCGTTGACGATCGTCGAATCACCGCGAACCTCGTTTTGAACGGCAAATAGGGTTGAGTCGCTCGATCTTTGCTACACGTCGGTAATAGCCGTCGCGCCCATTCGAGAAGGCGCTTGGCGGGATTGCCAGCGCAAATAGAACATGATGCCGGCACCGACGAGCATGGGGGCCGCCATTATCAATAGCCCGCGCCGGTAATTGCCCGTGAGATCCTTGGCAAACCCCACCCAGTAAGGGCCCGCGAATCCGCCCACAATGCCAATCGTATTGATCAGGGCTATGCCGGCTGCCGCGGCACGATCCTTGAGCGAGCGCGTCGCGATCGACCAAAACGGTCCTTGCATCGACAAATGACCCACGATGAGGACGAGCAGCCCCGTGAGCGCGATGTCAGGAATCGAAACGACGGCGAGAACCAGGAATCCTGCAGACATCATCAGGCACCCTGGTATGACGCACCAGAAACTATCGCGCGACCGATCGGACAGAATACCGTTGCCCCACATCGCGGCGGCGGCAAGCAAGTACATGGCCGCAATGATGAATCCCGTGCCAGTGATGTTGTACCCTGAAAGTGTTTGAACAAGAGTGGGGGCGGAAAAGGCGTATGCGTAGCTGCAGCTGAGCATGCAGAAATTGAAGAGGCCGAGGAGCCAGACGCGTCGATCACACAGCATGGGACCTATCCGCTCAGTGTGCGTGGCTCCATTCGGGGCAATCCCGCCTCGGATTCGGATGAGAACGGCATTTCGCTCAGCCTCTGTCAGCCACCGAGCTGTTTCGGGACCGTCAGGAAGAAAAAGGAAGAAAATGACTCCCAGAATAACAGCGGGAAATCCCTCGACAGCGAAGAGCCATTGCCAGCCCGTCAGACCCAGCTGACCGTCGAGACCCATCAGTGCACCGGCCACGCCGCCCATGACTACGACGCTCAGCGGCCACGCAACATAGAAGCGGGATATGCTGCGCGCTCGTAACTCCGTGGGAAACCACTGGGCGACATAGAACACTACGCCCGGAAAGAAACCGGCTTCGGCAACTCCGAGTGCGAAACGACCCACGTAAAACTGAATCGGCGTCCGAACGAAAACCATCGCCATCGCCACGATGCCCCAGCTCACCATGATGCGCGCCAACCAGCGACGGGCACCGAATCGATAGAGCAAAAGGTTGGAAGGGACTTCGCAGGCCGCGTAGCTGAGAAAGAAGAGACCTGCGCCGAACCCATAAACCGTGGCGCTGAAATTCAAGTCGCGGTTCATCTGTAACGACGCGAAGCTGATGTTGACCCGGTCGATGTAGGCGGCGCCGTACCCCAGAGCAAGGAGCGGAAGAATGTGCCACGAAGCCTTGCGATAGGCACGCTTCTCCAAGTCTGCGGCGTTTGCGCTGGCTGTTGTATTCATATTCTGTCTCCAGCCATTTCGAGCCCGACGGTGAAAGCTGCAATGTCAACTATACAATCAGATCGTCCTGCCTCCAGGTAAGCCCTGGCGTGTGCTTTCATCATACTCCAAAATTGGGCCGCCCCCCGCCAGGAGCGGTCACACGAGTTTCGATAGCGGTCGCTGTAAACCGGCCGTTGGTGTATGCCTCGAACAGAGACCGGCCACGGTCGGTGCCGCCTGGAGGTACCCAGGACCTAGTAGCGTACACACGCGGGGAAGCGACGATTACGACAGCGAGTGATGTATTTCAGCGTGGGTTAATGCTCGCTGAACTCTTTTCTGGCGTAATCCCTGTAGAGCTCCAAAGCATAAGTTGGATCCGGTCGTTCTTGATCCAATCGCCCATATCCCCGGAGATCTGGGTACACGATTATTTCATATCATTGAGAAAATGCTTCACGATGATCCATCTGAGCGGCAAACTGTTGCAAACATGTTAGATCATTGGAATGGGGCCTTTGAAAGCGCCCTTGCAATGGCTCACGCACTGAACTGCGGAGCGTTATGATATGCACATGCCGCTGCAAGCGACTGTCGTGCCCAAGGACCTTTCTCTACTGTAATAGTCTGCTCTCAGCGCAGGTTGAAGGATGGCGAGATCGCGATGCTACTTCGAACTGAAGAGGCAGGCCCGAAAATCTCTGAGTCAGATGTGGCGGCGCTCGAGAAGAAGTTGCGTGCGCACTTGCCTACCGGATATCGGGAGTTTCTGCTTGTACACAACGGAGGCCGTCCGATTCCAGCGTGCTTTCCGCTCAGGCTTCGCGGCGGGCTACAGCCATGGCGCGTGCACTTCTTTTTCGCTATCCGGGACAGCGAAATGTCAACCGACATCGACTGGAACCTCGAGGTGACACTGGGATTCGAATAAACCGTCATTCAGATTCTTGTCTGGAACGTGGAAGGTCCCGTCCCTGTAAATAAAGATCCAACCAACGGCTGCTTCGGCGTTGAGCGTGTTTAAACCTGGACAGAATCAGCCGCATCCAAGGGGAGATGAATTGCGATAGGAGCTTGCAGGTATGCGCGGTAAATTCGCCTTTCTCTTGTACATCACGCCATTCGCCGCGATCCTGTCCACCCCCGTTTCGGCCTCGACGGACACCGAACTGGTGATTAACGACGTCACCGTGATCCCAATGGACAAGGAATCCTACGACGAACACCAGGTCGTGACGCTCCACGACGGCCTCATAATCGGCATCGCGAAGCAGTCCACCAGCCCGCCCGGCTCAAACACGGTTGTGATCGACGGCCGGGGCAAATTTCTTATCCCTGGTCTCGTGGACGCGCATGCCCACATCATTCCTTTGCGCGCGAGGCTGAAGGCCGGGGACAGCCGCTTTAGCCGGCTGAAGTCTGAGATTCAACCTTCCCACCCCTACGATTCGAGGATGTTGTTCCCGTATCTGCGCGAAGGCGTCACCACCGTCTTCCATCTTGGCGGGGGCGGCACGGATGTGCTGGAACTGCGCGACCTGATCCAAAGGGGAATCATCCTGGGGCCTCGCCTGGTCGTAGGCAAGTTGATCGACGGCCCATCCGAAGCGGTCGTCACGTCTCTGCACAAGACACCCCCGCCCTCATCCGTCGAGCATCCCGAAACCGCCGCTGACGGCCGCGAGGCCGTCAAGTTAGCAATCGCAAATCACTACGACTTCATCAAGTCGTATCAACACCTGAACCAGGAGACCTACGACGCCATCGAGACCGCTGCGCATGCCGCGCACCTTATTACCGTGGGGCACCTCCCCGAGCTCGGCTGTAGCAACTGCGTGTCCCCCGAGCATCCCTTCCTGGTTCCGATGAACGACATCGCGCACGCGGAAGAGCTTGGCCGCTACGCGACGCAAAACGACCTCGACCCCAGCGACCTTTCGGTGCTGACCGGTTGGGTCCTGAGCGCACACTCGATGTTGACGCCGACGTTAGTCACTACTCGATCGATTCTCTATATGTATGTGCATCGACATGTTCCGCCGCTGCCCGAGGAGGTTCTACTCACGGTGGACCCAATCACCTTGGACGCCTGGCAGCCGCAACACACGCGTTATTTGTCCGAAGACTTTCGGGCGCAGCCGGGAATAGACCGCTACCCGGCAGGCTTCGATTTCGACAGAGTCCTGACGCGCAAACTCTTCCGCAGCGGAACACCCCTGCTGATAGGGGCGGACGCACCGACGGTCCCCGGGCTCGCCTACGGATATAGCGTCCATCAGGAGATGCTGGAGATCAACTCGCTGGGACTCACGCCCTATCAGGTACTGCGTGCCGCGACGGTAACTCCTCATGAACTAATGCGTGACAGCGACCGGGCTGGCTTGGTCAAGGTGGGCCAAAGGGCTGACCTCGTTCTGCTGAACGCGAATCCACTGAACGACATCAGAAACGCGCGCGATATCGCCGGAGTCATCGTCGGCGGCCGCTGGTTATCCGCACGACGACTGCGTGAACAGACCGAAGAAAATATTGCGTATTTCGGCAGGCTGGAGCGCAAGGCCGGCCCGATAGCCGACCGCGCACGCTACCTCAAAGACTGTCGATCAGGCTCGCTTTAGAGATGTCGGGTCTCTGCAGGTGGGTTCGTCAATTCGTAGCGATGACGACCCGTCGTCTCTTACACGCCAACATTACGAATGCGCACCCAAAGTCGGAACAGAGGCGATCGATACTGAGCGAACGCTTCGTGAATTCGATTGACATCAAAACTGTGGTGCTGCGGGTCCCGCGGACCGATCCAGTAGCGGCTATTGTCGCCCCATGGCTCGTGCACCACCCACGGCACTCCGTTCACGTTGAACGCGAGACGATCGTCTGACCGAGGCTGTCGCCGGATCGAGGAGACTCCGTCAACGGAACTCAGGATGCGCCTGATAGCGCCCATCGATATGAAAGCATTGCCGATCTCAAAGGCGTGCAGGAAGCCATCACTCCGTCTGATTGGGTAGGTTTTCAAGCGGTCAGATTTTCTGTGGCCCCGGATTGGATCATTCTGAGTGTCCGCTCTCAGGTCGGCCAGATTGTTGCCGGCAGGCCGCTCTTGGCCGCTTGACGCCGTTTGTCGAACGCGTACTCGCGACCCGGAGCGAACCGTTGAGTCCGGTGGAGCGGACATTCGACTGGTCGATGCCGCTTCGTCCAGACGTAGCCGGTGGTGGCAGCGCGCAGCAGGTTGCTCGCGCAGTTCGCCAGCGCGAATGCACGAATCGGTGCTCCACCGCGATATTCGTCACCGTCAATCTCGCGTGCGCGTTTTCTTCGACCGAATGGTGGGCAAGCTCGGGCTGGCCAAGTGCGCCTCGATCAGCGACGCGCGCAGCCGCTTCAACCCGCTCATTTCGCCCTTCTCGAGTGACAACGCGACGGCAGCGCTTCGCTTCGTGACGGGCAGGTACTTGCGGCCCCAACTACCAAGGGCAGCGATCACCGACAAAAGATCGCTGCCCATCGGCGTGAGCTTGTAGATCGCCTTTTGCTTGTGCGTCGGATCGTCGGCCCTGCTCAGGACGCCAGCATCGACCAACCTGCCGAGCCGCTCGGCAAGGATGTTAGACGAGATTCCCTCCTCGGACTGCAACAACTCGCGGTAGTGATGCCGGTCTGAGAACATCAGGTCGCGCACGATCAGCAGGCTCCAGCGGTCACCAAGGACTTCGAGCGCCAGGTTGATTGGGCAATGCGAACGATGCGTCGTGGCCAAAGCGATCTGCCGGTCATTGGAAACTGTTTGCATTTTTGCATCAGTTGTCTGACACTGAAACTGCTTGTGTTATGCAAGCAGTTTTCCAAGTTCGACCCTTGGCGCAAAGGAGTCGCCATGCGCAAGCTAGTTCTCCAGATGCAGATTTCCGTCGATGGTCGAGTCGCCTCCGATGAGGGAGAGCCTTGGCAGGTTTGGGGCTGGGGCAACGAGTGGCCATGGGACGAATCGCTCAAGCGCGACTTCAACGCGACCCTTGCGACCGTCGGGTGCATCCTGCTCAGCCGACCGATGGTCGAGCAGGGCTACCTTGATCACTGGATGCGAATGGCGAAAGTGCTGGAAGCGGATCCATACGGCGGCTTCGCACGCCGGATCGGCGAGGTCGAAAAGGTCGTGCTGAGCGACACACTGACCGCGTCTCGATGGAAGCGCACGACGATCGCCCGCGGCCCGCTCGCAGAAGCCGTCGGAGCGTTGAAGCGGGCAGCGGCCGGAGACATCATCTGCTTCGGAGGCGTGGGCTTCGCGAAATCGCTTGTCGCCGCTGGCTTGGTTGACGAGTACCAGCTCTATGTGAATCCAACGGCCGTCGGCAGCGGCGAATCGATCTTTCGCACGACGACCCCGTTGCGCCTGCTCGGCTCGACGCCGTACGACTGCGGGATCGTCGTCAGTCGCTACACCCACGCTGGAGCCAATTGACAACATGGCGGGCAACGCCGGCGGCCTGGTAACTTGCCCGAACGACTGCTTTGGAGCATTTGGTCCACGGTCCGCTCGTGGCCGAAAGTGATCGGCCCGCTCTAGAGGTGCGCGAGGTTTGGGATCGGAACCTCGGGATTCACATCCGCATCGTAATTTACATTCGGCATACCGAAGCCAAACAAGCGAAGGAAGTCGCTCTTGTACCCCTCGAAATCGGTTAGTTCATAAAGGTTTTCCGTGCTGATCTGAGGCCAGAGCTCCTGAACACTTCTTTGCACGTCGTCATCCAGCTCCTTGTCATCCGCACGCAATCGACCCTCCTCATCCAGCTGTGGAGTAGTACCGTACAGGCTCTCCTTATAGAGGCGGTAGACCTGTTCAATACATCCTTCATGCGTGCCTCTGCTCTTCATAACCTTGAACAGCAATGACAGATACAGCGGCATCGTCGGAATCGCGGAACTGGCTTGAGTGACGATCGCCTTCAACACGGACACCCGCGCATCGCCACCTACCTCGGAGAGTCTGTCGCGTAGAGCGCGACACTTCTGGTCCAAATCCTTCTTGGCCATACCGATCGAGCCATTCCAGTAGATATCCTGGGTTATTGTCTTGCCGACATATGTGAAGGCGGTGGTTTTCGCGCCTCGGGCGAGCACGCCTGCGTTAAGAAGAGATTCGATCCACATTTGCCAATCCTCTCCACCCATCACAGCGACGGTGTGCTCGATCTCGGCCTCTGTGGCCGGGGGCAAGGCTATCTCCTTGATGACTTCCTTGTCGGTATCGATGGTGCGCAATGCAACGGACTTGCCGATGGGTTTCAGCGTGGAGGTGTAAACCACCCCCGTGCGGGGATGGGTGCGCCGGGGCGCAGCCAGACTGTAGATCACCAGGTCCACTTGCCCCAGATCCTGCTTGATCAACTCGATGGTGCGCTGCTTGACGGTATCCGAGAACGCGTCCCCGTTGATGTCCTTCGCATACCGTCCGCGCTCCCCGGCGAGTCGTTCGAACGCCGCAGTGTTATACCAACCCGCAGAGCCGGGCTTGCTGGGGCTACCGGCATGCTCGAAAGAGACGCCAAGCGTGTCGGCGCCACAGGCGAATGCGGCAGTGATCCGGGCGGCTAGCCCGTAGCCCGTCGAGGCACCAATCACCAAGGCCTTCTTCGGACCGCGGCCGATTGAATCTTGTGTGGCAATGTAATCGATCTGCTGCCGTACATGATGCTCACAGCCTATCGGGTGGGCAGTCACGCAGATGAAGCCCCGCACGCGCGGCTTTATGATCATAGGTTCGACCTGATTTCAGCCAGTGTGTCTAAGAGTGCCTAAGGGCGCCAGTATCACGGACCGAAGGTGTATGGGTCCAATAAAAGACCTTTGTCGCTCCTACACGGATAACCGTGTGTGACCGCTCCTGGCCGAACGCACGCATACCACCGTCGTCGAGATCGAGCCCAAAGCAGGCACTCGCAGTTTCAATTCGGGTCCACGTCACCTTGTTCTTTCGCCCGGACACACCTTCGGCGATGATCATGCCCCAATATCTGCGAGCGTCTTCATGTCGCGTCAAAACCCAAGGAGAGATCAGGTCGAAGCGAACGACTGGGTCGGGATCTCATACTGGCCTATCAGGCCACGGTTGCCAACCGCGTCAGCTTGCGTTGGCCAGCGCGGCATAGCGCCGCGCTGGACCCGAAGTTAGTCAGCGAATCTGGTGGGCTGAGCAAACCCCGCAACCACACCGGTCAGATGATATGAAGCGCCCTGAGCTTGGCGACCTCCCTGCTGACCGCCGACAGGCCCCCGTTGCTGTAGAGTATTGACAGCCGTTCGGGGCTCAGGAAGGCATACACGACGTTGCGAAACTTGTTGTTGTAGTTCGCAACGTCGGCAGGGTCATAGCCGAACTGCGGCGCGAGCGAACGCAGCAGCACCTGCGATTCCGTCACGGCCGGAATGGAGTTGACGAAATCGGCATCCGACAGATTATGAATTTGGTATTCGAGCAGCAGATTCGTCTGACCGGCGGCCGGCAGGTCAACGCCCTCGCCCAGAGCCAACAGTGCGGGGAGCCGCAGATTTCCCTGGGCATCCCTCACCAAATAGCCCTTCGTGACCGGGTCTATGCGCGCAATGATCGCGGCTGCCCGGAGCCAGTTGACCACCTTGAACTCATTTCCGAGCGTCGGTGCAGAGTGCGCCGAGGCCTGGGTGACCACCAGCTCAGGCGATAGGCCGCGTGCCATGGACTCGGCGACACCTAGAATATGATGCCCGCCAGTACGCGAGTCACCGGCGGCGCCGAAGTTGTCGTTCGTGCCGCTGCCGCCGAAATTCAACTCGGTAAATTCCGTACCATCGGCATTCCACTGGAAAACCATCATCTTTGCCCAGTCGTGCCAGATGGGGGCCGCGAGAATCACGTCCTGGTTGATGAACCCATCTTCAGGCTCGGACCGCGAGCCTTCCGCCACCGGCAGTCGCCCGGGACCGGTGTGGGCATACTCGCCGCGATAGGTGTCGGCGAAATTGATCGAGCTCTGGTCATTGAAGGACTCGTGCACGGCAAGTCCGCCGGGATAGGAATGGTGGCCGCCAAAGTTGCTGCCCGGCGTTGCCTCGATCGTGAGGGGCAAGTGTGGACAGGCAGTACCCTCATCGCGCACTGGCGGGAAGACCCCTGCCTTGACGCCACCGACAATGGAGTCCGCATCGGCGGGATTGACCAGTCCAGCCCGCTGAAGTTGTTGGATGATGGCATCCTTGGCCGCATCGGTGAGGCCGGCTCGATGAGCGATGCACGTGTTCGCATT
>Ga0207667_10007567_pt1 | contig 13032 bp, 11 predicted proteins | sample KBSCornC52_FD_184301 | JGI IMG/M metagenome (GOLD analysis project Ga0207667, IMG submission 184301) | Corn rhizosphere microbial communities from Kellogg Biological Station, Michigan, USA - KBS Corn C5-2 (SPAdes) (version 2) | ecosystem: Host-associated > Plants > Roots > Rhizosphere > Soil ...
GGCCTGCATGCACAAGCTGCTTGCCATCGCCTATGGCGTCCTCAAATCCAGGCAACCGTTCAACCCGGACTTGGCATTGAAAGGCACTTGACGAACACGGTGTCTGCGACTGCGCGCAGGATGACACGTTGTTGGCGCTGCGCGGCGAAAGGTCCGAGGTGCGACCCAATGGATCGCCTCCCGCGCAGCGACGCGGGTCGCCGGATCGCCCTCAGGCCAGGCCGGCCTTGTCCAGTCCGTACGCCTTGTCCATCGCGCCCGGCACGTTGCGGAAGGCGGCGTTGGCGCGGTTCCAGCCGTTGATGGCCATGATCTCGAACGTGAGGTCGGAGATCTCCTTCTCGGAAAATTCCTTGCGCACGCTCTCGTAGAGCTCGTCGGGCACGCCGTGTTCGGGAATGCGCGTGAGCACCTCCGTCCATGCGAGGGCGGCGCGCTCGCGCGGCGAGAACAGCGGCGACTCGCGCCAGATCGCGACGTGGTGCACGCGCAGGTCGCGCTCGCCCTGGATCTTCGCCTGCTTGACGTGCATGTCCAGGCAGAAGGCGCAGCCGTTCATCTGCGAGGCGCGGATCTCGACGAGCGTGCGGGTCGCCTTGTCGATGGCGCTGTCGTGCAGCGCCATGCTGAAGTCGAGGAACTTCTTGAACAGGGCGGGCGATTGTTCGGAATAGTTCAGGCGGGCGGTCATGAGGGGCTCCTGGGTTGAGGTGAGTGGGGTGTCCACATCCTGCATGACGAGGCGGCGGGCGCGGTTGTGACAGCCGCCGCGGAAAAAATGTCGCTTCGAGCTGGCGCGCCGGTGCCCAGAGGGGTCTGGCCTTTCCGCGCATCGCCGCGGGCCATTGCCGAAGGCCTGGATGGCGGTTGCGATGCGTGGACAGGCCAGACCCCGGGGCCTGCTAGCGCCCCAGCGCCGCCGCGATGCGCGCGAGCTTGTCCGGGTTGCGCTGCGAATGGATGCGCACGACGCGCTCGCCGTCGGTCTCGATGGCCAGCGCCGTGTCGAGCACGCCGTCGACGAAGCGCAGCAGGCCCCATTGCCCGTTGAGCTGCACGTTCTCGATGCGCAGGGCGCCGCGGTGGCGCAGCGCCGTCGCGTAGAACAGCTGGGCGATGCGCTGGCCGCCTTCCAGGTGCGCGAAGGCCGGCACCTTGCCGCCGCCGTCGCCGATCAGCTCGGCCTCGTCGGCCAGCAGGTCGCGGATCACCGAGAAGTCCTGGCCCGCGAGCGCGTCCGCGAAGCGGCGCAGCAGGCGCTCGTGCGTGTCGGGCGGCACCTCGTAGCGCGGCCGCGCGTCCTTGAGCTGCGCCTTCGCGCGGCTGACGAGCTGGCGGCAGGCCGCCTCGGACTTGTCGATCATCCGCGCGACGTCCGCGTAGTCCGCATCGAACACCTCGCGCATGACGAAGGCGGCGCGGGCCTCGGGCGACAGCCGCTCGAGCACCATCAGGAAGGCCAGCGAGAGCTCGTCGGCGCGCTCCAGGATCTGCTCGGGCGAGCTCGGCGAATCGGTCAGCAGCGGCTCGGGCAACCACTGGCCGACGTAGTGCTCGCGCTGCGCCTTGACGGCCCGGTAGCGGTCGATCGCCAGCCGGGTGGTGACGGTCACCAGCCACCCGTCGGGGTTGTCGAGCGTGTCCCGCGCGGCGTCGTTCCAGCGCAGCCAGACGTCCTGCACCACCTCCTCGGCCTCGGCGAGCGAGCCCAGCATGCGGTAGGCGATGCCCTGCAGCCGGGGGCGCAGGCGATGGAAGGCGAGGGTGGCGTTGTCCATGGTTCCACCATGACGTTCGAGGCGGATCGCCTGTGACGGCGGCCGCGAAAAAAAGTTCACCAGGCGCCGTACTGTGCCACCACGCCGCGCCACAGGGCGTCGCGCTCCTGGGCCAGGTGCGCGCCGCTGGCGTCGCCGCGGGCGTCGGCGCCGACGGCCAGGTGCACCATCACCAGCCCGGCGCCCGGATCGACGTAGATCGCCTGGCCGTACACGCCCAGCAGCACGAAGCGGCGATGCACGCCGGGCATCAGCCAGACCTGGTAGCCATAGCCGAGGTAGTGGCTGCCGTGCGAATCCATCGAGCCGGGGCGGAACTGCGGCGGCTGGCGCGCGGCGTCGGTCATCGCCAGCAGCCAGTCGCGCGGCACGACCTGGGTGTCGCCCGCGCGGCCGTCGTTGGCCAGCATCCAGCCCAGGCGGGCGTAGTCGCGCAGCGTCGCGCTGAAACCGCCCTGCGCCTGCTCCACGCGGTCGACCGGGTTGAGCAGGTACGTGGCCGCGGCTTGCGCGCCCAGCGGTTGCCACAGGCGTTCGTCGACGAAGTCGCACAGGCTGCGCCGGGTGGCCGCGCGCAGCACCAGGCCGAGCACCTCGGTCTGCGCGCCGGCGTAGTTGAAGCGCTCGCCCTGCGGGTCGGCGCGTTCGGTGACGCTGCGCGCCGCCGCCAGCACGCCCCGGTGCCGCGCCAGGCGGTTGAACGCGGCGCGATCGTCCTGGTCGCCGTAGTCCTCCACGTAGCGCGCGCCCGAGGCCATGCGCAGCAGGTTCGCGAGCGTCGTGCCGCCGTACAGCGTGCCCTTCAGCTCGGGCACGTAGCGTTCGGCGGGGTCGTCCAGCGACGCGATGGCGCCGTCCTCCAGCGCCAGGCCCACCGCGAGCGCCACCAGCGTCTTGGCCATCGAGTTCGACAGCATGCGCATGTCGGGCCGGCGGTCGTAGCCATGGCGCTCGGCCACGATCTGGCCGTCCTTGAGCACGAGCACGCCGGTCGCGCGCTGGCGCTGCAGGTAGTCGTCCAGCGTCAGCACCCGGCCGTCGAAGCGGTAGCGGAACGTGGGCGGCGACGCGGCGACGGGCAGCGGCAGCGGATGCGCGGATGGCGCGAGCACGCAGTGCGGCGCGAGCGTGTCCATGGCGCTGAACGAGCCGACGATGTAGGCGGCCTCGTGCGTGTGCGCGAGCCCGGGCGCGACGGGATAGCCCGCATCGCGTCCCAGCAGTACCTCGTCGGGCGATGCGGCGGCCGTCGCGCAGGCGAGCGCGAGCAGGCCCAGGGCCAGGCGGCGCATGGACATGGCGCGCCGCTACCTGGCGGCCGGCTTCGCGCGCTTGACCACCGGCTTGCGGCGCGGCTGAGCGCGTTCCTCGGCGTGCTTGGCCGAGGCGTTGACGAAGGTGTCGATCATCGACTCGTCGCGCCCGCGCGGCGAGCAGGTGGTGATCGTGCGGCACGGGGCGTCGGACGCCTTCAGGTAGGCGTGGCCCATCTCGCTGTCGAAGTAGATCGAGTCGCCGGCATGCAGCGTCAGCGGGGCGTACAGCTCGGTGTGGAACTCCACGACGCCTTCGAGCACGTAGCTGAATTCCTCGCCGGGATGGCGGATCAGGTCGCCGAACTCGGCCTTGAACTCGTCCATCGTGCGCGCGTGCAGCTCCACGTAGATGGGCGTCATGCGCTTGTTCAGGATCTCGGTGGCGAGGTAGCTCTGGCTGTAGCTGCGCGTCTCCACGTGCTGGCCGTCGCCGGCGCGGTGCACCACGCGGCGCCCGCCGTGCGTGGGTGCGCCGCCGGGATGGGGCGTCGAATCCAGCAGTTCGGCCATGTCGACCCCCAGGCCCTTGCTGATCGTCATGAGCTTGTCGTACGACAGGGAGACCTGGCCCATCTCGAGCTTGGACAGCGTGGACACCGCCAGGCCCGTGCGCTCGGAGAGCTCGGCCAGCGTGAGCCCGGCGCGCTTGCGCATCGTGCGGATCGTGCCGCCGGGACCAGGGAGGGGCGCTTTCATGCAGCGACTCTATCAGCCGGGTTGCTGGAAAGCATATCCCCGGGAAAACGATAAAGTTTCTGAAATAGAAAAATCTTGGAAAAATGGAAAATGACGGATAGGATTTGAAAATGGCCCCGTCGTGCGTTGCGGCGGGTCGTCCGGTTCATCTCCAACGAGGATCTCCATGAGCCCTGTCGCCAAGACCCGCCCCACCCGGGCGCTGCACGCGAACGCCTGCCTGACCTCCACCGCGCTCGCGGTCGCGTCGCTGTTCCCGCTGGTCGCGCGCGCCCAGGCGCCCGCGCCCGCGGCCGCCGCCAGCGCTCCGACGGCCGCAGCCAGCGCCGCCGAGGCGTCGCAGACCATCTACGTGACGGCCTCGCGCCGCCGCGAGCCGGCCCGCGAGGTGCCCATGCAGGTCGACCGCCTGTCGGCCGACGACCTGGACAAGGGTGGTGCGAAGAGCCTCATCGACTACCTCGGCGGCCAGACGGGCGTCGACGTCAAGACTTCCGGCGGCGCCGGCCTGGGCTCGGTGAGCATCCGCGGCGTGACCACCGGCGACCAGACGATCCCCACGGTCGGCACCTACATCGACGACGTCGCCTACGGCTCGAGCAGCGCCTTCGCGGCGGGCTCGCAGACGGCGCTCGACATGTCGCTGCTGGACCTGAACCACATCGAGGTGCTGCGCGGGCCGCAGGGCACGCTGTACGGCGCGGGGGCGATGGGCGGCGTCGTCAAGTACGTCACCAACGAGCCCGACACCTCGGAGTTCTCGGGCAACGTGTCGGTGGGCGCGAGCACCACCCAGGGCGGCGGCACCGGCAACACGGTCAGCGGCGTCGTCAACGTGCCGCTCAAGCAGGACGTCGCCGCACTGCGCGTGGCCGCCTTCCATGACCACGACGGCGGCTGGGTCGACGTGCTCGGCGCCGCGGCCGGCAAGGACCTGAACAAGGGCGACACCAACGGCGGCCGCGTGGCGCTGCTGGTCGAGCCGAGCGCGCATTTCCACGTCCGCGCCACGGCCCTGACGCAGGAGATCAAGCGCGACAACTCCAACTACACCGACATCGACCCGTCCACGGGCCGGCCGGTGGACGGCTGGAACGCACGCACGCAGGTGCTGCGCGAGCCGCACCAGATCCGCACCAGCCTGGGCTCCGTGGACCTCGAGTACGACTTCGGCGGGGCGCGCCTGAACTCGATCACGTCGGTGCAGCGCTCGAAGATGTCGCTGCGCTACGACCTGACGGCCGTCTATGCGCCGCTGATCACGCAGTTCTTCGGCTACACGCCCGACAGCGTCGGCGAGGACGAGCACACGTCCGTGCGCAAGACGACGCAGGAGTTCCGCCTCACGTCCGCCGCGGGCGGCAGCGTCGAGTGGCTGGCCGGCCTGTACTGGGACAAGGAGACCGGCGACCTGGCGCAGCACGTGTTCAACACCGGCGGCGGCGCCGCTGCCATCCCCGTGCTGGCCGACCTCGACCTGCCCAGCCGCTACGAGGAACTGGCCGGCTACGGCGACGTCACCTGGAACGCGACGGCCAACCTCGCGCTGACCGGCGGCCTGCGCGTGGCGCAGAACAAGCAGGACTTCACGCAGGACGCGAGCGGCCCGCTGGTGGGCGGCTCGCTGCCGACGGCGCACTCCAAGGAGACCCCCAAGACCTGGCTGGCGACCGCGCGCTATGCGCTCACCAAGACCAGCAACGTCTACGTGCGCATCGCCAGCGGCTACCGCCCGGGCGGCCCGAACGCGGTGCTCAACGACCCGGCCACCGGCCAGCCGACCGCGCCCACCACCTTCGACCACGACTCGCTGTGGAGCTACGAGGCCGGCTACAAGGGCGACCTGCTGGACAACACGCTGTCGCTCGAGTCGGCCGTCTACGACATCCGCTGGAACAACATCCAGCAGGCGTACTCGGTCAACGGCAACGGCGTGCTGGTCAACGCCGGCAAGGCGGAGATCCAGGGCTTCGAGCTCGGCGCGACGTGGCGGCCCAGCGCGCGCTGGCAGGTCACGGCCCACCTGTCGACGATCGATGGCCGCCTCAAGGACGACGCCCCGGGGCTCGGTTCGTCAGGCGCCCGCCTGCCCAACAGCCCGTCGCTGGCCGTGTCGCTGGGCACCAGGGCCGCGTTCGACCTCGGTGGCCACGCCGGCTGGTTCGGGCTGTCCGAGCGCTATGCCGGCGAGCGCAATGCCGGCTTCGACGGCAGCGGCACCGCCCCCAATTACCGCATGCCGGCCTACTGGCTCACCGACCTGCAGGGCGGGGTGGACTTCGGCAAGATCTCGCTGGCGCTGTACGCGCGCAACGTGTTCGACGCGCACGCCCAGCTCGGGACGTCGACTGCCGAGATGGCGCTCGGCGGACCCGCGCAGGTCGAACTGGCCCGCCCGCGCACGCTGGGCCTGACGCTGACCGCGAGCTTCTGAGGGTGGGCATGAGCGTCGACGGACAGACCTTCGATTTCATCGTCATCGGCGGCGGCATGGCCGGCGCGTCGGCGGCCGCGCACCTGTCGCGGCGCGGCGCGGTGGCCCTGCTCGAGCGCGAGACGCAGCCGGGCTACCACTCCACCGGGCGCTCGGCGGCGCTGTTCTCGACGATCTACGGCAATGCCCCCGTGCGCGCCCTCACGCGGGCGAGCCAGGCCTTCCTGTTCGAGTCGCCGTCGTGGTTCACGCCCGTGCCGCTGGTGAGCCCGCGTGCCACGCTGTTCTTCGCGACGCAGGAGCAGCACGCCCTGGTCGCCCGCTTCCGCGAGGACCATGACGTGGCCGCCAAGACGCAGGTGCTGGACGCCGCGCAGGCCGATGCGCTCGTGCCGGCGTTCGTGCCCGGCTACCTCGGGGGCGCGGTGCTGGAGCCCGGCTCGGCCGACATCGACGTCGCCGCGCTGCACCAGGGCTACCTGCGCCAGGCCCGGGCGCGCCACGCCTCGGTGATCCTCGATTGCGCGATCGCGGGCCTGCACCACGCCGGCGGCCGCTGGGTGGTGCGCACGAAGCACGGCACGGTGTCGGCGCCCGTCGTCGTCAACGCCGCGGGCGCGTGGGGCGACGAGGTGGCGCGGCTCGCGGGCGCGCGGCCCGTCGGCCTGCGGCCGCTGCGCCGCACGGCGATGCTGGTCGATCCGCCGCGCCGGCTGCCGTGCGCCGGCTGGCCCGCGGCCATCGCCATCGACGAGAGCTTCTACTTCAAGCCCGATGCCGGCCGGCTGCTGCTGTCGCCCGCCGACGAGGAACCGAGCCCGCCGTGCGATGCGCAGCCCGAGGACCTCGAGATCGCCATCGCCGTCGACCGCTTCGAGACGGCCACCGGCGAGCGCGTGGCCAAGGTCCACCACCGCTGGGCCGGCCTGCGCGTGTTCAGCGCCGACCGCACGCCCGTCGTCGGCTTCGACCCCGTCGCCGAAGGCTTCTTCTGGCTCGTGGGCCAGGGCGGCTACGGCATCCAGAGCGCGGAAGCCCTCGGGCGGTTGACCGCCGCGCTCGCTTGCGACGAGGCGGTGCCGGCCGAGCTCGCCGCCCAGGGCGTCACCGCCGAATCGCTCGCCCGTGCCCGCTTCTGACCGCCTTGCAGAGTCCAACCCACCAGGAATGACGATGAGATCCCTCGCTCCCCTTGCCGCCGTCGCCGCGCTGGCGCTCGCCCTCACGTCCGCGCGCCTGTGCGCGGCGCCCGTTGCGGCGTCGGCCGCGGCCTCGGCGCCCACCGCTGCGCCCGCAGGCCCGGCCGCGGCGAGCGCGCCCATCGCACCCGCGCTGGCCGCCCACGCGCTGACCGCACAGGATGCGCAGGCCTGGCTCGACGGCCTGATGCCCACTGCGCTGCGCACCGCGCGCACGCCGGGGGCCGTCGTCGTCATCGTCAAGGACGGCCAGGTGCTGCTGGAAAAGGGCTACGGCTACGCCGACGAGAAGAAGCGCACGCCGGTCGACCCGGCGCGCACGTTGTTCCGCCCGGGCTCCACGTCCAAGCTGTTCACGTGGACGGCCGTGATGCAGCTGGTGGAGCAGGGCAAGCTCGACCTGGACACCGACGTCAACAAGTACCTGGACTTCCAGGTGCCGCCGCTGGACGGCCAGCCGATCACGCTGCGCCAGGTCATGACGCACCGTGCCGGCTTCGAGGAGCGCATCAAGGACCTGGTGGCATTCGACATCCCCGAGACGCCGCTGGACCAGGTGCTGAGCGGCAACATGCCCGCGCGCATCTACAAGGCGGGCACGACCTCGGCGTACTCGAACTACGCGACCGGCCTCGCGGGCCACATCGTCGAGCGGGTGTCCGGCATGTCGTTCAACGACTATGTCGAGAAGAACGTGTTCGCGCCGCTGGACATGGCGCACTCGACCTTCCGCCAGCCGCTGCCCGCGGCGCTCGAGGCCGACATGTCCACCGGCTACGAGGAGTCCGGCAAGCCGGGCAAGGGCTTCGAGGTGGTCAACATCCCGCCTGCCGGCTCGCTGTCGTCCACCGGGGACGACATGGCGCACTTCATGATCGCCCACCTGGCCGACGGCCAGTACGGCAACGCGCGCATCCTCAAGCCGGAGACGGCGCACATGATGCACACGACGATCACGCGCCCGTTCCCCGACCTCAACGGCATGGCGCTGGGCTTCTACCAGGACGACATCAACGGCCACCCCGTCATCGCCCACGGCGGCGACCTGAACTACTTCCACAGCGACCTGTGGCTGTTCCTGGCCGACCACGTGGGCGTGTTCATCTCGGTCAACGCGCTCGGCAAGGAAGGCCTGGGCGAGGGCATCCGCGACGACGTCTTCCACGAGTTCGCGGACCGCTACTTCCCGCGCTCCGAGCCCGTGCAGCCGATCGACGACGCGACGGCCAAGGCGCACGCGCAGCTCATGGCGGGCCGCTACCAGACCACGCGGCGCGGCGAGACGACGTTCCTGTCGCTGATCAACATGATCCAGCCGACCACGCTCACCGCCAACCCGGACGGCAGCATCACCACCAAGCTGCTGCTGCACCCGCAGACCTTCGTGGAGACCCGGCCCTGGCTGTGGCACGAGGTCGGGGGCCACGACCAGTTGCAGGCCCTCGTGGTCGACGGCAAGGTCCAGACCTGGAGCACGGACTACCTCGCCTTCGCGTTCGCCTACGAGCCGCTGCACGGCCTGGCCGGCGCCGGCCTGGAGGTGCCGCTGCTTGCGCTGTCGCTCGTGCTGATGCTGGCCACCGTGCTCGCCTGGCCGATCGGCGCGGCGGCGCGCAAGTGGTACGGCGCGGCGCCGCTGCCCCCCGCGGTACGTACCAGCACGCGCTGGCTCGCGGGCGCGGCCATCGCCGCGCTGGTGGCGACGGTGGCCTGGACGGCGCTGTTCGCCGTCGTCGCGGCCATCACCACGCCGCACCTGGACGCCTGGGTGCATGTCGTGCAGCTGCTGTCGTTCGTCGGCTTTGTCGGCGGCTGGCTGGTCGCGGGCTGGAGCCTCGTGCGACGCGTTCAGGCGCGTGTGCCGGGCCGGCGTGGCGCGATCGTGTGGGCGGCCGTGCAGTTCGCCGCCTTCACGATGTTGCTGTACGTGGCGCTGTCGTACCACCTGCTGAACTTCAGCGCGGGCTACTGAGCGATGTCCGCCGCGCCGTCGACCCTCGCGCCGCAGCGCACCTGGCTCGGCCAGCCGCCGGGCCTGGCCATCCTGTTCCTGACGGAGATGTGGGAGAAGTTCTCCTTCTTCGGCATGCGCGCGCTGCAGGTCTACTACATGACCAAGGCGCTGCATTTCGACCAGGCGCGCGCGTCGCTGGTGTATGGCACGTACGCCGCCTGCGTGTACCTGACGCCGATCGCCGGTGGCGTGGTCTCCGACCGCTGGCTGGGCAAGCGGCGCGCGGTGATCGTGGGCGGGCTGCTGATGGCACTGGGCCATTTCATGATGGCCTCGGAGGCGCTGTTCTTCCCCGCCATGGCCGTGATCGCGTGCGGCAACGGCCTGTTCCTGCCGAACCTGCCCAGCCAGGTGAAACCGCTGTACGCGGCCAATGACGTCCGGCTGGCGGGCGCCTACAACCTCTACTACATGGGCATCAACCTCGGTGCCTTCTTCGCGCCGCTGGTGTGCGGCACGCTGGGCGAGCTGTACGGCTGGCACTACGGCTTCGGCGCCGCGGGCGTTGGCATGTGCCTGGGGCTGGCGATCTACGTGACGGGTTCGCGCCACCTGGCGCCGGACGATGCCGCGGCCCAAGCGGCCGCCGAGCCCGTGGCGCCGGCGGCCTCGCGCCACCAGTTGCTGTTCCTGGCCGGTACCGCGTTGGCGGTCGTCATCTTTCGCGTCGCCTACGAGCAGACGGGCAACACGCTGGCGCTGTGGGCCGACACGGCGGTCGACCGGCACGCGTTCGGCTGGCTGATCCCGGTGACCTGGTTCCAGTCGCTGAACCCGCTGTTCGTGTTCGTGATGACGCCGCTGCTGGTGGCGTACTGGAACCGGCGCGGCGCGGCGCACGCGCAGTCGGCGCCGCTGTGGAAGATGGCCATCGGCGCGATGACGGTGGCCGCGTCGTTCGCGCTGCTGGCCGCCATCGGCCGCGCGTCCGAGGCCGGCGGCGCGCCCGTGCACTGGTTCTGGCTGGTGGCGTTCTTCGCGCTGCTGACGCTGGGCGAGCTCTACATCCTGCCGGTGGGCCTGGGCCTGTTCGCGCAGCTGGCGCTGCCCGGCTTCGGCGCCACCACCATCGCCGCGTGGTTCCTGGCGGCGTTCGCCGGCAACCTGCTGTCCGGCGTGGTCGGCACCTGGTGGACGCAGCTGTCGCCCGCCGGCTTCTTCCTGGCCATGGCCGCGATCGCGGGGCTGGCCAGCCTGCTGCTGACCTCGCTGGCCGCAGCCGAACGCCGATACTTCACCGGACTGATGACGGCGCCGCGCGCCGGGAGCCCCTCATGACGACACAAGCCGCGCCCCGGCGCGTCGACTCGATGCTGGTGTGGGACAACCATGCCTGCATGCCGCTCACCCCGCACGACACGAGCTTCCTGCCGCAGTTGCGGCGCCACCGCGACGCCGGCGCCGACGTGGTGATGGTCAACGTGGGCTTCGGCGACGACGGCGTCGAGCAGCACCTGCGCATGCTCGCGGCGATGCGCGACTGGCTGCTGGCCCATGCGAGCGAGTACCGCCTGATCCAGACCGTCGACGACATCGCGCTGGCGCGCGCCAACGGCCAGCTGGCGGTGGGCTTCGACATCGAGGGCGCCAATGCCATCGGCGACCAGCTGAGCCTGCTCGGCCTGTACCGCGACCTCGGGGTGCGCTGGATGCTGCTGGCCTACAACCGCAACAACCGCGCCGGCGGCGGTTGCCAGGACGAGGACGCGGGCCTGACCGCGTTCGGCCGCCGCATGCTGCACGAGATGGCGCGCGTGGGCATCATGGCCTGCTGCTCGCATACCGGGTACCGTACGGCGCGCGAGGCGATCGACGAATCGCCGACGCCGGTCATCTTCTCGCACTCGAATGCCCGCGCGCTGGTCGACCACCCGCGCAACATCCCCGACGACCTCATCAAGGCCTGCGCGGCGCGCGGCGGCGTCGTCGGCGTCAACGGCATCGGCATCTTCCTGGGCGACAACGACGCATCGGTGGCCAACGTGGCGCGCCACGTGCTGCACATGCTCGACCTCGTCGGCTCCTCGCACGTGGGCCTGGGTCTGGACTACATCTTCGACACCCGCGACCTCGCCGCCGAGATCGCCGCCCACCCCGACAAGTTCCCGCCGCACCTGGGCTACACGGCGGACATCGCGATGACGCCGCCGGAGCAGCTGCCCGACCTGGCCGACGAGCTCGCGCGCCGCGGCGTCGACGACGCCTCGCTGGCGCGCATCTTCGGCGGCAACTGGCTGCGCGTGGCGCGCGAGGTCTGGCAACCGCCCTTCTGAGCGGTGTCAGGTCTGCAATCTGGCGGGGTCAGGTCTGTAATTTCGATGCCGGTGGGAGAGCAAATCGCCAGACCTGGCCCCAGCCTCGAGCCTCGACCGGGCCAGCGGCCGATCAGGCGGCTCGAGCGAACCGGGGCCGCACGCGGGCGCCGAACGAGAAGTCCCGTACCTGCCCGGTGCAGGTGACCCGGCGGCCGAGCGCGGCGATGCGGGCGACGACGTCGGCGGCGAATGCCTCGTTGTCGAAGTCGGCCAGCACGACGCCGGTGCCGTCCTGGATGTCCAGCGTGCGCACCAGCAGGGCCGCCAGGGCGGCGGGGTCGTGCGTGGCCGGGTCGCAGCTCGTGGCCGGCCGCTCGCCCGCGCCGTGCGCGGCGATGACGATGCTGTCCCGGTCGGGCGCCGGCGCGACGCGTTCGCCGCCCTGGCGCGACACCGAGATCATCTTGGCGCGGCGGAACCTGGCCCAGTGCGTGGCATTGGCGGCCTTTTCCTCGTCACCGGACAGCGAGAGCACGTAGGTGGTCATGATGCAGGCCCCCGATCAGTTCGCGGCGATCTCGTCGTCGCTCGCCGCGCAGGGGCGGCCGCCGGCGGCGATGACGGCGCCGGCGGCGCGCAACAGCGCGAAGGCGATCTCGGGGCAGGACGCGGTGAGCTCCTTCTGGCGGGCGAGCGGCAGTTCGAGGATCAGGCTGTCCTCGAGGGCCCGCACGTCCAGGTCGCCGGCGGCGTCCGAGAACAGGGCGTCCTCGCCGACGATCGCGCCCGCGGCCAGCACCTTGTTGCGGTTGCCGGCGGCCGATTCCTGCCACAGGGCGCCTTCGACCACGAAGCGCAGCGCGCGGTCGCTGCTGCCCGGGATCATCACGCGGTAGCCGGCCTGCACGCGGCGGGTGACGCAGAAGCTCGCGAACACGCGCCAGTCGGCGTTGGCGAAGGCGGGCAGGAAGGCCTGGGTGGAGGTCGACTTGCGCGCCGCCGCGGCCAGCCGCAGCCCGTCGCAGTCCGCCGATTCGGGCACCTGGTCGCGGCACAGGTCCATGGTGACCGGGAACTGCAGCGGCTTGGCGGCGAACTCGGGGTAGCGACCGAAGGTCGACGAATTCGCGTGGCGGGTTTCGATGGGCGTGTGGAACATGGCGGCTCTCCTCGGACTTGACTGGTGCTTCTTGGCTGGCTTGGCTTGCCGAATCGCTTCGGCATGGGACGCATGTTCGGCCGGAGAGCCCGTCTGATCCATCACGGGACATAACGCCCGGCCGCGATGCGCCGTCCGCCTTGCGGGTTTGCCCGGGGGCCGCTCCCTGGGCGGATACCCC
>Ga0207667_10007574_pt1 | contig 13024 bp, 9 predicted proteins | sample KBSCornC52_FD_184301 | JGI IMG/M metagenome (GOLD analysis project Ga0207667, IMG submission 184301) | Corn rhizosphere microbial communities from Kellogg Biological Station, Michigan, USA - KBS Corn C5-2 (SPAdes) (version 2) | ecosystem: Host-associated > Plants > Roots > Rhizosphere > Soil ...
GGAGTAGTCGACGCGGTGTGCGGCGAGCCAGGTTGGTTTGCGACGGAGTGCGGGCAGCTTTGCCGGAGCATGGTCGTCCTCTTCGTGTTGAAGGCCGGCTTCGGTCGTTTGTCGCTTCTCCTGTTTGTGTAGGTTCAGCACCAGGTCATCTACGGGGTACTCCAGTTCGATGAGTTGCAGGTGCGGCTGCAGCGCAAGGTGGGAGGCGCCTTCAAGAGTTGCAATCTGGTCAAGAGTAAGCGGCTCGTGCTCCGCCCCGTCGAAGGCTTCCACGAATGCCCATTCAATCCGCGCTACGTCTACCGCGAGAGCGGCACGGCGGCCCGCGAAGTGAGGATTTGCCTCGAGCCAGACGGCAAGGTGCGCGCCAAGATTGCGCAGGGTAAACGAGCGACTGGGATGGGAGTTCAGGTATGCGACCGACATCGCATCGAAGGCTCGACTGCCAATTACCGTTCGCAAGCCGCGGAAATCTTCGGCAAGGTAACCGACGTCAAGGTGGCGGAAAATCAACTCGTCAAAAAAGGCGACGTCCTCTTCACCATCGATCCCGAAGAGTTTCAACTCGCCGTGGCCCGGGCGGAAGCGACGGCGGAAAGCAAGCGGCAGGACATGTTGGTTCACCAGGAACTCTCCAAGCGCCGCGCGCAATTGAGCATGCAGGCGGTTTCCAAGGAAGAGCAGCAGGTCTCGGAAAGTTCAGCGTCCGTCTCGGAGGCGGCATATCGCGAGGCGAAGGCGCAATGGGATCTGGCCAGGCTGAACCTGCGACGCACCACCGTCACTTCGCCCTGCAATGGTTACGTCACCAACCTGCGCCTGCGGGTGGGCGATTACGCGACGGTCGGCCAGACGAAGCTGACCATCATCGATAGCGATTCCTATTGGGTGAGCGGTTATTTCGAAGAAACCAAGATGCCGCGCATTCACGAAGGCGATCCGGCGATCATGGAACTGATGGGGGTCGATGCGCTCCTCACCGGGCACGTGGAAAGCATCAGCCGCGGCATCGCCGACCAGAATGGCAGCGTCGACGCGCAGGGTTTGGTGAATGTGAATCCGGTCTTCTATTGGGTGCGGCTCGCCCAACGCATCCCGGTGCGCATCCATATCGATAAAGTCCCGGAGGGCGTCACCATCGCCGCGGGAGACACCTGCACGGTCACCGTCAATCCGCCCGCCGAAAAATGAAACCGCCTCGCTTCCTCCACTCTGCCATCTCGCTCTTCGTCGTCAGCCTGATCGCCGGATGCGCGGTCGGTCCCGACTACAAGCGCCCTTCCTCCCCTACTCCGCCGAGCTACGGCTGGAAGGTCGCGGAACCGCGCGACGAGACCATTCGCGGGGACTGGTGGCAGCTTTTCCACGATTCGGAGCTGACGCGACTGGAAAACCAGGCGACCGCGGCCAATCAAACGGTGCAGGGCGCGATGGCCCGCGTGGACCAGGCGCGTGCGGTGGCTCGCATCACGGCCTCCCGCTTCGCGCCGCAGATCGGATTCGACCCTGCATTGAGCCGGTTTCACACTCAGCTCAACCACGTCCCCTCCCTACTGACGGCCACGCAAACGACGCTGCCCCTCGATCTGAGTTACGAGGTCGATCTATGGGGTAAGATCCGGCGGGCCTTCGAAGCCAGCCGCGCCCAGGCCGCGGCGGCGTCGGCCGACTACTATCAGGTGCTGCTCACCCTGCATGGCGATGTGGCAGCCAATTACTTCCTGCTTCGCCAGGCCGAAGCCCAAATCGAGATTTTGCAACGCACCGTGGAGCTGCGGCAGAAGGCCGTGGACATCGTGGCGCAACGCCAGCAAGTCGGTCTCGCGCCGGCCTTCGATCTGGACCGGGCCCGCACCGAGCTCGCGCAATCGAAGACCACGCTGACCGAGATGCAGCGCCAGCGCACCACCTTGCAGGACACCATCGCCCTGCTCTGTGGCCAACCGGCGCCGGGTTTCCATATCGCTTCGGGAAAACTCGAGCGCGATATCCCCTCCATTCCTGCCGGTCTGCCGTCGGCACTCCTCGAGCGGCGGCCCGATATCGCGGCAGCCGAACGGCGCATGGCCGTGGCCAATGCCCAGATCGGGGTGGCGAAGGCTGCCTTTTTCCCGTCGATCACGCTGACCGGCGACATGGGCTACTCTTCCTTCCACGCCAGTACGTTGCTCGATTGGGAGAGTCACCTCTTCCAGGTCGGCCCGGCGGTCACCATGCCGCTGCTCAATGGCGGACGCCTCACCGCCGGCCTGAAAGAGGCCAAGGCGAACTACCGCGCCGTCTGTGCCGGATATCAGCAACAGGTGCTGGTCGCCTTCAAGGAAGTGACCGACGCCTTGGTGGACGTGAACAGTTACGCCAAGCAGGCGGGTTCGGAAAAGGACGCGGTCGCCTCCTCGACCCGCGCCGCGGACTCTTCCTATGAGCGCTACCAGCAGGGACTGGTTCCCTATTTCGATGTGCTCGACTCCCAACGCACCCAATTGCAGACCGAACTCCAGGCGGCGCAGTTGAATGGCCTGCGACTGATCTCAACGGTGCACCTCATCAAGGCGCTCGGCGGCGGGTTCGCCCAGGCGACCGCTTCGAAGCTGTAGAACAGACGAGCCAGTGCGGAACATCCCGCAGCTCGGGGAAACTGAAGGGTTCTCCGGATGAATTACGTCCGCGGATTGGCACCGAATAAACCGATGATCGGCGTGGAAAATTGAATTCGCCGGAGAATGCTCGTCACGTGTTCTCTCTCCGGAATTCACACAGCCGTCACCCCAATGTCACGGAAAGGGTGAACTTCACGTCGTTTTCACACTGCCGTCACGTGATTGTAACATTCGGATCCTAGGGTCGCTGTGTTTTCAGATCGCCCGATTCGGGTGACTCGGAAGCCAACCACAGCAAAATACCGAAAGCACCCTATTTCATGACCAGATCCATCCTGTGCGGGACGATCGCACTCGTCCTCGCCTCAGCCACCGCTCTCGCGGCAGACTCCGAGGATGCCCGCCTGAAAAAACTGGAAGCCGCCGTCAGCCAGCTGCAGCAGGAAAATGCCACGCTGAAGAACGAACTCCAGTCCCAAGGAACGTCGAGTTCGAATGCCGATTTCGCGAGCAGCGCTGCCGCGAAGATCAAAATGTCGAACTCCGTCACGCAATTGCGGCTCTACGGTGAGGCTCGCCTGCGCTACTTCATGAACGAAGGCGTGGCCGCTGGTCGGGATGCCGGTGATACCGCTCAACGTGAGCGCTTGCGCTACCGTCTGCGCCTCGGCGCGGACTTCCAGATGCAGGACAACTGGATGTTTGGCGTGTTGCTGGAGACCAATAACAATCCGCGCTCGGCGAACGTGACGCTGGGTGAAAATCCCACCTTCGCCAAGGCGACCATCTCCAGCGCGAGTGTCATCACCGGCGTCGCTGCCAGCAATGGCACTTTTCTCAATGGCGCCAAGCTTTCGGGCGGTAAATTGGTCACGAGCAACGGCACGGTCGTCAACGGCGTCACCACGACGAAGGGCAACGTTGTTTCTTCCGTAAACACGGGCGACGAGCTTTTCGTCGGCCGCATGTTCCTGCAGAATCAACCGACCGACTGGCTCACCATCCGCGGCGGCAAGCTTCCAAATCCCTTTGTCTCCACCCGTATGACCTGGGATCCGGACATCAATCCGGAAGGTTTCTCCGAGCAGTTCAAGTTCACCCTCGGCGGCGGTTCGCACGGCCCGAGTGGCAAGGAAAGCAAGGACGGCAAGGAACTCGAAGCCCCGCAGAAGGGCATCACGGTCGACCTCTTCGCGAACTTCGGCCAATTCATCTACAACGATGTAGGCTTCGAAAACACCTTCAACCCCGATCCGTTCTCCACGACGCCCAACGCGCATGACCGCTGGATGTTCGAATACCAGATCGGCACCAAGGTGAACTTCAACAAGGACACCTACGTCCAAATCGCGCCGAACTTCTACCACTACACGGGTGGCGGAAATTCCGCTTCGTCGGGCCCCTTCAACGGCGACAACGCCATTGTCATCCTCGACAACAAGGCGAATCCCTCGCTGATCACCTTCAACCAGACCGGCGTCAACGACCTCGCGGTCATCGATATCCCGGTTGAGGTCGGCTGGAAGATGTGGGATACGCGCTTTACCATCTTCGGTGACTACGCGCAGAACCTCGACGCCGCCTCGCGGGCGACGAACGCCGGCCATGCGAACACCCGTCAGGGCCGGGCCTGGCAGCTTGGCGCCAGCCTTGGCCAGACGAAGAAGAAGGGCGATTGGGAACTCCGCGGCTGGTATCAGCACAGCGAGCAGTTCTCGCTCGATCCGAACCTCGTCGACGACGATATCTTCGACGGCCGTCTGAATATGCAGGGCTACTACCTGCAAGGCACTTACATGCTCACGGATGGCGTCTCGATCATCCTGCAGTACTGCCATGGCAGCCGCATCGACACGAACCTCGGCACCGGCGGCACCGGTGGTGCGCTCGGCACCGCTCCCGGCTTCCCTCTGCAAAGCATGAATCTGGTCTACATCGACCTGAACATGAAATTCTAATCCTGGGTTAGGTTAATACCAATGGCCGGTCTGGACGCTGTCCGGGCCGGCCATTTTTGCGTCGTCCAAATCAACACCCGAGAGTCGTGCAGCCACTTTCACCGAGCCTGCCGCCAACGTGGGTGAGGCATCGCGCCTTCACTACAGCAATTGCTGGCCTCATCCCCTTTACGGCTTCGCATCGCCACCTGAACGCGGCTGATCTTTTACGGAAGATTCGTGCCGAATATTCTGCGCTTCGATGAGGTAAAAGACCTCCTCCGCGATGTTTTTGGCGTGGTCTGCGACGCGTTCGATCGCGCGCACGATGGTCATGAGATTCAGCGCCGGCGGCACGCTCCGGGGATTGGCCTCCATGGAATCGATCAATTCCCGTTCGATTTCCTTTTTTAGCGCATCCACCGAGCGGTCGCGCCGAATAATTTCCACGCTCTTTTCGGGGGTCTCTTCCACGAAGCTCGAGATGCTGTCATGGAGCATGGCCTTGGCCATTTCCGCCATCGCGGAAATATCCACTGGCGTCTTGAGCCGGGGCTGAGCGTTCAGTTCGCGAGAGCGGCGGGCGATCTTCGTGGCTTCGTCAGCCGCCCGCTCCAGATTGCTGGAGATCTTCGTCAAGGCGAGCATCATCCGCGCATCGCTGGCCGTCGGAGCGTGCGTGGCCATGAAGGTCATCACCATCTCGTCGATCTGCATTTCGAGGGAGTCGATGCGCGAATCGTTTTCCTCCACGGCCTCGCACAACGAGTCGCTGCGTTCCTCCAGAGCGCGAAGCGATTGGGCAAAACTGCGCTCGGTCAGGGTCGACATCAGGAGCAATTGCTCGCGGATATCGATCAGTCTGTGTTCCCAAAAACGGCTCATATTGCGATCAAACGTGCTGCAGGGGGCTGCTGGATGCCATGGGGGAAGGGCTGATTGAAGAAGGCGCGACCGCGAAAGCGCGGCATGAAACTTGAGTAGGCCGGGACGGTCGAGAAAAAATTGCCACGGAGGTACTGAGAAAAGACGAAACTTCCTCGGAATCCGGAGTTTTACCCGGATGCGAGCGCCAGATTGGCGGCATCCCCCCGGAAACCGTTAACGGCCCGTTTCGCCCATTTTATTGTTACAATTGTGTGAAATTTTATCCAAAGAAGAAGCCCATTACCGGGTATCCACGCCCGTCCTGATAGGCAGATTTTTCGAATTCAAAACAATGTTCCCCCGCACGCCTTTTATCCGCCGTCCTTTGTCGCTCCTGACTACCTGCGCATATGCGCTAGTGTTCCACGCCATGGCGCTGCACGCGGAACCGCCCACCGTTCCGGTCTGCTCGGTGACGCGTGAGGATGGCCACCGGGAGGTTTCCTTCGATGCCGAGTTGCGGCCTTATCAGGAAATCGAGCTGCACTCCAAGGTCACCGGCTACATCGATGCGATGAAAGTGGACGTCGGGGACGTGGTCAAGGAGGGGCAGTTGATTGCCGCCATCGATATTCCCGAGCTCAAGATCGAGCTGGAACACGCAGGCGCGGAAGAACGCCGCAGCTACGCCGATCTCGAGCGGGCGAAAGCGGCGTATGAAGACGCGCACCTGGTCTTTAGCCGTCTCACCGCCACGGATCACGCGCAACCGCATCTCATCGCGGCCCAGGAACTCGACAGTGGACGCGTCAAAGACCGCTCCACAGCGGCGGCTTTGGAAGCCGCCAAGGAACAGTCGAAGGTCGCGGAATCCGAAGTGAAGCGGCTCCAGACGATGGTGGATTATTCAAAGATCACCGCGCCCTTCGCCGGCGTCATCACCAAGCGCCATGCGGATTTTGGTTCGCTGATCCAGGCCGGCACCAGTTCGGGTTCTTCGCCGGTAGTACGCCTTTCACAGAACGACAAGTTGCGCGTCGTTTTCCCGGTTTCGATTTCCTACGTCATGCACATCCACGTGGGTGATCCGGTGGACATTCGCATTGCCGCCCTGGATCGGACCATTCCGGGAAAGATCGCGCGCTTCACCCGCAAGGTGGAGACCTCGACCCGGACGATGGAAGCGGAAGTCGATATTCCCAATGCCGACCTGTCCCTCATCCCCGGCATCTACGCCGTGGCAGTGTTGAAGCTGGATCAGCGAAACCAGTCGCTTTTCGTGCCGGTTCAGTCGGTGCAACGGGAGGGAAAATCCTCCAGTTTGTTCGTCGTCAATGCGCACAACCAGATCGAGGAACGGCATGTCGAACTGGGATTGGAGACGCCGACCAAGGTGGAAATCCTCAGCGGCGCCAACGAAAAGGAATTAGTCCTCATTGGCAGCCGGAGCAGCCTGACTCCCGGCGAGGCCGTGCAACCGAAGATCGTGTCGCTGGAGCAGATGAATTGAGGAATGACTGAACTATTCCCCCCTGAAGTGCTGCAGGCGCTGAAAGCGCTCGATACCTGTTCCGTCTCCAACGCCATCGAGATCCTCGGTGAGCGGCTGCGCAATGAAGGCTTCACCAAGCCGGCGATTCGCCGGGTGACTTCAGCCCGGACGCCGCTGGTCGCGCACGCAGTGACGGTGCGCATTCAATCTTCGCATCCGCCGATGCGCGGACGCGCCTATGAAGATCGCACCGACTGGTGGAATTACATCCTGACCATTCCCGGGCCACGCGTGGTCGTGATCGAAGACGTCGATGACCAACCGGGCACCGGCACGTTCATCGGCGAAGTGCATGCCAATGTCTTGATGGCGCTCGGCTGCGTCGGAGCGGTGACGAATGGAGTGGTGCGCGATGTGCCGGCCATCGAAGAAATGGGCTTTCATCTTTTCGCCGGCGGCATGGCCGTGTCGCATGCGTATGCCCATATCGTCGAATTCGGGCAGCCGGTGAAAGTCGCGGGGTTGTCAGTGAGTCCGGGCGACCTGCTGCACGCCGACATGCACGGGGTCCTGTGTGTCCCTGCCAAAATTGCCGCGCAAATCCCCGAAACCGTCGCCGGAATCCGGGCGCATGAACGCCGGTTGATCGATCTCTGCCGGTCTCCGGAATTCTCCATCGAGAAGCTGCGCCACGCGGTGAAGGAACTCTAAGGCGCTCTCTTTTCATGTCCCGTTTCGCCATCCGCTTTCCCTATTTCATCATCGTCGTCTGTCTCATGACGATCGTAATTGGCGCGACCTGCCTGGTCCGCATGCCGGTGGATCTTTTCCCGGAAATCAAAATTCCGGTGGTGGTCGTCGCCACTTTCTATCCGGGCATGCCGCCGGAGCAGATCGAACAGGATCTCACCGCGCGCCTGGAGCGCTTCCTCACGCTGGCCGGCGGTATCGATCACATCGAGTCGCGTTCCCTGCCGGGCGCGAGTTTGATCAAGATTTACTTCCAGCCTGGCGCCAGCGCCGAGTCCGCGGTGAGCACCGTGGGCAATCTCGCCATGGCGGAATTGCGTCGTCTGCCCCCGGGCACGCTGCCTCCCGTCGTGCTGAAATTCGACGCCTCCAGCCAGCCGGTCTGCCTCATCACCCTGAAGGGCGAAGGCATGAACGAATCCGAGTTGCGCGACATCGGTCATTACAAGGTCCGCACCCAGGTAGCCGTGGTCCCCGGCGCGGCTCTGCCGCAACCCTTCGGCGGACGCTATCGCCAGATCATGGTCTACGTCGACCCGCTCAAGCTCGAAGCCCATCAGTTGAGCTTGATGGACGTGGTGCGGTCCATCAACGACGCCAACACCATTCTGCCGGCCGGCGACGTGCGCGTGGGGCCTTTCGATTACAACATCTACGCGAACAGCGAGGTGGAGAAAGTTTCCGAGATCGCGGAGATCCCGCTCAAAACCATCGGCCAATCGTCGGTCCTCATCGGCGATGTCGCGGAGGCGAAAGATGCCTCGCAAACTCAATATAACATCGTGCGGGTCGACGGCCAGCGCTCGGCTTACCAGCCGGTGCTGAAGCAAGGCGGCGATGCCAACACGATCGCCATCGTCAATGGGGTCCGCGAAGTCCTGGGCAAACTGGTCGATGTGCCGAAGAAGCTCGTCACGCAAGTCGTGTTCGACCAATCGCGTTTCGTGAAAAACGCCGTCGAAAATCTGCTTCATGAAGGCGGCATCGGCTTGATCCTGACTGGCTTGATGATCCTGGTTTTTCTCGGGAGCATGCGGGCCACGGTGGCCGTCTTCCTGTCGATTCCCCTTTCCGCGCTGGCCACCTTCATCGGTCTCGCGCTGACCGGCGGCACGGTCAATACCATGATCCTCGGTGGCCTGGCGCTGGCCTTCTCCCGGTTGATCGACAACTCCGTGGTCGTGCTCGAGAATATCTTCCGGCACCTGGAAATGGGCGAGTCGCCGGAGGTGGCCGCGGAACAAGGCGGACGTGAGGTGGCGCTGCCGGTACTGGCGGCCACGTTGACCACAGCGGTGGTGTTTTTTCCGGTGATGTTTCTCTACGGCGCCAGCCGTTATCTGTTCATGGCACTGGCGGCCGCCGTAGTCTTGTCGCTCTTTGCCTCGTATGCGGTCGCCCTCACGGTGGTGCCGCTGTTTTGCGCGAAGCTCATCCAGCGCCCGCATGGCGAGGGTGAGGCGCACGGCAAGGGATTCAACGCCTGGTTCAACCGGAAATTCACCGCGCTGCTGGATCGCTATGAAGGCTCGCTCAAAAAATCCCTGCTCCGGCCCGCAGCCGCTCTGCTGGGCTTCACCGGCATCTTCCTGCTCAGCCTCACTTTGTATCCCTTCATCGGCGTGGCTTACTTCCCCCGCACCGATCCTGGCCAATTTTATATCAATCTCAAGGCCCAGTCGGGTACGCGACTCGAGGTCAGCGAGAAACTGGTGGAGCAAGTGGAGCAACTCTGCCGGCAGGTCGTCTCGAAAGAGGATCTCGATCTCATCGTTTCCAATATCGGCATCACGCCGGACTTCTCGGCGATCTATAATCCGAACACCGCCCAGCATACCGCGGTCGTCCAGGTGAGCTTGAAGGAAAAGCATCGCATCGGGAGCTACGAATACATGAACCGGGTACGGAAACGGATGCGCACGGATCTTCCCCAGCTCACCGCGTATTTTCAATCGGGCGGTCTCGTCGATGCCGTGCTCAATCTCGGCCAACCGGCGCCGATCGACATCCAGGTGAGCGGTTCCAATCTCGAAGCCACCCATGCCACGGCAGCGGAGATCGCCCGCAAGGTCAGCAAGCTCGAAGGCGTAAGCGATGTTCTCATCCCGCAGGATATGGATTATCCGGCAATCCGGATGGAACTGGATCGCAAACGGATTTCCCAGCTCGGCACGACGGCGAAGGAAGTCGTGCAAAACATGGTCACTGCGCTGCTTTCCAACGGGATGATCGCGCCGACCTTCTGGACAGATCCGAAATCAGGCAACGATTACTACCTCACTGTCCAATACCCAGAGACGTATCTCAAAGATTTCGACATGCTCCGGGCGATTCCGATTCGGGCGCCGGGAATGAATCAAGCCATCCGGCTCGATGCTGTTGCGGAAATCCATCACACGACGGGCCCGACGGAGGTCGCTCACTATCAGCTCCGGCGGGTGATTCACCTCTATGTCGCTCCGGCCAACGAGGATCTGGGCAAGGTCATGGTGGGCATCAAGAAGGTGCTGGCGGAAACGCATGCGCCGACCGGCGCCAACATCGATGTCCGCGGCAGCGTCGAAAGCATGACCTCCTCGTTCCGGACTTTCGGGTTCGGCCTCATCCTGGCCATCGTTCTGGTCTACCTGGTGCTTGTCGCGCAGTTTAAGTCCTTCGTCGATCCTTTCCTCATTCTGCTCGCAGTGCCCACGGGACTGATCGGAGTGCTGGTCGCGCTGTGGATCACCGGCACCACGCTCAACGTCATGTCTCTCATGGGCATCGTGATGATGGTTGGGATCGTCGTTTCCAACAGTATCCTGATCGTCCAATTCACGCGGCAATTGCAGGATGACGGCGAGGATCTCCACACGGCGATCGTCACCGCCTGCCGCGTGCGCGCGCGCCCGATTCTCATGACGTCGCTGGCGACCCTGATCGGGTTGTTGCCGATGGCGATGAAGCTTGGCACGGGCAGCGAGGCCTATGCTCCCCTGGCGCGCGCCATCATCGGCGGGCTCGGGTTTTCCGTCGTGCTGACCATGTTTGTCGTCCCGGCGGCCTATCTGCTGGCCCATCGCCGGAAACCCAAGGTCTCGCCGCCTCGCCCGATGGGCGATCAGCCCGCCGTCGTTGAACCGATTGCCCAACCATGAAGCCCTCTCCGATTTCTCTCTTGCTCGTCCTCGCCCTCAGCCTGGGCAGCCTGCGTGCCGCCGACGGGCCGCCCTCGCTGACGTTGGCCGAGGCGCACGCCATCGCGCTGAAGAGGCATCCCAAAATCAGCGTCGCGGAACTGCTGGCCAAAGCCAGCTGGCAGGAAGTGAGACAGGCCCGCGCAGGCTACTATCCGAACGTTTCCCTGAATATGGCCTCGGTGCACGCGGGCTCGGAAAATACCCGCGGCGTTTCCACGTCGCTACCGGTTTCCGCGATCGTCGACCGCGATGGCGCCGCGGTGTTCCTGAGCCAGCTCATCACCGACTTCGGGCGCACCTCCAATCTCGCGGCCAGCACAGTGCTCAAGGCGAAAGCCGAGGAGCGGAATGTCGATGCGACGCGGGCGCAGATTCTCCTCGAAGTGGACAATGCCTATTTCGCCACGCTGCGCAGCGAGGCCTTGGTCCGCGTGGCACGGGATACGGTCCGGGAGCGCCAACTGCTCTCGAATCAAGTCACCGCCCTGGCGAAGAATGCCTTGCGATCCAATCTCGACGTGAGCTTTGCGGATGTGAATCTGCAACAGGCGCAACTGCTTTTGTCGCACACGGAAAACGACCTCGCTTCCGCCTACGCGACGCTCGCCGCGCTGCTGGATGAAAGCAGCGTGACCGAATTCCGCCTGGCGGACGAAAGTGCGGCCGCCCGGCCGGCGCCGAACGTCAACGATTTGATCGCGGCCGCGTTTCGTAACCGGCCGGAGCTTCTACGTTTGGGATTGGAAAGGGACAGCGCGGCCAAATTGGCCAAAGCAGAGCGAGCCCTGAATTATCCCCGGGTCTCCGCGGAAGTGGCGGCGGGAGAATTGCCCTACCACGATCCGACCACCAATCAGGATTATGCCGCCTTCGGCGTGATTGTCTCGGTGCCCATCTTCAACGGGAACTTGTATTGGGCGAAAGCGAAGGAGGCGGAACTCAAGGCGCAGGCCGGCGACGAGACGCTGCACGACGCGCGCAACGACGTGGAGCGGGATGTCCGCATCGCGTGGCTTTCGGCGAACAACGCCTACAAGAACATGGCGATCACCAGCAATTTGCGGCAGCAAGCGAAGCGAAGCCTCGACCTCGCGCAGGCACGCTATAACGCCGGGACAAGCGGCATGGTGGAACTGAGCCAGGCGCAACTCGCCCTCACCTCAGCCGATATCGATGAGACCAGCGCCCGTTACGAATATCTGCTGAGGTGAGGGCGCCTCGCCTTCCAAACCGGATCCCTCAAATAATATGCGTTACCCCCTGGCTATCACCGCCCTGTGTGCCGCGCTCCAGCTGCAGGCTGTCGCTGCTTCTCCGAACATCACGATCCACAGTCCGGATTCCGCGGATACCTACAGCGACAACTCGATGCTCTGGCATCAACTGCGCTGGAATCCTCGCTCCCAGGAACTCGTCGCCACGATCACGTTCAGCAATTACCATCGCGTCTCGGACGTCGAACCGCGCCACGATGAGACCTTCGATTTTCGGATTCCGGGCGTGCACTTTTCTCCGGATTCCGGGACCTTCTCGATTCATGTCCACGGGAAAGCGCCGGTGGTGATTGCTACGCTGAGCACCCGGCTTTTCATCAAAAGCATCGTTCCCGCCGCGAACACGCAATTCCGGATCTCACGGAGCAGCGGGCACGTGGGCGTCACGGCGATAATCAACCGCTATTCGATTCCGGGAGAGCGCTGGTTGGAACTTTCCAAGGCCGCGCCGGCGCCGATCCAACGGGTGCACGAAGATCCGCTGATATCTTCTTAAGAAGATAATTCACCCGGCGTGGGAGCGCTTCTCAAGATTCACCACCGTCGTCCGCAACCCACTGATGACCACCGGGACGGCGACCTGCCCTCTCGTCTCGGACTTGCCGATCACAGTATAATGTCCCGGCGGCAGGCTCACCCGCGCCGGTTGCTCATCGCGTTCGCTCCGACGGTTCCGCACCGATTTGAAGAGCGTGCCGTGGCTGTCGTAAATCTGATATGCCGTGTGCGGATAATAGACGATATCCCCGACATTGATGGGGTTTTCGGTATCCGTGTAGACCACCAGAAATCCGGTGGCCGGAATCCTCGATGCGCTCCCGGGACCGACCGCGGGAAGGGCCGTCACCGGCTGACTCTGAGCGCCGGCAACACCGGCCAGGAGCGAGATGGCAGCGAGCAATCCGGGAATGTCACCCAAGCACTT
>Ga0207667_10007580_pt1 | contig 13018 bp, 10 predicted proteins | sample KBSCornC52_FD_184301 | JGI IMG/M metagenome (GOLD analysis project Ga0207667, IMG submission 184301) | Corn rhizosphere microbial communities from Kellogg Biological Station, Michigan, USA - KBS Corn C5-2 (SPAdes) (version 2) | ecosystem: Host-associated > Plants > Roots > Rhizosphere > Soil ...
CTGCTGCACGTTTTCGAGCAGGTGCTCAAAGACGTGCAGCAGGGCTTTTTTGCCGATCCCATCTATGGCGGCAATCACGAGATGTGCTCCTGGAAGATGATCGGCTTTCCGGGCGCCCGCTATGACTACAGCGACTGGGTGGGCCGTCACAACGAGCGCTATCCATTTCCGCCGGTCAGCATCGCCGGCCGCGATGACTGGAATCCGCACAAAGGCTGATTTCACATGGCGCGCAAACTGCCGCACAAAGATGTCGTGATCGTGGGCTTGGGATGGACAGGCTCGATCGCTGCCTACGAATTGGCGGACGCGGGTCTGGATGTGGTGGCCATCGAGAGGGGACCCTGGCGCGACACCGCCACCGACTACGCACCTAACTTCGCGCAGGACGAGCTGCGTTATCGCATTCGCCACGAATTGTTCCTGCGGCCCGATCAGACGACCTTCACGTTCCGCAACAAGATGTCGGATACGGCTCTGCCGATCCGCACATGGGGGGCCTTCATGCCCCCGAATGGCGTCGGTGGCGGCGGTGTGCACTGGAATGGCGAAACGTGGCGTTTCCTCCCGTCTGACTTCGTGCTGCGAACCCACCTCACACAGCGCTATGGCGCCCGTTTTCTACCGCAGGACATGACGATTCAGGACTGGGGCGTCACCTACGAAGAGCTGGAGGCGCACTACGATCGGTTTGAATATTTGTGTGGTATCTCGGGTACCGCCGGAAATCTGCAGGGTCGGATTCAGCCGGGCGGCAATCCATTCGAGGGGCCCCGTTCGCGCCCTTATCCGAATCCGGCTCAGCAGCAGCCGTTCAGTCACGCGTTGTTTGCGAAAGCGGCCCAGGAGTTGGGTTATAAGCCTTTCCCGCAGCCCTCTGGAAACATGTCCAAGGCATACCGCAACCCCCTCGGTGTGCGCCTGGGTCCTTGCACGTATTGCGGCTTTTGCGAATGGTTTGGCTGTGCGAACTACTCGAAGTCGAGTCCACAAACGACGATTCTGCCCGTTTTGGTGCGCAAGCCGAATTTCCAGGCGCGGGACAACAGTGAGGTTACGCGGATCAACACGGACCCCGACGGCAAACGCGCCACCGGTGTGACCTTCGTGGACACGCGTGGCGAGGAGTGGGAGCAACCGGCGGACCTGGTGATTCTCGCGGCTTACACCATCTTCAATGTACAGCTGCTCCTTTTGTCAGGTATTGGTGCGCCCTACGACCCCATCGCCAACCGTGGCGTCATTGGCCGCAACTTCACGCACCAGACGATCTCGGACGTGACCAGCTTCTTCGACAAGAGCAGGTTTGTGTTCAATCCCTTCATCGCCTCGGGCGCGATCGGCATGTGTATCGATGAGTTCAATGGCGATAACTTCGATCATGGACCGCACGGATTCGTCGGCGGCGGGTACATGGGACAGGTCCAAACCAATGGACGCCCGATCGAGACGACCCCGGTGCCGCCGGGCACGCCGCGGTGGGGGGCGAAGTGGAAGCAGGCCGTGCGCGATAACTATCTGAGCGCGTTGAAGCCCGGTACCGGTGTTCACGGCAGCATGTACAGCTATCGCGATGTGTACGTCGACCTGGATCCCGTGTACCGCGACCGGCTCAACCGGCCGCTGCTCCGGATAACCATGGATTTTCATGACAACGAGCTGAAACAAAACCTCTTTCTAACCGACAAATTTGCGGAGATTTTCCGCGCGATGGGCGCCCAGCAGGTTGTCAAGGAATACCGCAAGGCGCCCTATGACATCACGAAATATCAGACCACGCATCTATGCGGTGGCGCGGTAATGGGCGAGGATCCGCGCACCAGTGCGTTGAACCGGTATCTGCAGAGTTGGGATGTCCCCAATCTGTTCGTGCTGGGTGCCAGCGCCTTTCCACAGAACGCCGGCTACAATCCAACCGGCACGGTGGCTGCGCTCGCGTACTGGTCTCTGGAGGCGATCCGGAATCGCTACCTGAAAGAACCGGGCCCGCTCGTGCATGCCTGACGCAAGGTACAAAGCGCTGTATGTCTCTGCGGCCCTGATGCTCGCCGCTTGCCGGTTCCCAGCGGTACAGGCCGGCGACCCGCCCACCGCTCAGGATTTCACCGAAATCGAGCGCGGCCGTTATCTCACCACCGTGGCTGATTGTGTTGCCTGTCATACCGATCCGGATGATGGGCGTCCGTTTGCGGGCGGCCGGCCCATTGAAACACCGTTCGGCACCGTGGTTTCGGCTAACATCACGCCGGATCGGGAGACCGGGATCGGCACCTGGACCGGCCGGCAGTTTGATCAAGCCGTGCGGCAGGGGAAGCGGGCTGACGGCAAGCGGCTGTACCCGGCCATGCCCTATGTGTACTACACGAAGATGAGCGAGGTGGACGTGCGGGCGATTCGCGCCTATCTCGGTACACTGCCGCCCGTACATCATGAAGTTGAAACGAACAGGCTCCCATTCCCGTTCAATATCCGGTGGGGAATGCGTTTGTGGAATGCGTTGTATTTCGACTCGAGCCCCTTCAAGAGCGATCCATCCAGATCGTCTTCCTGGAATCGGGGCGCCTATCTGGTGCAAGGGCCTGGCCACTGCGGCAGCTGTCACACACCCAAGGGGATTCTGGGAGGCGACAAGGTCAAACGAGCTCTACAGGGATACTCGCTGCAAGGTTGGTTTGCGCCGGACATCACCGCTGACTCGCGCCGCGGCCTGGGTCAGTGGTCGCTCGAGGACATCAGCCAATTTCTCAAGAATGGGCACAATCGCTACGCGGGGGCAGCAGGCCCGATGGCGGAGGAGGTGATGCATTCGAGCTCCAAGATGACCGATGCCGATCTGACTGCCATTGCGCAGTATTTGCAGGACATGCCAGGGCATTCGACCGCCCGCCAGCCGCTCGCGGCCGGCGATCCGCGCATGAAGGCCGGGGGTGCGATCTACCAGGACTTGTGTGCTGCCTGCCATCATCAGGATGGGAGTGGTGTGCCCTTTCTGATTCCCAATTTGAGGGCGGCCGCATCTGTTGAAGCGCAGCCCACTTCGGTGCTGCGGGTCATCATCCGGGGCACGCGCACTGTCGGTACCCAAAATGAGCCGACCGCGCCGGCGATGCCTGGCTTTGGATGGCAGCTGACGGATGAGCAAATTGCCAACGTGACGACTTACATCCGCAATAGCTGGGGAAACGCAGTCCCTTCGGTCGATGCGGACGACGTGAGGAAAGCACGGGAGGAGTTGCAAGCGCGCAGTGAGTAACTCGTCCTGCCGCCCTCAGGCATCCGGCCGACCCGGCCGAGACCGCGCACCTGCTCGACGCAACGTCCTGACCGAAGGCGGCCGCCTATTCTGAAGGATGGGAAGCGCCTGGCACGTGGTCTTGCTTAGGGAGCGAGAAGTTGGTAGCCAGATACTCTTCGATGACCTGCATCTCCTGCGGTGTCACCTCGGCACCGCGATCGGCCATCTTGCTCACTATGTCAGCCCAGTCCCCGGGCGCTCTGCGCGTGCCAGTGACCATGGAGATGTCATGGCAGCTCACGCAACTGCGCTGGAGCAGATCCCGTCCGGGACCGGGTGGTGCCGCGGGGGCCGCAAGGTGCGCTTCACCTGGTTGGCGCCAATGCAGATTCTCCTGCGCAGCGGCAGGTGCATCAGGCTGGAGAAAATCCGCTGGTTGCTGACCTGGCAACAGGGTGAAGGCTACTACCGTATCGCTCGCAACCGGGCTGTCGAGAAAGCCGCCCGTGGCCACTGCGGCTACGTATTGTTTGCCATTCTTGCCCCGATAGGTCGCAGGCGTTCCATAGATCGGGGCAGGGAGTCGATAACGCCAGACCTCTTCACCCGTGCGTGTGTCGAATGCTCGGAAATAGCCATCATCCGTGGCGCCGATGAATGTCAGCCCGCCGGCAGTGGTGATGGGTCCGCCGGCGCTCGGCCGGCCCGTGTTGCGCAAACCCTCCGGTAGGCTGTCAGTTACGCCCAGGGTGGAGCGCCAGGCGATCCGGCCCGTATTGACATCCACCGCGTAAAGACTTCCCCAGGGAGGCTGCTGGCACGGCAGCCGTTGCTCGCGATTCCAGAAGTAAACGTAGCCTTCCTTCATGTTCCATGAGCCGTCGGGCCGCCGGACGAGTTGCTCGGGACTGGCGAGGTCGTTGGTATTGACAATGTAGTAGCCGAGACGCGGATCGAACGCGGCACCACCCCAGTCGGCGCCGCCGAGACTGCCCGGAAAGCTCGCGACTGCCGCATCGGCTCTGAAGGGTTGGAAGGGCTTGCTCGCGACGATGTGTTTGTCCTGGACGAGCCGCTCGCAATAGCTTTGCAGCTCCGGAGTCACCTTTGCCAGGTCGGACAATGAGAATGCAAGTCGTGCCAGAGGGGGCGGGGTGACCGGCATGGGCTGAGTGGGCCAGGGCGACTCGCTGGCGATATCGGTGTCGGTCGGAACGGGAGTTTCCTTCACCTCGTAGAGCGGCCGACCGGTGCGCCGATCCAACAGAAACAGGATGGCCGTCTTGTTCATGACGGCAATCGCCGGAACGGCCTTGCCGTTCCTGTGTACCTCCAGGAGGGTTGCCGAAGGCAGATCCAGATCCCAGATGTCATGATGCACGGTCTGAAAATGCCACAGATAATGACCGGTAGCCGCATCCACCGCCACGATGGAATTCGCAAACAGATTGCTGCCCTTACGATCGCCGCCCCATCGGTCGAAGGTGGGCGCCCCGAATGGCATGTAGAGAATGCCGCGCGGCTCATCCAGCACGAGAGAGGTCCAGACATTGACCCCTGACCGCCGCTCCCAGCTCTGGCCTTCCCATGTGTCGTGACCGGCCTCACCCGGACGCGGAACCGAATGGAACGTCCACACCAGCTTGCCGGTGCGAACGTTCCAGGCTCTGACATCGCCAGCGGCGCCGAGCGTTGGCATTTCCTGTACGCGCGAACCGGTGATCACGAGATCCCGGTACACGATGGGCGGCGAGCTCATTCCCAGCGGAGCGTGGGGAATGCCGTTCATGACTTCCGGCGTCTTCAGCTCGACCACGCCGTTGACACCGAATCCGGCCACCGGCTTGCCCGTCTTGGCCACGAGCGCATGCAACTTGCCCGAACGTGTTCCGAAGAGAATCTCCGCGGGTGCGGAACCGGATCCGGGCCAATACTCCACCCCCCGGGTGGCCGGCTGATCATGGCTGTCGAGATCGTAGGCCCAGATCTCCTTGCCGGTATCCGCATCCAGTGCCACGACGCGGCCGTAGGGTGTTGGAAGGTACATCACGCCGTCGATGATGAGCGGTGTTGCCTCCGAAGCGGCGAACCGGCCATGCCGCGCTTTCACCGCGTCACCGGCATAACTCGATGCGCTCGTTTCCCCGAGGCTCGCCGGGCGCATGTGATAGGCCCAGGCGACCTTCAGGCTCGCGACGTTGTCGCGCGTTATCTGGGCGAGGGGGGAGTATCGGCTGCCACCGGGGTCATGTTGATACGTTGGCCAGTCCCCGGGGCGGATGGAGCTGCAAGAGGCGAGCAGAGTCATCACCGCCACCGTGCCCACGTCCTTCCTTCTCAGCACAATTGGCCCTCTCGATGGCAGTTCCGATATGATATCCTATATGATAATGACGCCTGAATTCGAGAGGGAGCCGATGCATATGGGTATTCTTGCCTGATGACCGCAACGAGAGATCCCTCCGTCCCCTTACCCCTGGCCGGCATCCGGGTCCTCGATGTCTCTCAGGTCATGGCCGGCCCTTACTGCTGCATGATGCTCGGTGACCTGGGCGCCGATGTCATCAAGATCGAGCCCCCGCCCGGAGGCGATTCGACGCGCCACTCGATGGGATTCCGGTTGAAGGGCGAGGACAGCCCCGGCTTCTACGCCCTCAACCGCAACAAGCGCAGCATCGTTCTCGATTTGAAAGATCCCGCCGACCGCGAGGTGTTCTACGCGCTCGTGAAGACCGCGGACGTGTTGGTCGAGAACGCGCGGCCTGGAGTAGCAGATCGTCTGGGCATGGGGTATGACAAGCTGCGTGCGATCAATCCGCGGTTGGTTTACGCGAGCATCTCCGGCTTCGGTCAGACCGGACCCTGGTCGCAGCGTCCGGGTTTCGACCTGATTGCGCAGGCGATGTCGGGCGTACTCAGTGCGACAGGCCTGCCGGGAGCGGAGCCTGTCAAAAATGCGATACCGGTTGGGGACCTGGGCGCGGGGCTGTTTGCAGCCGTTGGAATTCTCGCCGCCCTGCAGGGCCGCCAGAGCTCCGGAGTCGGTCAGTTCATCGATGCCTCGCTCCTCGAAGCAGCGCTCGGGTTGTCAGTCTGGGAGACAACCGAGTTGTGGGGAACAGGGCGCTCCCCCACACCGATCGGAACGGCCAACCGCATGTCGGCACCGTATCAGGCCGTGAAAGCCTCCGATGGCTATTTCGTGATCGGCGCCGCGAATCAGAAGCTCTGGCTGGCCTTGTTGGCTGTCCTCGGCCGTGCTGAGCTCAACGACGATCCTCGTTTCAGTACCAACAGCCAGCGGGTGGCGCACCGGGATGCTCTAATCGAGGCGCTCGCGCCGACTTTCGCCTGCAGGCCGGCGCAGGAATGGATCGATGCGCTGTTGCAGGCGGGCGTGCCGGCCGCGCCGATCTACGATTACGCGCAGGGCTTGGCGAGCGAGCACGTCGAGGCGCGGCAGATGGTGATGGAGATCCCGCATCCGGTCGAAGGCACCTTCAAATCGCTCGGCTTTCCGATGAAGATGCGCGGCACCCCGCAGACCGTACGCTATCCGCCTCCCTTGTTGGGCGAGCACGGCCCGGAGATCCGCCGCGAGCTGGTTGAAAGGCAGTTGCTTGCCGCCGAGCCTGAAGAGGAGAGCCTGCGCAAATGAGCGAGGGCCGGGTCGTATCCGACAGATCGGGTCAGATCGCCACGATCGTTTTCGACAATCCCGTGGCCCACAATGCGCTCACCCGGTCCATGTGGAGCGAGCTGCGTGAGCTGTGTCTGGCGTTGGCCACGGATCGCAGCATCCGGGTGGTGACGTTCCGCGGCAGAGGCGGCAAGGCGTTTGTCTCCGGGACCGACATCGGTCACTTCCGCGGCTTCACATCGGGCCGCGAGGGTATCGCTTACGAGCGCGAGATCGATGCGGCCATGGGTTCGATCGACGCCCTGCCGATGACCACGGTCGCGGTGGTCGAAGGTTGGGCTGTCGGGGGCGGACTCAACATTCTCAGTGCCTGTGATTTTCGCATCGCGACCCGTGATGCTCGGATCGGCTCGCCCCTGGGGCGCACCATTGGCAACTGCTTGTCAATGAGCAGCTGTGCCCGCATTGCGGATGCGGTCGGGGTACCCGCGGCCAAGCGGATGTTGCTGCTGGGTGAGATACTTACGGCGCAGGAGCTTCTGAGCTCCGGCGTGTTGTACAAGGTTGTCGATCCAGTCGAGCTGGATGCGGCGGTCGCTGAGCTGTGTGAGCGGGCTGCTGCCAATGCTCCACTGACGACCCGGGCGACGAAAGAGGCGCTGCGGCGCATGACTCGCGATGCGCTACCCAACATCGACGATCTGATCGAGCTCGTCTACGGCAGCGAGGACTTCAAACGCGGCGTGCGCGCATTCCTCGAGAAGAGGAGCAAGAGCGAGCCGCCGGATTGGACCGGGTCGTAGCGACGCTCGCTGCATGGATATCGAGGAAGGAAGGATTCGTCATGGCTAACTCCGATTCCGCAAACCGCATGAAAACCACGCGTCGTGAGGCAATGCTCCTGTCCGCTACGGCGGGCCTCGGCACGGCGTTTGCCCGGCCGGTGACCGCGCTTGCAGACAGCAAGCCCACTCTGGATCAGCGGCCGGGTCATTGCAGCACTCCCAGGTCGGCGGTGGCCCGGACCCAGTACGGAAAAATACGGGGTTACGAAGACGGCGGCGTGCTGACCTTCAAGGGTGTCCCTTACGGCCAGAATACGGCAGGGGAGAATCGGTGGCTGCCTTGCAAGCCTCCCGAGCCCTGGGAAGGAGAGCGGCCAACTCTGGTCTACGGGGCGAATTGCCCGCAGACGCTCCATGATTTCACCGCAGTGGAGCAGTCGTTCTTGCAACAGTGGGTGGACGGCTATCTGAGCGAGGACATGCTCAAGCTGAACATCTGGACGCCGAGCCTTACCGGCAAGCGCGCTGTCATGTTCTACATTCACGGCGGCGGCTACAGTTTCGGCTCGTCCTACGAGTTGGCCTCGCATCACGGCGCACAGATGGCCCGACACCACGATGTCGTGCAGGTCTCGGTAAATCATCGCCTCAATGCTCTGGGTTTTCTGGACGTCTCGGAAGTGGGCGGTGATGCCTACGCAGAGTCCGGCAACCTTGGCATGACTGACCTGGTCGCAGCACTGCGTTGGATTCGCGACAACATTGCCAACTTTGGCGGCGACCCGGACAAGGTCATGATCTACGGCCAGTCGGGCGGTGGGTCGAAGGTGACGACGCTGATGGGCATGCCTGCCGCCGCGGGTTTGTTCCATTGCGCGAGCGTGCAGTCCGGCGGGGGCGGCAATCCGCCGGACAGCGAACAGGCGCGCACGCTCACTCGCCAACTAATGGTGGAGTTGGGCCTGAAACCCAACGACATCGAGGGATTGAAGAAGACCGACTGGGCCGCGCTGAACAAAGCCGGCGGTGCTGCCATCGCGAAGCTCAATCCCCCGGTGCAGGGCTTCGGCCTGGGCGCGCCGCCGTCGCCAAAACCGCGCGTCGGCTGGGGTCCGATCCTGGATGGTCGGGTCGTGACGGTGCGCTCCTTCCATGAGGAAGCACCGGCGCTGGGCAAGAATATTCCGATACTGATCGGCTCGGTCAGCGAAGAGGGCAACCGGATGAGCTCGCGCCCGACCGAGGAAGAGTGGCAGGCGAGCTTGAGCCGCACTCTGGGCGCGGCCAAGGCGAGCGCATTGATTGCCGCCATGAAAAAGGCTCATCCGGAAAAGAGCATCCGTACCCTCTCGTATGGCGTGGGCGGCATCGGACAACGTAACAACGTACAGCGCATGTCGCGGCTGAAGTTCGAGCAGGGCGGCGCACCGGTCTACCAGTACTTCTTCACCTGGCAGTCGCCGATGCTCGAGGATGCCGGCGCCTGGCATACGGCCGAACTGGCGTTCTGCTTCGACAACACCGAGCGCTGCAAACAGGGGACCGGTAACACTCCGGAGGCTCAGGCCTTGGCGAAGAAGATGGCGACCGCCTGGGCCAACTTTGCACGCACCGGCAACCCGAGCCAGCCCGGCTTGGCGTGGGCGCCGGCGGATCCGACGCGCTGCCAGACCATGGTGTTCGATAATGACTGCCGCATGGTCGACGATCCGGAAGGCGAGGTCCGCAAAATCTTGCTGAGCTAGTAACCGGGGCCTCCTCGACCTTCGCTGCCGGCTTTCACCAACTCACGGCGATGGAGTTCGCTTGGGGAACTCCCGCCACATATCGACACGCCCCCCACTTAGTGGACCTGGATACTGTGATAATATACAGTATAGATCATGCGGTCGGACGCCACGTTCTCGGCTGGTGACATGAGCGTCCCCTGCTGCGGATTATTGCTCTGAAGATCCGTCATTGGCTGACGCCCCCAATGGCGTACCTTCGTCTAGAATTGCTCGAATAGGTTAGCTCGGACGAACGGTTATGACTGGTGAGGAATACGAATTTCAGATCGACGCGTTTACGCCCGCGACTATTCCGATGGCGCGTCTTGCGCAGTATCTAGCCGAACTCGCGGCGCTGCTCGGGCAACCTGAGCGAGTGCACTTCGACAAACTCAAGAATGGTAGCGTTCGATTGTTAGCACGAGTGGAGCATGAGGCAGTCCCAAAGGTGAGAATGCGACTCCAGGACGCAGGAGACCCCGAGGCTCCGGAGGACGTGCGCCGACCTTATAAGAAAATCGACGAAATGCTCCGAAGCGACAACGCCGTTGGGAAGCTGCGTCGAGGTACGTCCAATGTGATTCGTTTCCCGGGTCGCGATGCCAAGCGGAATCCACGCATGGGCCCGTTTACTGAGCCTGCCGAAATTGACGGCAAAATTGTCCGAGTCGGCGGCACCGACGAAACCGCTCACGCCCTGATTGAGCCTGCCGACGGGAGCGTCATCTCGGCTGAATGCTCCAGGGAACTCGCAGTTCAACTCGCACGATTTCTTTATGGCGCTCCGGTTCGCGTCGTTGGCAACGCTCGTTGGGAGCGCACTGATGCTGGGGAATGGAAGCTCTTGAGCTTCAGGGCAAAGGAGTTTCGAGAATTGCGCGCGGATGATCTTGCGACTTCCATAGCACGACTGCGGAGGATCGAGATGCCCTGGGAAAGTGGCAGCGATCCGACCGAGCTTCTTCAAAGGGTACGCGGGGGCAGTGGCGAGGCGCATTGATGGTCGTCATTGATGCAACAACACTCCTGCTACTGATCGACCCCAAGGCGAAGCCACCGCGTGATCCGAATACGCAAAAGCCACTGGAGAAGTGTAAGGAACGGTTGGGATTTCTAATCCAGACACTGACTGAGGCCGGTACCCGTGTTGTGGTGCCGGCGCCCGTCCTGAGCGAGCTGTTGGTCAGGGCAGGGGATGCGCGCAGTGAATTTCTGTCCGAGATTACTTCCACATATGCATTTGTCGTTGCACCTTTCGAGACGAAAGCAGCTGTCGAACTGTCATTTCTTCTCGACGCGGATCTCAAGCCTCGCCGCAAGAAACTCGGTGATCAAGAGACCTGGGCAAAGATGAAGTTTGATCGTCAGATTATTGCCATCGCAAAAGTCAGCAAGGTAAACACGATCTACTCCGATGATATCAACCTGGCGGCAGTTGCTCGTGCCAATGGCATTACAGTCGTCCATACCTGGGAGCTTTCTCTTCCTCCGGTAGAAGCGCAGCAGGAGCTCGAGTTTCCTGATGAGAAAGGGCGGCGCTAGCCAGCTGGTCTCCCCCATCGCTCGCGGCGGTTACCAGCTCACGGCGATGTACTTCGCTTCAGTGAACTCCAACAAGCCGTGCGAGGATCCCTCCCGTCCCAAACCGCTCTGTTTGACGCCTCCGAAAGGAGCAGCCGGATCTGACACGAGTCCCCGGTTGAGAGCGATCATACCGCTCTCGAGCTTCCCGCAGACCTGCAGCCCCGTCTTCAGATCGGACGTGTAGACGTAAGCGACCAGCCCGTAAGGTGTGTCGTTGGCGAGCCGTATGGCCTCGCTTGCAGTCTCGAACGGTACGAGCACCGCGACCGGCCCGAAGATCTCTTCTTTGAGAATTTCTGCAGAAGGCGGCACGTCAACGAGTACCGTCGGCGGGTAAAAGTACCCGGGACCCTCCGGGGCCACTCCACCCAACAGTACACGCGCTCCTCGAGCGATCGCATCCGCAACCAGCCGTTGTATTTTTTCGACGGCCGCTCGGTTGATGAGCGCACCGCAGCCTGTGTCCGGCGAGCACCCTGGCCCCAGTGTGACCGCTGCCATCCTGCGTACCAGTTGCTCGGTGAAGGCGTTGTAGACGCCGCGCTGCACGTAGAAGCGGTTTGCCGCCGTGCACGCTTCGCCACCGTTACGCATCTTCGCAATCATCGCGCCTTCCACGGCATCCGGCAGGCTTGCGTCGTCGAAGACGATGAATGGCGCGTTTCCGCCCAGCTCCATGGAGGAACTGATGATGCGATTTGCCGCTTCGCGCAACAGGATCCGGCCGACCTCGGTCGAGCCCGTGAACGAGAGTTTGCGAACCCGGGGGTCGTGCAGAATGGCCCGGCAGACCGGGCCCGGATCATCCGTCGTGATCACATTGACAACACCCGCCGGAACACCCGCTTCCAACATCAGTTGCGCGAGCGCCAGGGCCGTGAGCGGCGTTTCTTCCGCGGGTTTGAGGATGCAGGTACAGCCTGCCGCGAGTGCCGGGGCGATCTTGCGCGTGGCCATGGCTGCCGGAAAATTCCACGGCGTGATCAACAAAGAGATGCCAATCGGCTCGTACTGAACGACGATGCGGTTGGCACCGCCGGGAGCTGTCTGGATGTCGCCGCTCACGCGGACGGCTTCTTCGGCGTACCACCGGAAGAATTCGGCCGCGTAGACCACTTCGGACCGCGCATCCGCGAGGGCCTTGCCGTTCTCCAGAGAGATCAACTCCGCCAGCCGCTCGCGGTTCTCGAGGATTTTATCGAAACAGGCGCGCAGAATCTCGGATCGTTTGCGGGGCGCGACTGCTGCCCATGCCGCGAAAGCCTGCTCGGCGGCATCCACTGCCGCAATGGCCTCGGCGAGGCCGCAATTGGCCACTGTGGTGATGTGCTCTCCGGTCGAGGGGTTCATCACGTCCAGCCGCTGCTGGCTGGCGGCTTCCCGCCAGCTCGTCCCGATCAACAGGTCAGTCGGGATGGACCATGGTCCGGCTGACGACCCCGGCAGCCGGAAATCATGTTGGCTCTTCATGGCACCGGGAGCTCCTCGCTTCGTCCTTCAAACGCCTTGCAGGGAAAGGCGATCACCGCTGTAAGCGGCATGCGTGATCTTGCGCAGGGCCGGCAGATCGAGCGGCCGCGGGTTGTTTTTGATCAAGCGCGCGATGGCCAGCGCGCTCTCGGCCGTAAAGTCCTGTTTGTCACTCGCCAGTCCCAGATCCCGCAGAGTAGTGGGAATCCCGACGGAGCCGAGGAGTGCGGCTACCTCGTCTATCAGCCTCTGTGCAAGGCTCTCGTCGGTTCCGCCTACATCCGGTAGATCGACCGCGCGCGCGATCTGCGCGAAGGCTCGTTCGCAGGCGGGCTTGTTGAACTGCATGACGTAAGGCAGGAGTGTTGCAACTCCGGCTCCGTGCGCCGTGTGCGTGAGGGCCCCGACCGGGTATTGGATAGCGTGCGCTGCGGCTGTCCCCGCAGTTCCGAACGCGCATCCGGCGGCCAGCGCTCCCAACATCAGAAGCTCGCGGGCCTCGAGATCCTGGCCGTTGGCGTACGCCCGGCGCAGT
>Ga0207667_10007583_pt1 | contig 13015 bp, 13 predicted proteins | sample KBSCornC52_FD_184301 | JGI IMG/M metagenome (GOLD analysis project Ga0207667, IMG submission 184301) | Corn rhizosphere microbial communities from Kellogg Biological Station, Michigan, USA - KBS Corn C5-2 (SPAdes) (version 2) | ecosystem: Host-associated > Plants > Roots > Rhizosphere > Soil ...
GGCCGCTTCGTTCGACACATAGCCCGAGGTGAAGATCAACGCGGCTTGCTTGCCGTGAAGGTCCGCGAGCTCGGCCTCGAGCCGGGTATGATAATGGGTGTTGCCGCTGATGTTGCGGGTGCCGCCGGATCCGGCGCCGACTTCGTGAAGCGCTTTCTCCATCGCTTCGACGACGGCGGGGTGCTGGCCCATCCCGAGATAGTCGTTCGAGCACCAGACGGTGATCGGCTTCGGCCCGTTGCCGCCGAAGCAATGCGCGTTGGGGAAGCTGCCCTTGGTGCGCAGGATGTCGATGAACACGCGATAGCGGCCTTCGTCGTGAAGGCGGTCGATCGCGGATTTGAAAATGCGGTCGTAGTCCAACGCTCTAAGCCTCGCTCGCAAGCGGCTTTAGCTTCCGCTCCCTCGAGATTCCATTGCGAACGACTCGCATCTACAGACTCTTGACCTCCGTCAGGCCGAACCGCGCCAGCGCGCTCATGAGCGGACGGTGGCCCTCTCCGGTATAGATGACAATTCCGCCGCCAGGTTCCTCGGGCCACGGCTGACCCTGCGTCAGATGCGCGATCCGCCGCGCGATCCCCGGACCGCCGTCGACGTAGGTCACCCGCGGGAAGGCGGCGCGCAGCTCGTCCTGCAGCAAGGGGAAATGGGTGCAAGCGAGGACCACCGTGTCGATGCTGTCTCCATGCGGCGCATCGAACAGCGGCTGGACGGCCGAGCGTACCGCTTCCAATGCAACATCCTCGCCGGCAAGTTTCGCCTCCGCAAGCTCGACCAGGTCCGGCGACCCCAGGCGAATGAGCGTACAGTCGGATGCGAACCTGGCGGCGAGATCGTCGACATAGGGCTGGCGCACGGTTGCTTCGGTTCCGAGCACGCCGATCACGCGCGACTTCGAGATTTCGGCAGCGAGCTTGATTGCCGGTACAGTGCCGACAACCGGCAGATCGAGCGCCGCTCGGACGTGGTCAAGCGCGACGGTCGAAGCGGTGTTGCAGGCGATCACCGCGAGGCGCGGACGGAAGCGTTCGACCAATCGGCCGAGCAGGGCCGGGACCCGGCTTGCGATCTCCCCCTCGGTCCGCTTGCCGTAGGGGTAGCCGGCGCTGTCCGCGGCATAGACGATCGGCGCGTTCGGCAGGAGCGCCCGCGTCGGCCCGAGCACCGACAATCCGCCGACGCCGGAATCGAAGAAGAGGAGGGGGGAATCGGGCTGCAGAAGACACTCCGTTCGGGCTGGGCTTGTCGAAGCCCTGCCTTCCGTTTCGCCGTAAAGAACAAAGCAGCCCTTCGACAAGCTCAGGGCGAACGGATGTTGAAGGTGCGAAACCTTCTGCTACCAAACCGGCAATGACCCGCGAGATGCTCTTTGCTTTGGCGCTCGGCTACGTGCTCGGCTCGATCCCCTTCGGGCTGATCCTGACGCGCCTTGCGGGCAAGGGCGACATCCGCGAGATCGGCTCGCACAGCATCGGCGCCACCAACGTTCTGCGGACGGGGAGCAAGCTGCTCGCCGCGCTGACCCTGGTCCTCGATTGCCTCAAGGCGACGGCGGCAATCCTGCTTGCCCAGCGCCTGTTTGGCGACTTCACCGGCGCCTATGCCGCGACCGGCGTGCTCCTCGGCCATCTTTACCCGGTCTGGCTGGGATTCCGCGGCGGCAAGGGCGTCGCGACGCTGCTGGGCATCCTCATCGGCCTGCAGCTGTGGCCGGCCGCGCTCGTCTATGCCGCCGTCTGGATTTTCCTGCTCGCGACGCTCCGAATCTCGTCGCTTGCCGGGATGACGGCCGCGGTCAGCGCGCCGATTGTCGCCTTCGCCCTTCATTCCGCTTATGCCCCGCTGCTGCTCGGTTTCGCGTTGCTTGTCCTGTGGCGACATCGCGAGAACATCCTTCGCCTCACGAAAGGAACCGAGCCACGAGTAGGATCGAAGACCTCGCCGACCGCCTGAGGCTGCTGAGGACTCCGGGCATCGGCCCGGTCACCTACCGCCAGCTGATCGCCCGGTTCGGAACGCCCGCGGCCGCGCTTGCGGCCGTGCCCGATCTCGCGAGGCGCGGCGGCGGGAAGGCGCCGGCGCTGGCGAGCCGCGAGTCCGCGGAGCGCGAGATCGCCAGGGTGGAGAAGCTCGGCGCCAGGTTCCTCGCGCTCGGGCAGGGCCTTTACCCGCGGCTTCTGGCCGAACTCGAGGACGCACCGCCGCTGCTGATCGCGAGGGGCAATCTGAAGCTTCTCGACAGCCAGTCGGTGGCGATCGTGGGCGCCCGAAACGCCTCGGCAGCGGCCTGCCGGTTCGCGCGCGGGCTAGCCCATGACCTGGGGCAGGAGGGTCTCGTCGTCGTCTCCGGCCTGGCCCGCGGAATCGACAGCGCCGCCCATGACGGCGCGCTCGAGACGGGCACCATCGGCGTAATCGCCGGCGGGATCGACGTCTTCTACCCGCCCGAGAACCAGGCGCGGCAGGAGGCGCTATACGAACGCGGGCTCGTACTCGCCGAAATGCCGCCGGGCACCGAGCCGCGCGCACGCCACTTCCCCTACCGCAACCGGATCATTGCTGGGATCAGCAGCGGCACGGTGGTGGTGGAGGCGGCGCCGCGCTCCGGCTCGCTGATCACGGCGCGGCTGGCGGCGGAGGCCGGGCGCGAGGTGATGGCGGTACCCGGCTCGCCGCTCGACCCCCGCGCGCAGGGCTGCAACCAGCTGATCCGCGACGGCGCGACGCTGGTCCAGAACGCCGCCGATGTCGTCGAAGTGGTCCGGCCTTATGAATCGCAGGTGCGCTCGGCGGCCATTCCCTACGAGCACCGGCCGGAAGAGATGGTGGACGGCGAGGACGTGCTGGCCTCGGTCGAAGCGCTGCTCGGACCCTCGCCCGCGCCGGTGGACGAAATCATCCGCCTGTCGGGCGCGACATCGGGCGCAGTGCAAATGGCGCTGCTCGAGCTTGACTTGGCCTGCCGTCTCGACCGTCATGCGGGCGGGAAGGTTAGCCTTCGCACCGCTTGACGAGCATCAAGGCTGATCCCCACCATCGCGCGTACGTACGTATAGGAACGCCACCACTTGAAACTCGTCGTCGTCGAATCGCCTGCGAAGGCGAAGACAATCGAGAAATATCTGGGAAGCGGCCATCGCGTGCTCGCGTCCTTCGGCCATGTCCGCGACCTTCCGCCCAAGGACGGCTCGGTCGATCCCGACCAAGGCTTCCACATGGAGTGGCAGGTCTCGCCCGACCGCGCGAAGCAGATGCGCGCGATCACCGACGAGGCGAAGAAGGCCGATACCCTGATCCTTGCCACTGACCCCGACCGCGAGGGCGAGGCGATCAGCTGGCATGTGCAGGAGCTGCTGCGCCAGAAGAAGGCGCTTCCCGCCGACGTGCAGAGAGTGACCTTCAACGCGATCACCAACGCCGCGGTGACCGAGGCGATGAAGAAGCCGCGCGGCCTCGATGAGGATCTGATCGACGCCTACCGGGCGCGACGCGCGCTCGATTATCTGGTGGGCTTCACCCTCTCGCCGATCCTGTGGCGCAAGCTCCCCGGCGCTAAATCGGCCGGTCGCGTGCAGTCCGTCGCGCTCCGCCTGATCGTCGACCGCGAGCGAGAGATCGAGCTTTTCCGCCCACAGGAATATTGGGCGGTCAGCGCGACGTTCGAGAAGGACGGGCAGCGCTTCACCGCGCGCCTCGCGCAGCTCGACGGAAGGAAGATCGACCGGCTGACGATCGGCAGCCGCGGCGACGCCGACCAGGCGAAAGCGGCGGTTGAAGCAGGGCATTTCACTGTTTCGTCGGTCGAGACCAAGCCCTTCTCCAGAAATCCCCCGCCGCCCTTCACCACTTCCACGTTGCAGCAGGAGGCGGCGCGCAAGCTCGGCTTTTCCGCGAGCCACACGATGCGGGTCGCCCAGTCGCTCTACGAAGACGGGCTGATCACCTACATGCGGACCGACGGGATCGACATGGCGCCCGAGGCGGTGAGCGCGGCGCGGCATGCGATCGCGACACGCTACGATTCGGGCTACGTGCCCGACCGGCCGCGCCAGTACACCAGCAAGATCAAGAATGCGCAGGAAGCGCACGAGGCGATCCGGCCGACCGACTTCAGCCGCTCGCGCGCAGCGTCGGGCGATCACGGGCGGCTCTACGAACTCGTCTACAACCGCGCGCTCGCGAGCCAGATGGCCTCGGCCCGGCTGGAGCGTACGACGGTGGAGCTAACGGACGGGGCAGGGCGCGCGGTGTTGCGGGCAAGCGGTCAGGTCGTGCTCTTTCCCGGCTATCTCGCGCTCTACGAGGAAGGCCGCGACGAGAAAGCGGAAGACGAAGAAGGCGCGCGGATGCCGTTGCTTCGCGAAGGCGATGCGCCGGCCAAGACCGGCGTCGAGGCGACCCAGCACTTCACCCAGCCGCCGCCGCGCTATTCGGAAGCGAGCCTGGTCAAACGGCTGGAGGAGCTGGGGATCGGCCGTCCGTCGACCTACGCCTCGACGCTGCAGACGCTGAAGGACCGCGAATATGTCCGCGTCGACAAGGGGCGGTTCGTGCCCGAGGAGAGCGGCCGCCTGGTGACGGCCTTCCTCGAGCGCTTTTTCGAGAAATATGTCAGCTACGATTACACAGCGGAGCTCGAGGAGGAGCTGGACGACGTTTCAGGCGGGCGGCTCGACTGGCAGAAGCTGCTCGACCAATTCTGGCGCGATTTCCAGCCCAAGGCCGGCGAGGTCATGGACCAGAAGCCGAGCGAGATTACCCAGGCGCTCGACGAGTTCCTCGCGCCCTGGCTTTATCCGCCGCGTGCCGACGGCAGCGACCCGCGGGTCTGTCCGCAGTGCGGCAATGGGCGCCTCAGCCTTCGCGGCGGCAAGTTCGGCGCATTTGTCGCGTGCTCCAATTATCCCGACTGCCGCTACACCCAGAAGTTCGGTCAGGGTGGCGACCAGGCGCAGAGCGAAGGTCCGCAAGAGCTTGGCGACGGCATCCTGCTCAAGACGGGCCGCTTCGGGCCTTATGTCGAACGCGGCGACAAGCGCGCCTCGATCCCCAAGGACGTGCCGGTGGAGGATGTCACGACGGAGGTCGCGGAGCGGCTGCTGTCGCTTCCGCGCGAGATCGGCGCGCATCCGGAGACGGGCAAGCCGATCACCGCGTCGATCGGCCGCTACGGGCCCTATCTCGCGCACGACGGCAAATATGCGAAGCTCGGCTCGACCGCGGAAGTGTTCGAAACGGGGATGAACGCCGCGGTCGCGAAGCTCGCCGACGCGGCATCGGGCGGCGGACGCCAACGCGGCGGCTCGCGCGAGCCGATCGCGGTGCTCGGCAAGCATCCGGCGAGCGGCGGCGACATCAAGGTGATGGAGGGGCGCTACGGACCCTATGTGACCGATGGTTCGACCAATGCGACGCTGCCGAGAGGCGCGGATCCCAGGTCCCTGACACTGGACGAGGCTGTTCGCCTGATCGATGAACGCGCCGCCAGGGGACCGTCGGCGAAGAAGGGGCGGCGAAGGTCCGCGGGGAAGAAATCCAGGTGATCACGATACAACTACAACGATTGCCTCACGGCAAAGATTTACCACTGCCGAGTTATGGCACTGAGGGTGCCGCAGGTCTCGACGTGGTGGCCGCGGAGGACCTGACCCTGGCGCCCGGCCAGCGGCACGCGGTCGCGACGGGTTTCGCGATCGCCATTCCCGAAGGCTACGAAGTGCAGGTCCGCCCGCGCTCGGGCCTTGCGCTCAAGCACGGGATCACGTGCCTCAATACGCCGGGCACGATCGACCACGACTATCGCGGCGAGGTGAAGGTCATCCTTGCCAACCTCGGCTCGGAGCCGTTCCCGGTTCGCCGCGGCGAGCGGATCGCGCAGCTCGTGCCCGCGCCGGTGCTGAAGGCGGCGTTCACCGAGGTCGCCGAGCTCGGCGCAACGGCGCGCGGGGCAGGGGGCTTCGGCTCGACAGGCCAGTGAACCTCTCTGACGACGAGCTCGAGCGCTACGCGCGGCACATCGTCCTGCCGCAGGTCGGCGGCGTCGGCCAGCGCAAGCTGAAGAACGCGAGCGTCGCCGTCGTCGGCGCCGGCGGAATCGGAAGCGCAGTCATTCCCGCGCTCGCCGGAGCAGGCGTCGGGCAGCTGACCATCATTGATTCCGACATAGTCGAACTCGCCAATCTCCACCGCCAGCCGCTCTTCCGCGAGAGGGACTTGGGGCAAGCCAAGGCCGAGCTTGCCGCCGAGTCCGTCCGACGGCTCAACCGCCATGTCGAAGCGGCGCCGCGGTCCGAGCGGATCGGCCCCGACAATGCCGAGGAGTTGCTCGCCGGCCATGAGCTGGTGATCGACGGGAGCGACAATTTCGCGACCCGGCTCGCGGTCAGCGACGCCTGCGTGGCGCTCGCTCTTCCACTCGTCTCCGCGGCGGGGGTCCAGTTCCAGGGACAGGTCGGATTGTTCCGTACGAAGCCCTGCTACCGCTGCTTCGTCGGGGACGCGTTCGACTCGGACGACTGCGACAATTGTTCGGATCTCGGAGTCCTCGGCGCGCTGACCGCGACCGTCGGCAGCTTTGCCGCGCTGCTTGCAATCGAATCCATCGTCGGGATCGGCGGCGACCAGGCAGGCCAGCTACACCTGTTCGACGCAGAAAGGCTTAGCTGGCGGGCGATGCGAATCCCCGCCGACCCCGCCTGCCGGGCGTGCGGCTCGATTTAGCGGGACGGCCCTTCGATATTGAAGCTGAGCTCGCCCTTGTACCAGGCGGTCGACCGGTAGGTCGGACGATAATCGCCGGCCTGGATCATCTCCTTCAGCGTTCCGCCGATCACCGCCTCGGCTTTCGGGCAGTTGAGCTTGGGGATGACGATCTGAAGCAGGTTGCCATTGTCGTCGAACAGAGCGGCGAAGCTCATGTTGAAATCGAAGCGGTCGCCCTTGAACCCCGGCAGGCTGCATTCGTGCCGGGTCGCGATGTCGTTGAGCGCGAGCATCAGGTTTTTGCTCTGATGGTCGGTTCCGTTGTCGCCGATCGGCGGCAGGTAGCTCCAGTCGCCCTTGCCGGCTATGACGCTGACGGGCGGAGCCGAGGCGGCCACGAGAGCCAGGAACAACGGCGCCGCAAGCAAATACTTCATCTCGCCCTCCATCTTGAGCGCTGCGAACCTATCGCTTCAGCCGCGGCGTGTCGATGACAGGTTCAACCGAACGCTTGGGCGGTCCGGGCGATCAGGTGCCGCGCGACCTCTTCCTTGCTCGTTTCGGGCCAGTCCTCGACGCCCGAAGCGGTGACCAGATGGACCCGGTTGCGTTCGCCGCCCATCACACCGCCGGATACGTCGTTCGCGACGACCCAGTCGGCGCGCTTGGCTTCGCGCTTGCCGATCGCCTGCTCGACCACGCGCTCGGTCTCCGCTGCAAAGCCGATCAGGAGGCGCGGGCGCTGGTCGCTCGACGCGAGCTCGGTGAGGATATCGCGCGTCGGAACGAAGTCGAGCCGCGGCGGGCCCGCGCCTTTCTTGAGCTTGGTCGTGGAGGGGATCACCCGCCAATCGGCGACGGCGGCGACGAGGATCGCGGCGTCGGCCGGCAAAGCGGCGAACACCGCTTCGGCCATTTGCGCGGCCGTTTCCACGTCGATGCGATCGACGCCGGTTGGTGTTGCCAGCGCGACTGGGCCCGCGACGAGCGTAACCCGCGCTCCACCATCCGCGGCCGCCGCCGCAATCGCAAAGCCTTGCCGCCCGGACGACCGGTTGGCGATGACCCGCACGGGATCGATCGGCTCCCAGGTCGGGCCCGCGGTGACGAGGATGTGCTTGCCGGAAAGCGTCACTTGCCGGTGAGGAAACCGTTCTGGCCGAGCCAGTCGACGATCGCCTGCGGTTCCGGAAGGCGGCCCGGGCCATGTTCGCCGCACGCCATCTCACCCTCGGCGGGCTCGATCACGTGCACGCCGTCTTCGACCAGCTGCTGGACGTTGCGGCGAGTGGCGGCATGGAGCCACATTCGCACGTTCATGGCCGGGGCGACGACGACCGGCTTGTCGGTAGCGAGAAGCAAGGTCGTCGCGAGGTCGTCCGCGATGCCCGCGGCCATCTTGGCGAGCAGGTCCGCGGTTGCCGGGCAGACGAGCAGGAAATCCGCGGCGCGGCTGAGCTGGATATGGCCGATCTCGACCTCGTCCTTGAGCTCCCACAGCGAGCTGTGAACCGGGCTCTCGGCGAGCGTGCCGAGGCTCATGGAAGTTACGAAATGCTCGCCGCCCCTGGTCAGTACGGGCGTCACGCTATGGCCGGCCTTCTTGAGCAGCCGCACGAGCTCCAGCGACTTGTACGCCGCAATTCCCCCGCCGACGATGAGGAGCACTCGAGCCATGGCTTTAGCGTAGCACAAACAGAAGCAGCGCGCCGACAACCAGGCCGAGGATGCCGACGAGTGCATAGCCCCACCACGGCCGCTCGGCGACGAGCGCGATCTCCGGAAGCGGCGGCGGCGGCGGAGCGGCGCCTTTCGGCGGATAATATTCGTCCATCCGCTCGATCAGCTCGGGGATCTTCTTCACCGCCCGCACCAGCTCGACCAGGCGGTCGGCATAATAAGCCTCGGGTCCGAGCTCGGAACGGATCCATTCCCTGAGGAAGGGCTCGGCGGTTTCCCACATGTTGATGTCGGGATCGAGCGCTGTCGCCACGCCTTCATTCATCACCATCGTTTTCTGCAGAAGCAGCAGGTGCGGCTGGGTCGGCATGTCGAAGTCGCGGGTGATCGAGAACAGGCTCTCGAGCATCCGCCCGACGGAGATGTCCTTGACCGGGAGCCCGCGGATCGGCTCGCCGGCCGCTCGAAGCGCGGTTGCGAACTCCTCCACGCTATTGTGGCCCGGCACATATTGCGCCTCGAAGTGGATTTCGGCGACGCGGCGGTAGTTGCCGGTGATGAGCCCGTAGAGGATCTCGGCGAGCCACATCCGGGCGCGGCGGTCGATCCGCCCCATGATCCCGAAGTCGATCGCCGCGATCCGCCCGTCGGGAAGCGCGAACAGATTGCCGTGGTGGAGGTCGGCGTGGAAGAAACCGTCGACGACGGCCTGGCGGAGGAAGGCCCGGACGAGCGTGGCGGCGAGCGCCGCGCAGTCCTGCCCGGCTTCGATCAGCGCCCCGCGGTCGCTGAGCTTGATTCCGTCGAGCCATTCGAGCGTGAGCACCCGCCGCGCCGTCCGCCGCCAATCGATCTCGGGGACGTGATAGCCCGGCTCGGCGATCATGTTTTCCCGAAGCTCGGAGGCCGACGCGGCCTCACGCTGCAGGTCGAGCTCGCGCGCGGTCCATTGGCGAAATTGCGCGACGACGAGGCGCGGACGCAGCCGCTCGATCTCGCCGCCGTAGCTTTCGACCTGGGCCGCCGCCCACTCGTAGGTGTCGATGGCCCTGGCGAATTCTTCCTCGATGCCGGGGCGGAGGACCTTGACTGCGACTTCGCGGCCTTCGGTGGTGATTGCGTGGTGCACCTGGGCGATCGAGGCTGCGCCGACCGGTACTTCGTCGAAGCGGGAGTAGAGGCTTTCGAGCGGCGCATTGAACGACCGTTCGATCGTGCGCTTGATCGCCGCGAACGGCGCCGGCGGCAGATCGTCCTGCAGCTGCGACAGGTTCTCGGCGGCTTGCTGTCCGACGAGGTCGGGTCGCGTCGACAGCGCCTGGCCGAGCTTGATCGCTGCCGGGCCGATTGCGACCAGCGCCTGCGCATACTGCGGTGTCGGCGGAATCCTAGCGCCGAAGCGCGCAATTCGTGCGAGCCGGCGCACGGGCCTCGGGATCAGCGGATCGCGCTCGATCCCGCGCAGCGCGCCGTGCCGCGCCAGCGTCCGCCCCCATTTCAGCAGACGCCACAGGTGGGTGACGCTGGCGGTCAAATCTTCCAGCCGCTGTGGATGGTGACGAGACCGCCGAGCATCGGTTCCGCTGTAGCGCGGACGAAGCCGGCGCCCGCTACCATGCGTTTGAACGCGTTCGGCCGCGGGAAGCGGCGGATGCTTTCGACCAGATAGCGGTAGCTGTTCTCGTCATCCGCCACCGCCTGGCCGATGCGTGGGATCATCCTGGATGCCCAGGCATCGTAGAGGCTGGAGAAGCCGGGCCAGTCGCTTGACGCGAATTCCATGCAATAGAACCGGCCGCCGCGCTTCAGCACCCGGTGCGCCTCGCGCAACGCGGCGGGTATGTCCGTGACGTTCCGGATGCCGAAGACGATCGTATATGCGTCGAAACTCGAGTCGGCGAAGGTCAGCTGCTCGGCGTTTTCCACCTTCCAGCTGAGGCCGGTGAGGCCGCGTCGCTGTGCGCGCTCCTTGCCGACCTCGAGCATGTCGGCGTTGATGTCAGCGACCGTCACGTGAGCCCCGCGCTGAGCCATGCGGAAGGCGACGTCGCCCGTGCCGCCTGCCATGTCGAGGATCTCCTCGCCGCGACGCGGCTTAACGCGATTTACGAAGCGGTCCTTCCACAGCCGGTGCATGCCGCCGGACATGAGGTCGTTCATGATGTCGTAGCGACGCGCGACAGAGCTGAAGACCGCGCCGACGCGGCGCGTCTTCTCCTCGGGGCTGACCAGCTCGTCGCCGAAATTGACCTTGTCGCTCATAGGCGTTGCGCCTCTAGCCGCCTTGAGCGCCCTCCGCCATATCGCGGGGACCATGCCGGAGCTCCCCGAAGTCGAGACCACTGTTCGCGGCATCGCCCGCGTTCTCGACGGCCGGCGGATCGCCAGCGTCGAGGCGCGGCGCCCGGACCTCAGGCGCGCGCTTCCCGACGATCTCGGGCAGCGGCTGACCGGGGCGCGAGTCACGGGCCTCCGGCGGCGCGCGAAATACGGCCTCATCGGCACCGACCGCGGCGATACGCTCGTCTTCCACCTCGGCATGTCCGGCCACTGGCGAATCGATCCGGCCGAAACCGGTAAGCACGACCATTTCATCATCACGACCGACGAGGGCCGGCGCCTCGCGCTCAACGACGCCCGCCGCTTCGGCTCACTCGACCTGGTGCGCACCGAAGAGCTGGACGATTGGCCCGCGTTCAAGGCGCTCGGGCCGGAACCGTTCGACCTGGACGCTCGGCAATTGAAGCGCCGGCTGGCTGGGCGAACAGCGGCGATCAAGCTGCTGCTGCTCGACCAGCGGATCGTCGCCGGCCTCGGCAATATCTACGTATGCGAGGCGCTCCACCGCGCGGGTATCAACCCGAAGCGGGCCGGCGGAAGCGTTTCGCTGGGGCGGCTGGAGCGGCTCGTCCCGGCGATCCACGACGTGCTTCGTGAAGCGATAGCGGCGGGCGGATCGACGTTGCGCGATTTCGCGGCGCCCGGTGGCGAGCTCGGCTATTTTCCCAAGAGCTTCGCCGTCTACGACCGCGAAGGCCGGCCGTGCCCGTGCGGCGGCACCGTTCGGCGAATCGTCCAGGGCGGCCGTTCCACCTTCTATTGCCCAAGATGCCAACGTTGACCTCTGAGGCGCCAGAGGGTAGGGGAGCCGCCACTCGGTGCGAGCCCAGGGGCCGCGCCGTTTTTCATTGAGCTAGAGGAATAGAATGGCGAACACGCCGCAGGCCAAGAAGCGCATCCGCCGCAACGCGAATCGCGCCGAGATCAACCATTCGCGAATCAGCCGCATCCGGACCTTCATCAAGCAGGCCGAGTCGGCGATCGCCACGGGCAAGAAGAAGGAAGCCGCCGAAGCCTTGAAAGCGGTTCAGCCCGAAATGGCACGGGGCGTGGCGCGCGGGGTTATCCACAAGAACACGGCCGCGCGGAAAATTTCTCGGCTGTCCAAACGGGTTGCTTCGCTCGGCTGAAAACGGCCCTCAAAAGCGGGTTATAAACGGGCCGTCGGGGAACCGGCGGCCCGTCCTTTTTCGAGACCTTTAAAAAAGCCAGCAATTCCCGCGATTCGCGCGGTTGTTAACTCCTCGATAACCAAGAAAATAGCGGTTTTCCGCCATTCCCACGCAGTTTCGGCCCTATTCCTATGTCAAGGCTTTTTATTTCACTTTCGTGAAAAAACGGCTCTTGCAACCTGGGCGCGACAATCTCACAAAGGCCTTTCCGGGCGCGAATCCGCGCCGGGGGCAAGAGCGAAAAAGAGCTTAGCGCGCGCGACTCGGGTCACGCGCAACGGGGCTCTGCGTCTCTTGTCGAGGGGGTGTGACGAGGGAGGCGCGGAGCAGTGCAGGCTGGAGGGGCGAATTCGTCGGTTGATCTGGCTGCGGCGCCGGTTTCCGCCCCGCTCGAGGCGGGCTGGGAATCGATCAGGAACGGTCTTCGCAGGGATCTTGGAGCACGAACCTTCGACGGCTGGCTGAAGCCGGCCGAGCTCGGTTCGTTCGAGCCCGACAGCGGAACGCTCGATCTCGTCATGCCGAGCCAGTTCATGGCCGACTGGGTACGATCGCATTTCGGCGAGCGCCTGGCGCTGGCGTGGAAAACCGTCCTTCCGGTGGTTCGCGACGTCCGGATTATCGCCGCCGCCGATGCGCCGCGCCCGGCCCCGCTGCTGATCCTCGACGAAGCGCCCCCGCCGGCCGAGCGGGATCCGAACGCGCCGAATTTCGATCCGCGCTACCGGTTCGAGACGTTCGTCGTCGGCAAGGCCAACGAAGTCGCGGCGACCGCCGCCCGGACTCTCGCGACGTCGCCGACCGTCAGCTTCAATCCCTTGTTCGTCCATGGCGGCACCGGCCGTGGCAAGACCCACCTGCTGCACGCGATTGGCCACGCCTTCCTTCAGCACAACCGCGGGGCGCGCGTCGTCTCGATGTCGGCCGAGAAGTTCATGGTCGAGTTCATCCGTGCGCTGAAAGAGAATGACACGATCGGGTTCAAGCAGCGGCTCCGCAACGCCGACCTGCTGCTGATCGACGACGTCCAGTTCATCGCCGGCAAGGATTCGACCCAGGAGGAATTCTTCCACACGATGAACGAGATCATCACCGCAGGGCGGCGGCTGGTGATCACG
>Ga0207667_10007588_pt1 | contig 13011 bp, 10 predicted proteins | sample KBSCornC52_FD_184301 | JGI IMG/M metagenome (GOLD analysis project Ga0207667, IMG submission 184301) | Corn rhizosphere microbial communities from Kellogg Biological Station, Michigan, USA - KBS Corn C5-2 (SPAdes) (version 2) | ecosystem: Host-associated > Plants > Roots > Rhizosphere > Soil ...
TTGCTGCGCATGCAGCAGTTGGCTGCCACGAGGTCTCCCATGTTCGAAAAGAACTGCGATCCGCCGGCCCAGTTGCTGCGCATGCCGTCGATGCCCGACCGAGCGAACCTTGCCAAAAACCAGGCGGAGTGACCCGGGTTCTGCTCGCCGGTCGACCCATATTCGTTGAGGTCGAAGCCTTTTACGCTCGTGATGGCGCGGCTCGAAAGCGCGCGCTTGATCGCGGCCAGGTCTCCCACCGGATCGCCCCCGCCACCCGCTACGTGCCAGGTGATGTAGTCCGGCATGACGTTGTTGGTCTTGCAGTAGTCGAGGAAGGCATTCATCCAGGTCCCGCCAGCGCCCGACGCCAGGCTTGGCCCTTCGATGATGGCGCCGGGTATCGCGGCGCGAACCTGCTGGTAGGCGTGCTTCCAGGTATCCAGCCATTGAGCCTGGGTTCCCTTCCAAAAGCCGCTGTAGTCGGGCTCGTTCCAGAGCTCCCACAGCACATCGGGCCCCGTCATGCCAGCAGCCTGCACCTCGGCGATGAGCTGGGCCATGAAGGTCGTGAACGTCGTCCAATCGCCGCCATCCCCGGGCAGGGGGCATGAATACTGGTAGTTGTCGCTGACCAGTATCTGCAGCGGCACGCCCAGCTCCTTGGCCTTCGCGTAGTACCCTTTAATCACCTTCCAATGGCTGTCCCAGGCACTCTGTCCGCAGCCTGCAGTCACTCCGCGCCCCGCGCGAAAGCCCCTCACTTTGATGTCGCTCAAGAGCGCACTGGGCGGCTGGGTACCGTCTTCCGAGATGCCGTAGATGAAGCCGGAGCCGACATACGTCGGCGCGCCCGCGGCCATGGCCATATCGAGCGTGACCGAATCTTTGGCCGCAGGCGGCGTGGGCGGACTGCAAGCCGCGGTGCCGGCCGCGCCTGCCGGTGGCGGCGTGCAGGGCATCCCACCGCCGCCTGACATTCCGCCGGTCATTCCCGCTGCGCCTGATGCGCCGCCGGCGCCTACCGACCCCGCGACGCCACCGCCTGCCGCGCCGCCGCCTGCGCCCCCACTCAGGCTACCGCCGGAGCCGCCTGCTGGCCGCCCACCGGCGTCGGTGTTGCCCGCGCCTGCCGCTCCGCCTTTTCCCGATCCGGCTCCAGCTCCAGCCGGACTTCCGCTACTCGAACAATCAGAGGCGGCAGCGGCCAGCCCGACGACACCGACCACTGTGAGCAAACGGCCAAACGCCATATCGATTCTCCGACGAAGACTGGCAACCGAAATCCGGACTTGCGCGCATCTCGCCAGACAGATGAATACCACAAATTCCGGGGATAAACGCGCCAGAAGTGGCGCTGAAATACTCCAGCCTTGAAAGAAACGAGGGCGCTCACTCACTCCCAAGGGAGAGCGTCTCCAGCTCGTCTCGCGGTTCGCCCGCATTCCTGGTGAAGGCCAAGCGTCGCCGCTCGGCTTCTGGCCCCGTTTCGACGGGTGCGTCTATCTGGCTAAAATTTTCGCGACGGGTTCCGGCGGACCTAGCGAGGGATCGACGTACGGGCCGATGAACAAGCCGGGGCTCTGTAGACAGATCGCGGACGCTTGGCTGCACGCTTGAGGGCCGTTGGACCCGGGTGCACCGAGCTGGATCTGAGATATCTTCGGGCCCGAGGCACAGGAGCAGCGCCAGGGCATGCCCGGAGCATCACGGCGGCAAAGGGTGTCCAAGTATGTCTGAGCCACCACGCTTCGATCGTCGACCGTGGCTTCTTGACTGCAGGTCAGGTTCCCCTCGCACCAATCTCCCCAATCGTCGGTCGGAGGAGGCGTACAAGTTGCGGGGCCCGTCGTCTTGATGACGGCCTGCGGGTTGCAGTTGAGAAGTGCAGTCTCGCAGCTAGCGGCACTCGGGGCCTCCGATACGTGAAATTGAAAGCCAGAGCTTTCGTCACCGCACACGCAGTCGGAGCCACCTTTCGGGTTGGGGTCGCAGCTCGACGACCTGGTAACGAGGTCAGCCAAGCTAACTTGGTCCGTGAGCGCGAGGTGCGGTCCACACTCGGCGCCACCAAAGCAGGGGCCGCCAGCAAAATCCGAGGACGTCGAAGTGCACACTTCCGGGTTGGAGTAGACAGGCGCCTCTCCCTTCAGGCAAAAGTCGGCGAGCGGCGCACACGCGAGCTCCCCACTTCCCGCCACTAGGCGGTAGTTCTGAGTCTGGGTGCCGACCGTGCAAGAACACCGGAAAGCCTGGTCCGATTGGTCCCGATCGCACCGCGTCGAGTCGAAGCGTTCCCGCCAGGCGTGAGCGTCGCTCGGCACGCGTAACTCGATGGCGGCAGTGCAAGTCACGTCAAGCGAGCAGCTGTTCTGTGCGCTTTGCGGATTCGCTCGCTCACAACTCTCCGCTCCCAGCTTCGGATGCTCGTCGGAGCACAGCCCGGCGGCGAGAGCGCACGCCTGGATGCCAGCGGCGTCGTCCAAGCGGTACATGATGTCTTGATTCGCGCACTGACACTCCCACTGCTTCGAGTCCAGTCGGTGGCAATAGGTGGGGATCGATGGCGCCGAGTCGCAGTCAACCGTCAACCTGCAAAAGTCGGGCGTCTCCGTAGGCGAGCGTGCCTGACAGCCCGGCAGCAGCGGCAACGCGGGTGCAGCACCGGCGGCGCTCGTGTCGCCCCCGGACTCGTTAACGTTGCCGCCCTCGGGGGAACCGCCCGTGCTTGCGGCCGTGTCGCCGCCGTTGGGAGCACCCGCGCCCCCGCTCGCGTTCCCTCCCGCCGCAGGTCGATCGTTTGCTGTGCCGCCGGTGGACGTTCCGCCGGAGGACGTCCCGCCCGTGGAGGTCGACGGTCGAGCGTCTCCATGCTGAGAAGTCGAACCTCCGCAGCTTACCAGCGACCCCAAGGCCAAAAGCCCCGCGCACCAAAACTTGAGCGTCACCTTGGCAGTCAATCGGTCCGTCCTTCCTCGCATCCCGCGAGCGAGCTTGGCACTGCGCTACCGTGAGGTCCACCACTCCGCCTGGCAGGATGGCAGTTGAATTTTCTTGTCGCGCCGCCGCAGATCTTTCCATCACGCGATATTTCTGACGATTTGGCGGGTTGCCCAGCGACCAACCGTTCATGCGCCTCCGTTCTTCATTTTTGATCGTTCCGTCCGCCGTGTTGCTCGTGATCGGTTGCTCATCTTCGGGGTCTACGCCAGCGGACGGCGCTTCGGGCTCGCCCGGCGCGAGCGGTAGTGCGGGCCACGCGAACGGCGCCTCGGGCTCTGCCAATGGCGCAGCCGGTTCGCTGGGTGTGAGCGGTGCTGGCGGCGCAACGGGCGCGGCCGGACACGCCGGTGTCTCGGGCACGGGCGCCGGCGGAGCCGGCACCGCGGGCAGCGGCGGTAGCGCGACGGGCGGCGCTTCGGGTAGTAGCGGCTCGGGCCCGGGCGGTGCCTCGGGCAGCAGCGGCGCTTCCGGGAGCGGGGGTGCGGGCACCGCGGGCGCGTCGGGCAGCGGCGGGTCGGGCGGCGGGGCTCAACCGGGTATCCCTCCGGGTGATATCGCAGCGGCGGCCGGTACACCGCTGGTCGCGGCGCACTCCGTGACTCGCGCCCTGTACGCTGCCTACAGCGGCAAGCTGTTTCAGGTTCGGCGTCCAACGGACGGCAAGACCCAAGACATCAACACGGCGAGTGCCGGCGGCTTGGTGGATCTAACCGCGTTGAACGCGTTCTGTTCGGGCACGACTTGCACGGTCACGCGGCTCTACGACCAAGCCGGCAACGGCAATGACATGTCGCAGAACACGGTCGCCAATCAGCCCACGGTCGGCTTCTGGACCGCCGCGAATCAGGCGAAGTATCCGATCATCGTCTCGAAGGGTTACCAGTGGCTGCGCAATCGCACCGCCGTCAAGAAGATCCCAACCGGCTCGAACCCGCAGACCGAGTACTTCGTCGTGCACGGTGACTACGCCGGTCGCGCCGACGGCACCAACGGCTGTTGCTACGACTACGGCAATATGGAGAACCACATCGGCGATGACGGGCCGGGCACCATGACCGCGTTGTACTTTGGCGACGCCACGGACTGGACGCGCGGTGCCGGCAACGGCCCATGGGTGATGCTCGATATGGAAAACGGAGTCTTCGCCGGTGGCGGCGGGATTGCGATCCTCAACCAGGGGCAGGCCAGCGTTAACTCGAACGACCCCAGCCTCAAGTTCCCGAGCCCCAACATCATCACCGGTTTGGCCAAAACAGACGGGAAGACGAGCTTCGAAATCAAATACGGCAATGCGTCCAGCGGCGCGCTGAGCGTCGCCTGGAATGGCTCGCTGCCCACGCATAGCAATCCCACGTCGTACATCCCGCTGCAGCAGCAAGGCGGGATCTCGCTGGGCGAGGGGGGCGATGGCTCGGCCATGGGCACCGGCGCGTTCTCGGAAGGCGTGATCATCGCGGCGCAAACCAGCGACGCGACGGACAACGCCATCCAGACAAACTTGACCAGCGTTTACAAGTGACGGGCGGCGCGCGCTGACCGGGTGCTCGGCATCGGGCACGCTCCGGCGAGGCGAGCTAGCGTCTAAGCACGTTCGCCGGGGGAATGGGGCCGACCATCCGATCCCCAAACGCGAGTAGTGCGAGGAGGCTCACCGCCGATGAGGTATAAGCTGAGTCGCGCTTCGACGGCGCAGCTTGAGGCGGTAATGCGACGACTACGAGCAAATTCTAGGCTGTTTTGTGCGGTGACCGCGCTGCTCGCGCTGCTGCCGGCATGCGGGGCCCGCAGCACTCTTTGGGACGGCTCCCTCGCGGAAGCCGCCGTCGGGGGGAGCAGCGGCGGCATCTCGGCGGAAGCCGGCGCGCCGAACGCGGGCAGCGGTGGAGCGACCCCGCACGATTCGTGCGTGCCGAATCCCTGTCTCCACGGCGGCACGTGCGCGAGCGTGGCGGGCGTGACGAGCTGCACGTGTCCGAAAGCCTTTGTCGGGCAGCATTGCGAGCTGCCACGCTTCGAGCTGTTGGAAAAGCCGGCGGCGTGTAGCGCCCTGCCGAATGCCTTTTTCGTGCCCACCGATCTAAGTGGGGATGGGCGCGTGGTCGTCGGTTATTGCTCGGCAAGCTTCATGCCCAGCAGACAGCCGCCGGATCTCGCGTTTCGCTGGTCGCGCGCAGACGGCTACATCAAGCTTCTCCCTCCCGGCTCGACTACCGGGCGCACGAGCTACTACGGCACGGTCACGGCAGGGACGGGCACGGGTCTCGATCGCTTTGGCGCGGCGCAACCGGTGCCAATCCTGTGGCGGAGCGATACTGCTGAAAACCTGACCACGGTGAAGGGCAGCGCCATCGCCGTCAGCGGAGATGGATCGTTCACCGTCGGTGATGCGCTCGGAGTCGGCGCCACCCGCTGGCGCTCGGCAACCAGCTTTGCGGCATTGCCAGTGCCGAACGGCGCCACGTTTTGCTCGGCCGCGGACACGAACGGCAACGGGTCGGTCACGCTCGGCATCTGCGACACCACACGCGCGGTGATTTGGTACGACAGCGGCGTCACCGCGATGCTCGATCCCATCGCTGGCGCAAGTACGATGAGTGAGCTCAGACTGAGCGCAGACGGCGCGGTGGTCGCGGGCATTGCGCGCGATCTCGTCGCGCGCAATGGCCTGTCGTACGCGTTTCGTTGGACGGCGGGGAGCGGCCCAATCATTCTCGATCCGAACGGCGACAGTATCGGCGTCAATGACGTGAGCGGCGACGGCGCAGTGATCGTCGGAACGCGCCTCGATCCAAATTGGATCACTTCCGCGCGACCGGCCGTCTGGCGCTCCGGCCAGCGCCAAGATCTCGAAGCGTTGCTGACGAGCTCGGGCGCCGAGCTCGCAGGCTGGTCGCCCGAAACCGTCAACGCCATTTCGGACGACGGTGAGCTGGTGGTCGGCGTGGCGTACACGGGCGGCAACATCGACGACACACGCCCCTACCTCGCGCATCTGTCCGACGCACCTTGAGTCGAAACGAAACGTGTGACGAGCCCAGCGCCGGTTGGTCGTACGACGCTGGCCCCAGACTCAGCGTTCGAAGCAGTACACCGGGTTTTGGGCCGTGCACCCGAGTGTTCCGCTTTCCGGAGCGGCTCCGCCCCCATCGGCCAATTTCCCATTTAGCTGCGCAGGATGCCGAACCGAGTTGGCGCTTTCCCTGAAACTCGCATAACTCGGGTGCATGAGTAACCAACCCGTGTCTGGCCGAACCCAGCCCGACCGCGCCAGCACGCACTCGGCGAGCCATTCACGCGCGCGGAGCCCGGTTTCTTGGGTGCTCTCGTCGTACCTCGCGGAGGGCATTCCGTTTGCGATGGTGATCTGGGTCGCGGGGACCATGTTCAAGGATCTCGGCCACAGGGATTCCGAGATCACACTCGCGACGGCGAGCATCGGTATCATGTGGTCGCTGAAGCCATTGTACGCCGGCTTCCTGGACATGTTCCGGACCAAAAGATTTTGGGTCATCGTGATGGAGTTCGCGATGGCCGCGCTGCTGGTCCTCGCGGCGTTCGCGTTGCGACTGCCGAACTACTTTCACGTCATCATCGGGCTGTTGTGGCTGTTGGCCTGCGCCTCGGCTACGCAGGATATCTGTGTCGATGGCGTCTACATCACGTCACTCGACAAGAAGCGCCAGGCCGCGTGGATCGGGCTGCAAGGGGCGGCCTGGAACACGGGGCGAATCTTCGCGACGGCCGTGGTCGTGGGTATCGCGGGCGCGCTGCAGAAGCGCAGCGGGCTGGACGCGAAGACCGCCTGGACTTACGCGCTGTTCGTGGGCGCGAGCACGCTGGCGGGGCTCGGTGTCTATCACTACTTCTTCTTGCCGACGGGCTCGGTGCCACGACGACCGAGCGGGGCGGCGGAAGTGGTGAGCACCTTCGTCGATCAGTGGGTCGACTTTCTTAGGAAGCCGAAGATCTGGTGGATGCTGCTGTTCGTGTTTCTGTACCGCAGCGGCGAAGGGTTCTTGCTCGTGGAAGCGCCGCTGTTCATGCAGGCGAAGCTCTCCGCGGGCGGATTGGGGCTGAGCCTCGAAGCGAAGGGCTTGATCGACGGCGCGGTCAGCACGCTCGTGAGCCTGGGCGCTGGGCTGGCTGGCGGGGCGTTCATCGCCAAGTACGGTCTAAAGCGCACGCTGGTGTTCATGGCGCTGTGCATGAACATCCCACACCTCTGTTACATCTACTTGAGCCACGCGGTATCGCCGGGCCACCCGCTCTCGATCACGACCATCGCCACGCTCGTGACAATCGAGAAGTTCGGCTATAGCTTCGGGTTCGTGGCGAACATGCTGTATATGATGCAGCAGATGTCGCCGGGAAAATATCACATGACGCACTATGCATTCTGCACGGCGTTCATGAACCTGGTGCTGATCCCCACGCAGATGGCGAGCGGTCCACTCGCGGATTGGCTCGGTTACAAAGCGTTTTTCATCTTCGTGTTGGTCGCGTCGATTCCGAGCATGATCGCGGCTTGGCTGGCTCCTTTCCCGAACCCGAAAGATCCCGACGAGCCGGAAGAAGAAATCGTGGCAGCGGCCGACGCGACGGTAGAGGGCTAAGGGGGCATGCCCATGTATCCCTCGTGCTCGGACTTGAAGGGGTCTAGCTCGACGGACGAAGTGGCGCAGCTCGACCTGCCGCTCGTGGAGCTAGACCAATTCTGAGGAGCTCCTGCTGATCGCCTCGCGACCCAAGCACGCCATCAGCAATGACTTCATGCTTCGCACGGTCTCCTGCTCAAACTGTTAAAAACGCCCGCGCAAAAGCATGCTCGCGAGTCCCCAGCGCAGCGTATCACCGCTCGTTCTGAAGAGGGTGCCAGTTTGGCAACGTCTAAGCGTGAACAGACGCTGTTTCTGCGCTGCGGTTGGGCTCGAATCGGCTCGTGGGACGGACTGTGATACTTTTGCACGTATGCGCTTGGTGTCTGTTGCGATCCTCACCGTCAGAGCACATGAACGAGCGGCGCGAGCTGCAACGACCTCGCTCGAGCTCGACACCTTCACGTCGCGAAGTCCTCGGCGCCTCAAGCTGCCCCTGCGCGCACTCTCGATCGGTCTACCGTTGCTGGTAGGGGTGGCGTGCTCCAGCGACGGTGCAGGGGGCGGCCTCGGCGCAATGGGCGGCAGTGGCGCGGGCGCTGTTCACGGCGACAACGGCGGAGCCGGCAACAGTGGAGCGAGCGCTGGAAGCACGTCGAGCGGCGGAAGCGTCGACAGTGCAGGGACCGGTGGGAGCGGCGCAGGCCTGGCTGGTGGCGGCGGAACCCCTCAGACGGGCGGCAGTGGCGGAAGCTCGCAAAGCGCCGGCGCAGGAGCTGCGGGCAACGCAAACCCCACTGGCGGGGCGACGTCCACGGGCCATTGTTTGGCAAGCGCAGCGGAGCTACCGACGCTCAAGGGCCTGCAGGACACTGACTATTACCAGCAAACCAACGCTGCCAAGGGCTCGATCAGCGATCTCGATTTCGCCTGGGACGCCTCGAAAAATCCGAGCTCGGGACCTCCACAACACAGCCAGCAAGCGGTGTCACCCGAAGTGCCGGCGGGCTCCGAGCGCATGCAGGTGTACACCCCGCCCGGCTATGATCCCAATGGCACCACGCGCTACCCCGTTCTCTATCTGAATCACGGGACAGGCGACACCTACAAGGTTTGGCTCGCTTCCAGTGCCGGCACTGGAAGCGCAGATCGGAACCCGGGCTACGGCGCTCGCATCTACGAGAACCTGCTCGACAAGCACGCTACCGTCCCGATGATCATCGTGACCGCGTACATCGACGATTGCGGGCCGCTCAACGCACCGACCGCATCCAACATCAAAGATGATTACGGATGCACTCCCAAGTTCAAGACCGCGATCATCCCCAAAATCGATCACGACTACCGCACGATTGCCGACCGAAGCGGTCGCGCAATGGCGGGCCTATCGCGGGGCGGGTACGTCACCCTGCAAACCGGCGTGCCCAACGTGGACACACTGTTCTCGGAGCTCTACGTCTACAGCGCCGCCTACGGCGCGAGCGTAGCGCCCGATTTAACCGGCTACATGAACGCAATCGGGAACTTGTTGGGTAACGCGCCGCAGACGAACGCCTGGCTCAATCAGCCGCTCTATATCGCCATCGGGAGCAAAGATACGACCGTCACCGGTTCGGCTGATACCATGAACATGCAGTTTGCCACCGCCGGCATCAAGACACTCCACGTCGTCAGCGACGGCTCGCACGAGTGGGGGAACTGGCGGCGTTATCTCCACCAATCCTTGCAGATCATGTTTAGAAACAAGAACGGCTGCCAATAGGCTGAGAATAGGGCTGCGCGCTTCCTCTTCCCCCCATTCCGTGCTCGCACTTCGGGCTGCGCGCGGAATGGGGGAGGGCCGCACTCGCCGTTCGCGTCAAAGCGCAGCACGCACGAGTGCGACGGCAGCGCGCAGATCGAGCATGACGAGCTGCGCGGAAATGCGCAGTACACGAAACCCAAGCGCACGCAGCTCCGCGTCGCGGCGTGCATCCGCGGCGCGGCGCTCCGCGTGACACTCGCCATCCACTTCGACGACGAGCCGCACGCTGGGTGCGCAGAAATCCACGATGTACTTCCCGGCTAAGTGTTGTTTACCTAACTGGTCTCTCTCCGCTGGTGCTCGTGAATCGACAGGAGTCGAGTGGAGTCGGGCAAGGCTTGGGCAGTGGTTGGGCAGCGCGGTCGCGTCCACGAGCGATCCAGGTGGCGGTCTGGCCAGGTCGAATCAGGCGGCCGTGACGGGCTTGAGCCCGAGTTTTGGCCGAGCACGAACGAGCAAGACGCCAAGAAACGAGCTAAGATGGCGGGATGCACGCGCTGAAAGCCCAAGTCCGGAACGGCCATTTCGTGATCGACGAAAGCACTGATCTGCCTGAGGGCACGGAAGTGGAGCTGCAGCTGGTCAAGGTGGCGGACGGCTTCGCTGACATGGCTCCCGAGGACCGCGAAGAGCTTGAGGAAGCCATCGAGGAGGGCTTCCGAAACTTTGAAAACGGCGATCACATCGGCGCCAGGGAATTCCTGGCCCAGCTGCGAGCCAAGAACGCTTGAAGGTCGAACTATCGAAGCGCGCCCAGCGGGATTTCCCAAAACAGCGCCGGCAAGAACAACACGCTCACGGACAATGCCGGCATGCTCGCGAGCACGATCAGCGCGGCTGGTCTCGAGGCCGCCTACGCGGACATCAAAAAGAACCACCCGATCCCGAGCTACTGAGCGCCGGAGCCGTGCGGGCAGACCTCGGGCCGTGACGGTGGCGAGCTGTCCGCGCGTCCCGCTTCTCGCGCGCCCCCCGCGGTCTTGACCGACGGCCCAGCGCTACGGCAAGGTGCGCCGTGGCGTTGGTATGGTGAAGCGGGGGAGCTCGTGGAAACGTGGTTTTATTGCATAGTCCTGGGATGCGCTGTCATTCCGCTGAGCTGCGGCTCTGGCGCTCCCAGCACTTCGGTCCTCCAATGTCGCGGGACACCCGCGCCCTGCCAAGGGGGCTCTCGGTCTGTGTGTGAGAGTCGGACTGGCTGCAGCTGGCACGTGCCTGACGTGCAATGCAGCGGCACTATGAGCCGCTGCGAAGATCAGCTGGGCGCGTCGGCCTGCGCCGCGGTTCCTGGCTGCAGCTGGAATGTGCTCACGCCGTCGAGCTGCGGGGGCAAACCCAGTTCCTGCACTTCCCTGGGTGAGGCGGCTTGTACCGCCGCGGGCTGCGAATTCGGCGCCATCTGTCTGGGCGGGGTTCCGAATTGTTCGGAGTACACTTCGGCCCCGAGCCAGTGCAACGTCCCGGGCTGCTCCTGGCGGGGGTGCGAGGGCAGAGACACGCATTGCGGCGCGTTGGACAGCGATGCCTGCCTCAACGAGCCGAACTGCGCGTGGCAAACGGGGATGTGTGTCGGTCAGCTCGACTGTTCCGCGAACGCCACTGCCGCCAGCTGTGCCGCGCAAACCGGCTGCCAGTGGGACATCAACTTCTGCAACGGTCAGTCTGCACCGTGCGCCATTTATCGCGACAGCACGACGTGCGCGAGCAAGGGATGCGCATGGGCCGAGGGCTTGCCGAACTGCAATAGCACCGCCCCTCCGTGCGACCCGCTCGCGACACAGGATGAATGCGCTTCGGTGAGCTACTGCCAATGGTCTGACACCTTCGGGATTTGCGCCGGATCGGCCACCCCTTGCGCGCGCTTCTCGGTCGACGAATGCGGCGTCGGCCTGTCGAGCTCGTGTCACTGGTACGCCAGCGCCTGTCACGGAACGCCGAAAGATTGCGCTGAGCTGACGACCACGTCGGACTGCTCCACCGTCGGCTGTCAGTGGACGGAAGGCACCGGCTCGTGTTCCGGCACACCCGAATCGTGCGCGACTCACGCGGATCGGGTCTCCTGCACGGCAAACAACGCCTGCACCTGGGCAGAGGGAAACTGCGAAGGCGCGCCCGCGAGCTGCGCCGAGCGGTCGTCCGCGGAGTGTGGGCCCGAGACGGGCTGCCAATTGAAGTGACCCGAGCTGAGCGCACGTCACGCGCGCGCTCGTCGTGGAGGTTGACGGCGGCTATCACGAGCGGCGCGTGCGGGCTGATGCGAGCCGAGATCAGAAGCTTCGCCGGCTCGGATATCGCGTCGCGCGGTTGGATGCGGAGCTGGTGCTCCGCGATCTTCGCGCGGCGGTCGCACTCATTCGCGCTGCGCTTTAGAAGGTCGGTGCGATGCGCTCCCGACCTTGGGAGTGCCGTGCCTTCGCTCATCGAGCCCGATCAGCACGCGATCGCGCCGCGCCGCGCCGCAGCGCGACTACCTCCCCCAGCCGCGCGCAGCGGCGAAGCCGCGAGCACGGCTAAGGGGGAGGTCGGCGGCGCGCAGCCCGCGGAGCGGGCGAGCACCGACGGGTGCCACCGTCTCACCGCGACGCGCAGTGAGGGGGCAGCAGCGGAGAGGGAGGGATGTTGATGCCCCGCACCGTCCAGTGCTCGCCCCTTCGGGGCTGCGCGCTTCCTCCTCCCCCAAATTCCGTGCTCGCCCTTCGGGCTGCGCGCGGAATGGGGGAGGGCCGCACTCGCGCCTGCGAGTTCTGAGCATAACTCTCGAGAGTGACGCTCGGCTCGCTCGCCTCCAGCGCCGACATCGGGCCGAGCTTCGCGAGAGGGCGCACGCTGCGCGCCGCGCCCGCCCGGGTGAGCACAATACGGTGGGGCGCGTCACGCATCCTGCGCCTTGGGGGCTGCGCTCGGCCCGATGCCGACGCTGGAGGCTCAATGCGTATTCGTCATTCACTCAAATCGAAAGCAGCTCGGCTTGAGCAGCAAGCGCGCGAACATCGCTCGTGCCTCACCGAGTCGGAGGCTCGCCTCTGGTCAGCGCTAAAGGCCCGCCAACTCGGCGTGCAGTTTCGCGCTGAGGTGCCGCTTGCGGGCCGCTTCATCGTCGATTTCTTCGCGTCCGCTGTGGGGCTCGTCGTAGAGGTTGACGGCGGCTATCACCAGCGGCGCAAGCGGGCTGACGTGAGCCGCGATCGCAAGCTCCGCGGCCTCGGATACCGCGTCGTGCGTATCGAGGCGGAGCTGGTGCTCCGCGATCTGCCTGCAGCGGTCGCGCTGATTCGCGCCGCGCTTTAGTGCGTGCTCTCAGCCGCGGAGGGATTCGAAACCGACAACGCAGGGCCGGACCACTACGAACGAGCGGCGTACTTCACGCATTCGGTGGCCCACTTAAGGTGCGGAGCCCCGAAGGGGCGAGCACACCCTCGGTCAAGACTATGGATGCCTATTGCCGGCATCCGAATCCAAGGAAGCCGCACTCGGGTCGACCTGCGACGAGCTGCGTCGAAGTTTGCGGAGAGGGAGGGATTCGAACCCTCGGTACGGTTACCCGTACACTTGATTTCCAGTCAAGCACCTTCGACCACTCGGTCACCTCTCCAGGTTTAGGCGCGAAGCGGGCGGAATCTAGGCAGCCGG
>Ga0207667_10007591_pt1 | contig 13010 bp, 15 predicted proteins | sample KBSCornC52_FD_184301 | JGI IMG/M metagenome (GOLD analysis project Ga0207667, IMG submission 184301) | Corn rhizosphere microbial communities from Kellogg Biological Station, Michigan, USA - KBS Corn C5-2 (SPAdes) (version 2) | ecosystem: Host-associated > Plants > Roots > Rhizosphere > Soil ...
GCGGCGGTGCAGCAGGCGGCCACGGCCGCGCAGGACGCGGCCACGGCCCGCACGCAGCTGGATACAGCGATCAGCCGCGCACAAGCCGTGCTCGCGCACGTCAATGCAAACATCCAGACGCTTCTGGCCGGCGAGCGCAAGCGCCGCGCGCAGCTGGCCGACACCCACGGAGACGGCAGCAGCACCGGCGCGACGGGCTCGGGCGGTTCCGGCGGCGGCTCCCCGCCACCGTCCAACGTGTTCTACGGTGACAGCACCTGGTATGGCCCCGGCTTTGCCGGGCACCGCACTGCCGACGGCGAGATCTTCAACCCCAATGCGCTCACATGCGCAAGCCCGTGGCTGCCGTTCAACACCCAGCTGCGGGTGACCAACCTGGCCACCGGGCTTTCGGTGCAGGTGCGCGTGAACGACCGCGGCCCGTTCGGCCGCGGCGTGCTCGACCTCTCGGCCCATGCCGCCCAGATCGTGCACCTGTCCGGATGGCAGCGAGTGCGGATCCAGATCCTGTCCTGAGACGCGCGGGCGGCAGCCGTCAGGCCTTGACCATCTCCCGGTCGCGCTGGGCGGCGGCGATCACGCCCTGGGCGGCGTGCGCAGGCACCTCGTCGTAGCGCAGCAGCTGCATGGTGTAGTCGCCGCGACCGCCCGTCATCGAGGTCAGGTCGGGCGCGTAGCCGAGCACCTCGGCCATCGGCACCTCGACGTGGATGACCGTCGTCCCCGGGCCCGGGTCCATCCCCAGCACGCGGCCGCGACGGCTGCTCATGTCACCCATCACATCGCCCACGTTCTCCTCGGGCACGGCGATGTCGAGCCGCATGATCGGCTCCAGCAGCACCGGGTCGGCCGACGCCACCGCCTGCTTGAACGCCATCGAACCCGCGATCTTGAACGCCATCTCCGACGAGTCGACGTTGTGATACGAGCCGTCCACGAGCCGCACCCGCACGCCCACGACGGGAGCGCCCACCAGCTCGCCCTTGCGCATCGCCTCCTGGATGCCCTTGTCGACGGCCGGGCGGAATCCCTGCGGGATCACGCCGCCCACGATCTTGTCGATGAACTCGTAGCCCTCGTGCGCCTCCATCGGCTCGATCTCGATGTGGCAGTCGCCGAACTGGCCGCGGCCGCCGGTCTGCTTCTTGTGGCGCCCGTGGGCGCGGGCCGGCTTGCGTATCGTCTCGCGGTAGGGCACGCGCGGCGGCTTCAGGTCGACCTCCACGCCGAACCGCCGGTGCATCCGCTCCAGCACGGTCTCCACGTGCATCTGGGAGAGCCCGCCCACGATCATCTCGCCGGTCTCCTCGTCGCGGTGCACGTCCAGCGACGGATCCTCTTCCTGCAGGCGCCGCAGCGAGGCGTGCACCTTGTCCTCGTCGCCCTTGCTGCGGGCCTCGATCGCGAACGCCACCACCGGCGCCGGCAGCGCGATCGGCTCCACGGCGGCCGGCTTGTCGACGTCGGCCAGCACGTCGCCGGTATTGGTCTCCTTCAGCTTGGCGACCGCGCCGATCATGCCGGCACCGAGCTCATCCGTGGGCGTGTGATCCTTGCCCTGCAGCATCAGCAGCTGGCCGACCCGCTCCTTGCCGTGCGTGCGGCTGTTGACCAGCTGCGAGTCGCCCTTGAGCGCGCCAGCGTAGACCCGCATCAGGTTGATGCGCCCGCTGTAGGGGTCGGCGATCGTCTTGAAGATGTAGGCGAGCGTGCTGGCGCCGCCGGTCTCGGGCACGTTGCGGGCGCGTGCCGGCGAGGGCAGACCCTCCACGATCAGGTCGAGCAGCCCGTGCGAGCCGATGTTGCGGGTGGCGGCGCCACAGCCGACCGGGAACACCTGGCCGTCGGTGACCAGCTGCTTCAGCGCCACCGCCATCTCCTCGCGGGTGATCTCGCCGCCGTCCAGGTAGCGCTCCATCAGCTCGTCGGAAGTCTCGGCGACCACGTCCATCAGCTTGTCGTGGTACTCGTCTGCCAGGGGCTTCAGGTCCTCGGGGATCGGGACCGACTCGTCGTGTCCGGAGGCGTCCTCGCCGTGCAGGTAGGCGACCATATGCACCAGGTCGACCACGCCGCGGAAATCCTGTTCGGTGCCGATCGGGATCTCGACCGCCACGCACTTGTCGCTGAGCCGCTCGCGCAGCTGCTCGAGGGCCGCAAAGAAGTCGGCGCGCTCGCGATCGAGCAGGTTCACCAGCACCAGGCGAGAGGTGCCGAGCTCGTCGCAGCGGCGCCACAGCCGCTCGGTGCCGACCTCGACGCCGAGCACGCCGGAGACGGTCATGATCGCGCCCTCGACGACGCGCAGCGCCGACAGCACATCCGCCTGGAAGCTGGGCTCGCCGGGCGTATCGATCAGGTTGATCAGGCGCCCCTCCCACTCCAGGTGGGTGACCGATGCCGAGATGCTCATGCCGCGTTTGCGCTCGTCCTCGTCGTAGTCCGAGACCGTGGACTGGTCGGCCACGCTGCCCAGCCGGTTGACGGTGCCGGACTCGTACAGCAGCGCCTCCACCAGCGACGTCTTGCCTGTCCCGCGGTGGCCGATCACCGCGACATTGCGGATTGTTCCGGGCTCCCTGTGAGGCATCTGCAGACCCTTTCGCGCGTGGTGAACAGGTGTGGGACGTTCACCTTACTCGCGGCACGAGCGAGGCGGCAAGGAACGCGCGGGTGCGTGGGCGGCCTGGCTACCGATTGCGCTCGAGCGACGCGCGCTCGAGGCTGCCCTGCAGCTTCGCCTTCAGGCGCAGGATCGCCTTGGTATGCAGCTGCGACACCCGCGACTCGGTGACGCCGAGCACCTCGCCGATCTCCCGCAACGTCAGCTCCTCGTAGTAGTAGAGCGTGATCACGGTGCGCTCCCGCTCTGGCAGCTTGGCGATGGCGAGAGCCAGCGCCTCGCGCACCTCGGTGCGGGTCATCTCCAGCGAGGGGTCGTCGGCGTTCGGGTCCTGCAGCGTGTCGATCAGCGAGACGGTGTCGCCACCGGAGCTCGAGATCGTCCACAGCTCGTCCAACGCTGCCACCGACGACCGCGAGATCTGGGTGAGGCTGTCCTGGAACTCCTCCTCGGTGATGCCCAGCGCCTTGGCGATCTCCTCATCGGTGGGCGGACGGTGGTAGCGGTTCTCGAGCTCGGCGATCGCGCGCTCGATCTCGCGGGCGCGGCTGCGCACCGAGCGCGGCACCCAGTCCATCGAGCGCAGCTCGTCGATGATGGCACCCTTGATGCGGCTGATCGCGTACGTCTCGAACTTGATGTCGCGGCTGGGGTCGTACCGCTCGATCGCATTCATCAGTCCGAGCAGCCCGTACGAGACCAGGTCGCCCTCCTCCACGTGCGCGGGCAGGCCGGTGCCGAGGCGGCCGGCCACGTACTTGACCAGCGGCGCATAGGTCAGGATCAGGCGTTCGCGCAGATGCGGGTCAGGGCTCTGCTTGTACTGCAGCCAGATCTGAAGTGCGTCGTTGTCGCTCATCGTGCCCTCGGGTGCGCGTGTGCGTGCGCCGTCTTAAGATGCCGCACGCTCACGTGGGTGTATACCTGGGTGGTGGCCACGGATGCGTGGCCAAGCATCTCCTGGATGCTGAGGAGATCGGCACCGCCCTCCAGAAGATGAGTGGCAAATGAATGCCGCAGCGCGTGCGGTGAGCGCGACGCCAGCCCCTGACGGGTAAGTGACCGCTCCAGGGTGCGACGCACGTCGGAGGGCTGGAGCGGCCGTCCCCGCACGCTCAGGAACAACCGGTCGGCCAGGCCGCGGTCGAGCGCCGGCCGGCCCCGGGCCAGGTAGCGGTCGAGTGCCTGCTCGGCGGCGCCGCCCAGCGGCACCATCCGCTGCTTGTCGCCCTTTCCGGTGACCCGGATCTGGCGACGGCCGCGGTCGACGTCGCGTACCCGCAGGGTGCAGGCCTCGGACGCACGCAGCCCGGAGCCGTAGAGCAGCTCCAGCAGCGCGCGGTCGCGAAGCCCGCGAGGATCGTGGCCGACGGGCTGGTCGAGCAGCTGATCCAGCTCGGACGGCTTGAAGGTGGCCGGCAGCGTTCGCCGCTGCTTGGGCCCCGGAACGACCGCGGCCGGGTCGCGCGGCACCAGATCGCGGGCGAACAGCCACGCGTAGGCACCGCGCATCGCGGAGAGCTTGCGCGATGCCGTGGCAGGTGCATAGCGGAGCGTGCCCAGGTACGCCGCGTAGCGCCGCAGAACGGCCGTGTCGGCAGCCTCCAGCGACACGCCCGCGGCCCGCATCCAGCGCTGCAGCTGCAGCAGATCGGTGCGGTAGCCGCGGAGCGTCGAGCCGGCCGCGCCGGAGGCGCGCAGATGGTCGAGGTAGGACTCGAGCTGCGGTGAGAGGTCTGCCATGGGGTGACCGGGTGACGATTCTGGAGCGGCGCGTCCTCTTTCTGCTCCGGACAGGCGACTCCTTGCCACCATCATCGCGCACGTAGGTCGCGACGCGCCAGATCGGCCATCCACAACGCCAGCGCCAGCGCCGCCGCCGTGATCACCCAGACGTGGTGCCGCGCGGCCGCCAGCGACAGGCCCGCGAGGCAGAGCGCCAGCACCGCAAACAGTATCCCGCGAGACTTCACGGCCTGAGCGTACCGGGGTATGCTCGAACGGTCGATCGAACGAAAGCGCCCCGGTGCCTGACTGCCCGTCGTGTGCCCAACCTGTCGAGAGCCGCCACCGCTACTGCCCGTGGTGTGCCGCTCCGCTCCGCAGCAAGCTGGTCGAGTTCTTTGCGCCGCACCCGCTGATCGAGGGCCGGGCGCGGGCGCTGCGGGTGTCACGGTACCTGAGCGGCGATCCCGCCCAGCGGCACACGCGGCTCTCGATCTGGGACACCGACCGGGCGGTGTCCGCGATCTCGCTCGATCCCGGCGAGACCCGGCGGTTGAGCCGGTTCCTGACAGAGAGTGACGGCGGCGACCGCCCCGACGAGGCCACCACGGACACGATGCCGGCCGTGGCCGGTCCCTGACCCCGGCTCGTGACCAACACCCTGCGCATAGCGGCAGTCATCCTGGGGCTGGTGGCGGTGCCGATGGTGGCGTTCGTGGCGGCCAAGTCCAACCCGCATCACGGCGCGCCCCCGCCCGCGCGTGTGGCGCCGGCGCCCAGCACCGCCCATCAGACGGCCCCGTCGGTAGCGATCTAGGCCGCGGGCTGCAGGCGGAGCAGTTCCGCCTCGGCGGAGGCGTACAACAGCTCGGGATCCTCGCCGCCGGCCTGGGCGAGGCCGAAGCGGGCCGAGGCCGCCAGTGGATGCGCGTCCACCAGCCGCTCGGCGATGCGCTCGGTCAGCGTCCCCGCGGACTGTGCGTCGGCGCCCGGCAGGATCAGCGCGAATCGGTCCTCGCCGATCCTGTAGACGCCGTCGATCGACCGCGTCCAGCGCTGCAGCACAGCTGCCACGGTACGCCGTACGCCGTCGCCCTGGGCGCCGTCGAGATCGACCAGCACGAGCGTGAGCAGGCCATCGTCCCGTCCGCGCCGCGCGCACTCGTGCGCGATCCGCCGCTCGTAAGCGTGACGGTTGCCGAGGCCGGTGAGCGCGTCATCCCAGACATGCTGTCGGGTGGGCGCCTGCGCCGAGGCATGCGCCAGGTGAGCGGCGACCGCGCCCGCCAGCAGTGTCAGCGTCTCGGAATCCGCGCCGGTGAATGCCTGCGGCTGGTCGGCGTAGACGGTGAGGGTTCCGACCGGCTTGCCGTCGTGGACGAGCGGCGCATCCAGCCGGTGAGGCGTGATGGTGCCGAGGATGTGCTTGTGACCGCCGGCGGCCAGTTCGACCGCGGCCGCCTGCGCGCCGATCACCTCGAGCGCGAGCGTCGCCACGATCTGCATGACCGCGTCGGGCTCAGGCCGGGCCGCGGCGATCTCGGTCTGGGCCTGCACGATCGCAAGCAGTTGCTGTTCCCTCTCCACGGGAGACAGATCGGCGCGCGGGCGTCGGAGCTTGAGCCGGTGCCGGCCTACGCCGTCGCGCGCTCTCGCCCGGCGGTTGGTGTAGCCAAGTGTGGGAGGATTGCACGATGACCGCCCAAACACAGGTGAGTGCCACGGCCTGGAGCCTCAGCGGCACCTACCTCGAGGCCTGCAACTGCGATGCGATCTGCCCCTGCCGCAGGATCGACGGCAGCGGCGGTGGGAGATCGACGTACGGCGAGTGCACCGGCTCGCTGTCGTGGCGGATCGAGCAGGGGATGATCGGCGACCTCGACGTGGGCGGCCTGTGCGTGGTGATGGTGATCTGGTACAGCGATGACCAGCCGCGGTCGCCCTGGAACTGGGTGTTGCACCTGGACGAGCGGGCGGACGCGGAGCAGCGGCGTGCGCTCGAGGATGTGTACACCGGCCGGCTGGGCGGCACCGCGCTCGAGCAGTTCCCGTGGGCATTCAAGCCCAGCAACCTGCTCGAGGTGGTCTCGAGCAGGATCGAGATCGACCACACGCCCGGGCGCGGCTGGTTCCGGGTCGGGCGTGCCGTCACCGTGCGTGTCCGCGAGCCGTTCCAGCACCAGGGGGCGGTGTCGTGCGTGATCCCCGGGCACCACCAGGCCGGCCGCGAGGTGGTGGCCGAGCTGCTGGAGGCCGACGACCGGCACTTCCGGTTCAGCTTCACCGGGCGCTGCGGGTACGAGGCGGTGTTCGCGTACGCCGGGCCGTGACCGGCGCTCTCTGCCGCTGCGGGCCACCGCCGTAGAATCGCCGGGTGGCTGACCTGATCGCATTGGCGCGTCGGATCATCGAGCGGTTCCTCATGGTCGAGCCGCTGGAGCGCGGGTTGGCGTTGTCGTCGAAGCTGTTCATCGCGCTGATCCCGACCACGATCCTGACGTCGTCGGTGTTCGGCAGCGACACCTCGTTCGGCGACGTGCTGGTCGAGCGGTTCTCGCTGACCGGGGCCGGCGCCAGCGCGGTGCGGCAGCTGTTCGCATCGCCGGATCAGGTGCGCGGCGGCATCTCGGCACTCGGGATCGTGATACTGGCCTACGCGGTGCTGAGCATGGCCCAGGCGCTGCAGCGCATCTACGAGGACGCCTGGGGGCTGGCCCGGATCCGGGCGCGGGGCCTGTTCCGGGGGCTGATCTGGATGTTCACGTTCGCGCTCTACTTCGCGGCCATCTCGCCGCTGCGCGCGCAGCTGCGCCAGGCCGACAGCCGCGCGCTGCGGATCTACCTGCCGCTGGTGCTGGGATCGGTGATCTGGGCCGTCACGCCCTACATCCTGCTGGGTGGTCGAGTGCCCAGCCGGAGGCTGTGGGCGACCGGCGTGCTGACGGCGGTGTCGCTGACCGTGTTCGCGGTGGTGTCGCGGATCTACATGCCGGCCGTCATGTCCACCGACGCCCGCCGCTACGGGTTGATCGGGGCCGCCTTTGGGATCGTGTCGTGGCTGTTCGCGTCGGCGGTGGTGTTGATCGCGTCGGCAACGACGGGAGCGGTGTTGGCCGACGCCGACCGGGATCAGCCCGGCGCCGAAGCAGCCGAGCCGGCCGCGGCGGGGTGATCTGCTAGATGGTTGGTTTCACGGGATGCGAGGATGCTGGGCGGAGCGCCGCGTAGCTCGTGGAATCAACCATCTGAGCCGATCGGGAGGATCTTCGAGACCTGGGACTTGGAGATCGCGAGCGTCACCCCGTCCATGTCGAAGTGTGCGACCGCGTCGGCCGGGATCGTCACCCTGCGACGACCCCAGAGATGACCTCGCTCGAGCACCAGCTGCTTGATCGTGCCCTGTTCGTCGACGACGAGCCCGTCAAGACGGCCGATCCGCTCCCCGTCGGAGCCCACCACGTGGCTGGCGTGCCGCTCCTCGACCTCGCCCCGCGGGATCCGGTCGTAGATCACCGAGATGTGGTCGTCGTAGCTGATCGGAGCCGCGCCGAACGTGTTGCCGTAGTCGTCCATGGGCACGTTGACCACGTCCGCGATGCCCACCGCGCCGGGGTCGTCCGCGGGCAGCGGCCCCTCGTCGATTCGGACGTACGCATACTGCTGAGCCTCGGGAAGCGCGTGTGCCTGGGCGGTCGTCGAGTCCAGGTGGATCTCCTTGGAGGCCGCCCCGGGCGTGACCAGCTCGAACGGGACGAGCCGGGCCTGGTCACGCCGGTGGTGTGGCGCCACGACCAGGTGGGTCACCCGCCGGGTGTCCGGGTGGATGACCAGATCGGCGAGCTCGCCGAGTGCGCCGTCGCTACACGCGACACTGGTTCCGAGGTGAAGCAGCACAGTTACAACTCCTGACGAGGGGACGACGAGCGGCAACGCCGATCATAGGTGACGGGATCAGCGTGGTAGGTTGCCCGGCGTGCCCGATGCCCTCCTGATCCACGCCGACTCACTGCTTGACGCCAACATGTTCGTCGCCACCGGAATCACGGTGGGCGACCCCTTCACCTACCTCGAGGCGGACGATCGGCGCATCATCGTCACCAACCAGCTCGAGGTCGATCTCGTCCGCCGCGAGTCGACCGCGAACGAGGTCTGGATGGTGGACGAGTTCGGCGGCCGCGACCTGGTGCTCGACGGCTGGCCGCTCGACGAGGCACGCATGGAGACGGTGCGGCGGATGCTGGAGCGGGCGGGCCTGGACGCGGTGGCGGTGCCGCCGAACTTCCCGCTGGCACTCGGGGACTACCTGCGCGGGAAGGGCATCACCCTGACGCCCGACCGGGTGCTGTTCACGTCGCGCCGGCGGCACAAGGACGCCGGCCAGTTGCAGGGAGTACGCGCCGCACAGCGAGCCACCGAGGCCGCCTTTGACGCGGCACGCGACGTGATCGGCTCGGCATCGCCGGATGCCGACGGCACCCTCCAGTTGGACGGCGAGACGCTCACCTGCGAGCGCGTGCGTACAGTGGTCGTGGACACCCTCCGTGAGCGCGGTTGCGCCGGCGAGCCCCCGATCGTGGCGGCCGGCCCCCAGGGCGCGCTCGGCCACGAGCTCGGCCACGGCCCGATCCACGCCGGCGTGCCGGTGATCATCGACATCTTCCCGCGCCACGAGGCGAGCCGCTACTGCGCTGACATGACCCGGACGTTCTGCTTCGGCGAGGCCAGCGACCGGTTGCGGGCGATGCACACGACGATCCTCGAGTCGTTGCACCGCAGTACCGAGGCGATCGCCGCCGGCGTGCCCGGAACCGCACCCTGGGGGGTCGCCTGCGACGTGATCGAGCGCGACGGCTACCGCACGGTGCGCGGGCTCGCGAAGGGTGAGACGCTCGATGAGGACTTTTTCCACTCCCTCGGACACGGCGTCGGCGTCGAGGTGCACGAGCCGCCGTACATGGGGCTGGGCGATGCGACGCCGCTCGAGCAGGGTGACGTGGTCACGGTCGAGCCGGGCGTCTACCGCAAGGATTACGGCGGCGTGCGCCTGGAGGATCTGGTCGTCGTGACCGCGGACGGCTGCGACGTGCTCACCGAGTACGACTACGACCTCGAGGTCCGGCCGTAGCCACGGCTCGACTGCGCAGCTTCGGTCGGTTCGTCCCTACCGCAAACTGGGGATGGTGTTCCCAGTTTGCGGTAGGGACGCCCGGCCGCGGGCACGGTAGGCTCGCGCCGTCTCGGAGAACCCCCTCTCCCGAGGCGCGCCGAGTAGATGGCGTGTTGGTACCGGCGAAACACCGCCGCGGCACGCAGCTCTGGCCCCGAGGACGATCGCGTCTGCCCTGCGTTTCTTCCTCGGGCCAGGGCCCGCGCCGGCCGGTCCCGGCCTACCGGCCTGTCAACTCGACGCATCCGGAGGCTTGCGGGCGGTCCTCGCTTCGAGCGTCAACTTGAGGCGACTGGCCGCGCTGGCCAGGTACTCGATGTCGTCGACGTTCACCAGCTGGTCGCCGGGGAGCTCGTCGATCTCCGCGAGCAGCTCGTCGACGGCGCGAATCTCATCGTCGGTGAGCCCAGCCGTGTCGCGGAGCTTGCTCAGTTGGTCGTAGATCTCGGCCAGGTTGGCGAGCAGAATGGCGGTCGCGTCCATTGCGCACGACCCTACACCCGCGCCGCACTGTCCGCCACGAGCAGAACCGGCGCCATGTGCGACACGCGGCGCGCGGACATGAATAACCTGACGGTCACCTTGCGCAACCGCGCGGGGTTTGCAGAGAGGAGCGCGAAGTGAGCGACGAACAGGCGGCGCCTGAGACGAAGGGCGTTACGACGGAGCCACTTGGCACGGTTGACCTTGGTCCCGAGATCGAGGGCATGGCAGGGCGCGAACTGCGAATGCGTCTGGTGACCTTCGAGCCAGGAGCCGTCTACGGCCCGGTGCACGACCACGTTGACAGGCCGGGCATCGTCTACATACTGCAGGGCACGATCACGGACCACCGAGACGGAGCCGCCACGGACTACGGGCCGGGGTTGGGCTGGCCCGAGGACCGGAACACCACGCACTGGCTCGAGAACAGAGGGACGATTCCGGCCGTGGAGATCTCGGTCGACATAGTCCGGCACGAGTGAGCCTGGGGGCGCCACTACCCGCCGGCATCGCGGGTTCGCCTCGCTGGTAGTGTCCCGCCACATTCCGGTGTCGCTGTCCGATTGGAGGCGCTGTGCCTGGCTCGGCAACCCGCGAGCACGCCTTGGATCATGTGATCGTGGTGCTGTTCGAAAACCGATCTCTGGACACCTGCTCGGCAGGTTGTACGGCCCTGAGGACGGCAAGACGTTCGAGGGTGTGATCGGGAAAAATCTCTCGAATCCGATCCCGGCGTGGGCGGAGCACGGTGCCGATCGCAAGGTGGTGCATACACGGTTGCGACGGACATGGACTCGCCGAATCCGGATTCGGGCGAGGAGTGGTACCACACGAACACGCAGCTCTACAACGTGCTCGACGAGCACAACCGATTCTAGATCGGTGAGGGCGTGACCGCGCCGTGGAACGCGCCACCGCCCGGCGCGACACCGACGATGGACGGGTTCGTCACCGACTACATCAGCACCGTCACGGCCGAGATGGGCCGTCAGTCCCCGCTTGAAGGACAGGCTGGCGACGCACTTCGTGCCGTTCGCCGGATTCGAGCAGGACGCCGCCGCCGGGACGCTGCCGGACTTCTCCCTGATCGAGCCGAACATGGTGAGCGGCCACGGCGACTACCACCCGGCACTGGGCCACTCGTTGATCGCCGGTGGCGTCGACCTCGGGGTTGACCCGCCCTCGAACATCCTGGGCGGCGAAGCGTTCCTCCAGCGCATCTACGACATCTACCGCTCGTGCACGTCCGAGTCGGGCACGAACGTCTGGAACACCGCGCTACTGATCGGGTGGGACGAGCCCGGCGGAACATACGACCACGTCGCGCCCGGGCCCGCCGCGCCGCCCGATCCCGCCGCGCCGGCCGGCGAGTTCGGATTTACGTTCGATCGTTCCGGCTACCGCGTCCCGGCAATCATGGTCTCGCCGTGGGTCGAGTCGGGCGCGGTCTACAACGAGGAATACCGCCACACGTCGCTGATCGCGACCCTGCGAAAGCGCTGGAATTTCGGGCCGGCGTTCACCCAGCGTGACGCCCAGGCGCGCACATTCGATCACGTGTTTACACCCGAGACAGCGCGCGATCCCGACACGTGGGTTGTCGTCGAAGCGGCGCCCGTTCCCGACTGGGCACTGGACTACGACGTCCTCGGCAAGGCCCTCAGCCACCTCGGCGAGGCCGCCGGCACCGGCCTGATCGAGAAGGCACGAGCCATGGGAGCAACCCTCCCACCCGAACTCGACGATCCGACGACGGAACTCACCTCCCAGTTGATCATCGAGGTGCTCCGAGACGCCGCCTGGCACTTCTTCCCGCGACTCGCACCAGTCGTCACGAGCGATAGCCCGTAGAATGTCCTGGGGGCTAGCCAGCGCGGAGGTGGACAGTGACAGCCAGCACCTGGACGTTGAAGGGAACGCTCATGATCGCCTGCAACTGCGACTACGGCTGTCCCTGCAACGTGAATGGTCGTCCGACCACGGGGAAGTGCGAGGGCGGCTGGACATGGCACATCGAGTCCGGCAGCTACGGGACGACGGTCCTCGACGAGCTGAACTTCTCGATCTTCGCCGACTGGCCCGGAGCGATCCATGAAGGAGGCGGCCAGGCGATCTCGTTCATCGACGAACGGGCTGACGACTCACAACGGCGAGCGCTCACGGAGCTGGCGCAAGGGCGAGCCGGCGGCCCGTGGGGGCTGTTCGCGAACACGTACCAACTCGAAGGCCCCGATCCCGTGCCGTATCAGGTCGATGTCGCGAACGGGCATTCCTACTATCGGGTGGGCGACGTCGCGGAGCTTCGCGTAGAGCCGATCACGAATCCCGTAACCGGCGACGAGATACACCCACGGCTGCTCCTTCCAGAAGGGCTGCTCGTCCGCGACCTCGGCCTCTTCGCCTCGCAGAAGTTCAAGGTCAAAGGCAACATCAGCTACGACCATTCCGGCCGATACGCGGCCGTAGGCGCGTTCGCCAACTGCGGCAGTTGAATCGCTCGCAGGTCATCGTGCGGACGTCGGGCGCCGACGGCTGGCCGCTAGGAGGGGTGGCAGGACTTGAACCCGCGACCGAGCGCCGACCACCCGGGCCTCTGCTGGACCCCGCCGTACACCGTCCGTTTGCCGACCTTCGTCAGCTTTCATAGGCTGTGGTGCATGAGAATCCCACCCCGCGTCTCGGTCGGCGACCGCGTCCTATACGTGCCGGGCGACGGTGACGCCGAGGACCGCCCGCCCGGCACCGTGACGTCGCTCCAAGAAACCGGAGGCCGCCTTGTTGCATTCGTGGAGTTCGACCCGCCGGAGGAGGACGACCCTGGCGGCGCGGAGGCCGACTGGATCCGGGTCGCGTTCCTACAACGGATCGAAGAAGAGGCTTAGCCCGGCACGTGACGTATCAGGGCCGAGCTCGCCTATTACGGCTGAGTGGTCGCGCTTGGCGACACCACCGCGATCCCCGCGACGTCCACGCGGCGGGGGTGCCCTCGTGGCAGCCCTTGTTAGTGGCAGG
>Ga0207667_10007592_pt1 | contig 13009 bp, 14 predicted proteins | sample KBSCornC52_FD_184301 | JGI IMG/M metagenome (GOLD analysis project Ga0207667, IMG submission 184301) | Corn rhizosphere microbial communities from Kellogg Biological Station, Michigan, USA - KBS Corn C5-2 (SPAdes) (version 2) | ecosystem: Host-associated > Plants > Roots > Rhizosphere > Soil ...
ACGGGGTGCGCAGCGTCAGCAAACGGCCATGCTGCATGAGGCCACGGTTGATTGCGTCGAAGATGTCGCTGTATCTCAAACTCCCCGAATCTGTCGGTCCGAGTGCCATCTGTTCTTGTCCTTGTCTCTCAGGTTCGACCGTCACGATTCTGAGATAACAGACGGTCCGTCGTAGCGACATTCATCGCTCAGACGATTTTATCCGGAACAAGGCGAAATCATGACAGTTATACGTTTGCGCAGTGACAATTTGACGATCATTGACGCAAAACTTCGTCAGACGGGGGCCTCTTGTCGATGATGGCACGCGTTTTCTTTCATTTTCATTTATTTTAAATTTCTATTTAATTTCATTCCGCCCTCCCGCCTGACGCCTATGAGATCGCCACCGACCGAGCGATCAACGGTTCCACAATCTCGAACCCGCGCATCTGCGACAGCCATCTGCGGGGAATTCCTTCAACAGCGAACTTGATACCCGCCCAGCCGCACGCGACCGCCGCTGTTGTATCTGTATCGTGGCCGAACAGGATCGCCGTTCGGGCTACGTCCTCGAACGATTGCTCTTCCATTGCCCGTTTGGCGGACCAGATCGTGTCCAGCATGTAGCCGGTGCCACACGGTTGATTCGTCTCCGGGAAACGTCTCAGCACGTCCAGTTCAACCAGAAATGCCTTTCGTTCTGCTTGATCAGGCCAGGCACTGTAAACCTCTTCGAGACGCTCATCGGCCCATGTCCAAGCATCGGCCAACCGCTCCAAGTATCCGCGTGCGACAAGGCAGTAGAACGCGCAAGCAACCAACGAACGTGGATGTGCGTGCGTCGGCAACGACTGAAGGTGGGCGTCCCGAACAAGGTGATCATCGGGACCTCTGTGCCAAAGTGCCAATGGCAAGGTTCGCATCAAACTGCCATTGCCGTTATCTCGTTCGAATGTTCCCCCGGCTTCGCGAGGTGACACTCCGTCGCGAAGCCGCCCTATGGCGGTGGCCGTCTGAATGCCGCAGTCGAACACGTCGCCATCAACGGCCATGTACCCATCGTCAAGCCAGCGCACCAATCTGTCGGAGAAGTCGGTCAGCGAGAATCGACCACGTTCCAGAAGGCTGGCGAGTAGACACAGCGCCTGTGCCCCGTCATCGGACCATGTGCCGACACGCACGCCCGCGTGAGAACGTCGGAATCCCAGTGGCGGCGTCATTTCGATCTGGTCGCGGGATGGAAGCAGGTTTGGCGTTTTGAATTCGTATGGAACCCCGAGTGCGTCACCGCAAAGCAAACCAATCAGGCCGCCGATTCGAGCGTCCGCAAATGGGCGCAGTCCGAGATACCCTTCATTATTGTTCATCTGATCCCCGTGGACATGTCACTGTACCGGACCCGCGTCCAACACCGGGCCACTAAAGAGAAAAACCGCCCTCAGGCTTTCACCATCAGGCGGTTCTCCGTTGATGCCGAGATTCGGCATCAGCTGATCGCATCTCGGTACCGCTACATTGCAGATAGTCTCTGGATTCGGACTTGGGTCACATTCAGCAGGCATGCCGCATCGTCGCATGCGTTGCGCGCTTTCAACCACTGGCGCTGATCATCTTTCAGGCCAACTAGATCGTTCGTTTTCGCGCGTGCGGCGGAATAAGCGGCGTTCAGCCGGCGATCCGCGTCGGCTGTTTCAGGCGTCGAACAGATCAGCTTCTCGATCTTTGACACAGCTTGACCGCAGTCGAAGCTCGCCTGAATCACCGGGGTGGCAGACGGGGAATTTCCGGCAGTCTCGACGCCAGACGCTGCATTCGCTCCGCCTGTGTCGGCACTCTCAGGAGTTGACGCGCCAGCCCGTTGATTGTCAGCCGTCTCCACGGTCGATTGAACTCGCGTCGCCATATTGGCCGCATCTGCACCCTTGCCAGTAGAGGCGACAGTTGCCCCCGGGGATGCAACCGATGCCCCATGTCCTATTGCTGCCCCCGTGATGGTTGCCACCGACGACTCTGCGTCAGCATGATGTACTGAACCACCGTCGATTCGATGAATGCCGTAAAGAACCGCCGCCAAAAGGCACGCAGCTCCAGCAAACGCGACGGCAACCATGAAGAAGGGCGGCCCCATTTCAAGCTTCATCTCCTGCGCGTACAGATCGGTCATGCTGGACGCGATGATCATGTCGGGCTTCATGTCATGCCGAACGGCAGCCCCAAAGGCGAATGCACGCATGCCGATCCACGGAAACGCGAGCGCAAATACGAGACTGACGACCCCGTATTTCAGTCCCAGCAATCCAACCGCAAAGAAAGCCACGACGCAGAATATCGCAGCCCCGACAAAACCGACGATCCAACCGATCACCTTTGCATCTCTTTTATCGCGCGCCTCAGCCTTCTGGGCCGCTGCGGCTGCCCGCGCAGTTGCCAAGGCGGCGGCGAAGTCAGCCCCGCAGTGCTTGCACCGAATGGCCTCGTCTTGTATGGATTCATAGCAGTATGGGCATTTCTTCATATTGGACTCCCCGGATTGTTGTGATTCCCCGGATAGACGCTCGCGTAACGACAGCAGTTTGCAGGGCGTCACTGAATAAGGTACATGTACCGTAGTGGTGGCCGCATCATATCCGAATGATTCGGTAGATGCCAAACCTCAGCAGCCACCGCCAAGACCCCGTACTCGTCGCTCTCGGACACGCGATCCGCCGCATTCGCAAAGAACGCGACATGTCGCAGGAACAACTCGCGCTGTCCGCCGAAGTCGATATGAGCTATCTAGGGCGAGTGGAGCGCGGCGATAACAATGTCGCCGTTCTCAGGCTGAAGCGTATTGCCGATGCACTCGGAATGACGATGACGGAACTGATGAGTGAAGCGGGGCTATGAGGCAGTCACCGGCTGTGCCGATGCTAATGACTCGCGTACTCGCATGATCGTCTGCCGACTGGTCTGCATATCTCGGGCAATCTGCGCGATAGCGACGCCGGACTTCAGTTGATCCAGGACGGTCGCACGCTGTGCCTCAGTCAGTGCTGATGGACGCCCAAACGTCTTACCCTCAGCCTTTGCTCGCCGAAGCCCAGACTGGGTGCGTTCGATGAGAAGGTCACGTTCGAATTCGGCAACGGCGCTAATCACACCCATCGTCATCTTCCCTGCTGCACTGGTGAGGTCTACACCACCAAGGGCGAGACAGTGAACGCGCACCCCGATAGATGCCAGTCTTTCGACCGTTGCCCTCACGTCCATCGCGTTGCGGCCAAGCCGGTCGAGCTTTGTGACGATAAGCACATCCGAGTCTTCCAGTCGATCTACCAGCTTCGCGAATGCCTTCCGTTCGAATGCCGGAACGGACCCGCTAATCGTTTCGCTGATGACTCGTTGCTTCGCTACTGCAAATCCGGCCGCTTCGATTTCTTGTACTTGATTGTCCGTCGTCTGGTCGGCGGTTGATACCCGGCAGTACGCGAAGATTCTTGTCATTAACACCTCAATATGTCCGAAAAGGGAGTACGAATCATACCGCCTGTACGAAATATTTGCAAGCTAACTTTCGGACACGGTGAAGCTGGGAAGTCCGAAACCGGTCGATTTCGGACAGTGACGCATTTGCGAAAGCCGCTTCGGCGATTTCCGTGGCTTCCGTTCAGTGCCACGGTAGTCAAGGATAGAATTGGCAAACCACTTCTACGCGGCAACCACATGAAACTGACTCCGGCACGTGAAGTCTATGAAAAGCTGCGTGCGCGCGACCCACTCAAGGACTTTTTCAGCCTGTGGGACGATGTGCGTCCGTCTGACGTAGAAACACTCCGTCATGTACTGAATACGGCAACGCGCGAAGAAGACATCCAGCAGTTCTTGCAAAAGAATCCTTCGCTCTTGATCCAGCATTTAGGGGGTGGCCACGGACGCTGGATCATCCCGAAACAACGACTCGGTAGCGAGCACGTCACAGACTTCATGATTGCCGATTGCGACTCGATGGGCTTTCATTGGACTGCGGTGGAACTCGAAAGCCCGCTGGCAACCATGTTCACCAAGGCCGGTAACCCTTCTGCGACGCTGAATCACGCCATCCGCCAAATTCGAGACTGGCGCATATGGCTCTCCCGGAACCAAAACTACGCGGCGCGACCGCGCAGTGAAGACGGGCTCGGCCTTACCGATATCGACGCAGAGGTGCCTGGACTGATCCTGATGGGGCGTCGCGCAACCGAATCCGAAGACACCAGACACATGCGTCGTCAGATCAGTCGTGAGTCGAAAATCGAAATTCACACGTTCGATTTTCTACTCGATGCTTTGACTGGGCGTTTGGCGAGCCTCGACGAACGTAGAAACTGGGATGCTGCTACCTAGAAAGGAATGTCATCATCCATTTCATCCAAATATCGATCAACCGCATCAAGTCTATTCGAAAGATTGGCAATGATAATGTTTTGTTTTTCCCTTGACACCGATCGAAACATCTCGATGAATTTGCGCAGATGATCTTCTACGGAAAATTTAATTTTGGTGCGATATTTCACACCGCCCTTAATGAAACAAAGCAACACGACGCTTGAATTCGGCACGCCCTTCTCAAGCATTACCTTTTTGTAAGTGCCTTCGAGATTATTTAATACAGTAGGCGCATCAGTGTAATATTTTGCGCTTGTCTCGATGCCAATGAGAACATCGCTCAGTTTCTGAGAGAAATCCTGATAAATCTGACGCTCGAAATAATCAAAAGTTGAACCCGAAAAATCTGCCGTCAATACAGCGTTGCGAACTTCTGCGAATGATGATATTCGATTGCCCGGCTCAATCTTGCACATACTATCAAGCAGATCACCATGCTTGAACACTTCAATACTCATATCAGATATGATTTTCTCGAAAAGTTTTCCGACAAAATATACTTCCGTACGAAAATCGTAGATCGAATTTTTGAACTCAGCTGGCAGATCACACCACCAACTTAAAGAAACGCTTTTCTCAAAATCAGATGGCACGCTGGCGCGCTTCCCGAAACCAAAATCAATGATTTTAACGACACCTTGTTCGGTTACAAGGATGTTATCTTCTCGGATATCTCGATGCAATACACCATTTTCCTCAAGATATGCAAATCCATCGATCGTTTGCTCGAATATCCGATTAATGTCTTCCGGCGAAAACAAAAGATGGGTCCCAACATCCGCGCCCTTGATATACTCCATCAAAATATAGCCCAAGTGCCTATCAGGGTACAGGTAGTAGTTAAACACCCGCACCACGTTTGGATGGCTTACCTGATGCAAGAGTTTGATTTCTCGCACGAACGCATCGAAAAGCTTCGCGGCTAAAGCTTGCTGGGAAGGCTCATACTTCTTGCAGGCAAAATATTCATTAATCACACTATCAAAAAGCAACACCGTATTGCCGGTCGCTCCTTGTCCGAGACGCCTCTCAAGCACGAAGTCTTTCTGTCGCAAAAACTTGACTAGCTGATTGTCCATGTAGGAGTCCCTCTTTCCGCAACTGGTGAGGCGCACCGAGTTTCTGACGGTGTGATTATCCGACTTTTTGCTTCCGCTTGGATTTTCTCCAATATCCAATAAAAAAGCAGCCGGTAGATGCCGCGACCACAGCGGCCCGAATGAGATCGGCTACTTCCCACCAGACTTTGGCATCAGCACTGTGGTTGCGTTGACATGTGCTGAAAGGCCATCAAGGTCGGGAAATAGATATGATCGATCGATACCGTAATCTTCCAAATGAGCCACAATTTCCGGCTTCAATGCAGAAGGGATGTCCAGCCGGATCAGATTGGGGTAGGCCGCAGCTACACGCGATTGCTTGACCTCAATCGGGTGTGCAGCATCGCAGTGCACAGTGAACACCCCTCTCTGGTTAATGATGCGGGGGAATGTCGCCTTTGGAAGGTAGCCAAAGACCCCCTTTCTGTCTTTCAGGGAGTCGTGGGTGTTATCGTCGGTCAGAATCAAATCGCACATCTCGTACATCCAGACTGCACCGTCCGTGTCGGCTCGATCGGAACACGCAAAGTAGCACGCAACCAGTGGATTCCTTGACCAATCAAGGAGACGGGTCGCAAGACCGTGATGTTGCGCGAGCGCGAGTTGTTCCAAGTAGGTCGACGACAACGACGTGTATGCAACCGCGCTTTTTGTCCAGGCATAGAATCGTCCAAGATCGCGGTTATTCGGTAGATAGAACTCAGGACGTCCCGCCTTTGGAAGCAACGCCCAACTCGACTGCGCATGCCCCCTGAATAGCCATCCCACGCCGCCGTCGCTTCTGAACCCGCGAAAGACCTTGTGAAGCATATCCACATCGGTCAACTTGAGTATCCCGTATTCCATGTTCTTTGAGTAGTTGTTGGTCGAATTCCCCGATGCTGAAATTCTCGCAGATAACGCGCGTGATGGGTTGGTGTGTCGTCCGAGGTCGGTCGCCGTTGCGGGCGTCCGAAAGGCACCCGTCAAGCATCGTTGTTTCGCGACCGAAAAAGTAACTGATTCGCCATGTCATAGCCGTGCGGTCACGATAAGATCGTGCCGACCACTACAGCAGGGAAGACCATGACCGACAAGACACTCGAACAGTTCGACCATGCGATGCGCGGCATCTACGACGCCGCACGAAAACTGAAGCCGCCATACCACGCCACCTACTTCCTGCGTATGGTGGGCGAACACGGCGGCAAGGAGACTGCGAACCGACTGCTGGCAACGAACAAGCCATCGGAAGGATTCACTGAACTCTTTCTCCGTGGACCGGAAAACCTCCGTCTGAGCGTCGAATATCTTGTCCTTCAGAAGCCGTGGCGCGATCTGTTCACGGAAGAACAGCTTGCGGTCGCGAGGAAGCGATTGATAGAGGTTGAATGCCCATTGCCAGTGGACGAGCGAGGCTGATCTCCGGTCGGTAATCAAATGACCTACAGATATTTCCTTGATGGCGTGGTCCATCCCGAACGGGCGCAGATTCCTGATCACCACATCGCCCCTAAGTTCAAGCACGTCGTATCCGGGGTTGATGCGAAAGCTGACATTCGGATTCTCATGAATCAGGTGGCTATATGGGTCGAGACGGAAGTCGAGTGGAATGCCTTGGACCTGCGCAATGCAGTCAGGTACATGGTCCAGCTGGAAATGGACATTGTGGGCTTCCTTCTCGGCCACACCTATGATGTGGAAATACGGCGGGCCATCTGCCCGGAAGTCGGTCTCGATGTCGTTTTCGGCATCGACGTTCCTTGCATCGGCGAACTGCATCAGGGAGTCGATCTGCATGCCCGAATTGCAGCCATGCGTCCTAAGCTGCGCGGCGAACCGGGAGTCTTCCTTCATCGGTGCTTACGCGACCTTATCACCGCGATGAAGGAACCGGACGATGTTGCCTTTCACTGCTACCGGGCCGTCGAATCGCTTCGCCACCATTGCATCGCTACTCGATCACTGGACCCGAAGGACAAGACAACTCAGTGGAAGACACTGCGCGAGATTGCCGGGTGTGATGAATCGGCGACGAGGCTACTGGAAAAAGCAGCGCAGGCCCCACGCCACGGAGAACCCCAAGTCGTTCCTGAGGCAGATGCGGTCAAGCTCCTGACGACAGCATGGGCTGTTGCGGACGGCTACATCCTCAACTGCTGACGCCTACCACTCGCCGCTTGTTCAACATCGTGACTTAGACATCAAGTATCGCGCCGCATCGTGGCGCTCCCCGATGCTCCATGAGGGCTGATGGCAATCGTGCCTGGGTGGACGGAATAGGCTGCGTCGTGATATAATATTCGCCTCGATTTCGTACACCAGCACTGGTGCGCCAAGTTGACCCGCCTGTTGTTCTACGACTGCGATTCCTCCGCAGTTTCCGAAGCTCCCCTCTTGTTGTTTGATCGTCCTAGCACGGATGCGTCTGCTGGACTTGCGCTTCGCGATTGCCACGATCATGTCATTGATCCGCAATCACTGGCAGGTCATGGATTGCGTGACATCGAGCTGCACACGCACCGAGGCCGCAGGCCGCGATGAGTGCAAGCAAATCGATGCAGAGGAATTCAACCGGACCTCATCAATTCGTTGAAGTAGGAAGCAATCGGACAGCTGCACGTCACATCGACCAGTTCGACGTGATGGTCTGAGCGCAGCGAGGACCAGCAACGTGTTCGGACGCGTAGCGGACGAACTATTTCATTCACCAATGAAGTTCTACGTTGCCATTAATTTTGATTGCATGAAGTTGTTGCAGTTGATGTCAGGTCGAAGTTTGCCGATCACCAATGATGTGAGATGAGATCAATCTAGACCCATCAGGACAATGAAGTGCAGGTGACAAACGGGAAATCAATCGATCTTCGTTTGTTATTCGGCGAGGTGTGAACTCGACGGCGCGTTGTGCCGGCGATTCATACGGAGGCCGCAGGCCGACGTTGCTTGTCGATGAGATGTGACCGGATGAGATTCGATCTTGACCAATGAAGACAAGGAACAGGTAGGGAATCAGTCTGCCTTCATTCGTCACTTTGACCAGTTCATGAACTCGACGGCACGAAGTGACGGCGATTCATACGGAGGCCGCAGGCCGAAGTTCTTTACTCATCAATCAGATACAAGTCCGGCGACAACCAGTCCGAATCAGGTCTTCATCTATGAATGAATTGTTCGTCCGCTACGCGTCCGAACAGCTTTGCCAACCCTCGCTGCGCTCGGGTCGCCACGCTAACTGGTCTCCTTGAATAAATAAGACATACCAAGAACCTCACATCGACGACAGGCAGTCATTCTTCGTTGATGTATATGTATTACATGAAAATCCCGCAAAGCCTTGCTGGATAAGGATTTTCGATTTCAAAAGATGCGGTAAAACCGCAGTTTTTCAGAACACCCTGCTCGGAATTTAGAGCCGAAGCAGTGACTTCACCCCTAAGACCTACCTTGAATGCACGAGTCCGTTCGCTGTTCCGCAGCCAGCAATACCGTATAAACCCAGATGAACAATAGCATTAGTGAACTAAAAGCACTGTCAGAAGCCGCCGCAAACACTGTTTTCGATCCTGACATCATCATGTATCCACACCTCTTCGTCAAACGCACATATGGCGACGACGAATTTGGATCGTATGATGAAAAATGTTTATGTTCTGTCGAACCATATATCGTCCCAGAAAAATTCACTGACAAAGATTTCATATTACCGGTTTCTCGCAATTCAATACCATCCAACCTAAAAATATTCTCTGGCATCCACAGAACCGTCCCTAATTCAAGGTTGAAAGCTGTAGGTTGGAAAAGGAATAAAAAATCAGACACGATTACCGTGGTTGAACCGGATGAGTGGATCGACCTCGATACGGGAGAAATCCTGACAAAGGCGATGGCACGAAAGCGTGGCGCGATACCACCCCCCTCGATTTCGTTGCGGACGATCACAACACAAGTAGTTTTTCGTCAATGCCCACCAAGTAAGCGTGATTTTCTGAGTTATATTTTAAAACTTCGCAGCAGCCGAGGTGGACTTGTGGTCGATCTGAAATCCGTCCTCGACAAGTGGATTGATTACAAGCACCCCAACATCGATTCATCGGACAGATCACGCAAGCGGAATTCATTAGAGAAATTCCTGTATGACTATGCCATTATGTCGAACAATCAGATTTTTACGCAGGAACTGCAGGTCATGGCAAATACAACCAAGACTGACTTGGTACGCGAGGCCGCCCGTTTCGTCAATGTACTGCCGGTAAAAGGAAAACCGGGTTGCGGCATCTGCCCGAGTCAACGCCCAGACTGAAATGGACAGCCACCCACATAGTTGCACCACAACGTCAAGCAATCGACCGCGACTGGAAGACGCGTCGCTACAGTCGGAGGCGCAACAGTGGGCTGATCCATTGAAGCACTGACATTGTGGATCGCAAAAAGCACCCGCGACAGCCACCATACAATTGGCACCAGGCACACCGTGTAACACCATACCGATCAAGGCCACGGCGCGGCTCGATCCAGCGTCAATTGTGCAACGTGACGGTATTGACATGGTAGACGGGTGTTACCACGAATGAGTGTTTCCGACGATCATGGCGGATACTATGATTGTATTATCAACGTCGAACATCGATCACGGTGGGTGTGCCGTAACAGCCCATCGGCATGGTTAGCACCAATGCCGCCAACCGTTGTACAGTGGTTGGTGGGTCGCAACCGCACTTGGCGCAACCGTTGATCGACTGAAATAACTAGTGATTCATAGCAAGCCACGCGCGGGGAACGAATGCACTGCACTCAATGTGGAACGACCGTACCGGTCAATGCAAATTTTTGCGCAAAGTGTGGTGCACCATTGAATCACACCATTTCAGAAACTCCCGTTGTTATTGGCAGCAACCCAACAGTTAAGCGTCCACATACCGTTTGGCTCATCATTCTCGGTGTATTTCTCGTCCTTGCGTATGCGGCAGTTCTGGTCCCGGCCATTTTCGGGCAAAAGCCGCTTTCTCAACTTGCGCCGGGATGTATGTTCTGGACCGGCTTGTTTTTTTGGTTATGGTGGAAACGACACGGACGGAAGGGATGGCACGGTGCCCTTATTGGCGCAGTGGTGGGTTACTTAATCTACTTCTCGGCAGCGGTTATCTACTATCATTCTCTGGCATCGAGCGCCGCTCGTTAGGTCCCGCCCAAACGACCCGCCGAACGAGGCTGCCGTCGCGACCGTAGCCGATGGTACAGTGAACCGAATGCCGATACCCCAACTCTCGCCTAAACGCTTCGAGTTTCTCCAAGTCGTATTGGGGACTTACGTTCGATGAACCTTTCTTCATTTCAACAACAAGAAGATTAGATTTGTTGTGCCCTCGCTTGTGGACCACAATGTCCGGGAAAACAGTGACAGCATCAATGTCGTCATCTCGGACTTCTCGTCCTGACAACGCGAGACGTTTCACATCAAAACCATCTCGGTTGTACTCGCAGTCAACATCGAAATTGGGGAATCGGCTTGTCAAGTGCATCGCAAGCCGGTGGCTGATACTTCGTTCGCTTGCGTCCACACGCAATAGATATTCGTCTAATTGGCAAAGAGAATCAATTGCACTTTCGAACAGCTTTCTGCATTCGATTTCATCCATGGACTTGGCACTCCCGATACAGGGGAAAACTCCTACGGGTGCTACTGCTGACCGACGCGCTACGGTAAGAGGTGGTGTAAGATCACTCCCGGAATATCGGTTATTTTCGACATGTCGCCCCTCGCGCGCACAGGCCTCTTTTTGTGGCGATCTCATTTGCCAACATCGTTGCTGCTTCAAGCGAGTCTGAAAGCGGATTCGATTTGCAATAATTCGTCACCCAAAGTGCAAGCGAAGTGAGGTCAGTATTAGCAAGAATGTCCACGTCGAGTGAAACAGCCTCGCCCGATAGAAACCCAGCCACCCATTCATCCTCGACAATCGTGCGCCAGCCTTTTCTGTTGGTGTGATCTTCCACCCATTTTCCGCAAGGAATCGCCCCGATCTGATTCACAGCAAGCGCACTGGCAGAAGTGGCCATCATCACAACCGATACAAGAATGGATCGAGCTATGCTGTTCATTGGGTCGGTCTCCGTGGCATTCTTTGCTCCACAGCAGTAGCTCACACGAGACACCGCTTGCAAATCAGGGCAAGTCCGAGGGCCCGCCGCCGAAGCGATGAATGGCTATGAAGCTGTCCTTGCGGTTACATCGGCAACCACATTACCTTTATCAGTAGCAGTTGCTGGTTGCGGTCTCACAGCAACGGATGGATGACAATCATTTTGGGGGACACGGCATTGCTGGGATGAGCCGGCGCGCCACCACAATATTGTGATCTCCGGCCTGCACGTCGGTACAGTCACAGGCATCAAGGCTTACGCAAGGCCGATGCAGCATGCTTCAGCGCACGCCAAAGGACTCGACACACGCATGAAAGATACGCAATCACGTTGCGACTCACACTTCCGTTCATCGGCTTCGATCGCGTAAACTTGCGGCGCAGTGTGATCGAGACCGCTGTCCCAAATCCGTCCCACTGCTGTCCCACTTTATCAACGGAGTGGGACAAGATCGAATGAGTCACCATCAGTAAGCCTTTGATTTAAAAGGCCGTGCAGGTCGGGCTGCTGACCGTGTACGACATGTGCAAGGCGGTCGATCGGGGGATGGTGATCACCGAGGTGAGCGTGAGGGAGAAGCGTGGCGGGAAGTCGGGGGACTGGAAGGCGGAGGACACCGCCGGCTGACCGCTCGGAACCCTGTCGGCCGGTAAATTCGGGATACCGCCCGTTTATCTCATACAATTACCGGATTCCGCACGGGAGAGCGTGCGACCCAGCACAAAAAAAGCGAGCACGGGTGATGAATTCGCAAATGTTAAGAAGCGCATTGCTGGCCGGACCGGTTCAGCACGAGCGCCTTGTCAAACTGGATACGCCGCTGGGCACCAACGTCCTGCTGCCGCATCGCGTCATTGGCCGATCGCGGCTCGGACGTCACTTCGAGTTCACGGTCGATACCGTATCGGTATCCGATAACCTCGAGCTCAAGAAGCTGATCGCGCAGCCGGTGACGCTGTGGATCCTGCAAGCCGACCAGTCTTATGCGCCTCACCACGGCTACGTGCATTGCGCCCGCCGGCTCGGCTCGGACAGCGGCGTCGCGCACTACCAGATCGTCTTCGCTTCGTTCCTGCACTTCCTGAAGTTTCGCCGCGACCAGCGAATCTGGCAGGACCAGTCCGCGGACGACATCATTGCCGACGTGCTGAACCAGCATCCGCAAGCCAAGGGGCGCTTCACCTTCAAGCTCTACCAGCCGCTGCCGCCCCGCTCGTTCTGCATGCAATATGAAGACGACTGGAATTTCGTGCATCGCCTGATGGAATCGGAAGGCCTGTATGGCTTCTGGGAACAGGACCAGGACGGCAAGTCGCACCGGCTCGTCGTCGTCGACCGCGTCGACGCGTTGCCCGCGCTGTCGCCGCGAACGGTGCGCTTTCATCATGCGGGCACGGGCG
>Ga0207667_10007593_pt1 | contig 13007 bp, 4 predicted proteins | sample KBSCornC52_FD_184301 | JGI IMG/M metagenome (GOLD analysis project Ga0207667, IMG submission 184301) | Corn rhizosphere microbial communities from Kellogg Biological Station, Michigan, USA - KBS Corn C5-2 (SPAdes) (version 2) | ecosystem: Host-associated > Plants > Roots > Rhizosphere > Soil ...
CGAGGCCGATGGAAAAAGTATAGGCGGCGCGGCGGGGTTCCTCGCCGCCGTGTATACCGCACCACGTGCCGCGCCGACGGTGTCGATTACCCGCTTGTCACGGCAGCGGCGCAAGCAACCGGCGCGCCGCTTCGACCACCCGTGCGGACAGCGACGCCATCGTCGGCGACTGCACCGTCCACGCGTGCCAGTACAGCGTGACGTCGGTCGGATGCGCGGGCGCGAGATCGACGAGCCCTTGTGCATCGAGCGGTGCGCCGCCGAGCAGCGGCTCCGGCACCATCGCGTAGCCGAGCCCGTGCCGCACCGCCGCGAAATGCGCGTGCGTGCCCGGCACGTAGTGGCACGGATATGCCCCTTCGGGCAACCCGAACTTCTCCTTCAGGAACGTGGACTGCAGCGTGTCGCGGCGCGAATACGCGACGACCGGCGCATCGCGCGCGCTCGTGCGGTTCAGACCGCGCGGAAACCAGCGCCCCGCGAACGCGGCGGCAGCGAGCAGCCGGTAGCGCATCGTGCCGAGCGGCGTCGCGACGCAGCCGCGCATCGGCTTCGGCTCGGTCGTCACGCAGCCGACGGCCATCCCGCTTTCGAGCAGCGCGAACGTGTGGTCCTGGTCCTCGACGATCAGCTCGAACAGGATGCGCTCGCCCGCGAGCACCGAAGTCAGCGCGGGCAGGAACCACGTGCCCAGGCTGTCGGAGTTCAGCGCGATCGTGACGGAGATCGGCGATTCGCGCTCGGTCGCGAGTGTGCTTTGCAGGTCGGCCTGCAGCAGTGCGACGCGGCGCAGGTGCTGCAGCACGCGCTGCCCGGCCACCGTCGGCCGGCACGGCCGCGTGCGCAGCACGAGCGGCGTGCCGAGACTCGCCTCCAGCGCGCGGACCCGCTGCGTGACGGCGGATGCGGTCACGTGCAGGCGCACGGCGGCCTGCTCGAAGCTGCCGGTGTCGGCGACGGCCAGCAGCGCGGCGGCTTGCTTCGGATCGATCGTCAGAGACATGTACTGGGTTGCATGAGACAGATTGTGTTGCTCAAATTGATAAAGCCTTAGGGGCTATGGTGCCACGGGGGACCAAACTGTCACCGATTCGGCAGTTGTGACGGCTGTTTCCGACGAAGGTCTTCACACCGACAATCCCCGATCAAGAGCCGAGTCAATTGGGTCGTAGAAGGGTCGTCGAATGCAGGCTGAAATATATTTGTAAGACATTGATTTGCCTGACGATTATTGACGCTAGCCGAAAATCCCATGTGGTACGATTCCGCGCCATAAAACTAGCAAACCGCGCTATGTCGTTCCGGAATTTTCAGGCGCGACACAACAACAAGCCTTCGCAGAGGCATAGATGACCAGTAACAAGAAAGTGCAGCGTGCCGGGGTCGTGCGCGTTGCACAACAACAGCTGGCACGCGAGTCGGCGTGCTCGAACTATCGATTTGCAGGACCGGCATGTGATGAGACCGCGCGTCCGCTGTGGATGCGTGGCGTTGCGGCCGTGATGGCGGTCGTGATGTATTTCGCGCCGGCCGTGTTTCTTGCCGATGAAACCGCGCACGCGGCACCGATCGTCGATCCTCGTGCGCCGATTCCTTTCCAGCCGACGATCACGCAGACCAGCTCTGGCGTGCCGGCGATCAACATTCCAACACCCAATGCCAACGGGATCAGTGTTGGACAGTACCAGTCGTTCAACGTAGGGCCTGAAGGTCTCGTGCTGAACAACAGCACGATGGCGGGGACGCCGCTGCTGGGCGGCACGCTGGGCGCGAATCCGAATCTGAATGGTCGGCCGGCAACCACGATCGTCAATCAGGTCACATCGACGGGGCCTGCGGCTTCATTGTATGGCCCGCTTGAAGTCTTCGGATCGCCTGCGGCGGTCGTCGTCGCGTCTCCGAATGGTCTCAGCGTCAATGGATTGAGCGTCACGAACGTGACGAATTTGACGCTCACCACTGGCACGCCGCAATTTCTCACCGGCGTCGGTGGCATCGCAACCGATTTTGCGCACGCAGGCGCACTCGCGTACAACGTCACGTCGGGCAACATCTCAATCGACGGACCCGCCGGCAATGACGGCACGCCTGGCGCGGGGATCGAGGGGACTGTCGGGAACATCGATCTCGTCGGTCAAAGCATCAGCATTCGCGCCCCGTTGAGAGCCGACCAGCGTGTGAACGTGGTCACCGGTAACCAGCTCGTGACGCCGACATCGTCGGACGCGACCGGCATCACGTACGGGACGGCTGCGAACGGCGCGGCCAACACGGCTGCCGCGATCGGCAAGAGCATCGCGGTTGACGCGAGCCAATACGGATCCGTCACGTCGGGCACCGTCTACATCGTGTCCACAGCGGCTGGCATGGGCGTGAACACGCAAGGTCCGTTGTCGGCAACGGCGGGGAACGTAGTCGTCAACGCGAACGGTGACGTATCTGTCGGACAAACGTTTGCTAATCAGAACGTCAATCTGACCAGTGCGGGCAACACGGCGATCAACGGCACGAGCCTCGCGAACCAGAACTATACGGTGGCAGCGAACGGCGACATCAACGCGCCGGGCTCGGTATCCGCTGGCCAGAACGTCACGATGACGGCTGGCGGCAATCTGAACGCCGCATCGGTTGCGGCAAACGGCGCGGCCAATCTCACGGCCGGCCAGTCGATGACGATCGACTCGCTGACGGCGCACGACATTGCGCTGCAGACGACCAACGGCGATCTCACGGTCGGCGGCTTGAGCGCACCGGGCATGGTGTCGGCCAAGGCAGGGCGGGATCTGACGGTCAATGGCGCGGTGCAAGGCGGCAGCACGGTCGCGCTGACGGGCGCGCGCAACGCGACTGTGAACGGGCAGGTATCGGGCGTAGGCGACACCACGATTGCCGCGCAAACGGGTTCGGCGACCGTGAACGGCAACGCGTTGTCGAATGGGGCTCTGTCCGTGACGGCAGGCCAGAATGCGGCGGTTGGCGGCACGGTGCAGGCACAAGGGCCGGTGTCGATTGCGGCACAAGCCGGCTCGATTACGGGCCAAGGCAATGTCTCGTCCTCGCAGGGTGCGGTCGATCTGAATGCCGGGCAGGCGATTGCGCTGACTGGCGCGGTACAGAGCGGCAGCACGGTCAACGCGACAGCGGGCACGAACGCAAGTTTTGGCGGCACGGTGTCCGCACCGGGTGCGGTGACGATTCAGGCGGGGCAGGACACGACGCTGGCCGGCGACGTTACAAGCGGCGGGAACCTGAACGTAACGTCGGGCGGCAGCACCAGCGTGCAGGGTGCTGCCGCGTCGGTCGGCGACATGACGCTCGCGGCCAACGGCGGATCGCTCTCGACGTCCGGCAACGTGGTCGCGCTCGGTGCGCTGAACGCGAGCGGCAAGCAAGGCGTCAACCTGGGCGGAACGGTCTATAGCGGCGGCAACGCATCGATCGGATCGAGTGCGGGCAACGTGTCGGTCGCGGGTGCCGTGTCGACGCCGGGCGCGGTGAACATCAGCGCCGGGCAGGATGCGACGGTTGCCGGCACGGTCCAGAGCGGCCAGACCACGACGATTGCAGCTGCACGCGATGTCAGCCTGAACGGTGGTCTTGCGGTCAGCAATACGGGCAACGCGAGTGTGACGGCGGGCCGCGACATCAACGGCACGGGTGCGATCAATGTCGCGAACGACACGACGCTCAATGCCGGCAACAATGTCGCTGTGTCGGGCGCAATTCAGACCGGCAACAATCTGAGCGCGACGGCCGGGCAAAACCTGTCGGTCGGTGCGACGACTGTGGTCGGCACCAGCACGCTGACGGCGACCAACGGTAGCGCGACGCTGACGGGCGATGCGCTGTCGGGTGGAGCGACCACGATCGCCGCCGGCACGGACGTGAACGCGCAAGGCAGCGTCAAGAGCTTGGGCGATCTGAACGCCAACGCGAAGGCGGGCAATCTGGCGGTGGCCGGCGCTGTTTCGACGTCTGGCAATGCGAACCTGAACGCGGGTCAAAATCTGACGCTGAATGGCCAGACGACCGCATCGAATGATGCGAATCTCACGGCAACCAACATCGCGACGCAAGGCGTGGCGGTCGGCGGCAACCTTACCGCGACGGCCACGAACAACCTCGATACTTCAGCCGGGCAACTCAATCAACCGTTCAGTGCCACCGCGCCTGCATTGTCGGTGGGCGGCAATGCGACGTTGTCGGGCGCGAACGTCACGACCGCGAACGCGGTGGTGGGTGGCACGACGCGGATCACCGGCACGCAGAGCATCACGACGGGCGGCACTGCCGCGTTCAAGGGCGACGCGACGCTGGCCGGTGGCACGGTATCGAACGTCGGCACGCAAATGGCGGCCGGCAACCTGAACGTGTCGGGCACGACCGTCACGAACACGGGCAGCCTGTCGTCACTGCAGACGGCGGCTGTCACCGCGACGAACCTCAATAACTCGGGAACGATCTACGGCCCGACGACGAATTTCAACGTCTCGGGCGCGACGACGAACTCGGGCGGTCTGCTCGCGACCAACGCGCTGAACCTGACGACGGGCAGTCTGAATAACGCGAACGGTCTCATATACTCGGGCGACGTCAACAATCCGACCGCTGCAATCGGTAACACGACCGTTACGGTTACGGGCGGCAATGGCTCGTTTGACAATACCAACGGCCGAATTCTCGGGCAAAACGTCGCGACGCTGAACCTGCCGAACCAGACACTCGACCCATCGGTAGCAAGTTATGGGACTGTCAACGGCGGCAACGGGCTGAACCTGTCCGCGCAGTCGGTGAGCAATTCCGGGACGTGGACGCTGCCGGGAGCGGCAGTCACGGTCTCTGCAACGCAGGGCATCAACAACGCGGGCACGATCAATCAGGGTACGGGCTCGCTGACCTTGAACGGGGCCGTTGGCAACTCGGGAACCGTCATCGGCAACGACCTGACGATTAACGGCTCGCTGACGAACGCAGCGAGCGGCACGGTCACGGCCAATGATGCGTTCACGCTCAATGGTTCGGGAACGAACGCCGGCACGGTGCAGGCAGCCAATACGCTGACGATCAGCGGGTCGAGCTATGACAACTCGGGTGGCACTACGAAGGCGGGCAACAGCAACAGCCTACCCGGCAGCGGTAACGCGACGATCAACCTGAGTGGCGATCTTGGGAATGCAGGCGGTACGCTGACGGCGACGAACGATCTGTCGATCACGGCGGCGACCGTCAATAATGCGACTGCTTCATCCGGTTCGTCGACAACGACGACGACCAAGACGGTAGACAACCCCGGCCTGCTGTGGTCGACCGTCATCGGCACGATCAATTACCAGTTCTATTTCCCCGGCGTGGGCGATCACGTCCCCGCAGAGAACATCCCCCTGACCCAACAGGCGACGCTGGGCGACTTGTTGTCGCCTGTTGGCGTTGCTGGGACGCAGGCACCGATCGCATCCACGGGCACGTTCACATTGGTCAAATTGCCGGGCAACTCCTCGCAGGCCCAGCCCCAACTGGGGAGCCTCGCGGCGGAATACTGGTATGTGCTGTCCGGGAACGTACCGAATGCCGGCGCCAGCCGCACCTTCACGCTGCCGAGCGTGACGGAAACGACGACGACGGTCGGCGTGGTGTCCGGACCGCCGTCCGTGATCGCAGCGGGACACAATCTTTCGATGACGGCCCGGACCCTCAACAATCAAGGTGGGACCGTCAGCGCTGCGAACGACGTTTCGTTGAACGTTCAGACGCTGAACAACGAGGCGCGCTCGTACACGTCGACCGTGACGGACACGGTCGATGCGACGGCATTGAATTCGCTGTTGTCGGGTCTGCAGACATTGAGCGGTTCGACCTCGGGGGGATTCCTGGGGCAGGGCGGCACGCCGATCGCCATCTACCAGAGTGTTGGCACGTCTCCGGGAGAGTCCGGCGGCGGTATCGTTGGCACTGGCATCCATGCTTGCGATCTGAACAGCCACTGTTCATACACCATCGGTCTGCCGACGACTTTCACGATCAATTCGCCCGGTACGATAGCCGCTCCCACCGTATCGACTAGCACCACGGTGCAGGGTTCAGCGGGACAGGTTCTTGCTGGCCACAACCTGAATGTATCTGGCGGCAATCTGACCAATGCCGGCACGCTGACGGCGGGCAACGACGTCACGATTCAGGCAGCGAGCTTCACGAATCAAGGTTCGAATGTCGGATCGAAGACGGTGACGGCAGGTTGCGCGTCGGGCGTCTCGAATTCGGGCTGTACGTCGCTGCATACGACGAATCCGAACTCGGAGACGTACAGCTATCAGCAGAACAACAGCAACGTCACCGCGGGCCATGACATCGTCATCGCCGCGAACCAGGTCAACAACACCTACGGCAATCTGGTCGCGGCGCACGATGTCGTGATCGGCGGCGCAGGCACGACCGCGGGCAACCCGACGCAGGCATCCAGCGTTACGAACACCTCGGCCGCGATCGAAGCCGGCAACAATGTCCGGATCAACGCGGCGAATGTGACGAACACGATCGCCGCGCCGGTGACGGTTCACCAGAACTACGGGTCGGCGTCGCCGTACACGGGATGCGGACAGAGTTGCGAAGCCTACATCGAGATGCAGTCCGCCAGGCCGTCGACGATTACCGCGAACAATAACCTCTCGATCACGGCGGGCGTGTTCAGCAACACGGGCAGTCTCGTCACTGCGCTGAACAACGTGACGATCAACGCCAGCTCGAGCGCATCGAGCGACAACCAATATCTGCATGCGTATTGGACGGGCAACCCCGCCGGCATTCGCACGTGGGGGTGCCAAGGCTCGGCGGCGACCTGCCAGAACCTGTATGGCGGGGCGTTCAGTCTCGGCGATGCGCAGGCGGCTCCCGGCTTGCCGTCGAACGTCGGCATGTCGGACTTTGTGCCGGCCACGATTCAGGCGGGCAACTCACTCTCGGTGAATTCGCCGACGCTCACCAACACCGGCAACGTGATCGGGCAGTCCATCGCGTTGACGGGCTTGCAGCTCGTCAACGGGATCACGAATCCCAATGTCTTTACGCCGCCCCCGGTTGTGTCGGGGCAGGTGATTTCGCTTGGACCGGTGTCGACGCCGTCCGGCGTGGCAACGACTGTCAACGTGGCGGGTCGGGTTGTCGATGCGAATGGTCAGCCGACGTCGGTGACGGGTTCTGCCGGGTTGCCGCCGAACACGCCGATCGGTACGCAAACCGTCGGCAAGCCGGTCGCGCCGATCGTCACGCAGGCGAACACGCCGCTGAGCGCGACGGTCAAGACGATTTCCGGGCAAACGACTACGGTCACTTACCTGACCAACAATCCGGCCGCGCAGGTCATCGATACGATTTCGTCGGCATCGTTGATTGCCAATCTGCCGTCGAATCTGCAGCCCGGCAACGTGCCGTTCTACTACGACCCATACACGGAGAATCAGCAGATCGAGCAGGCCGCGCTACAGGCGACCGGCAAGAGCAGTTTCTATAGCACGACGAGCGCGACGGACAGCACGAGTCAGGCGTCGATCGCCAATCAGGACAAGGCGGCGCTTTACGGTGCCGCACTGGAGTACGCGAAGGACCACAACATCGCGCTCGGCACGCAGTTGTCGGACGCGCAACTGGCGATGGTCGATCATCCGATGCTCTGGTACGTCGAGCAGTCGGTGCCGGAACCGGGGTGCAGCACGACGGGCGGCGCTTCGTGTCCGACCGTACAGGCGTTGATGCCGGAAGTGCTGCTGCCGAAGAACTATGCGGTCGTGAATGCCGACGGCGAAATCACGGGCACCAACGTCACACTCAACTACGCGAACAGCATCCTGAACACCGGCACCGTCACGGCGCAGAACCTGACGGTCAACACGAACTCGCTGACCAACGAGCAACGCTCGACGAACGTCGGCACGATTTATCAGACCGGGCAGGACGGCGTGCTGTTGCAAACCACGGGAACCGTGGCGCAGCAAGGCGGCTTCATGTCGGCCGCCAACTATCAGCTCAACGCACAGTCGATCGCGCAGATCGGTGGGGCGCTGCAGCAGGTCAATGCCGACGGCAGCGTCAATCAGGCCGCGACGCAGCAGATGTTGTCGGACCTGAAGACGAAGCTCGGTGGGAATTTTACGCAGCAGTCGGTTAGCGACAACCTGCATACGGATGTCGTCGACGGCGACGCGTGGTACGACCAGCTCTTCATGACGGCGGTCATTACTGGCCTGGCGATCATGACCGGGATGGCCGCATCGGCGGCTGTCGGGGCGATGGCGTCGGCGGCATCGGGGACGACCTTTGCGGCGGCGGTGCCAGCGACTACGACGACGATGACAGTTGGCACGACGACGGTGACCACGACAACGGCGGCGGTTGGTGCAGGCACTGCGAACCTTGCGTTGTCGGCTGGTTTTGCCGGCATGATGAGCAGCACGATGAGCCAGTTGAACTCCGGCGGCTCGTTCAGTGTTGGGAAGATGCTGGAAACTGGCGGTGTGGCTGCTCTGACGGCGGGCCTGACGAACGGTATCACGTTCGGCAACGGCAGCGTGGGCTGGTCTTGGAGTGCCTCGCCGAACAGTCTCGCGTCGCTGGCAGGCGTGCAGTCGGTGGGGAATACGCTCGTGCCGCAGGCCGGTGCTGCAACGGGTTCGTTGCCGACGACCATTGCCGCAATCGCAGCCGAATCGGTTCTTCAGGCGACGGTGCAAACGGCGCTGCAAGGCGGTAGCTTCCTGACGAACCTGCGCAATAGCGCGGCGGCGAATGCTGCAGCGTCAATCGCTTATACCATCGGCAACCTAAACCAAAGCGGAGATCTGACCGGCGTCGCCTACGTGGCAGCTCACGCCGCACTTGGGTGTGCTGCTGGTGCTGCAACGGGCCAAGGGTGTGGTGGCGGAGCCATCGGTGGTGCAGTGTCCGCTGCGCTGGTGCCCGATGTGTTGAGGGTGATCGATCCGAGCGGTGCCGCGCTGGATCAAGGCCAGATGGCTATGCTGGCGGCAATTTCGGCGTTGGCCGGTGGGGGTTTTGCTGGCCTTGCAGGCCAAAACGCGACGGCTGGCGCCGTAGCAGCTCAAAATGAAGCGCTGAATAACGACGGAGGAAGTCCGACTCATACCGCTGCAGCCGTGAAGAATGGTGGGGCGCTTAGTGCGGTCGCAGAGATGATCCTTACGGCAATGATGCCGTGGAAAAGCCCGACGATACAAAGCCTCACGCAGCCTGTTACGTCTACGGTAAAGGGCGTTGGGTCGCTGGTTCAGTCTAACGATGGACGGACACCACCCGCTGATCCGAATCCGCTCGTGCAGGCGAACGACGGTAATCCGCCGGCGACAGGTGGAGCAGTGGTGACACCTCCGACGGTGACTTGTTATCCCGGCGTGGGCTGTGTCGCAACGCCACCAATCGCTTCTGCGGGCGCGACTGGTTCGCCAAGCAATGCAACTCTGTCCAGTGGCAATAGCGATAGCGGTTCGGGTAGCGGCACAGGCGGCCAGGGTGCCACAAATTTGTCTGGAGACGCCGCGCGGCTCGCTGGACAAAATCGCGAAACGTCAGTCGCGAATATTGTCAATGGCTCAGTGTCTGGCGAGAAGGTTGCTGTACCTGGGCTGGGGTCGACAGATATCGACGTTGTCGGCGGGAATGGCAACCTGATCGCGGTTGGTGGTCCGGCAAAAGCGAATAATCTGGGGAAGCTGGGGCAGGAGCTTCGCATCTACCAGGCGATCGCTAACCAAAGAGGTGTCTCAGCCGAGGCCTACTTCGCTGAAGGTACGCCTCAGTCGGCAATTAACCTTGCGACTAAAATACTTGGCGCTGAGAATGTCAAAATTTTCCCTGGGAGCAAATGATGACGAGGCCAGTGTGTCGGATACGGATTCCTGAAACTTTGGATCGGGCATTTCCGTTGGTCGTTTCCTTGTTGGAGGAGCTGGGACTGTCGCTTACGAATCCCGGCAACGCTAAGATAACTACATGGAACGATAGTGGTGACCAAGTAGAGCTCGCTGCCGAAAAAGTACATTTGGCGGTGATCTCCGGATCTCTTCGCAACATTCAGTTTTGGAAAACTGTTAGTGAAGATGTGTTTGTTGCATGGGAGAATGTACAAGATGGATGTACTTTCTCATTCTACTTAGACGGATTGGATCCGACTTTTGCAGTTTTGTTGACGTCAAGATTCGCTGAGTTAGTGTTGACGAAGTTTCGCTCCAGATACGACGACGGTGATGTGTTGACTATTTCATTTGAATAGTCATTTATTGCGACCGGCGAAATGAAATTAAAAAAAATCTCACGCTATCTGATTTTGACTTGGGCCACGTTCGCGGTGCCGGCCTATGCGGCAGGCATCCTGGCTGACGGAGCTACGGCGACGGCCGTATCTTCTGGCGTGGGTGGTAGACAAACCGTGAACATTGCGCCTGCTGTCGGTGGCGTTTCCAATAACACCTATTCGTCCTTCAACGTCTCGAAAGCCGGTGCCGACCTGAACAACGTCGGCATCAACGCACGGACGATCGTCAATCGGGTCACGAGCACGAACCCGTCGCTGATTCAGGGCAACATCAACGTGCTTGGCCCGCGCGCGAACGTGATCTTGGCAAATCCGAACGGCGTCACGATCGACGGCGGCAGCTTCACGAACACGGGCCACGTTGTGCTGTCGACAGGGCAGGTGAGCTTCAGTGATCTCACACTCGCACCCGGCGTCATGCAGCGTAACGTGGTGCTTACCACTGATCGCGGGACGATTACGATCGGTCCCGGCGGCCTCTCGGGAACATTGGTCAACCTCGACCTGATCGCCAAGCAATTGAGCATCAACGGCCCTGTCACGAACGACTTCACCAGTTCGACGAGCGGCATTCGCGCGATCGCTGGCGACAGCAAGACGACCTATGACACCAGCTTCTCCCCATCCGACAACGGCCACGACTGGCTGATCGGCACGTCGTCGCCGGGCACAAAAAGCAATGCCGTCGCCGTCGACATCACCGCAGCCGGTGGCCTGACGGCCGGTCGCGTGCAGCTGATCGTCACCGACCAAGGCGCGGGCGTACGCAGCCTCGGCAAGATCTACGCGAACGCCGGCGACGTTGTAGTCGCGGCGAACGGCGACATCACGATCGCGGATGGTTCCCTGAAGGCGGAGCGCGACATCGTGCTCACGACGCCGGGAGCCGTGTCGTTGACGGGCGCCCAGGTGACTGCGGCAAACAATGCCACCATTCAGGCCGGCAACATTGCGCTGTCTGACGACACCATTGGTCAAACCACCCTGACCGCCGGCAACACTGTCAGCTTGACGAGCAGCGGCGCGATCACCAACACGGGCAGCCTGATCCAGGCGGGCACGACGGCGAGCGACGGCACCACGACCGGCGGCGACGTGATTCTCACCGCGGCAGGCGACATCACGAACAGCTCGAGCGCGAACAACCTCGGGATCATCTTTGCGGCCAACGGCCAGACGAAGCTGACCGCTGGCGGCAACATCATTAACGACAACGCCCGCATCCTGTCAAACGGCGCAGTAAGCCTCGACGCAGCCGGCGACGTACGGAACATCATCGACCATACTGGCGGCACGAATGGCGGCCAGCCGACCGCCTACACGAACCGCGGCGGCAGCTTCCTGTTCTTCACGCACACGACGAGCGGCTTCAACGTGGACTACGGCACCATCAGTAATCCCAACCAGCTCGCCTATATCGCGGCCGTGCACGGCCCGGTGACGATCACGAGTCGCAACTTCACGAATGCCGGCGGAATCGTTCAATCGAACGAGGGCGACGTCAACATTGCCGCGCAAAATAACTTCACCAATGCTGCGGTCTTCACGGGACAAGCCAGCTATACGCGTAGTTGCTGGATTTTCTGCCACGCCGACGCGTCGAGTAATGTCACACCGTACGGCGGCACGATTCAGGCCGGCGGCAACATCGGCATCAAGGCAGGCGCGGTGGCCCGCAACGTCGGCGGCAATGTTTTTGCAACCGGCAACATCAAGGTCGACGCCCCCGTCACCTATGCGCAAGGCGTGACCGGCTACTCGGCCATTAACCAGCATCGCGGTTTCAAGGCGTTCTTCGGCAGCACCTGGGCGCAGATCATCGCGATGGATATTGGCGGCGGCTTCACCGCGAACGGCAGCGTGACGCTGACGGGCGATGGCGTGATCGACGGCGGCTCGTTCAGCGGCGGGAAGGGCGTCACGGCGGCCGGCGGTATCACCACGGTGCGCGCACCATCGCGCACGCCCGTCCAGATCGACCAGCATCTCGGCCTGACGACGTGGTGGTGGCGATGATGAACCGTGGCATTTCGATCGTACTGGTATCGATCTCCGCTGCGCTGCTGGCGACGCTGGTCATTGTGCTGGCGACAGCCCCTGAGCCTTCAACGAAAACCATTGCGCCGGCCGGCGCACAGCATCACGCCAGTCGGGGTTGACGATGCGAGTTTCATTCAAATGGTGGCTGGGAACACTCCCGGCCCTCGCGGCGATGCATGCGTCCGTCTTTGCGCAGACCGCGCCCACGCCGGCCGTTCGCCCGATTCAGGATCCGGCGCAACTGATCATCGAACAACAGCGCGAGCAGGCGCGGCAACGCCAGCTTGATCAACCGCCCGCATCGATCACGGTCGCGCCGACGACAGGGACGTCGCTCGACATTCCTCCCGGTACGCCTGTCGAATCGATCATCGAGACGGGGCCGACCTTTGCCGTGAAGCGAATCGAGCTGCAAATGCCCGACGGCAAACCGTTCGATCCGCCGCGCGGCATCTCGACCAACCAGCTCGATGTCATTGTGAAATCGTTCGTCGACCATGAGCTTGGTGCGCACCGCATCAACGTATTGCTGAAGAGGATTACTGACGTATTCATCGAGCGCGGCTACGTCACGACCCGCGCGCTGCTCGGTCCGCAGAATCTCGCGACCGGTACGCTCAAGATCACGATTCAACTCGGTGTGATCGAA
>Ga0207667_10007598_pt1 | contig 13002 bp, 10 predicted proteins | sample KBSCornC52_FD_184301 | JGI IMG/M metagenome (GOLD analysis project Ga0207667, IMG submission 184301) | Corn rhizosphere microbial communities from Kellogg Biological Station, Michigan, USA - KBS Corn C5-2 (SPAdes) (version 2) | ecosystem: Host-associated > Plants > Roots > Rhizosphere > Soil ...
CACAAGCGAACCCTCATAGTTTGAAGTCTGGCCGCCCCATTCTTCCAGATAGCGCAGAAAGTTGTGGACGCCGCCGTCGGTGCCGAAATCATTACCGGCCGTGGAAGGACGCGGGAACGGAATACTCTTTCCTGAGGCAATTGCCACTCGATAGGATGTTGTGCAAGCCTGTCTGCCCGTTCCGTTGCCGGCGGCGCTGGCCAATGATGCTGTCGCCGGGCAACTTGCCGTGCCAGCCGCTGTCCGTGGATTGAACATGCTCTGCTCGTTGTTCCAATTCTTTGAAAGCAGAGTAACAGTATCCGCAATGACGGCCGATGATGCGTGTGGATCGCCAAAACCCCCGGCGTCGCTCGCGTTATAGTTGCCCAGGATATAAGCAGGCTCTTCACTGGCGACGGTAAAGCCGCCCGTATTGGCGAGGAAGTTGATGGGCAGGTTACCCAGAGTACCGTTTTCAATCACAATGGCGTGTCGAGCGCCGCTCACTCGATTCATGCGGCCCACGATTGAGCAGTCCAGGGCAGCGGTTGGGTCGCCATTGGCAATGGCGAACGCGTTGCCGAGATTTCCTGCGCCATAGGTCTGCAGCTTGCCATCGCCGTTTACGTCTTCACCGGCATCAAGAGAGCTATTAGACGCGCCCGTGCTGCTGCTGGGATTGATGAAATCTTCGTAGCCGTAGTCGCCATGTTTGACCGTAATGGCGGCCGTGGGATCAGGATCAGCCAGCATGCCGCGGTGGTCCGCGTAATACAGGATATAACCGTTCTGGCTAACGGATTCCACGTTCTTACCGTTCGTTCCTATGGCGCCTACCAGCCATTTTTTAAGATTGCCTACATCTATCTCAGTAGAAGTCATAACGCCACCCACCGAGCATGTGGCGCCGGTTAAAGCATTTTCGCGGCGCTCGCCTTCACGGGTGTCATAAAAATTCAACGGCTCCCACCGATATTGGAGAGGCCCTGACGTTAACAGGTTTCCCCTCGTGAGTGGCGGGCCAGGGTCTTCCCTGCGCTGCTGCAGGATCATGATTGCATTCGGGTTCTCTGTGTTCGCGCGCCCATGTTCGGAATCAGGCGTCTGCAGGCCTCGCGAAAAGCCGAGGTCAAGCCACTCTTTGGTGACATTCTGGTAAGTGCCATCAGTCTTGCGAAATTCCACGCGAACCCAGCCGCCCAGGATGGACCAATCGCCGGTGGGTATTCCGGCAGGCCGTTTCCAGTGGTTATCGATAGTCTCGTTGGCGGCGCCAATACAGCCGGAGGCGAAACATGTGTTGGGTGTGTCCAGAGACAGATCGCCGGCCTGTGCTCCTCCAGGAAGGTCGGCTTGCGTATCAGCGAACAGCACCCTGATCTGTGCCTGCGTGTACAAGCGAGAGGAACCCAGATTGCCGGTTGGATCTTCACCGGGCAGCGGTTCACGGATGATTTCAATGGGCGCGCCATCATTGACAAACGGGAGAACCAATTGCGTGGCGTGGCGCGCAAGGGTGGTCGGATAAAAGGGGACCTGGATTGTAGAATCCCAAGCACCATTGAACGACGGTGCACTTCCCTTGCCACCAACCAGGCTACCTTCAGTCACTGCCAGTGCACGGCAGGAATTTGTTGGAGAGCTGCAGCCGTTCGGAGCTGTTGGCAAGTTCACCGTTCCTGTATAGTTACCGCTCGTTGTTAGGCCGTTTACCAGTGTTTGCCGGATAATTTCTCCGTGGGCCGTAAGCTTGTCGTGGAAAGTAAGCGTCGAGCCGTTTCCTTCCGCGAGATAAAGGTCGCCATTGGTGTGGACACGTCCGCCGAAGTCGAAATTCGGCCCCGCAAAATAGCTCAGGTCACTATCTGAAAAAACCCCGAACTGAAATACCGGAATCTGCGCCACTTCGACGTCGCGGGTCATATGCGCCTGGGCGCCGGTAATACGGGTTGCCGTTACGTCCAGATTGATTGGAATGATCTGCGCGGAAAGGCCGGCAAAATCGCCCGCGCTAATGGTCTGGACGTGGCTTTTTGGGCTGCCATCGGCATTCGCTTGCACGTTAAAAATGTAGTTATAACCCACGTCCGGTAAGACGGGTTTGTCATTGCCCAGAGCGGCGATGGTGGCGGCTGACGGTGACTTGGTTTTCTCATACAGAGCGCCCAGGTCCGCCGTCATTTTTTCCATGCCGGCCTCGGCGTCGTAATAGGCCAGGTTACCTTCCTGGTCAGAGCCGCCGATGCGCTTTTCCGTCCGCACTGTGTATGAAAGCGTTATCGCCATGGCCGAAAGCAGGACGAGAAACAGCAGCACGCCGATTAAAGCAAAGCCCTTTTCACGAATTTTTCCAGACATCACCATACCTGCTCCTGACTTGTAAACGAACTCACTTGTACCGGTCGCGGAAACTCAAGTTACGCGGACTTACCGCTGCGGCCAAAGTAAGATGACTCAAAGATTTTGTTGGGCCGGTCTTGCGCGACGAACGCAGGTTCAGCACGACATTTATTTTTCGAATGAGCCCCGGCGTGCCATTTGCGGTCTTGGTGTTGGTAACCAATGTGCTCGATGAATTGTTTGCCGTATCGTCATACACGTCATACGTGACTTGCAGATTTTCTACGCCATCGATGACTGGGACCGGCTGCTGTCCATTGACCTGGCGCATGAGTTGCCAGTTATCGTCGTCGTTTCCAAACGTGCCGTCCGGCCCAGCGCTTTGTTGCAGGTAATAACTGATCACAAGAATTCGCGCGGCCGTAGTGGGCGGATATTTGTTCCCCGGACCCGGGTCCTGCAACGCCGCAATATTTCCATTGGCGGCGTTGGGCTGATTGATGTTCAGCGGATCAGAGCTGCCGAACACAAGAGAGTTGCTGCCTGGAAGCACATTTGTGACCATGCCGATGGCGCTGCCATGCACGTTGCTGAGGATGATTAAATCGCCAATGTTGATTCCAGCAACGTTGGCGAGATCAATTTGTGATCCCGCGGGCGTGATGTTGGAAGCTGTACCCAGGTTCAAAGTCCGGTCAAGGTAAACCGTCGTAAGGGCGTCGGGCGTGCCTTGCTGAACGTTGCCGTCATTTGGATCAGGCAGCACGGGAAACATGTGGTTCCCCGGGAAGGCGTGATTCTTCAGGAAGCAAACCCCTCCTGCACAAGCCAATAGTGATTTCGTGGATCCCGTGCCGGTGGGCAGTTGAACACCGCCGACGGGCATTCCGGTCCCCGATAAGCTCAGGTCTTTAAGAATGCTGTTGATTGCCGCGCGGCCGTCCTGCTGCATTTCAGACCGTACCGTGACCAGATCGGTGATCTGAAGCGCCTTGATAACCAGGCTGCTTCCGGCAGCAAGAACGATGCTTGCCACCAGCATGGCCACGAGCGCTTCCATCAGCGACAAACCTTTTTGGCCTTCTTTTATTCTGCTCATAATCTGTTTCCTAACGGTACTTGGAGATATAAGCGCTGATCTGATATTGCCTGGTTCCGTACTGCGGGACGGTGTACTTCACCGTGACGGTGATGAGCCGCAAGTTGTTATTCACCGTGGTTGTTCCCGTAAGAAAAACCGGCGACAGAGTGATACGGCGCTGGAAGCTGTTCAATGGCTGGCGAATATCATCCGCTGTTCCCAGGATGCCGTCCGGGCCAGGAAGAATGATTGCATCAATCTGCGAGTTAGCGCTGTTGCTGTCATCGTCGGTGTTGGCAAGCCCGTCTGCTCCCGGAGGATCGTAAATCGGAGCAAAATCATCCAGGAATATGCCGCCATTTGCCTTGTTATTGATCTGGCTGAAATCAATCTGCGCCGAATCGCGCGCGCTGAACACGCTTTCCAGTCCCTCTTTGGCCTTAGCACGCGCAATCAGGTCTTCTTGTGACATCTGGAGATTGCTCAGCGAATACGCGAACAGAGAGAGCACGCTTAGAAGTCCGGTGGCCAGCACAATGGCGGCAACCATTGCTTCCAACAGGGTAAAGCCACGCTGTTGATGCATCTTGCGTTTTATTCCCATATCACGCCTCCGCCGGGCTTCGGTCCCAATCGCCAGCCACGAATACGTCCGGTTGTACCCAGCAGAGTGATCGCGCGGGCGCCGGTCAATTCATTAGGACGCGCCACATAGATCACGCCGTCATTGCTTCGACCGGCCGCGTCTAATGCAGAGCCATCAGGCTGGAAAAAAATTGTGGTTCCGCTCCCACCAGCTACCCTGTCGAAGTCAATTGCGATATTTCCATTGCCAAGATTGTCCGGGGTGGGCGTGGGCGGAGTAGGCATTCCCGCCACAACTGTGTACTGAACATCCGGCGGCAAAGTAATGGTTTCAGTCTGTACGGGAGTGCCATCGGCAAATGCCTGGGTAACCGATATTGTGCCGGGTGCGGTGAAATCCACGCGACAAACGGTCCGCTTATCAATGGCAACCTGACGCGCAAAGCGCAATTGGTCCAACGTGTTCTGGTAAGCGGTTTCCACGTGCGAGCTCCGCACCGCACCGGAAATATTCATGACCGCTACGGCCCCGCCAACCATAAGAATTGCCACTGTGACCAAAAGTTCGGTCAAGCTAAAGCCGCCCTGAGATTTACTGATACGCACCAGGTTCTCTCCTGCGATTCGTCGACCGGAATCGATTTCTTCAATCTTGTTCAAGGGAAAGCTGTTAAAGCCTTTGGGGAGGTATCTAGAAATTACTTTGAGTTAAAAGGAGCGTCAATTGCCGCAAGGTCAGGGCAAAGAGAAGGAGGTGGGCATGTACCTTAGCGCGTATTTGGGGTGTTTCAATGTCGATTCGAGCTAATTGTGAAGCAGATGTGGACGCAAATTGCAGACAATAAAAAATTAGCCAGTTGGCGACTTTGGAAAGGCAGGATCGATTGATAGAAGGCACACATCGGAAGTTTGGGGGAACGTTGGCACATATTTGCTGCCGCACGCCGAATTAATGCGCAGCTTTGAGCACAGGGCCGCTATGTAGATCAGAATAAGTAGCGTTCACTGCTCAGCAGACGTTCTGCGATATTACGGCGAAGCGCGATGGCATTCACAGGCCGGTATTCCGCCAGCGATTTCAGCTTGTTCATGTGGCGATCCAGGTCATTACCAGAACAGGCGCTGAGCACATTTTGCGAGGACGCCTGCATTCTGGTGATGGCGTCGCGGAGGAAAACCTGGCAGACGTCATTGGCAAGGCTCTTGCCGGTTGCGGCAAGATTTCGGCAGCGCAACAGCGTGGACTCCATGGCAAATGTTTCCATAAAGAGGTCAGAAAGGCTCATCACCACTTCCTGATGCTTCTCCAGATCCGCGCCATGTTTCTGATGCGCGATTCCAAGGGTAAATAGTGCAATCTTTTTTGCATTGCGGACCAGGCGCATTTCCAGATCAGAGTTTGCTTCGTCATGGCTGGTATCGGCCAGCTCTTTTTGTGCGGCTTCCAGCAATGGCAGAAGACCACGTGCGGCACGTTTCAACGGCATGCCTGAGATTACCAGTCGATTGATCTCGCTGGTACCCTCGAACAGACGATTGATGCGCGCATCGCGATAGTAGCGCTCAACGGCATAGTCCTGGTGAAAACCATATCCGCCGTGAATCTGGACACCTTCGTCGGCAACAAAATCGAGCATCTCAGCGGCAAAAACTTTTACCATGGAACACTCAGCCGCGTATTCTTCCGCCGCCTTGAGTTCAACTTTGGCGAAATCAGAAGAGCCGTGTTCAGCGCCGCTCAACTGCGCCTGAATGAGCCCTACCACGCGCCATGCCATGGATTCGGTCGCAAAAATCCTGATGGCCATCTCCGCCAGCTTGTGCTGCATGGCGCCAAAGCTGGCGATGGCCACGCCAAATGCTTTGCGCTGCTTGGCATATTTAATGCTGATAGAAAGAATATTTTTGGCCGCGCCCATAACAGCCGGCCCAAGCTTGAGCCGCCCGATGTTGAGGATGTTGAAGGCAATCACGTGTCCGCGGCCGATTTCACCCAGCACGTTCTCCACCGGCACTTTTACATTGTCAAAGTAGATGGCCGTCGTGGAGCTGCCCTGGATGCCCATCTTGTGTTCTTCTGCACCGCTGGTTAGGCCCCCAAACGCGCGCTCCACGATGAATGCCGTGAATTTCCCGCCGTTCACTTTGGCGAACACGATAAACACATCCGCCGCGCCACCGTTGGTGATCCACATCTTTTGGCCGGTCAGGATGTAATGCTTGCCGTCCTGGCTAAGATCGGCGCGGGTGCGCGCAGCCAGGGCGTCAGAGCCCGCAAGCGGTTCAGTGAGCGCATACGCGGCCAGCAGCTCACCGCTCACCAATCGCGGAAGATATTTTTCTTTTTGCTGCTCAGAGCCAAAGAAAAGAATTGGCAGCGAGCCAATGCCGGTATGCGCGGAGTGCCAGCCTGCGTAAGAGGCGTCGCGGCCCATCACTTCGGCGACGACCATCACTGAAGGCAGGTCCATTTCCATGCCGCCAAATTTTTCCGGCACGGAGATTCCAAGCAGTCCCAGCTTGGCTGACTTTCTCATTACCTCTTGAGCGACGCCGGTTTTTTTCTGTCGGATAGCAGGCAGGTTGGGCTCAACTTCATTGGCCCAGAACTCTTCCACGGTGCGCTCAATGGCGATGTGCTCTTCACTCAAGCGCTCGCGCGTAAAAATTTCTTCTGCTGGTGTTTCCTCCAGCAGAAATCCTGCGCCCTTCCTGAACGCACGAACGGAAGTTGTCGTCGCCATAAGAAACTCCTTTTAGGTCGCCCTTTCAAATAGACCAGCTGCTCCTTGTCCGCCGCCGACGCACATGGTCACCACGCCGTAACGATGCTTGCGCCGCTCCATCTCATTGGCCATGGTGCCCACCATGCGCGAGCCAGTCATGCCAAAGGGGTGGCCAATGGCGATTGATCCGCCATTCACGTTCAGTTTCTCAGGATCGATGCCGAGATGATGGAAGCAATACACAACCTGCACGGCAAATGCTTCATTCAGTTCCCAGATGTCGATGTCGTCCATCTTTAATCCTGCGCGCTTAAGAAGTTTGGGCACGGCGAAAATCGGGCCAATTCCCATTTCGTCGGCATTGCAGCCGGCAACCTGGAAGCCGCGAAAAACCAGTTGGTAAGGAATGCCGAGCTGGTCGGCGCGCTCACGCGACATCAGAAGCGTGGCGGAAGCGCCGTCAGAAAGTTGCGATGAATTACCGGCTGTGACGGAACCCTGGCCGCTCGTCGGATCGAAGTGAGGCTTAAGCGCCAGCAGACCTTCCAGCGTGGTGTCCGGGCGGTTGCATTCGTCTTTATCGGCGACAACTTCTTCCTTGCCGATCACTTCATTCGTCTTCTTGTCCAGCAAAGACTTGGTAACTTTGATAGGCGCAATTTCTTTGTTAAAAAAACCTTCCTGCTGCCCGCGAGCGGTACGCTGCTGGCTGAGCAGGGAATATTCATCCTGAACCTGGCGGCTGACCTTGTAGCGCTTGGCCACAACTTCAGCCGTGTCGCCCATTACCATGTAGATTCCCGGCATGGTCGCCTGCAAGAGAGGATTCGGACTGCTATCGCGTATGGCCATGCTGATGCTCTCGACACCGCCGCCTATGGCTGCGTCCACTCCTTCATGCATGATCTGATGCGCTGCAATCGCAATGGCCTGCAATCCCGACGAGCAAAAACGATTCACGGTGGTTCCTGCCACGGACGGCGGAAGGCCCGCGAGCATGGCCGCTACCCGCGCTACGTTGTGGCCTTGCGGGCCGTGCGGCTGTCCGCAGCCCAGAATCACGTCTTCAATTTCGCTGGGGTCGAGCTTGGGTGTTTTGCGCAGCACATCTTTTATGCAGTGTGCCGCCAGGTCGTCGGGACGGGTTGCGTTGAACGATCCGCGAAATGATTTTGCCAGCGCCGTGCGCGAGCTTGTAACTACCACCGCTTCTCTCATCAATCCCCTCTAAAGTGCTCCTGAATCCAATATAAATCAGCTTGCGCGCTGCTTTTTTCGCAAAGCTACATGGTGAGAACAATGCGTCCGGAAATTTTGCCGCCGCGCATTTCGTCGAAGACTGCGTTTGCCTGGTCCAGCGGACGGGTGGCGACCTGGCAGTGCAATTTGCCTTGGGCCGCCAAGGCCAGAACTTGCTCCAGATCTTTGCGCGTTCCTACAGCTGAAGCTTTGATGTTGACCTCGCCGGCGGCCATCATGATTGGTGGAAAACAGATCTCTGCCGGAAGGCCGACAGCAAGCAGCGTACCGGTAGGCCGAACGCAGTAAAACGCCTTGTCATACGCGGCTTTGGAGCCGGAAGTAACTAACACTATGTGCGCGCTGCCGCGGCGGCGCATCTCTTTTACTACGTTTGATGTCGCAGCGTTGAAAGTATTGACCGCGCCCAGCGACTTGGCGAGCTCAAGCTTGTCATCGGCCACATCAATGGCCGAAACTTCCAGCCCGAGGTGCACACCGATTTGGATGGCCAGATGTCCCAGGCCGCCGACGCCGAAGACTGCGAGCCTTTGCCCGCGCTGAGGCTTGGTCTGCATGATGGCGCGATAGACCGTAACACCCGCGCAAAAGAGCGGCGCCGCTTGGACAGATGGCACAGCATCGGGAATTTTCGTCGCGTGCGTGGCCGGCGCTTTGATGAACTCGGCATAGCCTCCGTCGACCGTAACACCAGTAATTTTCTGCTTCACACACAGGTTCTCATTGCCTTCACGGCAGAACTCACATTCGCCGCAGGTCCAGAAAATCCACGGCACGCCGACACGGTCGCCAACTTTCAATTCACTCACTCCTGGCCCAACCTCAACTACTTTGCCCGCAACTTCATGTCCCACGATGAGCGGCAGTTTGGTGATTCCGCCGAATTGTTTCCAATCGCCCTCGGCCACATGCAGGTCAGAATGGCAAACACCGCAGGCCTCCACCTTGATCAGGACTTCACCTTGGCCGGGCTTGGGGCGTTCAACTTCCTCGATAACGAATGGTTTCTTCAATTCGTGCAAGACTGCTGCTTTCATTGGTTTCTCCTGATGAGTTGCGGCCTGGGACGCGATTTTTCAGAGCGGCGCGCACGACTACGCGCCTCAGGCGGAGGCTCTGAGAATATTCCATTCACCACCTTCTTTATCTGCTCACGCAGCCATCGGTTCGGCGGATCATTTTCCGCGCTTTCATGCCAGTACATATGAATCTCCAGCTGTTGCAGGCTCTTTAACGGAAACGGATACAGCCGATGATCAAAACCAGTGTTGAGCATTTGCGCGTAATGCTCCGGGATGGTCAGCAGCATGTCCGTTTCACCCACAACGCGGCAGGCGGCAAAGTAGTGCTGGCAACGCAGGACGATGCTGCGCTTGCGGCCCGAGCGGTTCAATTCAGTATCCACCAGGCTGGGACCGAGACGCCGCGACGAGACAAGAACATGGTCCTGCCGCAGGTATGTATCCAGGTCCAGCTCACGCCCAACGGCCGGATGTCCCTTGCGCGCCATGACCACGACGCGATCAGAAAACAGCGGCTGCTGGCGAAGGTTATCGCTCATGGTGATGGGAATATCCAGAACCAGGTCCAAAGTCCCGCTGGCCAGCTCCTGCTCAATCTCGCGGCGCTTGACGCGAAGCGTGGTAATGGAAATTTCCGGAGCGGCCCGGGCCAGGACTTTTGCCAGCGGAGGCAGGATGGTGGATTCCATCAGCTCCCAGAAACCGATCTGGAAATTGCGGCGCGTGTGGGCCGGCTCAAAATTGCGGTTCTCATAAAGATTTACTTCCAGGATCTGCAGCGCCTGCCGCACTTCATTAATCATGTTGCGGCTGAACGGAGTGGGCACCATGTTGGCGCCTTCGCGGATAAAAAGCGGGTCCTGCAGCAGTTCGCGCAACCGCTTCAGCGCATGGCTCATGGCCGGCTGCGTGAGCTTGAGCTGGCGGCCCGCGCGGGTGAGATTGCCTTCGCGGTAGATGGCCTCCAGCACAACAAACAGGTTAAGATCGACCTGGCTCAGATGCACGCCACAAATTTTACACTATTCCAATGATTCATTTGATGAATCAGGCTTAATCTACTAGCCTAATAGAAGCCACAACACCGTGAAGGACGAGCTATGAATTTTGATTACACAGACAAAGTCAAATCGTTGCAGCAGCGTCTCCGTGCATTCATGGATGAGCATATTTATCCCAATGAGAAGCGCTTCTACCAGGAAATTGAGAATGACCGCTGGGCGCCGACAAAGGTGATTGAGGAGTTGAAGCCCAAGGCACGCGCTGCCGGGCTCTGGAATTTATTTCTGCCCGATGATGACCAGGGCGCAGGGCTTACCAATCTGGAATATGCGCCGCTGTGCGAAATCATGGGCCGCAGCATTCTTGCGCCGGAGGTCTTTAATTGCTCCGCGCCGGATACCGGCAACATGGAAGTGCTGGCGCGCTACGGAACGCCTGAGCAAAAAGAGCGCTGGCTGAAGCCGCTGCTGGCGAGCGAAATACGGTCGTGCTTTGCCATGACCGAGCCGGCTGTCGCTTCGTCGGACGCAACGAACATACAGGCCAGTATACGGCGTGAAGGAAATGAATACGTTTTGAATGGCCGCAAGTGGTGGTCGTCGGGCGCAGGCGATCCGCGCTGCAAGATCGCGATCTTTATGGGCAAGACAGATCCCACGGCCAGGAAACATCAGCAGCAATCCATGGTGCTGGTTCCCATGGACGCGCCGGGAGTGAAGATTGAACGCATGCTTACGGTTTTTGGTTATGACCACGCGCCGCACGGGCATGGTGAAGTGAATTTTGAGAATGTGCGCATCCCGGTAACGAACATGCTGCTGGGCGAAGGACGCGGCTTTGAGATTGCCCAAGGCCGCCTGGGGCCGGGACGCATTCACCACTGCATGCGCTGCATCGGGGTAGCGGAGCGCGCGCTGGAAACGATGTGCCAACGCGTGAAAACGCGCGTGGCGTTTGGCAAGCCGCTGGCAGAACAGGGCACGCTGCGGGCTGACATTGCCCAATCGCGCATGGAGATTGAGCAGGCGCGCCTGCTCACCCTGAAAGCCGCCTACATGATGGATACGGTGGGCAACAAGGAGGCGCGCGCGGAAATCGCCATGATCAAGGTTCTGGCTCCCAACGTGACTTTGCGCGTGCTGGATCGCGCGATTCAGGCGCATGGTGGCGCCGGCGTTTCCCAGGATACGTTCCTCGCGGGCGCATGGGCCAACGTGAGAACTCTGCGGCTGGCGGACGGCCCGGACGAAGTCCATCTTGAATCGCTGGCAAAGCACGAATTGCAGAAGGGCTCTCCGCGCGAGTTGAAGACCGGCGTGGCCCGCGCGAGCGACTAGTCCGCTCCTGGATCACGCAGGAAAGCGTTGACTTCAGGAACGTCGCGAAATGGCTGGGTAAGAATTTCCGGCAGGCGCACGCGATCCTCTGTGTCGATCCCCTTTACTCCGATGGTTATCTCTTCCTGCGGTACATCGAGCCGGAATGTGCTATGAATGCGGTCCCAACAGGCCAATCCACTTGACCAGTTGGTATTGGCTTCCGCCGGTTCATTGGAGTGATGGATGCCGTGCATGCGGGGCGTCACCACAAACCAGCTCAGTGCCGATTCCAACCTGCGAGGCAACCGCACATTGGAATGATGAAACAGAACTGATAGCGACAGAAACATCTGCCAACAGGTGAGCGCTTCAGCATCCACGCCCAGCAACACAACTTGCGCAGCGCGATACGGCACTGAAACCGCGAGCTCGCCGAAATGGAAACGCAATGCCGTGGACGCGTCCAGATCCAAATCGACGTGGTGCACGGCGTGAAAACGCCATAAAAATGGAACCCGATGCGTGAGCACATGCCAGAGGTAGAGCGTGTAGTCCATGAGCACTACCGCGGCGATGATCTCAAACGGCCGGGGAAGATTTAACTTTTTTAGTAGGCCGAGATTTCGTTTTTCCACTGATCGTGCCAGAGGCCGGACGGCGGGCGCTTCCAACAGTTGCGCGGTGAGCGCGCCTAACGCTGCGACAGCAAGGTTGCGGCCATCGCGGCGGAGTTTGGATTCGCGCTCGTGGCGCAACGGGCGTTTTCGCTCCAGCAGCACCAGGCCGGCAAGCACCCCCAGGCTCAACGCGACGCGAAGGAAATTTTTCATTGCAGCGCCCTCAATCCGCTCCGGTGGCGCCGGAATGCGGCACCCGCTCACCGGGCATTCTTGAACGCACAACTTTTGCCGGCACGCCTACCGCTATTGAATAAGGCGGGATGTTGCCGCGCACCACGCTGCCTGCGCCGATCACGCAGCCTTTGCCCACATGCGCGCCATCGAGAAAAATCGCATTCGATCCTACCCAGACGTCGTCTTCAATAGTGATTCCCACGCGCGTGGTGCCCTGCTCGCGGATAGGCACGTCCGTACGATCAAAGTTGTGATTTTCCGGATGAAACCCTACGTGCTGGCCCATGATCACATTCTCTCCGATGGAGATGAAGCCGGAGCTGCCGAGGAAGGAATAAGCATCCACCGCCGAATTGGCGCCCATGCTGATGCCTTCACCCAGATTAGATGCGGGCGCGCCCACGATCACCGAGTAAGCGCCGATCTTCACGTTGTCGCCCAGGACCACGCCGCGGCGCATGAGGCCGTCGATAATGACGCCGCGCTCCAGGGTGACTCCTTTGCCAAAGCGAATCAGCGATGCGCCTCGAAGATTCACGCCTTTGGCCATAAATACAGTTGCAATGCGGCGCTGCAGAACGAGAGCTTTGAACATTCCGCGCATCAGCCATGTGGCGCGACGGATGAGCAATCCCAGCAATAAGGAGAGTGGGATATTTCGATCCAGATGGAACGGCCGTCCTTTGATCTTGCTCCCAAACCCTTCCACCGATTTATAAAGAAACTCGCTCATGGAAACAGGATCCGAACGGGGCTTTCAAAAATCCACCCTTCAGCAATTTAACCAGAGCATTATAACGGTGGGAGTTTCTGCGGAATTGTAGTCCAGCA
>Ga0207667_10007599_pt1 | contig 13000 bp, 11 predicted proteins | sample KBSCornC52_FD_184301 | JGI IMG/M metagenome (GOLD analysis project Ga0207667, IMG submission 184301) | Corn rhizosphere microbial communities from Kellogg Biological Station, Michigan, USA - KBS Corn C5-2 (SPAdes) (version 2) | ecosystem: Host-associated > Plants > Roots > Rhizosphere > Soil ...
CGCCGTGGCGAACGACAAGGGTGAGGAGGCCTGTGCCCGTGCTTGTGTTTGTGCCAGGGCGCCACGCAGGGGCAGCATGGTGGTTGCCAGCAGCGCCAGCGCGCCACGTCGATCGATCGATATCATCGGTCCTCCTCGGGCCACAGCCAGGCCGCGCCGCGTACACCGCTCGAGTCGCCGTAACGCGGCGGCACGAGGCGGGTGGCGATGCTGTCGGCTTCGGAAAAGATGTACTGCTTCCACAACTCGGGTACGCGCGTGTAGAGCCGGGCGATTCGCGACAGGCCGCCGCCCAGCACGATCGCGTGCGGGTCCAGCACGTTGACGATGCTGGCGAGTGCGCGCGCCAGCCGGTCGCAATAGAGCTCGATCTCGGCTGCCGCCTCGGCGTCGCCCGAAAGGGCCGCGTCGGCGATCTCGGTCGCCTGCAGTTGCCGGCCGGTGCGCCGGGCGAATCGGGCGCGCACCCGCGGCCCGCTCAGCCAGGTCTCGATGCAGCCGTCGCGGCCGCAATAGCAGCGCGGGCCCGGCCGTTCGTTGTCGCGTGGGCTGGGCAGGGCGTTGTGGCCCCATTCGCCCGCGATCGCCTGCGCGCCGACCAGCCCCTTGCCGTCGACAACCACGCCACCGCCGACGCCGGTGCCCAGGATGACGCCGAAGACGACGGCACAGCCCGCGGCCGCGCCGTCGGCCGCCTCGGAGATCGCCAGGCAATTGGCGTCGTTGGCCAGCCGCACCTCGCGGCCCAGCGCACGCTCGAGATCGACCTTGAGCGGTCGGCCGTTCAGCCGCGTGGAGTTGGCGTTCTTGATCAGGCCGGTGGCCGGCGAGATTGCGCCGGGATGCGCCACGCCCACAGGGCAGCGACGGCCAACGCGCTTCTCCAGATCGAGGACGACGCCCGCGATCGCCGCGACGCTTTCTTCGTAGGGGCCGGGGGGCGTGGGCACGCGCAGACGTTCGCGGATGGTGCCGCCGGAATCGAGCACGATGCCCTCGATCTTGGTACCGCCCAGGTCGATGCCGATGCGCATCACAGGAATCGCGCACGGATGTCGACGCTGCTCTTCACGCCGATGTCGTCGAAGGTCGAGCCCAGCCACTTGGCCGCGGCCAGGCGCCCGAGCTGGAACAAATGATCGAGGTATGCCGGCTCGATCAGGAACTTGCTGACCGAGCCCATCGGGCCGATCGAGGCCTCGTCGTTGATCGAATGGATCATGATCGCCTTCAGCCGCGTGCCGAACTCGCCGGTGATCGCGCCCTTGCCGACCAGGTCCTGGACGAAGGCGATGGCGCGCATCTCCGCCATCAGCGCGCCGCCGAAGGTGATCTCGTTCAGCCGGTCGGCGACCTCGGCGTTGCTCCTGGGAATGCCGGGCCGGAACGACGGGTCGAGCTCGACGATCACCACGTCGCGGCTGTCGGAGGCATAGATGAAGGGCCAGATCGGCGGGTTGCCGCGGAAGCCGCCGTCCCAGTAGGGCACGCCGTCGATCACCACCGCGTCGTGCACGTTGGGCAGGCAGGCCGAGGCCAGCAGCGCCTCGATGGTCAGCTCCTCGCGCGTGAAGATCCGCGCCTTGCCGGTCTGCACGTTGGTGGCGGCGACGAAGGCCTGGATGGCGTCGCATGCGCGCACCGCCTTCTCGTCGAAGTGCCGGCGCAGCAGGTCGCGCAGCGGATCGAGCCCCAGCGGGTTGCGCATCCACGGGGTCAGGGTGCGCTGCATCAGGTCGGCCCACAGGGCGGCCAGCGAGTCGTCGAGATTCCAGTTGCCCTGCAGGCGATCGAACGGCGTGCGCTGGATCGGGCTGGTGAGCGCCATGGTGCCGAGCTCGGTCCAGAAGGCCTTCAGCTCGCGGCGCGCACCGTCGGGGCCGTCCTTGGCCCAGCCCTGCAGCATGATCGCGGCGTTCATGGCGCCGGCGCTGGTGCCGCTCACCGCCTCGAAGACAAGCCGCCCGTCCTCGATCAGCGCATCGAGCACCCCCCAGGTGAAGGCGCCGTGCGAGCCGCCTCCCTGCAGGGCGAGATTGATGGGTTTGCGATCGCTCATCCGCCTATCCTCGCCCGCCCGCCCGCGTTACGCTTCGGTTACGATGGCACGCGACGGCGACGATCTCAGTATGGAGCAGGGCGAGACCCGGGGCCCGTGGCGAAAGCGCCCGACCACGATCCTGTGGGTGCTGTCGTTCGGCCAGCTCATCACCTGGGGCCTCGTCTACTATACCTTTCCGCTGTTCGTCGGGCCGATGGAGCAGGAGCTCGGCTGGTCGCGCGATGCGCTGTACGGCGCGCTGTCGTCGGGCCTGCTGGTCGCGGGCCTGTGTTCCATCCCGGTCGGAGCCTGGATCGATCGCGGGCATGGCCGGTTGCTGATGACCGGCGGCTCGGTGCTGGCGGCTGTCCTGCTCTTCATGTGGTCGCAGATCCATACGATCGAGATGTTCTACGTGATGTGGATCGGGCTGGGCGCCTGCCAGTCGGTGACGCTGTACGAGCCCGCCTTTGCCGTCATCACCCGCGTCTACGGCCCGCGCTACAAGCAGGGCATCATGCTGATGACCTTCCTCGGCGGGCTCGCCAGCACCTTCGGTATTCCATTCGCGCAGTTCCTGATCGAGCGGATCAGTTGGCGGCCGGCACTCGAGGTGATGGCGGTCGTGATCCTGGGCGTCGCGTTCTTCATCCACTGGCTGTTCGTGCCGGGACCAAGGGAGCAGGCCGTGCCGATCGGCGGACCGGCCAAGGCGGAAACCACCGACGGCAAACCCAGGCGCAGCCCGCTCGCTGCCGCCATCCGCATGCCGGCGTTCTGGGGTCTGGTCGTGGCCTTCGCGGGCTACGGACTCGCATTCTCGGCGATGAGCTTCCACTTGATTCCGGTGTTGCAGGAGCGCGGCGTGCAGATGGGCGTGATCATGGCGATCATCGCCCTGATCGGCCCGATGCAGGTGGTGGGCCGCGTGCTGCTGGTCGCGGGTCAACGCCACGTGACCACGATCCAGCTCGGTGCCGGCATCTACTTCGCCTTCCCGATCTCGATGGCGATGCTGGCGATGGGCATCAGCGACGTCTACGGCCTGATCCTGTTCGCCATCCTCTATGGCGTGGCCAACGGCCTGCTGACGATCCTGCGCGGGATGGCGGTGCCGGAATTCATCGGTCCCGAGGGCTACGGCGTCGTCTCGGGCGCGCTCACCATGCCCACGAACATCATGCGCGCCGCCGGTCCTCTGATGGCGGCCTTCGCCTGGAGCCACAGCGGCAACTACACCGCCGTGCTGTGGGGACTGGCCGTGATCATGCTGGTCGCCGCCGCCGGCTTCGCCGCCGCGGCGTTCCTGTCGAAGAAGAAACCGTCGCCTTATCCGACGGTGTGACAGCGGCACCTGCACGGCGCCATTTAATAAATGGAAATAAAATGGAGGGACGGCCGGACAGGTGCATGCACGTGCATTGCCGTGCAGACGCAAGGATCGCTGTCTTTGGCTTGGAAGCGGTGTCATCGCGCGAATCATAGGGCGATTCGCGCGATCTCCCAATCTTGGTCACCATAAGCCGTAAAACCCTTATTCGGCAGCCATCCGTTGCACCTTTGGCTTGAGCTGGCGGAGCTTGGGCATGACCTCTTTCGACAAAAGCTCGAGGGAATGACGCCAGGCTTGCGGCTTCTCGACATAGTCGAAGCCGAACACCAGGAGCTGCCCGAATCCGCCGACCTCGTCGTAGATCTTCTCGATCTTTTCGACGACGGTCCGGGGCGAGCCGACGATCCAGTTGTGCCGGGCGCAGTATTCCGGCGTGACATCGGAATCGGGCACGGCCTGGTCGTGCTTGAGGTATTCGAAGAAGCCGAACTGGGCGAGCAGGGGCAGGAAGTATTCGCGCATCATGCGGCCCATGCCGCCGCCCACGGAGAGCTTCATCGCCTCCTCGTCGGTGTCGGCCACGAACACCTCGCGCACGAGCCGCCAGTCGTTGCGGTCGGGCGTGCGCCCGGCCTTGGCCGCGCCGATCTCGACCGATTCCCAGTGGCTCTTCACATAGCCAGGGTTGAGGTTGAGGCTCATCGGCAGGTAGCCCTTCTCGCCGGCGAGTTTCAGCGTGTCCGATCCCTTTGAGAGACCGGCGACGCCGATCGGCGGATGCGGGGCCTGCAAAGGCTTGATGTGCGGCTTCAGGAACCCGAACATCGTGTCTGGCTTGGTGACGTGCCAGTACTTGCCTTTGTAGTCGAACGGCTCGGGCGAGCTCCACAGCTTCAGGATGATCTCGAGTGCCTCGCGGGTCATGTCGCGGTTGACACCCGACATGGCGTCGACGTTGAACATCGCCCAGTCGCTGGGCAGGCCCGACGCGGCCACGCCGAAGTTGAGCCGGCCGCCCGAGATGTGGTCGAGCATGGCCACGCGATTGGCGAGCTCGGCGGGGTGGTGATACGGCAGCAGGAAGCCGCCGGGTCCGAGGCGGATGTTCTCTGTCTGCATCAGCGCCTGCGCGACCAGCAGGTCGGGCGAGGGGTGTGGCTCCCACGGCGCGGTGTGATGCTCGCCGATCCAGCACTCGGTGAAGCCGAGTTCGTCGAGCCAGCGGATGACCTGAAGATCCCATTCGTGGCCGTCCTTGAGGGACCGCTCGGGCGGATGAGACGGCATGGTGAAGTAACCAAACTGCATCGTTTCCTCCTGGGTTTCTCGGGGGAAAGTCGACTACCATCGACCGCGGCGCGCAAGAGTGCGAAAGCGCAGGGCTGCGCCAGGGAGTTCGCGACATGACAAATCGCCGGGCGGTATTCGTTTGTTGCGACGGCCTCGGGCGCAATTGGATGCGACGCGAGACGACGCCGGTGTTGCACGAGATCGCCGGCCGCAGCCTGTGGTGCGACGACCATCACGCGGTGTTCCCCTCCGTGACGCGCGTGTCGGCGGCATCGGTGGCGACCGGCTGCCAGCCCGGCCGCCACGGGCTGCATGGCAACCGCATGGGGCTGATGGAAGGCGGCCGGGTCGTCGTGCGTGATGTCGGCGATCCGGCATTCCGCGACCACATGCGCCGTGCCACCGGCCGCACCTTGCACGTGCCGGCGCTGGCCGAGCGGGTCGCCGATGCCGGTGGGTGCGTGGCCTTCTCGAACGTCTCGCCGGGCGCGGCCTATTTCCTCGACCCCGACTGCCACGGCCATGTCTATCACCGCGCCGGCTCCTACGCGCCGGGCGGCGTGCGCATCGAGGGCGCCGACGCGCTGTCGGTCAGCCACGACGGCGCGGGCGACTGGACGATGAGCCAGCGCTTCTGCGCCGAGGTGCTGGAGCAGCGCCGGCCCGCGGTCGCGCTGCTGTGGCTCGCCGATCCCGACCTCACCCTGCATGGCGTGCCACTGGGCTCGCCGGCGCATGGCGCGGCGCTGGCCGGCGCGGAGCGCTGCGTGGCCGAGGTCGTGCGTGCGGTCGGGCGGCTGCGGGCGGCGGGCGAGGACATCCTGCTGATGATCGGCTCGGATCATGGCCAGGAGACGATCGGCGAGAGCATCGATCTCGATGCATGGCTCACCGCGCATGGGCTGGGCGACGCGCTGGCCGCGGGCGACGTTGCCGTGGCGGGGCAGGGCACCGCCGCCGTGCTCTATGCGACGGACCGCGGCCGCGGCGGTCTGCTGGACGTGCTCGACGAGATGCGGCGCATGCCGTGGGCAGCCAACGTAGTGGCGGACGAGAAGGGCCTCGCGGCCCATGGATTCGCTGCGCGGCAGGGCATCGTCGCTGCCGTCAACATGGCGCGACGCGACGAGCCGAATGCCTTCGGCATCCCTGGCCGACGCTATGTGGTGGCCGAACCGGGCAAGGCCGCGGCTATCGGCTGCGGCCAGCATGGCGGGTGGGGACCGGACGAGACGCGGCCGTTCCTGATGGTCGACGATGGCGGCCGTTCGTGCGGCGCGATTGGCCGGGTGACCAGCCTCACCGACATCGCGCCGACCATCGTGCGCCACCTCGGCCTGCCGGTCGAAGGCTTCGACGGCGCGCCACTGCTCTAGGCTGCGTGCAATCTCAGGACGGCGTCGACGGCGCTCTTCGTGCGGCGGGCGATCTCGCGTGCATCGGGTGGTTCGACGACCCCCAGCATGAGGCGCACCGGAAGGTCGCCGAACAGCAGCGAAAAGAATTCGCCGCTCATGCGGTCGGCGTCGCCGTTGGCCAGCAGCCCCGCGGCCTGGGCCTGCGCCATCAATCGGCCGAGCGCGAGGCGATTGGGCTCGCGGCCGGCGCGATCGAGGATCTTGCCGATTTCCGACCCGCCGCCGGCTTCCGCCGCGGCGAGACGGTTGATCGCCGTCACTGCAGGGTGGGAGAGCTCGGTGAGCGCGCGGATGCCGTAGCGGGTGAGGGTGTCGGCGAGGCTCCGGCGGTCGACCACGCGCGGCAGGTCGAGCGGCGCCTGCATGCGGGCCGCCGTGGTCGCGATCAGCGCTTCGAGAATGCCCGCCTTGCTGCCGAACTCGGCATAGAGCTCGCGCTTGGAGACCTTGGCGCGGCTGGCGATCTCCAGCGTGCTGGCGCCAGCATAGCCCTGTTCCATCAGCACCGCGAAGGCGGCCGCGAGGATGGCGTGGCGGCGGGGCGGCAGATCGGCGAGCGGGTCGTCGGTGAAGCAGAGCGTTTCCTTTTTCTTCGTGGCCAAATCGCCTCCCCTTGACGCGGTACCAGTTGGTACCATATGGTCATTGTGTTGGTACCGACAAGTACCAGAAAACGATGGAGACGACCATGGGCGTCGTGAGTTCACTCATCAGCCGGGCGAAAGAACAGATGAGCGACGCCAGCGCGGGCTTTCACCGCAGCTGGTACCCGGTCTGCCTGGTCACCGGGCTCGGGCTGGAGACGGTGATCGGGCGCGATTTTCTCGGCACGCGGGTCGTGGCGTGGCGCGACCCCGCCGGCAAGCCGGTGGTGCAGACCGCGTGGTGCCCGCATCTCGGGACCGACCTGTCGCTCGGCAGGATCGTCGAGGGCCGGCTGCGCTGCCCCTATCATCACTGGTCATTCGAACCGGGTGGGGCGTGCGTACACATCCCGACCGGCGACAAGATCCCGGCGGCCGCGCGCCTGTTCTCCTACCCGACCGTCGAGGCGTGGGGAATCGTGTGGGCCTTCAACGGCGAGCAGCCCGACTTCTCGCCGCCGATCCTGCCGGACGCGGAAGAGGGCGCGGTCGAATTCGAGGCTTTCGAGCGCGGCGAGCGGCCGTGGGATACCTGGGTCGCGGTGTCGAACGGCGTCGACTTCCAGCACCTGCGCACCTTGCATGGGCTGCCCGCGGCAACGATGCCCGAGCAGCTCGACGTCGAGGCGGGCGCCATCGGCTTCAAGGTCGAGAGCCCGCATCACCTGCAGCATGGCCGCATCACCGGCACGAATACCTTTGCCCAGCATCTGCGGTTCGGCGGCATGGACATGTTCCAGCTGTTCACCGGCGCGCCGATCGCGCCGCGCCGCTCGAACGGCTTCTTCGTGATCGCCGTCCCGAAGGGCCAGGGCAAGCGTCTGCCCGAGGTGCGCACGATGGTCGAGCGTCTGAACGAGGAAGACGCGCCGGTGCTGAACAGCATCCGCTTCCGGCGCGGCCTGCTGACCCCGTCGGACCGCCATCTCGCGCGCTACTTCAAATACGTCGAGGAATTTCCAACGTTCTTACCGCCAGCTTAGCGTGTCGTTCTCTCTAGGCGGCCTTGATGAGCGGGGTTAACATCCCGCAACACACATCAAGGAGAGACGACCATGCAGGAACGGCTTCAATTCTATATCGATGGAAAATGGGTCGATCCGGTCACGCCCAGGACGATCGACGTGATCAATCCCGCCAACGAGGAGGCCTTCGCGCGCGTCTCGCTGGGATCGAAGGCCGATGTCGACAAGGCGGTCGCCGCCGCGCGCCGCGCGTTCGAGAGCTATTCGCGCACGACGCGCGAGGAGCGCCTTGCCCTGCTGGACAAGATCATCGCCGTCTACAAGGGCAAGTTCCAGGCAATCGCCGAGGCGATCAGCCAGGAGATGGGCGCGCCGCTGTGGCTCGCCAAGGCCGCACAGGCCGCGACCGGCCTGGGCCACCTGACCGAGACGGTGAAACTCCTGAAGGACTACAAGTTCGAGGAAACGCGCGGCAGCACCGCGATCGTCAAGGAGCCGGTGGGCGTGTGCGGGTTCATCACGCCCTGGAACTGGCCGATCAACCAGATCGTCTGCAAGGTCGCGCCGGCTCTCGCGGCAGGCTGCACGGTCATCCTCAAGCCGTCCGAAGTGGCGCCGATGAACGCCATGCTGTTCGCCGACGTGCTGCACGAGGCGGGCGTGCCGCCGGGCGTGTTCAACCTGATCAACGGCGACGGCCCCACGGTCGGCGAAGCCATGTCATCCCACCCCGGCATCGACATGATGTCGTTCACCGGCTCGACCCGCGCGGGCATCGCGGTCGCCAAGGCCGCTGCCGATACGGTGAAGCGCGTGGCGCAGGAACTGGGTGGCAAGTCGGCCAACATCGTGCTCGACGATGCCGATCTCGCGAAGGCCGTCTCGTCCGGCGTGACGAGCATGATGCTCAACTCCGGCCAGTCGTGTAACGCGCCCTCGCGCATGTTCGTGCCGCGGACCCAGAACGATGCGGCCATCGCCATCGCCAAGGCGGCGGCCGAGAAGGTGAAGTGCATCGATCCCACGACCGCCGATGCCGGGCCGGGCACGATCGGCCCCGTCGTGAGCGAGGTGCAGTTCAACAAGATCCAGGCCCTCATCCAAAAGGGCATCGACGAAGGCGCGACCCTGGTCGCGGGCGGCCCGGGCCGGCCCGAGAACATGAATCGCGGCTACTATGTCCGGCCGACGGTGTTCGCGAACGTGACCAACGACATGACGATCGCCCGCGAGGAGATCTTCGGGCCAGTCCTCACCATGCTTGCCTACGACACCGAAGAGGACGCGATCGCCCAGGCCAACGATACGGTCTACGGCTTGTCGGGCTACGTGCAGTCGGGCGATATCGACCGCGCCCGCAAGGTTGCCTCGCGGCTGCGCACCGGCAACGTGCACCTGAACGGCGCCGGTCCCGATTTCGGGGCGCCCTTCGGCGGCTACAAGCAGTCGGGCAACGGCCGCGAATGGGGCGAACACGGCCTCGAGGAGTTCCTCGAAACCAAGGCCGTGATGGGCTGGGTGCCCAGGCAACCCAAGGCGGCGTAGTCCGCGGACGCCACGAAAAAGCCGCCCGGAAGGGCGGCTTTTTGCAGTCCGCCGGTCGGCAGGACTACTTGATCTTCGATTCCTTGAAGACGACGTGCTTGCGCGCGACCGGGTCGTATTTCTTCAGTTCGAGCTTCTCGGTCTTGGTGCGCGGGTTCTTCTTGGTCACGTAATAGAAACCGGTGTCGGCGCTGGACACCATCTTGATGAGGATCGAGGTCGGCTTGGCCATGGTCTTGTCCTTGGGCCCTGTGGGGCGAATTCCTAAGAGGCGGGCAAATTAGTCGCCCAAACTGCGGTGTCAAGCGGCCGAAAAAGGCCTACTGGCGAGCTGCCTGGTCCACAGCACCGCTCTTCACGGCGTGGGCGTAGAGCACCGGGTCGCGCAGCACGCGGCTGGCGACATCGACGTCGCGCTCGGGCGTGTCCTCGCCGGGCGGGCAGATCTTGCGCAGGGATGCAACTTCCTGGGGCGAGGGCTCGCGCTCGGCGTGCCAGCGGGTGAGCAGGGGCCGGCTGGCATCGACTTCCGGCCCGAGCTTGTTCACATCGGCCACCTTGGCGGTGCAGATGTTGGGCATGACGCCCAGCTCGTTCCAGGTGTAGCCGGACGGCGCCACGAGGCGCGACCAGGTGAGGATCAGCTCGCCCTCGTTGGGCATGCGCAGCACGGTCTGCACGGTGCCCTTGCCGTAGCTGGTGGTGCCGACGACGACGGCGCGGCCGCGGTCCTGCAGCGCCGCCGCCACGATCTCGGCGGCGGAGGCCGAGTTGCCGTTCACCAGCACGACGATCGGCAGGGTGACGGCGCGGCGGCTCGAGCTGCGGTAGACGCGGTGGCTGTCGGGATGGCGGCCCTGGGTCGAGAAGATCGGCCCGTCGCCGATGAACTCCTCGGCGACATCCTGTGCCTGGTCGAGCAGGCCGCCACGGTTGCCGCGCATGTCGATGATGTAGCCGGCGAGGTCGCGGCCGATGTCGGCGCGCGCCTTGTCGAGCGCCTGGTGCAGGCTCTCGTCGGTGGCGCTGTTGAAGCCCTTGAGCCGGATCAGGGCGACATCGCCGTGGCGCTCGTACTCGACGGTGGTCGGGATGATGCGGCCGCGCTTCATCGACAGGGTGAGCTCGCGGCCCTGAGAAGGACGCAGCACGGTGAGCGAGACGGGCGCGCCCACCGTGCCGCGCAGCTTGTGCACGACGTCGGCAAGCGGCCGGTCGACCATGTTCTCGCCGTCGACCGCCATGATCTGGTCGTCGGGCTGGATGCCGGCGCGGCCCGACGGCGAGTCGGCCTGGACGGCGCGGATCACGGTCTTCTTCTCGGCAGTGCGCTCGACAGTGATGCCGATGCCGCCGCCGCCATCGCGCTGGAAGCGGTCGTCGCGCGCCTCTTCGGGATCTGCATAGCGGGTGTTGCGGTCGAGTGGCTTGGTCGTGGCGTCCATCGCGCCCTTGATCAGGGCTTGGCGCTCGACCTGCTGGAGGGCGGGCGAAGCCTTGAGCGAGGCCGTGAAGATATCGGCCATCATGCTGCCCCAGGCCCGGCCGTCGGCCGGGTTGGCGGGCGGCGTGCGGGAGATCACCGCCTTGCCGTCGCGCATGACGGTGTAGACGCCGTCGGCGCTGACCAGCGACATCGACGGATCCTGGGTCGCGAAGCCGCGGTAGGTGTCCTGGGAGAGCGTGCGGAAATCGGGCTCGCGCAGGGCGCGGTCGCCGATGGCGCGATAGGCCTGCATGACCACGCGCTCGATGCCGACGTCGTTAGGGTTGCCGGCCACCGGCGACGGCGGGCGGCCGCCCCCGGGCTCACAGGAGGCGACCAGCGAAGCCGCGAACAGCCCCGCGGCGAGGCGGGACAGGGCCGGACGGGTCAGAATCTGTCGGAAAAAGGAGATCACCGGCACCTGGAAAACCCAACGAACGGAAACTTTAGCATAGGCCAACGCCCGTCTGCCACGTCAGGAAAGGGGGGACGGCCCCCCCGTGCTGGGCTTGGGTGTGGACAGGCTCTGGGTCCACAGCAGGGCGATGACCGCGCCCTTGATGCGCGGCAGCAGGAGCAGGGCCAGCAGGACCGACAGCGGCAGCCACAGCAGGGCATGGAGCCACAGCGGCGGCTCGCGGCCAAAGCGCTCGAACGCCAGCACCATCGGCACGATGATGTGGCCGACCGCGAAGATCGTGAAATAGGCCGGCGCGTCGTCGGCGCGGAACGGTTCGAGCATCAGCCCGCACGACGGACAGTTGCTCTGCATCTTGAGGAAGCTGCAGAACAGCGCGCCTTCGCCGCAGCGGGGACATTGACCGCGCCAGCCGCGGTAAATGGCGGACCAGAAATCGACGGGGGCACCGATTGAGTTCATGCCACCCAAGATGAGGGCTCGCCCTAGGTTCGTCGTCGCGACCGTTTGTCCCGAGGCCCCTTCCGGTGCGCGACCGGACGACGCGGCCCCCGGCCGCCATCACGTCCGTCGTCGCGCCCGCCAGCGCCGCGGCGGGCTGAGGGGGCGGCAAGGCGCTCGACCCGCTCGATGACGTCGACGATGTCGAACAGCAGCCCGCCGGTGGCGACGCTGGCCTCGACCAGCTTGACGTTCAGCCGGTCACCCAGGCCGTAGGTCTCGCCCGTCCGCTCGCCGATCAGGAGCTGGCGGCCCTCGTCGTGCCGGTAGAATTCCTGGCCGATGTTGCGGATCGGGATCAGTCCGTCGGCGCCCGAGCCGTCGACCGAGATGAACAGGCCGAAGCGGGTGACGCTGCTGATGCGCGCGCCGAAGGTGGCGCCGACGTGGCCGGCCATGAAGTTGGCGACGTAGCGGTCCATGGCGTTGCGCTCGGCGGCCACGGCGCGGCGCTCGCACATCGACAGGTGCTCGCCGAACTCCACGAAGCGGCCGGTGTCGCCCGCCGGCAGCCCCCCGTCGCCCAGCCCGAAGGCCGCGATCAGGCTGCGATGGACCAGCAGGTCGGGATAGCGCCGGATCGGCGAGGTGAAGTGGGCGTAGCGCGCCAGCGCCAGGCCGAAGTGGCCATGGTTGTCTGGGCTGTAGATCGCCTGGCTCTGGCTGCGCAGCACGGTCTCGCTGACCAGGCGCGAGATCGGCTTGCCGGCGACGTCGCCCAGCACGCGGTTGAGGTCGGCCGGGCGCAGGCGCTGGCCGATCGGCAGCTTGATCGACAGCGTCGACAGGAACTCGCGCAGGCCCTCGATCTTGGCGAGGTCGGGCTGGTCGTGGACGCGATAGAGGCAGGGCGCGTGGCGCCGCTCCAGCGCCTGGGCCGCCGCCACGTTGGCCAGCACCATGAACTCCTCGATCAGCTTGTGGCTGTCGAGACGCTCGCGCACGCCGATCTCGGCGATGCGGCCGTCGTCGCCCAGCCTGACCAGCCGCTCGGGCAGATCGAGGTCGAGCGCGCCGCGCTTTTCCCGCGCCGCCAGCAGGATCTTGAAGGCTGCATAGAGCGGCTCGATCACGGTCTTCATCAAGGGCGCGATCTCGTCGTCGGGGAAGCCGTCGGCGGCGCGCTGCACCCTGTTGTAGGTGAGGCGCGCGGCCGAATGCATCATGGCGCGGTGGAACTTGTGGCTGTGCAGCTCGCCCTCGGCGTCGATGCGCATCTCGGCCACCAGCACGGGGCGATCCTCGCGCGGCAGCAGCGAGCACCAGCCGTTGCTGATCGCCTCGGGCAGCATCGGCACGACCCGGTCCGGGAAGTAGACCGAGGTGCCGCGCCGGTAGGCCGCGCGATCGAGCGGCCTG
>Ga0207667_10007605_pt1 | contig 12990 bp, 8 predicted proteins | sample KBSCornC52_FD_184301 | JGI IMG/M metagenome (GOLD analysis project Ga0207667, IMG submission 184301) | Corn rhizosphere microbial communities from Kellogg Biological Station, Michigan, USA - KBS Corn C5-2 (SPAdes) (version 2) | ecosystem: Host-associated > Plants > Roots > Rhizosphere > Soil ...
TTCATGAGCGCGGACTCGGTGAAATTCCGCAAGCCGGTGGTGCCCGGCGATACGTTGTTCATCGAAGTCGAGCTCATGCAGAAGAAGCGGGCGATCATGAAGGCGCGAGGCCGCTGCCTCGTGAATGGTGAGGTGGTCTCGGAGGCGGAGATGATGTTTGGCATTGTTGATTCGTGAGCACGCGGATTCATCCCACGGCGGTCATCGATCCCGGCGCGCAGATTGGCGAAGGCTGCGAGATTGGGCCGTATTGCGTCATCGGGCCCAATGTCGAGCTCGGCCCCGATTGCTGGCTGCAGCATCACGTGAGCCTCAACGGCCCGAGCAAGATCGGGCAGGGGAATCGTTTCTACGCCTTCACTTCCATCGGCCAACAAACCCAGGACCTGAAATACGCCGGGGAGCCCACCTATCTGGTCGTTGGCGATGGCAACACCTTTCGCGAATTTGTCACCGTGCATCGCGGGACCGGCAAAGGCATGGTCACGCGCGTGGGCAACGGCGGCAATTTCCTCGCCTACTCGCACATCGCGCACGATTGCATCGTCGGGAACAACGTCATCTTTTCCAACAACGGAACGCTCGCCGGCCATGTGGAGGTCGGTGATTACGCGATTATCGGCGGGCTCACGGCGATCCATCAATTCTGCCGGATCGGCGCCTATGCGCTCACCGGCGGTTGCTCGAAGATCGTCCAGGATGTCCCGCCGTTCATGATCGCCGACGGCAATCCAGCGAAGGTCCGCAGCTACAACAAAGTGGCTCTCGAGCGTCACGGCTTTTCCGACCAGACGCACCGCGCGATCAAGGAAGCGTATCGCTTGATCTATCGCTCCGCCCTCAACCTTCAGCAAGCGGTGGAACAAATCCGCTCCGACCTGCCCGAAACGCCGGAAGTCGCGCAGTTGGTCGCCTTCGTGACCAGCAGTCCGCGGGGGATTATTAAGTAATATAGCCGCCGCTGAATTGAGCGCAGAGGACGCCGAGAACGCAGAGGGCCGCAGAGAGAGGACAATGGGACAGCGCATCGCGAATATCGTCTCATCGTCTCCCTGTCTGATTGGCCGATTGTCTCCTTCCTTCTCTCCCTCTGCGACCCTCTGCGTTCTCGGCGTCCTCTGCGTTTAAAGTGGTCTCGGCCTTTGATTGAGGCTCCGTCGCGCCTGAGGGGCTTTTAGGGTTCGTTGTGGAATAACTCCTGCGGCAGAATCACTTGTGCATTCGCGGCCCGTTCTGCAGGATGCCGCTCCCCCAACGAATGAATCCCCCCTCATTCACTGCTCGCCGCGCGCAGATGGTTTTTGTCTTCGCGCTGCTGGCCTTGCTACTGCCCCGGGCCAGGGCGGGGGATTTACCCACCCTGACCACGGTGGGGCAGATCCGGGCTTTGAGCGAAGAGGAGGCGGCATTCAGCTATCCGGTTCATCTCTCTGCGGTCGTGACCTACTGCCGCTCAAAGCTTTCCTGGTTCACCATTCAGGATGAAACGGGTGCGTGCGCCTGCATCAAGGCTTCGGCCGCGGTGAATTTCGAGGCGCATCCCGGGCAGGTCGTCATGGTGGAGGGCTGGAGCAGCCCCGGTGGCTACGTGTCGAACATTGTGGCCTCCCGCATCGTGGTCACCGGCTCTGCCCCTTTGCCGGAGGCGAAGCCGATGCGTTACGAGCAAATGATGTCCGGTCAGCAAGCCTGCCAGCGAGTGGAAGTGCGTGGCGTCGTGCGGACGATTTATCAGCAAGGCCGGCAGCAATTCGTCATGCAAATCGCCTCCGGTGGCGGAAAGCTGCCGACGGTGATCGAAGGCCTGGCGCCCGCGCATCCGGAACAGTGGATCGACAGCGTGGTGCGCGTGCGCGGGGTGTGCAGTTCCACTTTCAACAAGCAACGCCAGCTCTGCGGGGTCGGGCTCAGCGCGTTGACCTTGGACGATGTGGTCCGCGAGGAGTATCCACCGGCCGAACCATACTCGGCGCCTGCCAAACCGATCCGGCAGATCATGCAATTTGTGCAGGGATCGGCGCACGACCGGCGCATCAAGGTGAGCGGGACCGTGCTTTATCATCAGCCCGGCCAGTCGTTTTTCATCGAAGACCAAACGAGCGGTTTGGAAGTGCTCAGCCGCGAGGCCGGCACACTGCACGTGGGCGATCGCGTGGAAGTGTTGGGCTTCCCGCTATGGAGTGAATATTCCTTTCCCCGCCTGGAGGACGCAGTTTTTCGCCGCGTTGGCCGGGGCCTGCCTCTCAAGCCGATCGACGTCACGGTCAGCCAGTTGTTGGAAGGTCAACTCGACCGGCGGCTCGTGCGCTTGCAGGCGCAGTTGGTCGAACAGTCACGGAGAAAGGGGGAGGAGTTGTTAGTGATGAAAGCAGGCGGAATTCTCTTCAATGCACGACTCTCGCCGTCTGACGACGGGGTCGCGTCGCTGGCCAACGACAGCATCCTGTCCCTCGCCGGCATCTGCCGCTTGCAGATGGGCGAGCACCGGCCGGTGCTCGGCGATTGGCCGGTCTCCGCTTTCGAACTCCTGCTGCCCTCGCCGGAGGACGTCCGAGTCGTGAAGCCGCCGGACTGGTGGACCCAGCAGCGCGTGGGGTGGTTACTGGCCGTGGTCACGAGTCTCTTTGTCGGAGCGATGTGCTGGGTGGCCATGCTGCGGCATCGGGTGCGGCTGCAAACCGCGATCATCTCCGATCGCTTGCGCGCCGAAGCCGCGCTCAACGAGCGGGAGCGCATCGCCCGGGAATTGCACGACACCGTCGAGCAGGACCTCGCCGCGATCGGGATGCATTTCGAAGTCATCACCGACCGCGCGCTCGAACTCGAGCCGATGGTGCGCGAGAATTTCGAAGCCGCCGTGCGCCAGGTGCGGCGCAGCCAGGCGGACATGCACCACGCCGTTTGGGATCTGCGATCCGGCACGCTCGTCGAGTGGGGCCTCGGACCCGCGCTGGAAGAAGCGCTCCGGTCGAGCGCGGCGCATTGCGGCGCTGTGCCGGAGTGCCAGGAATATGGACCCGTGCGGCGCCTGCCTGGCGTGATCGAGCACCACCTTTTGCGCATCGGTCAGGAAGCGATCACCAATGCCGTCCACCACGCCGCGCCGAAGAAAATCAGTGTGGTGCTCCGCTATGAGGGCGACACGCTCATCATGCGGGTGGAAGACGATGGGTGTGGCTTCGATGTGGAGGCGCGCTCGCAAAACACCGCGCGTTTTGGGCTCATGGGAATGCGCGAACGGGTGGAGCGGATCGGCGGCCGGCTTTCCGTCCAGAGCACGCCGGGAGCGGGGTCTGTGGTGGAAGTGGTGCTGCGCAACGCCGGTTCGCTTTCCAGTGTCAACTGATTTACCCCGATGAAGACCTCCGCAAAAATTCGCGTCATGTTGGTCGATGATCATTTCGCCATCCTCATGGGACTGCGGGCCTGCTTGAAACCGGAAGGGGACATCGCGGTGATCGCCGAGGCGGCGGATGGCGGCGAGGCCATCGAACAATATCGCGCTCATCTGCCCGATATTACCTTGATGGATCTTTCTCTTCCCCGTCTCGATGGAGTGGAAGCCATTCGCACGATCTGCCGCGAATTTCCGGGGGCGCGCATCATCGCGCTCACTACCCGGCAGGGGGATGATGATATCCATCAAGCGCTCCGCGCCGGAGCGCGCTCCTACGTGATGAAGAATATGCCACGGCAGGAGATGCTCCGCGCCATCCGTGCGGTGCACGAGGGTCAGGATTATCTTCCCAAAGAAGTGCAGGCTGCGCTCTCACAACACGAGAAACGCACGCCGCTGACCCCGCGGGAGCTTGAAGTAATCCGGTTGCTAGCCCGGGGTTGCAGTAACAAGGAGATCGGTACGGCATTGGGCATCGCCGAGATTACGGCGAAGATTCACGTCAGCCATCTGCTCTCGAAAATGGATGTGCTGGATCGCTCTCAAGCGGTGATGGAGGCGTTGCGCCACGGCATCATCCATCTGGATGGCGCGCTTTAATATATCGCTTTGGTTGTCGGGAAAGCGCGGTGGCAGAACTCCGGGGAGCGCGCCTGTCTCGGGCGCTGGTTTCGGCGTCCCGCCGAAACGAACTTCTTTCCGCGTGGCCGCAAAAGAGCAGTGGCGCGTCAAGAAAGTTCGCGAAGGCGAGACGCCTTCGCCAGCGCCCGAGACAGGCGCGCTCCCCAGAGCTCCGCTGCGCAACGGTTCTTCGACTGCACGGTCTTGGCGTGTGGGACGCGCGTATAATACTTCCGCATAATAGACCGTCGCCGATGGCCGGTCATGATGGGCGTTACGTTAGCGGCAATTCCGCCGCGACGGTTTTCTCAAGCCACCACCCCACCATGAGCCTACGCATTTCCGTCTCTCGTGTTTCTCTCCGTCCTCTGTCGTCACTGCGCCGATCGCTTCGCCTCCATGTTTCCCGCCTGCTCCCGGCCCTTGTCCTGGGATGTCTCGGCCTGACGGTCGCAGGTCACGCGGCCACTTACTATGTGTCGCCGAGCGGGAATGACGCGAACACGACGACGCAGGCGCAAAACATCAGCACGCCTTGGAAAACGATCCAAAAAGCGGCCAGTTCCATGGCGGCGGGAGACACCTGTTTGATCCGTGCCGGCACCTATCGTGAGACCGTGACGATGCCTATTTCCGGCACGGCGGCAGCACCGATCACTTTCAAGGCCTATACCGGCGAGGTTGCCACCATCAGCGGCACCAACGCCATGTCGGGTTGGACGCTGGAGAGCACCAACGTGTACTACACTCCCATGACCACCACGCTGGGGGACGGCAACCAGGTCTTCCAAAGTGGCGCCATGAAACCCGAGGCCCGCTGGCCCAACGCCGGCAGCGGTTTCCCGTGGCAGAATAGCTCGATCAAACCCTCGCCCGACTGGTCGTATGTCGTCACCTCGGGATATACCAGTAACGCCAACGGCTGGTTTACCGACACCAGCCTGCCAGCTCACGCCAATGGCTACTGGAATGGCGCGACTGTTCATATCATGTCCGGCCACGGCTGGATCATGGCTTCGCCGAAAGTGACGAGTTACACGGATTCGACGAAGACGATGGTGACCAACGATCCCAATGGCGCGAATGCTGCCTACGCGATTGCGGCGGGCAACGAATATTACCTCACGGGGGTGAAGGGCGAAATGAACAGTCCCGGCGAATGGTTCTACGACACCACCACCAGCCGGTTGTATTTCTATTCCACCTCCACGCCGGCGAATGTGGAAGCGAAGCAACGCGCCTACGGCTTCGATCTACGCGGACGGTCCTATATTAATTTGGTGGACCTCGATTTCTTTGCCTGCACGATCCAGTCGGATTCCGGATCCACGAATGAGACGTTCAATGGCCTCTCGATGCAGTTCCTCGGACACGGGGCGACGAATGCGTCGATCTTCGGATTGACTCTCCACAATGGCACCACCCTGCGGAACAGTGAGTTGGCCTGGGATTCCCGGGGACTGATCCAGTTGGCCGGCAACGACATCAAGATCATCAACAATTACCTCCACGATTCGGGTTATGTCCCGACTTGGGATGCGATGGTCAATGGCGGCGGCAACCGCATTCTCATCAGCCATAATACGTTCCGGAATTCGGGTCGCGCGGAGATGGGCAACCCGGGCCGGTCTGCCATTTTCGAATACAACGACCTGGCCAACGCGATGAAGCTCACCACCGACGGCGGCATTTTCTACACCTTTTCCGAAGCCGGTAACACGATTGTGCGCTACAATCTCTTTCACGATTCAACCGGGCCGCTCGGTCATTCGGGAGCACCGGTGGAGGGCTTCTATCTGGATAGCCAGAACAGCAGTTGGATCGTCCATCATAACATCGTCTGGAACGTGCCGGGCTGGGGCATGCAGTTCAATACCCGGCAGAATTTCGATATGATCTTCAACAATACCGTCCGGAACACGGCGGTCGGCTTGTTGACTTCCTTCGACCCCGGGTTAGACGGTGAGACGGGGACGCACGTTTACAATAACTTGTTCAATACCACTCCGGAGGGCCTCTCCTGGAGCAAGTCGGACATGGGTTACAATCTTTACACCGATCCCAAGTTCGTCGCGGGGACTTCGCAGCTTCAAGCGTCTTCGCCGGCCATCAATCAAGGCACGGTGATCCCGGGAGTCACGGATGGCTACGTGGGATCGGCTCCGGACATGGGCGCGCTGGAGTACGGGGGCACGGATTGGACGACCCAGGTCGGCAATAACTTTACCACGCCGCCGTCTCCCGATCCTACCTACAACATGCCGGCGATGGTCTTTCCCAACAAAGTCGTCGACGGCAGTTTCGAGAGCGGCAGCCTCAGCCCGAACTGGACGACCACGGGGAGCGTGACGTTGTTCAGTGTCTCGGGGCACACGGCGTGGACGGATGGCCGTTTCCGCTCGGGAGCTTATAGTTTGATGTTTGGCCAGGGCACATCCCAGGTCACCCAGCATGTGACAGGGCTGCAACCGGGGCGCCGTCATAAGTTGTATGTGGGCACGCAGACCGCCGATTCGAGCGCGGTGGTCACCATCGGCATCAAGAACTATGGTTATGCCCCGACACAGATCACCGTGCCGGTGGGGAGTGGTGTGTGGGAGATGAACGATCTCTGGTTCATCACCGGGGCGACCAGCACGACCGCGGATATCTATGTCAGCGTGACTTCCACCACGGCGACGCCGGTTTATGTGGACGACGTCAGCGTGGAACTCTCGCAGGAAAACACCGATCCGATTCCGTACACGATGCCCGTCGTCGCCTATCCTTTCGATGAGAGCAGCGGTGCGACCGCCTACGACTCCACCACGAATGGAAGAAATGCCACGCTGAGCAACACTTCCTTTGTCAGTGGCCAGATCGGCAACGCGCTCGATTTCAATGGCACGAGCAGTACGGCCAGCGCCAGCCTGGGCGGAACGGCATCGCCGGGTGGATCGTTCACCGTGGCCTTCTGGGTGAAATTTAACAGCACCGGGACAGGGACACCGCCGCTGGCTTCGAATAACGCCAATGGGTGGCTGCAAAAGGGTTGGTACATTTGCGCCAACCAAGGCCGGAACGTCGGCATGTATCTGTGGGACGGCGCGGGCAACGCCGCTTCATCGTGGACAACGACATCGCTGGGGACGGGCACCTGGACTCACATGGCGTTTTCCGTCGATCGGGAGAACGGGGTGATCAGCCAATATCGCAACGGCGTCCTTCAGTCGGCTGGCGCGATTTCGAGCAGCTTGGGGAGCATCGACACGACGATCGGCCTGGCCATCGGGTCCCCCTCGTTCGATGGCGATCTGGATAATCTCCAGACGTGGAACTATGCGCTGGATCCGAAGGAGATCGCGGCTGTGGCCGGAGGAGATCCTGGCCTGGCGGTTCGCTTTAAGTTGAATGACAACGCGGGGTCGACCAAGGCTTGGGACGCCACGGGATTCGGCCACAACGCCACGTTGACCGGGATGAATACTTCGAGTTGCTGGGTGAGCGGTGCGCTGCAATTCAGTTCCGCGGGTTATGTGCAATGCCCTCCGCTGAGCACGACCTCGTTGCCCTCGGGTTCCTTTTCCGTGGCCTTCTGGGTGAAGTTCGCCGACTCCGGTACGGGGACACCGCAACTGGTTTCCAACAACAATAACGGTTGGTTGCAGAAAGGCTGGTACATTACGGGCAACCAAGGGCGCTCGGTTGGCCTGTATCTATGGGATGGGACGGGGGCGAGCGTCGGGTCGTGGACCTCGAGTACGCTTCCCGTCGGCATCTGGACGCATCTGGCTTATACGGTCGATCGCACCGCCGGAGTGGTGAGCCGCTATCGGAACGGCGTGCTGGAAGGCACGGTGAGCATCCCGTCGACCTTCGGCAACGTCGATACCCTCTTCGGCCCGCGCATCGGTTCCCCGACGCTCAACGGGATGATGGACGACGTGCGGGTCTATTCGCGGGTGCTGTCCTGGAGTGAGGTGCTGGATATCCCGTTCCAGGCTGACGAAGCGCCGTATTATTGAGCCGGGTCGTGGAGGTAGTGGATTGGCCGCTCAATACCAGAGCTTGAGTTCGCGGCCGCATTGCCACTAGCAATGCGGCCGCGCTTCATGAACACCCCGCTCGATCCCTCCTCCATCCTACAAACCGCTTTCGGCTTTTGGCATTCCAAGGTCCTGCTCACGGCCGTCGAGTTTGGCCTCTTTACCAAGCTCGGCAGCCGCCGGCTCACGGGTGCGGAACTCGGCGCGGAAATGCAATTGCATCCGCGGGCGATTGCCGATTTTTTCGACGCTCTCGTGGCGATGAAGTTTCTCGGCCGCGATGGGGATGGAGCGCCGGCGAAGTATTTCAACACGCCCGAGGGTGCTTTGTTCCTCGATGAATCCAGCCCGCGTTATATCGGCGGCATCTTAATCATGCTCAATGCGCGGTTGTTCAAATTCTGGAATGACCTGCCCGAGGCGTTGCGGACGGGCCGGCCGCAGAATGAGGTCAAACACGGGCAGAAAGGCATTTTCGAAGAACTCTATGCCGACCTGCCCAAGCTGGAGCAATTCATGGGCGCGATGACCGGCCTCTCCCGCCTCAACTTCGAAGCCTTCGCGGAAAAGTTCGACTTCTCGAAATCGCGGACCTTGTGCGACGTCGGCGGCGCGACCGGTCTGCTCTGCACGGAAGTGGCGAAGCGTCACTCGTATCTCCAGTGCATCAGCTTCGATCTTCCGCCGGTCGAGCCGATCGCCAGGAAGTGCATCGCCGCAGCGGGCTTGAGCGATCGCGTGAGTACGGCAGCCGGCGACTTCTTCCATGATCCGCTGCCCAAGGCGGACATCATCACGATGGGGATGATCCTGCATGATTGGAACCTGGAGAAGAAGAAGCATCTCATCCGCGCGGCCTACGACGCGCTCCCGCCTGGCGGGGCGTTGGTGGCGATCGAGGCTTTGATCGACGATGCGCGCCGCGAAAACGTCCAGGGGCTGTTAATGTCGCTCAACATGCTCATCGAATTTGGCGACGCGTTCGATTACTCTGGGGCGGATTTCCGCCAATGGTGCGGCGAGGCCGGCTTCCAGCGGTTCGAAGTCATCCACCTTGCCGGGCCTTCGAGCGCGGCGGTGGCTTACAAGTAGCCCTGGCACCGGAACGCTCGACAGCCCACATATTTCTGCGAGAGTGCGGGCGATCCCTGAGTCTCCGATGGATATGAAGAAATATCTTCCTGCTTTGCTGGTGGTGTTGTTGCCGATGCTGACGTTTGCCGAAGAGCTGAAACGCGCGGATGGGACGACCTTGAAGGCGACCGTCGTCCGTGCGGAACCGGACGGGTTGGTCGTGCAGACGGATTCCGGCGTCGAGAAGATCGATTTTGTGTTTCTCTCGGATGAGTTGCAGAAGCGGTTCAAATACGATGCCGCCAAGGCGCGGGAATATCATGCCAGCCAGGTAGCGGCGCACCAACAGGCGGTGTCCCAAAAGATTACCGAGCAGATGGCAGCCATCCGCGCGCAGGCGCAGGCAATCGATCAGAAACAGAGTCAACTGCCTTCCCCGGCGGAGGCGGAGCGCCGGATTTTGATCGAGAAGAGTGTGATTTTCGCCACGGCGACCGTCGAGCAGGGCACCTCCAAAGGGGTGCGCGCCGGGCTCACCGTGTTGAACGGGCGCGCCGCGGCTACGATGCTGGACAAGGATACCCGGACGACGACTTCGCTGGGTGAAGGTTTTATTTACGGGCTGGAAGGCTCGGCCGGCGAGTCATGGCAGGGGAAGATTTATCCGGCGGGTTATTTCCATTACACCGACTCGTTCGGAGAAGAGCAGACCATCCGAGCCTATGCGCTGACGGTCGAAGACGCGATGACGCACGGGGCGGATGGGCACGGCCCGAGCGTTCCTTCGGTGGACCCGACGGCGGTGCAGCGACTCTTGCCCAATGGGCTGCGCGGCGGGACACTTTTGGATAAATAATCGTCCCCGATTGCAGCTTGATAACAGAGCGCGCAAGGATCAGGCTGAACGGCATCATGGGCGAACGACTTATGGTTCTCAACGACGATCGCCTGGGACATTTGCGGTCTATCGTCCGGACACGGTTGCGTGAACTGGCGGCTCGCGCGGGCACCGGGGCCTTCGATGAATTTTTTGACTCCACGATGCGCGCGCTCGTGGAATGCTGTTTCCAATCGATCGGGGCGGATGAAGGCACGGTGTGGCTGCTTGACGAAGGCCGCAATTACCTCATCCCTCGCTTCAACACCGGTCCGAACGCCGCGAGTTTTGTCGGGCGTTTCCGCCAGAGCGTGCGCGCGGGCATGATCAGCATGATCGTCTCCACGGAGTTGCCGCTGTGCGAGAATGAGGTCCGCAAGAACCAGCAGCAGGATAAATCGCTCGACCAAAAGCTCGGTCTGCAAACGTGCGCGATGCTGGCGACGCCGCTCTACTTTGCCGGTGAGTTACGTGGGGTCATTTCGGCGGTGCAACTGCGCGCGCCGAGTGCAAGCGAACCGGAACCGCCGGGATTTTCCCAGCAGCACCTCGAGACGCTGCAACTCTCGGCCAATGTCCTCGGCCGTCTCATCGAGCAACAACTCCAGTCTTTGGCGATCGGTCTCGAAGACGTGACATGAGGTCATGGATTTCGCCCGCCGAGGCGGCGGCGGCCCTGCGGCGTGGGCGCGGACGTGGGGTGCGTATCGCGGTGCTCGACTCGGGAATTGAAACCAGCCATCCGGCATTTGGCGGACGCACGCTCTGTGATGATCTCGCGATTGTCGAAGATGGTCTCCGCTTGAAAGTTGTGGCCGGCGAAGGGCGGGATCTATTCGGCCATGGCACAGCGGTGGCGGGAATCATTCAGGAAATGGCGCCCGAGGCGGAGATCGGGAGCATTCGTGTGCTCGGTGAGTCGCTCTCCGCGCGGACGGCAATCATCCTCGAAGGCGCGCGCCAGGCCATCGAACGCGGCTATCATATTCTCAACTGCAGCCTCGGCTGCGGTGTGCTCGAGCACGTGCTGAAATACAAGGCGTGGGTCGACGAAGCTTATCTCCGCGGCGCGCATGTGGTGGCGGCGTGCAACAACGCCGATTATGGCCGCCCCGAATGGCCGGCGTTTTTTACCTCGGTGCTGACGGTGAACATGGCGCGCACCGACGATAACCTCGGCATCTTTTACAAGCCGGGCCACCTCGTGGAATTCGCGGCGCGCGGTGTGGATGTGGACGTTCCGTGGTCCGGCGGTGGAACGAAAAAAGTCACCGGCAGCAGCTTCGCCGCCCCCCGCGTCACCGGCATGCTGGCCTGCTTGCTGAGCGAAATTCCCGACCTCGATCCGTTGCAGACGAAGGCATTGTTCCAACGTCTCGCGACGCCGTGGAGCCGCGAAATCCGCGGACCGAACGAGCGGTAGCAACTGCAACCGAGAGCAGAGGCCATTTTAAACGCAGAGGGCGCAGCGCGGCAGAGCCGCAACCAAAGAATTTTAAACGCAGAGGTCGCAGAGGCGCAGAGAAGAACTGTTGTGGGGCCGGTGGACCAAAAACCCCGCAGAAGTAGGCCCGCGAATCACACGGATCACTCGAATGGGTCAATTTAATTCGTGCTATTCGCGTGATTCGCGGGCCAAAAATCTACACGCCGCGTACTACACTTTTAGAGTTAGCACTGCGGAGGACGCAGAGGGTCGCAGAGGAGGGGTGGGGGATAGTTGAACTCTCAAAATTTCCACCCGCCACGGAGAATTTTTAACCACGGATTACGCGGATTTCACGGATTAAGAGAATCCGCGCCGGCGTCCGATCCGTGGTCCTTTTTCCCACCAAACCCCTCAACACTTCCCCTCTGCGTTCTCCGCGTCCTCTGCGTTTAAAATGCCCCGGCATTGGGTGGTGTCTCGATGTCTAAATAACCTCGGCGAATGTTGCGATGACGTCGCTCTACGGTTTCGGCAGCGGGCTGTCGACCGGCAACTCCCCGCGCAGCATTTTCGTCCCTTGCCCGGTCAGCCGCAGATAGTAATCCGAGGGCAGCCCTTCAAAGGTTACAAACGGAGCTTCGCTCGGCGGCGGTACGTCGTTGGTGCACTTGAAGATCGCGGTGCCTTCGTCCACTTCATCGAACATCGCCACGTAGAGCATGTCGGCCCCCGCGGCCTTGTCTTCGTGAAACTGCCGCCAGAGAAATTCCCCGCCGCGACGCGGAATGGCGTTCGCGCTTTGCCCATACATATTGCGCCACGAGAAGCCGGGAAAGAGGACGGGCAGATAGTCGAGATGATGTTCCGTGCACCATGCGATGTCGGGCTTGATTTGCTTTTCCGCATAACGTGCGGCGTCGTCCGGTGAGCGGTAGCGGCCCACCGTCCACGGGCTCACGATATCTGCCAGCGCGATGACATCGTGCAGCGCGGGATCGGGAACGGCGTCGTTTTTCTGCTCCCGCCAATAGGTCGGCACACCGAGCATGACGGTGCAGCCATCGCTCTTCAGGAACTCGATGAGCCGTTTGCATTCGTCGAGCGTATAGGCGCGCTTGTCGTTGAAACCGATGCCCCACACGGCGACCACCGGCTTGCCGCGATGGTGCAGGTAGGCGGGATCTTCGCCGAGCTTCATGCGGGTGCGAAGCTGGCGCCAGTCATCGATGACCTCATCCATGCGTCCCACGCCCAGGCCGGAAAGATCATACATCAGCGCATAGGTTCGGCCGTTGCGATTCGCTCCCTCCCGGCAATGCGCGAGCACCGTATTGTTCTGGCGCTGGAAATCCGCCGAGCGCGCTCCCCCGACGAAGCGCTGCACGAAAACGCCGTCGATGCCATAATCGCGCATCCATTTGAAATGCCGCAGGACGGTCGCTTCCTTGAAAGAGCTGAAGACCTGCGCGGTGGTGCCATTCACGTGATGGAACGCCGTGTCGAAACGTTCGTCCGCGCCCAGCTCCGAGACATCGGGCCAGAGGTCTACCTTGATATTGCTGGGCGA
>Ga0207667_10007607_pt1 | contig 12985 bp, 14 predicted proteins | sample KBSCornC52_FD_184301 | JGI IMG/M metagenome (GOLD analysis project Ga0207667, IMG submission 184301) | Corn rhizosphere microbial communities from Kellogg Biological Station, Michigan, USA - KBS Corn C5-2 (SPAdes) (version 2) | ecosystem: Host-associated > Plants > Roots > Rhizosphere > Soil ...
AGGGTGAGTACAACGGGAACCTGAAAGAAAATATGATCATTACGGTTGAACCGGGAATCTATATTCCTGCTAATAGTAAATGTGATAAAAAGTATTGGGACATCGGTGTGCGTATCGAAGACGATGTTGTGATCGGAAAAGACAAATGCACCTTGTTATCTATCGATGCACCGCGCAAATGGCAGGATGTAGAAAAAACGGCTGCTGATAAAAGTATTTTCGATCTGGCGAAATTTCCGCCATTGAAGTAATTGATGTCGATGGAGACACCGACATCGGGGTGGGATTATGATATTTAGCCGGTTTTACTGCCGGCTTTTTTATTTAAAATCTTCAGCTAATTGCCTTAGTACATGTAATGCCTTACCAGCGTCATTTATATCAACAAAAATATGATCGTGATAGTAAGCCGCAACCACATTGCAACTAATCGATGCATCAGCCAATGCCTTTGAAAATGCAGCAGTAAGACCCACGGCATCAAGCGAGGAATGAATTGTAAGCGTTATCCAGGCGGCTATATAATTATACCTTAAGTTGAGATGATCGGCTATTTTTCTATTTAAAATAATAGTAAAGCCTTCGGTTTCTCTAAATAGACCTATGATGTTATCTAAACTTAGCTTTCCCGGATCATCCATTGTGCAAAAAACATATTCACCCTCATTTAGTACTGGTGTCATGTTTTTTAACAAGGTATGGATATCAGTTTCGCCGCTCATTAGAAAAGATATTAATATAGTTGACGGACTTACAAATTAGAGAGCACGCTAACACAAAACGTTATTGTAAAATAAACCATTACGCCCAAAACAATCATTATCAGCATATCGGTGAACATTTTGGAGCCTGTTGGCTTAAACATTTTGCAATAGATAAAGCCGGCATAACTGATAATGCTCACCAGGCCGCTGATGGCTGCGATAACAAGGTATAAAACATGTGGTATATCAAAACGGGCATTTACACCGCGCATCAAAATCGTTATGATAAGGGCGACGACAACCATAAAGGCAAAGGTCTTTGGGTTGCGTTCTTCAGCAGTTTGGTTCTTCATCTAGTAAATGTAATAATATAGGTATGTTAAACAAAAAAGCCCTGTCCGCAATACGAACAGGGCTTAAAGGATTTAATTTATTTAAAGCTTATTTTGCTTCTTCTTCAGATTTCTTGGCCTTTTTAGCTTTGCTTTCAGCACCTTCCATCTGTTCTTTCAGTTGAGCCAATACGCTAAGATCACCCAAAGTTGATTTTTCAACCGAATCTTTCACTTTCTTCACCGCAGTGTTAGCAGCTTTCGCTTCTTTTTTACGGCTTTCAAATTCTTGCACACGGGCTTCAGCGCGTTGCTCTTCCCATATACGTGAGTGTGAAATAACGATACGTTTGTTGTCTTTGTTAAATTCAATGATCTTGAATTCAGCAACATCATCAGCTTTTAAACTCTTGCCATCTTCCCTAACTGTGTGTTTGATAGGAGCGAAGCCTTCAACACCATAAGGCAAAGCAACAATAGCGCCTTTGTCGGTTACTTTCAATACGGTACCTTCGTGTACTGAGTCGATAGTGAAGATAGTTTCGAAAGTATCCCAAGGGTTTTCTTCCAGCTGTTTGTGACCTAAGCTCAGTTTGCGGTTCTCAACATCCAGTTCCAATACAACCACGTTCAGTTTTTCACCAACTTTAGTGAATTCGTTAGGGTGATTAACTTTCTTAGACCATGAAAGGTCAGAGATGTGGATCAAACCGTCGATGCCGTCTTCCAGTTCAACAAACACGCCGAAGTTGGTCATGTTTTTAACTGTAGCAACGTGCTGAGTGCCTATAGCATATTTCTCAGCAGCATGTTGCCATGGATCAGGAGTTAATTGTTTAACACCTAATGACATTTTGCGGTCGTCGCGGTCAAGGGTTAATACCTGTGCTTCAACCTCGTCACCAACTTTCAGGAATTCCTGAGGGTTACGCAGGTTTTGTGACCATGACATTTCTGATACGTGGATCAAACCTTCAACACCAGGGATGATCTCTAAGAATGCGCCATAATCAGCAACGGTAACAATTTTGCCTTTAACTTTTGAACCTACAACGATAGCTTCGTCAAGCGACTGCCAAGGATGCGGGGTCAATTGTTTCAAGCCAAGGGCGATACGTTTTTTCTCATCATCAAAGTCAAGTACAACCACGTTGATCTTCTGATCAAGTGACAATACTTCTCTTGGATGCTCGATACGGCCCCATGAAATATCAGTAATGTGCAGTAAGCCGTCAACACCACCCAAGTCTATGAATACACCGAAGTCGGTAATGTTTTTAACTGTACCTTCCAATACCTGGCCTTTTTCAAGTTTGGCCACAATTTCAGTTTTTTGGTTTTCCAAATCGTCTTCGATTAGCACTTTGTGCGATACCACTACGTTCTTAAACTCGTGGTTGATCTTAACAACTTTGAATTCCATTGTTTTGCCCACATACACGTCATAATCCCTGATAGGTTTAATGTCGATCTGTGAACCTGGTAAGAAGGCTTCAACGCCCATTATATCTACGATCAAACCACCTTTAGTTCTGCTCTTAACAAAGCCGGTGATAATCTCGTCATTATCCAATGCGGAATTAATTCTTTCCCATGATTTCTGTGTTTTTGCACGCTTGCGTGAAAGTACCAACTGACCGTTAGCGTCTTCCTGCGATTCAACAAAAACTTCAACAGTGTCACCGATCTTCAGATCAGGTGTATCACGGAATTCAGACAGGGATACTAAACCATCAGATTTAAAGCCGATGTTCAATACCACGTCTTTGCTGTTAACATTTACAACTGTACCGGTGATAATTTCGCCTTTGTTGATCGAACTGAAAGTTCCGTCATACAATTTTTCTAATTTTTCACGTTCGGCATCATTGTAATTGCCAAATTTTTTGTCATCAGCATCCCAATCGAAATCTTCGTTTGATGATGTGATTTTTGATTTGATCTCTTCGATCGATAATGAATCAGCTTCTGATTCAATACTTTCTTTTTCCTGGGCAGCTGTAACTACATCTAGCTCAGCTTCCTTTGCTTTTAATTCTTTTTCTGCTTCTTGTTTTTTTGCCAAAATAAATTTTCTCCTTTTCCCAATACAATTGGGACTGCAAAGGTACGGATATATTTTTGAGTAATAAAAAATATTTTACTCTTAAATGCTGGTTTTTAGGTGCTTTTGTTGGCTTTTTGGAAGGCTTTGGAGAGTGCAGACAGTTTCTGACTTGCGGATTTGAGAAAATCGACTATTAATTGCGAGACAACAACTCCGAAATATAATCAAATATCGACATGAAATCCACCAGCATGGCGTTGCGGTATGCTGCTACCAGGGCGGTCATCCGTTCTTCCTGTTGAGGTGTGAATGGATCTTTCCAAACACGCATGCAGATACGTTTTAGCGCGTATGTCACTTTGTCGTTTTGGGCATAAGTTTCCAGATAACGGCTCCGTTTAAATTCTTCAAAGAACTTAAAAAAGCGGTCAGTATCCTTTAAACCTGAGAAGTTAAGGAATTCCTTTATAACCCCTGTATCGCAGGAGTTTAAATGATTGTAAAAATCATCGGTAGAAATTTTGCCTGTAGTGATCAGCAGGTTATCCAATATGATCTCTAAAGCAATATGCCCCAAAAAGAACGGCTTTACGGGTGAACCTTCAATAGCAGGTGCAAGCAGATTTTTTAAAGCATGGGACCGGGCCGTGAAAAATCCGGAGGAATGAAAAAAGCGATCGACTTCCAGGTGTTTTTGCCAGCCTAATATAATATCGTTGATGTTTTTGTCAGGGTGCTGAAGCTTTTCAGGATGGATGATGATGTTCTTATCCGCATTTTTCAATAGGTCGGGCAGTACCGTACCTAGTGTATGGTAACAGTTGGTGGTGTTCCTGTCGAAGTAGTAATGCGATAGAAAATTCATAAATATTCACTCTCAATCAAGTTTAAAGTCTGCTTAAAATACGCAAATTCTTTGACTATTGTTTAAGGTAAACGTAAAAAAAGAGATTTTCGGATATACTATGATAACGATTATCTCCCTAAACTTAGGGAGAGATGTCCAACGCAGCGTCGACAGAGTGGGTAGAACTTTATGACGGTTAACCCGCGCGTAGATTTTTACCCCTCCCAGCCTCCCCTGATTCCAGGGGAGGGGTTTTTAGCGCAGTTTAATTTTATTCAAAATTTACACATGCTCTGTTATCTTTGCAGTCCCGATAATTATCGGATAACACGAACACGATGAATTTTGTTGAAGAACTACGCTGGCGTGGCATGCTGCATGATATAATGCCCGGAACTGAGGAATTACTGAATAAGGGTATGGTGTCAGGCTATATTGGGTTTGATCCTACGGCCGATTCGCTGCATGTGGGCAGCTTGGCCCAGATCATGACGTTGATCCATTTCCAAAGGGCTGGTCATAAGCCTTTTGCCCTTGTTGGCGGTGCTACTGGTATGGTAGGCGATCCATCCGGTAAATCGGCTGAGCGTAATTTGTTATCAGAAGATGTATTACAGCATAACCTGGCAGGTATACAAAAACAATTGGAAAAGTTTCTCGACTTTAACGATAATGCCAACAGTGCGCAGATGGTAAATAATTACGATTGGTTTAAAGAATATACGTTTCTGAATTTTATCCGTGATGTAGGCAAGCACATCACCGTAAATTACATGATGGCCAAAGATTCGGTGAAGAACCGTATCAGCGGCGATACTGGGATGTCGTTTACTGAGTTTACTTACCAGTTGGTTCAGGGCTACGACTTTTACTATTTGTGGAAGCACAATAACTGCGCCTTACAAATGGGTGGCTCCGACCAGTGGGGTAATATAGTTACCGGTACTGAGTTGATCCGCCGTAAAGATGGAGGAGAAGCATTTGCGCTAACTACGCAACTAATCAAGAAATCAGATGGAACCAAATTCGGAAAAACCGAAGGAGGCAATATTTGGCTTGATCCGGCAAAGACATCGCCTTATAAGTTCTATCAATTCTGGTTGAATACAACTGATGAAGACGCCAAAGCTTATATTCGGATATTTACTTTGTTTAATAAGGAAACTATTGAAGCTATAGAGACTGAGCATAATGCTGCGCCTCACCAAAGGGCATTGCAAAAGGCATTGGCTAAGGATATTACTATCCGTACCCATGGCGAGAAGGAATACGACAAGGCGATCCAATCATCAGAGTTCTTATTTGGCAACACCGGGATCGAATTTTTGAATGAACTAACCGCGGATGAAGTATTGGGATTATTTGAAGGCGTTCCTAATTTCAATATTTCATTGGATGAACTCTCATCGGGCATCAATATAGTCGATCTGCTTGGAGGTAAAACAGCTGTTTTTCCGTCGAAGGGTGAGGCTAAGAAGATGATACAAGGTGGAGGAGTAGCTATCAATAAGGCCAAAGTTGGCTCGCTGGATGATACTTATAACGCTGATCATTTGATTGGTGGTAAGTTTATTGTAGCACAAAAAGGCAAAAAAAATTACTTTCTTATCATTGCGGAATAAAGCAGATATTGCATAAGTAATTACCCTTTTGTTTATGCGCTTCATCTTTTTCTGCCTGTTATCATTATTATTCACTTGCCCTGGTATTGCTCAGGTAGATCCATCCTGGACAACACCAATTGCCCCATTTCAAATCGCGGACAACCTTTATTACGTAGGAAGCCAGGATCTTGCCAGCTATCTCGTCATTACTCAGAAAGGTAATATTCTCATCAATGCAAACCTTACTACATCACCACCACAGATAAAAGCAAGTGTAGAGAAGCTGGGTTTCCATTGGAAGGATATCAAGATATTACTTAACAGCCAGGCGCACGACGACCACATGGGAGGTGCAGCACAGATAATTCGTGAAACACATGCTGAGAGCATGGTAATGGATGGTGATGTGAGCGTGGTTGAATCTGGTGCCAAAACAGACTTTCTGGCCCCCTCGCCGAATATTCCGGGGTATCCTTCTTCGCATGTCGATCGGGTTCTTCATGATAGGGATAAAGTGAGTCTCGGCGGTATAACGCTGATCGCCCATAAAACGGCCGGTCACACACGTGGGTGTACAACGTGGACAATGCGGGCACACCTTCCGGGCGAACCTGCCGGAACAATGCGAAATATTGTCATTGTTGGCGGGACAGGGTTCTGGTCTGAATTTCATTTTGTTGCCACTCGCGGTCATCCTGTGAGTTATCCCGGCATTGTTCAGGATTTTCAGCATACGTTTGCTGAATTGCACAGTCTGACTTGCGATGTATTTCTGGGTGCACATGGACAGTACTTTGATATGCTGGAAAAACTTAAGCGTTATCCGAAAGAAGGTTCGCACGTTTTTATTGATCCAGATGGGTACAAGCAATTTGTCATCAAATCTCAGGGGAAGTTTGAAAAGGAATTAAGCAGACAACGGGCTGCTGCCACTCATTGATCAGGGAGAGATGTCCATAGCGATCATAGCAACTTAGACGAAAATATTTAAATATAAACTACAAGGCAGAGGGCGTAAATCTTCTGCCTTTATTATTTTTGCGAACAATTTTTTGCTGATAATGAAGTTTTTAAACTAATTTTCCCCGGATCATTTAAAAAGTATTAGCCCATCCTATGATTAAAGTGCGATTGGTTTGCGTATTCATTCTTTTGTTTTTTGGAAGTGTGTTTCAGGCCCTGGCAGAGATAAAAGATGATAGCCTTGCCTCTATATTGAAGAATAAAGACGCGGCCGTAAAGAAGCGGGAGCTGATACTTTATCTTCGTTTTGCTTTTGGCGATATGCCTTTAAACGATTTGGAGAATGCCAAAGCTCACGCAATTCAGACCTTAAGATCGGCTAATGAACCCGGCAGTGAAGGTTTGGTGCTGTTTATAGAGGGAATATGTAAATACAGGATAAAAGATTATCCCGCGGCACAAAACTCATTTCTGAAAGCGATAGAAAAAGCCGATCAGACGGAGGATCATTATTTACTGTATGCCTGCTTTACACATATGGCATTTTTGCAAAATGAGCAGGGGAACGAAATAGAAGCAATATCAGCTTTCAGGGCGGCAAAGAAGGAAGCGACCATTGTTAATGACGCCTATTTACAGATTGTGATAGATGTTAACCTTTCTGATATATATTACCGGAACAAAATGTTCAGCAATGCGCTGGCTTCCCTTGGCGAAGCCCAGTCATTGATCACCTCGAACCAGGTGAAGGTGCAACGCATGAAGAACAGTGTTAATGATAATATGGCCGAAGTTTATTACCAGCAAAAAAACCTTGATTCATTAAAGAAATATAACAGGATTTTACACGAAGCAAAAGAGGGAATGGGACTTCATACCTTCCAAAAAAGAACCGATTACTACGTGGACATGCTGCAGAAAAAATATCCCGAAGTAATCTCGTCAATTGCTAATTTAAGAAGAGATACGGCCTACCACTTTGATTTAGTAGATGAAAATGCCCTGGCAGATGCTTATTTCCAGTCGGGACAATTAGATTCTGCAAAGTCTGTGGTTCAGAGATTGATCGCTAACAGCAGGGATAAAAATCATGCTGAATAAATCTATATCTGTATAAGTTATTAGGCGATATCGAGGATCAAAAGAAAAACCCAAATGGAGCGTCCATCGCTTATAAAATGGCTTTATTGCAGTCCATCACGCAATTAAAACAATTGATTAATGTCGGGTCAATTTCCTCACAGATCAGCATAGACCAGGTTCAGAACTCCTATGCACTCCGGACGGAGACCTTCAAACGTGAGCGACTTTGGCTTATATTTATTATAAGTGTAGCGGTGTTGTTAATCATAGCCGGTGCATTGTTGTATTACAATATACACCGCAAAAAGTACTACGAGAAGCTGCTGTTTGAATCAAAGAAGAACGAGATCGCTTTTATCAATTCGCACGAAGTACGCAGGCATGCATCCAATTTAATGGGTATTATGCAGATGATCAACCAGGGCGATAATAAATACGAAAACTTTGTCGAATCCGAGCAATACCTTCAAAGCGAGCTTACCAATCTGGATAATGCTATAAAAAATATCTCACACAAGCTGAACAGCTAACGATTAAAAATCGCTCAGTAGTTCCAGTTTCTTCGCATTATATTCTTCCTGCGAGATCAGGCCGTTTTCGAACAATGTCCTTAATTTTTTCAGCTTCTCAGTTAATTCATCCTGTTTTGGTGCTTCCTGTACCGGAGGTGCAGCTATAACCGGCGCAGGTGTAGATTCTGGAATTGGTGCCGGAGCAGCGGGCTGAGCCTGTGAATTGGCATGGTCTCCAAAATTGATAGAACCCGATTCAGCACGTTTTTCTTCCAGGTCGCGCAGGCGGCGGGCTTCACGCTCATCTTCTTTACGCTGTTGGGCATATTGGTATAGCTTACGTGCCTGAATTTTAGGTAGATAATCAACACCCATTTCGCCCCCGTTGGTGGTTCTGATGGTGAAAATAGCGCCGATGATCTCTTCCTTTATAAGCACATCAACAATGTCTTTCCAAACAAAGTCAATGAATTTTATAGAAAGACCCAGGTTTGCCGGGGTGAAAAACAACACGCGTTTGTTGGTCAGCGCCACACAATCGGGCAATATATTTACAAGGGGCTTCTTTTGGGTAGCTATATAAATAATTTCTTCACCTGTAGTAAGCAGGTCAACCAGCCGGGTATAAACTTTCTCCACTGCTTTCGGGTCTTGCTGGTCGTTTAAAAATTTGTCGATCATCTTTATGCTTTTTATTGATGCAGGCCAAAAATAATAAATATCTGTTAGTTAAATATTAAGAGCGCGAATTTTACGAATTGTTTCGAATGGCACGAATTAAGACACAAGCAGATTACATCCGCGTATATCAGAATTGTCAAACCGGCCCAAAACCTCAAACGATCCATCCTGGTAAATTCTCCCCAGATCCTGTGTGGCGATGAATGAGCAGGAGTTGATATTCGCCAAATCAATTACATTAATGCCGCCGGTTTTCTCGTTGTCTAGCAAGGTCATAGGATCATTGGTATCGCGGGTAATAATCTTCATCCAGGGCGGACAATTGAATATGCCACTGCCATTGGAATAAGCCTGAGAAAGCAGCTCCGTCATGCCATATTCAGAGTGGATTGCATTGACGCCAAAACCCTTGCAAAGCGTTTGGTGTAATTCTTCGCGGATCATCTCTTTGCGTCGCCCTTTCATGCCGCCGGTCTCCATCACGATCAGTTCAGGGAAGTCAATTGGATACTGTTCCACAAAATCAAGCAAGGCAAAGGTAACACCAATCAATAACGTTGGCTTTTTTGTCCCTAGTTGCCTTTTTAATTGGTCGAACAGATCATCATGATTGTATAAATAGAAGCCGCTATTCGGATTTTTCGAGCGTTTTACTAAATCCTCGGCCATGTATATCAACGAAGAACCCTCGCGTTCAAGATAAGACGGCAGCAGCGCCAACACGCAATAATCCCGGATATCGCCATAAAACAGATCGAATGCACGACGGAAACTTTCTTCGTACCAGCTTACATCAGTAACCAAGTGGCGGCTATTGATCATACCTGTCGTTCCCGAACTGGTAAAAGTTACCTGTACTTTGTCTGAACTGCTTAATACTTCATGCGATTTAAAAAAGCTTATAGGCAGGAAGGGTATCTTCTCAATGGTGTCAACCCCATCAATATCCACTTTCAGGTTAGTAATAAATTCCCGGTAAACTGCGCAATTTTCAGCCTGGAAGCGAAATACCTGCAGAGCCGTTTGTTCAAATTGCTGTTGGCTGCTGATAGAAAATATTTGCTGCTTATCCGGGCTAATCATCGCGCAAAGATAAGCGAATGTGCAGATGAGTGGATGTGCAAATGTGCAGATAAGTAGATGTGCAGATGAATAAATAAGCTAATGACTTTTTTTCAATAATCTGCACATCCGCACATTTGCATATCCACACATCTGTAAGTCCGCAAGTTCCGGGTTTTAAATAGGTGTGGATAGCCGGAATTTTGGAGTATCAAAACACAAATACTATGAGCAATTTTAAAATTGTACCGCTGTCGAAAAACTATGTACAGCATATCCTGGAAACAAGAAAAGATGATTTTGGTCATGAGGTGATAGAACAGGTAGCAACGGGCGACGGGCCTTGCCGTGTATCGTTAAAGCCATTTGAAAAGGGAGTAGATAAACGTTTATTATTTACTCATACGCCGTTTGACATTGATAACGTCTATAACCAACCGGGACCGGTATTTATTAATGCTGATGATGTAGAGGAATACTCAGATGTTTATCGTTTTCCGCCTGAGATCAAAGCCAATAAGAAAAGCTTCCCGCTTACACTGATCGGTTATAATGATCAGCAAATGATGGCGCTTACCAAAATGGTTGGCGATGGTGATGTTGACGAAATGATAACAGAGATATTTGACACTAATCCGAATGTCGCGTATCTGCATGCACGTAACGCGCAAGCCTGCTGTTTTATCTGTAAGATCGAGCGTATCTGATTGATTTAAGGTTGTTTATTGAAACAAGAAACTGTTTTTTGTGGTTTGATAATAATACATTTAATCATCATACCTATGAAAAAGTTAAGTTTTTTAATTGCTCCGATCTTGCTGAGTTTCATTATTATAATGAGCTCGGCCACACCAGTCAACGGTGACAAACAAACCGAACGATTACACAGCGCATCCAATGTTCTGAAGGATTTTGGCGCCATGAAAGAGGGTTTCGCTCATAAATTGATAGCCAAATATGAAGGCATCGTTATTATTCCCAAAACCATTAATGCAGGTTTGGTTGTAGGCGCTAAGCGTGGCAAAGGCGTTGCCATCGTAAAATTGCCTGATGGCAGATGGAGCGACCCGGTATTTGTTACTATTACAGGCGGCAGCATCGGTGCACAGATCGGCGTTCAATCGGTCGACCTGATATTGGTTTTCAAGCACAAAGGTGCATTGGCCAAAGTTAGGAATGGCGATGTAACCATTGGTGGCGACCTGGCCGCTACCGCCGGTCCGGTTGGCCGTGCAGCGTCAGCTAATACCGATTACAAGTTTGAAGCTGAAGTTTATTCTTATTCACGCAGCCGTGGTCTATTTGCCGGGATTACTGTAAATGGTTCGAGTTTAGCTATCGATAAAGATTCTAACCATGAATACTATGGAGAAGGCATGAGCGCCCGTGATATCTTCGAAACTGGAAAAAGTAATACTGTTGCTGTGAAGCATTTGAAAGAAACACTAGCAAGTTTATAAAAACCAATTTAACTAGAGAAGCGCCCGGTTATGCCGGGCGCTTTACTTTAAAAAAGCTTTTCTAGTCAGAATTCCGGATAGTGAAGCCATACCGCCAACCAATCCACCTATCAAAGCAGTGATCAGCAACAATAATATCCATTGATGTGGCAAAGGGAATAACTGGATAACCCTGCCTGCCAATACATTATCATTGGGTAGGCTTTTCATCAGCGCCAATATCATCCACAAAACAAATATCGCCCCAAAACCTGACCAGAAGGTTTTGCCCGAAGTCTTGCCCATAAACCATGCAGCTAAAAATGCAATCAAAGCCGCAGCCCACCAGGGCAGGAGGTAACTACTGATGAAGGATAAAATGAGTATAATGAGGAATAGCATGTTATTTACTGTTTAAAGTTAAGGTTGATTTGATTCGATCTGATTTCTCATCCGGCGATTGCAAAAACAATAGTTCATTCAATTTGCCATCACGCCAGGTGGTGAACATATCCTCATAATAAAAACTGCCCGGGTTGCCAGATTCCCCACCCGGGAAAACGCCATATCCCTTTACCTGCGGACCCATTTGCACCACCATCCGCCATGACGGTCCATTCCCCCCGCGTAAGGCATTGATAACCGCACCTGTGCCACCGGTATAAAATTGACCTGTGCCAAATCCAGGTAAATTAGCCAAATGATTAACATGGGTTTCTTTTACGTTACCCCATTCCCATTTTTCGCTCTGATCTCTTTTTATAAAATCGCCGTTCTTTTTTAATAGATCGTCAACTGATGAAGTAAAAGCCTGGTTAATAATATCAGAGCAGGTTTCTTTCGCTGGCGTGCTTTTTATATCAAACCATTTAGAATTTGGCTCCATCAACAGTAGCTTTTCGGTGCGGTCAAATGAAGGAACGTTCAGCAACACTTTATCATCTTTAAATTCATCCCAAACCAGCTCATTAAACTTTAACCACCATGCATTAAAAATGGAAGCCCCGACAGAATTGGCTGAGTAATGTTTGTCCCATTTTTTTAAAATATTTAGTGCATCAGCCTGTCTCAAGGTCAGCAGTGATGACCGGATATGTAGTAACATTTCGGGCAATACATCCTGTGCGCGCATGCTATAATCATCCATCTGCATCAGTCGCATACTGTCAACGGTGGCATTCTGCATTGCTTTCAGCTTGTCATTGATGCGCTTGCCGCGGTCATATAGCTCAAAACGCCAGTTGATATAGTAAGGATAAGTTTGATCTGTAGATGACTGGTTAGCAGAACTAACAAATCCTCTCGGCGGATTTTTTACTGTAGGATTCTGGTCATAAGGTATCCAGCCCTGCCAGTCGTTTGCGGGATCGCTGCCATCCATAACGAATTTGCCCTGATCTCTGAATTTAAGCGGAATTTTACCGTTAGGGGTAATGGCTATATCCTTATCGTTGCTGGCGAAAATAAAGTTTTGTGCGGGTGCGGTATAGTAAGTAAGGGCTTTGCGGTAATCATCATAGTTCTTTCCCCGGTTCAGCAGGTAAAAGGTCATAAACTCGTCCGATTCATCATGAGCTATCCAGCGCAAGGCATCACCAACAGGAATGCTCCATTTATGCGCCATACTGGGTGGTGAACAACACGGGCAAGACGCTTAGCTATTTGGTGTATGGGACCACTCGACAACACGAGCCGAATCAAAATCCAATAT
>Ga0207667_10007613_pt1 | contig 12978 bp, 14 predicted proteins | sample KBSCornC52_FD_184301 | JGI IMG/M metagenome (GOLD analysis project Ga0207667, IMG submission 184301) | Corn rhizosphere microbial communities from Kellogg Biological Station, Michigan, USA - KBS Corn C5-2 (SPAdes) (version 2) | ecosystem: Host-associated > Plants > Roots > Rhizosphere > Soil ...
CGCCGCCTATTTCGAGCGAGATATCCAAAGCATGCGGGTCGGCGATCTCGTCGCGAGTGACGATCCACGGGCCCATGGGCGCGAAGGTATCGAAGGTCTTGCCCATCAGCCATTGCGACGTGACCATCTGGTAGTCGCGCGCGCTGACGTCATTCACAATCGTGTAGCCAAAGACGTGACCCAGGGCTTTCGCGGCAGAAATGCGGCGGCCGCCAACTCCGATGACGAATGCAAATTCGGCCTCATAGTCGGGCTGTGTCGAAACCTTGGGCAGCACAATGGGCGCGCCAGGGCCAATCACCACATTCGTAAACTTATTAAAGATAGTGGGGACGGTGGGGATCTCCATGCCGGTTTCGCGCGCATGATCGCGGTAGTTCAAGCCAACGCAGATGAACTTGGGCGGACGCGGAATGGGCGCCAACAAATTCACATCAGCCAGATTGTAAGACGCGCCCTTCAGATCGTCGATTTTCGGCGGCCCGGCGGCGATTACGGACAGCATATCGGTGTCCAGGCCAATGATCCGGTCGTTCGGCATCACGATCCCGGCTTGCGGCGGCGCACCCACGGGCTGAAATGTTACCAGGCGCATGAGGTCCAGCATGCCACATCTGTGTGCGTGGTCGCATGTCAAAATGGATAGTTCATGTCTCATATACAGCGCGCGCTGATTAGCGTCACAGATAAGACCGGAGTGGTGGATTTTGCCCGTGCCCTCACGAGCCTCGGCGTTGAGGTGCTTTCCACCGGCGGAACCTACCGGGTGCTCAAAGAGGCCGGAGTCGCTCCGCTGCGCGAAGTGGCCGAGGTCACTGAGTTTCCCGAGATGCTGGACGGCCGGGTGAAAACCATACATCCGCGCATTGCCGGAGGAATTTTGGCGATGCGTTCGAAACCCGAGCATATGCGAGCGATCGCGGAGCATGGCATCCCCCCCATCGATCTGGTGTGCGTGAACCTGTATGAATTCGAAAAGATCGCGTCCAAGAAAGACGCGCCGCTGGAGGAGCTGATCGAGAATATAGACATCGGTGGTCCAACCATGATCCGCGCGGCGGCCAAGAACTGGCAGGATGTCGCGGTAGTGACCGCGGCCTCCGACTACGCCGCGATTGTCGCGGAGTTGCAGGCCAGCGGCGGCGTGCTTTCCAGCGATACGCATTGGCGGCTGGCAAAGAGGGCCTTCGCAACCACGGCGGCGTATGATCGGGCGGTCAGCGCCCGGCTGGCGGAAATTCCACCAACCGGTGAAGTGTTGCCGGCGATCTTAGATGTACGCGCTCCGCGGAAGCTGGCATTGCGCTACGGCGAGAACCCGCATCAGGCGGCAGCGCTCTATTCGAGCGGCGGCGCGGGAATTGCGGCGGCCGAGCAGTTGCATGGCAAGGAGCTCTCCTACAACAATCTGGTGGATCTGGATGCGGCCTGGCAATTGATCGCGGAATTTGACGCGCCAGCCTCCGCGATCATCAAGCACACCAATCCTTGTGGCTGCGCGGAGGGAGCCACGCAGGCCGAAAGCTACCGGCGCGCATTTGAAGCGGATCCGGTGTCGGCGTACGGCGGAGTGCTGGCGTTCAATCGCGCGGTGGATAGCGAGACGTCTGCGGAAATCGCCAAGACTTTCATCGAGGCGATTGCTGCACCGGACTATACCGAAGACGCGCTGCGGATTCTGCGCCAAAAGAAAAATCTCCGGCTGCTGAAAGTTCTGACCGGGCCAGCGGAAAATGTCGTGAAGTCCATTAGCGGCGGGTTCCTGGCGCAGACGCCGGATGTGCATCGCTTGTCGCGTGGGGAGGCGCAAATCGCGACCAAGCGCGCCCCCACGGATGCCGAATGGGTAGCGCTGGAGTTTGGCTGGAAGGTCGCCAAACACGTAAAGAGCAACGCTATCGTCTACGCGCGGTCGATCGACGGACGCGGGCAGGCCATCAGCGCGGGCGCGGGGCAGATGAGCCGCGTGGATTCCGTAAAATTCGGCGCGATCAAAGCCGTGCTTCCGCTGGCCGGGTCGGTGGTGGCTTCCGACGCTTTTTTCCCCTTCGCGGACGGAGTGGAAGAAGCAGCGCGGCACGGCATTACGGCTGTGATTCAGCCCGGAGGCTCGGTGCGCGATGAAGATGTCATTGCGGCCGCGAACCGCTTAGGGCTGGCGATGGTCTTTACCGGAGTGCGCCACTTCCGGCACTAAGTTTCGCTCAACAGCTTTAGCTTATTGTCCACGCTGGTGACGCCTTTTACTTTTTTCACGATGCGGGCGGCTTTTTCGCGCGCCTTCTCGTCGTGCACGCGGCCGAGCAGAGTGACCGCGCCCTTTTTAACGATCACTTCGAAACCCGCGCCCTTGACGTCGACGTCGTCGGCGAGCTTGCGGCGCACCGCGTCGTAGATACGATCGTCGTCAGGCGTTCCCTGCGCCAGAACCAGCATAGGGGTAATCAAGGCGAAGACTAAAAGCAGGCTGACGAAGCGCATAAGTTACCTTTCCAATTTTACAGATTACCGCGTCTTCAGCGCCAGTCGACTGCGGTGAGGAATTCGGGGTCCTGACGCCAGCCGGCGCGCACCTTCACGAAGGTCTGCAGGAAAACTTTGCGGTCGAACAAGTGCTCGAGCTCTTTGCGCGCCAGCGTGCCGATCTTCTTGAGCGCCGCGCCGCCGGCTCCGATGAGGATAGCCTTCTGCCCCGGTCTTTCGACGTAAATCGTAGCGGCGATGCGCAGGAGCGTGGGCGTGTCATCCCAGGAATCGATCAGCACGGCCACCGCGTGCGGCACCTCTTGCTGAGTGTGGTGCAGAACTTTTTCGCGGACCACTTCGGCGGCCAGGAAACGCTGCGGTTGGTCGGTCAAATAATCATCGGGGTATTGCGCGGGGCCGGAGGGAAGGCGCTGGATGATTTCCTGCTGCAGCACGTCCAAGCCATCGCCGGTTTTCGCGGAGATCGGGATATAGGCGGCGAAATCGTGCAGCGCGCGGTATTTCTCGATCAGATCGAGAATCTTCGGTTTTTCCTCCAGCCAGTCCACTTTGTTTAACACGGCGATGACCGGCGCTTCGATTTTCTTCGCCAGATCCACGGCCTGCAAGTCTTCATCGGTGAACGCGGCTGTCGCATCAATCACAAACAGCACCACGTCGGGCGCGCCCGCGGCGGCCCGGACGGTATCCATCATGCGCTTATTGAGTAACGTATTGGATCTGTGGATGCCGGGAGTGTCGACGAACACGATCTGGGCTTGCGGCAACGTCAGCACCCCTTGAATCGAGGTACGCGTGGTTTGCGGCTTGGCCGCCACGATCGCCAGTTTGGTTCCGAGCAGCGCGTTCAGCAGCGTGGACTTGCCGGCGTTGGGACGCCCCAGGATGGTGACGAATCCGGCGCGATGTTTGGGCTTCTTCATTCTTTGGCGGCGGTTTTTGCGACTCGAACCTGATCCACTCGCACCTGATTTGCGGCCAGAACCTTTATTGAAAGACCGTCGCGTTCGAGCGATTCGCCGGCCTCCGGCACGTGTCCCAGCCATTCGGTCACCAGCCCACCGACAGTCGTCGATTCGGTATTTTCCGGCGGGCGGAAATCCAGCAGCGATTGGAGACGGCTGATGTCGAAGCTGCCGGAGACTATATAGCTGCCGTCGGGCTGGGCGCTAAAATCACGCTCCGGCTCGTGCTCGTCGTGGATCTCGCCGACGATTTCCTCCACCATGTCCTCCATGGTAACGATGCCGGCCGTCGATCCGTATTCATCCACCACCACGGCCATGTGCGCGCCCTCTTCCTGCATCTCGCGCAGCAGATCGTTGACCGGCTTGGTTTCGGGAACGGCGCGAATCGGACGCGCGATGTCGCGGACTTTACGCTGCGCGCGCTCTTCGTCGCTGAGCTCGAACATGTCGCGAACGTGGACGAAGCCGGTGATCTGATCGATATTGTCTTCGTAAACCGGGATGCGCGAATACTGCTCATGGATCACGATCTCGCGCAGTTCGTCGAGGGTCGCGTCCTGGCGGATGGCGACGATCCGCGGGCGCGGCGTCATGATTTCGCGCACCGTGGTATCGCCGAACGCGACCACCGATTGGATCAGCTCGCGATCGCCTTTTTCAATGATGCCTTCTTCTTCGCCGGCGGCGATGAGGGCGTCGATATGTTCTTCCGGGGTGGGGGCTTCGTCAGCTTGAGGATGGTCGCCGAGGTCGAACACGGATTGCAAAAAGTTCAGCGCCCACGTCAGCGGCCGCATCAACAGCGATATCAAACGAAACAGGGGAACCAGCGGCAGGAGCCCATGTCCCGTGCACTTGCGGTAGATGATCTGCGGGATTACATAAGTGCCGACGATGGCATAAAACGAAACCAGAAGCAGGGCGACCGTGACCGCTTCCCAGCCCGGCGCGTTCTGCTCGGTGAGAGCGAGTGTCAGGCAGCCGAGCACGGCCAAGCCGAGATGTTTCACCAACGAAAACGTGAGCGCGCCGAGTTCGGTTTCCAGACCGATTTTCGCTTCGAGCGTGGCTTTGAAGTATTCGAGCGAAGGTAGCTCCCGCGCACGGATGCGCAGGGACTCCAGATACAGCACTTGAATCGTGGTAGCCAGCGTCACCAGGATCGCCACCATCGCGTCCAAGACCAGAAAGAGCAGTGTCATGGCTTGGCTTTCTTGGGGGCTGGGCGTTGGGCGCGCTCGATGAGCCCGTCCGGCAATCCCAATCGTTTGCGCCAACGACTCTCGGCTCGCGCCATTTCGCCGGAGTCGGATTCGTGGTCCATGCCCGCCAGATGCAGCGCGCCGTGAAGCATCAAGACTCGCAGTTCGTCGCTGAGCGAATGCCCGCGCTCGGCGGCCTGAATACGGGCGCGATCGATGGAGATGGCGATGTCGCCCGCCAGCCCGTTGGGATTTGCCGGCGGAAACGACAGCACGTCGGTCGTCTGGTTCTTCCCGCGAAATTGCCGGTTGAGGCGGCGAACTTCCGCGTCATTTGCGATCAGGCAGGTAATGCTCCGGCCGCGCGCTACACGACGTGTGAGCTCGCCCAGGAAGGCGCGCAGTTCTTCCCGATCTGCCCGCCGCGAAATACGGGACGAAGCGTGGAACAACAGCGGTATGTCGTCGGGTGACATGGACGCGGCCTCAGGCCGCTGTTTCAGGAATCGTCACCGGCTCCGCGGCCGCCTCGGCGGACGCCGTTTCCGAAAGTTTGAGCGACAACTGGCGGTTAACGCCGATGATCTCGTTGTAGCGCTCGTAAGCCTTGACGATTTTTTGCACCAGATTGTGGCGCACCACGTCGCGGTCGTCGAATTGAACGAAGCTGATGCCTTCCACGTTACGCAGGACGTCGACCACTTCCACCAGTCCGCTGCGCATCCCCGGCGGCAAATCGATTTGCGTCACGTCGCCGGTGACCACCATCTTGGAATTGAAACCCTGCCGCGTCAGGATCATCTTCATCTGTTCAGGCGAAGTGTTCTGGGCCTCGTCCATGATGATGAAGCTGTCGTTGAGAGTGCGGCCGCGCATAAACGCGAGCGGCGCGATTTCAATGGTATTGCGCTCCAGCAGCTTATCTACTTTTTCCGCTTCGATCATGTCGTAGAGCGCGTCGTAGAGCGGGCGCAGAAACGGATCGACTTTCTCCTGCAGCGTGCCGGGCAGGAAGCCAAGGCGTTCGCCGGCTTCGACCGCGGGACGTGTGAGAACAATGCGGCTCACTCGCTTCGAGAGCAGCGCCGCGACGGCCATGGCGACCGCCAGATAGGTCTTGCCGGTGCCGGCGGGGCCGATGCCGAAAACCAGGTCATGATGCTCGATGGCGTCGAAGTAACGGCGCTGGTTCATGGTCTTCGGCGTAATGATCTTCTTGCCGAAGCTGCGCTGTTTCCCGCTTTCCACCAGGCGCCGGAGGCTCGCGTCGGGGTCCGCCGTCACCACCCGCAGGAAGCTGTTGAGATCGCCGTTATTAAATACATGCCCGGCCTGCATCAGCGCCACATAGTCATCCAGGATGTTGGCGGCCCGGGCGACCGCTGCATCGTCGCCTTCGATCTCCAGCGAGTCATTGAGCAATCGCGTGCGGACTTGCAGGCCGGACTCGATCAGACGGATATTTTCATCGCGGGTCCCGAACAGGGATTCGATGCCACGGCTGATTTGTACGCTGGATTTCATTCAGGGGAAGTGCGGGAGTGTAACGCGAAACCGGACATCCGCGGGCGCGGAAGCAGGGTCAACATCTGTCCTTAGTATAACAGAAATTGAAAACGGACCTGTAAAAACTTAGCGCCAGGAGAGCGCCGGCGGTTCTCCTGCCTACAAGGCCGGAACCGGCGCCCACACCTGGTCAAATCGGGTATCAATGGGCTACTGCGTGTTCCACTTTTAGCGATTCCGTCAAATAATCGAGCGCCGTTGCGACGCCGCCCTTGCGATAAGGAACACCCGCGATCTCCAAACCCATCTCAACGCCACTTAGTGTTCCCGCAAGCATCAGATCGTTGAAATCGCCCAGGTGTCCGATGCGGAAAGCCTTGTCCTGTAACTTACCCAAGCCGGTGCCGAGCGGCATGTCGAAGCGATCCAGAATCACTTTTCGGAGGCCATCGGCCGAGTGGCCGGCGGGCGTATAAATAGCGGTCACCGAGTCGCTGTATTCCCTTGAATCGAGCGCCACATTCTCCAGACCCCAGGCGTTTACGGCGCGCCGCGTCGCTTCACCATGACGCCGGTGCCGCGCATATACGTTTTTCAATCCTTCCTCGCGCAGCATGTTCAGCGCCTCTTGCAGGCCATACAACAGATTGGTAGCCGGCGTATAGGGGAAAAATCCCGTGGCGTTCTGTTTCAGCATCGGCTCCCACTCCCAGTAAGCCCTCGGGAGTTTCGCCGACTTCGAGGCCGCCAGCGCCTTTTCACTGATCGCGTTAAACCCCAGGCCGGGCGGCAGCATCAGGCCTTTTTGCGATCCGGCCACCGTTACGTCGACTTGCCACTCATCGTGGCGGAAATCGATAGACGCCATGGAAGAGATGGTGTCGACCAGAAACAGCGCCGGATGGTGCGTGCGGTTGATGGCCTCGCGAATGGCGGACACCCGGCTGGTGACGCCGGTCGAGGTTTCGTTGTGTACCACGCAGACCGCCTTGATTTTGTGGCCGCGATCTTCGGTGAGCTTGGCTTCAATCACCTGCGGGTCGGGGGCATGGCGCCAATCCGTTGGCACTATGTCGACGTCCAGACCCAGCCTTTGCGCCATCTGAATCCACAAAGTGGCGAACTGGCCGCTTTCGAACATCAGAATTTTGTCGCCGGGCGACAGAGTATTGGTAAGCGCGGCTTCCCAGGCGCCGGTGCCGGAGGAGGGGAAAATAATGACCTTGCCTTTGGTTTGAAAGACCTCTTTCAATCCCTCCAGTACCTCCAGCCCCAGGAGAGCGAACTCCGGTCCGCGATGATCGATGGTCGGGCGCGACATAGCGCGCAGCACACGCTCCGGTACATTGGTGGGACCAGGAAGCTGAAGAAATTGACGGCCGCTTGAGTAGGACATAATTTTATTTTAAACGCTTTATTGTACATCGAGCCAAGAGGCGCGGCAGCGGCCCCGCGAGCTCCGGTCAATCGATGGCTTGTCCCACGGTCCGGTGAACTGCGGGCAGCGGCGCCAAGATCGGATGCGAGATTAAGCCGCCACCTGCTATCATCTAATTTCACTCCAACGCATGTCGCTCCCTGCTGAAATTGTTTGTGCCCATAGTCCGGACTCCGATGACGCTTACATGTTTTACGCCTTGGCTACGCGTAAAATACGGTCGAACTTGGTACAGTTCCGCCACGTCCTGGACGATATCCAGACCCTAAACCAGAAGGCCCGGGCGGGCGAGTATGAACTGACGGCGATTTCCTACCACGCCTATCCATACGTTGCCGACAAGTATCAACTGATGGCCGCCGGGTCGAGCATCGGCGATGGCTACGGCCCAATGGTAGTCGCATCGCATCCCCTGTCTGTCGAAGAACTAAAGGGCAAGCGAATCGCCATTCCCGGGCGGCTCACCACGGCCTATCTGGCAATGCGATTGATGCAGCCGGACTTTGAAGCCGTGGATACGCCGTTTGATAAAATTCTAGATGCCGTCGAGGAACGCAAGGCCGATGCCGGTTTGATTATTCACGAGGCGCAGTTGACCTACTCGAACGCAGGCTTCCATAACGTCGTCGATCTGGGCCGCTGGTTCAAGGACACCTACGATCTGCCCTTGCCCCTGGGCGCGAATGCGCTGCGCCGCGATCTGAATCCGGAAATGGCCAGCGAATGCTGCCGTCTGATGCGCGACAGCATCCAATACGCCATCGATCATCGTGAAGAAGCTCTGAATTACGCATTGCAATTTGCCCGCGATATGGACCCCGCACTGGCGGAGAAATTCGTGGGAATGTATGTCAATCATTACACCGTGGATTGCGGGGAGATCGTGCCCAAGGCCGCCCAGAAGCTGCTCGATATGGGCTACGAGGCAGGACTGATTCCGCACCGCGTTCAGGTAGAGTTTGTGCGGTGAAACCAATATTCCTTCTATGTTTCGCAGCGGCGTTCGCGTTCTCGCAGGCCCAGGATGGCGACGTCAAGCAGCGCACCCGCGCGGTGCGCGATCTAGCTAAACAAGGCGAAGACGCGATTCCCAAGATCGCTCCTTATGTCACCGACCCCGACGTAGGAGTTCGCGTCGAGGCGGTTAAGGCGCTGATACAGGTCGGCGGCCCCAAGACGCTGGACGGACTGGTGCGCGCGGCCGGCGACAACGACGTCGAAGTGCAGATCCGGGCGACCGACGGCTTGGTCAATGTGTATATGCCGGGTTACGTCAAGACCGGGCTTAGCGGCAAAATTTCCCGCGCCGGCAGTTCGGTGACCGCAAAATTCTCCGATACCAACGACCGGGTGATCGACACCTTCGTGCAAGTGCGGCCGGACGTAATCGTCGCGCTGGGGAAACTCGCGCGCGGCGGCGCGAACCTCGACGCGCGTGCCAATGCGGCGCGAGCGGTAGGCGTGCTTCGCGGCCGTGCGGCGATACCGGATCTCATCGAGGCACTGCATTCCAAAGACGACAAGGTGATGTATGAGTCGCTGGTGGCCATCCAAAAAATTGGCGATCCGGCGGCGGCGCCGCGCTTTAGTTTCCTGCTGGGCGATCTAGAAGAGAAAATTCAAATCCAGGCGCTGGAAACCACCGGCCTGCTGCGCAATCGCGAAGCCGCGCCGCAAGTGCGGGATGCGTTGGCGCGTGCGCGGTCCGTGAAAGTACGGCGCGCGGCGCTGGAAGCGCTGGCTATGATCGCCGATCCGGCGGATCATGCCGTCTTCCTGCAGAATCTTTCCGACAAAGACGACCAAGTGCGCGCAGCGGCGGAGGAGGGCTTGGGGCGGCTGAAGAATCCCACGGATCGCGCGGCGCTGAGTCAGGCGTTCGAGAGCGAGCACGGAATGAATCCGCGCTTATCGGCGGCCTTCGCGCTGGTTTTATTGGGCGAGCTGAAGACCGACTCCTATGGGCCGCTGCAGTACCTTCTGAATTCGCTGAACCAGCGCACTTGGCAGGGCGTGGCCAGCGCGTTTCTGATCGAGTTGGCTCGCGAGCAGCCCATCCGGCAGACCATTTATGGAATGCTGGGCACGGCCACCAAGGACGAGAAAATTCAGTTGAGCATCGTGCTGGCGCGCTCCGGCGACAAGGACAGCATCCCTTCGCTCGAAGCGCTTTCGATGGATCCCGATCCGGCTGTGGCCGCCGAAGGGATCCGCAGCCTGCGCATACTGCGCGCACGGCTGCCGTAGGCCTGGAAGCGCGAAGTTATTTCGCTTTCTTCTGTTTCTGCTGGCCGACGCGGACTTTGAACTGTTTCTGCTGGGCTTCCTGGTACGCTTTCCAGTCGAACCTCTGGGCGGCTTCCGACAGATATTTATTGACGTCAATATCTTTGGGGAGCACAGCCATCAGGCTGGCGGACATCGTGCCATCGGGACTGGTGATACGGTACCGTTTTACGTTCGGAATGGACATAACGTATTCAGGATAACACTTCTGCAAAAGCATTTTCGCCGCGGGGCGTGCTTGCGCGATATACTACTATTCCAGACGGACCAACTGGAGGGTCACCGAATGAAACGCATAATCCCCATCGTTCTTGGCGTGCTGGCAGTTGCGGCCAGCGCTTTCGCGCAAACTGACGCAGAAGTGATTGCCCGCGCCTTGGCCGCCGCTCCGGCCCAGATGAAGGAAGGCGCCACGGTGATCAAGTGGAAGCCGGATTACACTTACGACACGCTGAAAAAGGGCACTAACCGCCTGGTCTGTTACGACCGGTCCGGGGAGCCTGGACGCGCAGCGTTCGCCGTGCAGTGCACTAGCATCGGCAATCTGGAGCGGGTCGCGCAGAGCCGGAAGTTTGAGGCCACGCTCGATAAGGCCGCTAGGAAGGCAGCTATTGACGCTGCGGAAGCCAACGGCACTCGCGTGAAGCCCGAATACGGAGCCGTGTGGTATACGATGAACGGAACCGACCAGGCAACAGCCCGCATGCACATTACGGTTGCCGTGCCCGGAGCCACCACGCAGTCGACTGGACTGCCCGATAATCCCAAGCAAGGTGGGATGTGGATCATGAATGCAGGTACCACCACCGCGCACCTCATGACGCCAGGCCACTAGGCCGAATCTTGGCGGGCGCCCTCTCATGAAGCCTTTGCTATTCAGCCTGCTGGCCATCGCTGCGCTCTCAGCGGCGCCCGGCAGGCAGACGTTTGTCGGCGTCATCACTGACAGCATGTGCGCCCGAGGCGATCACTCCAAAATGCAAATGGGACCCACGGATGCCGAGTGCACCATTGCTTGTATCCGGGAACACGGCGCCACATACGTTCTCTATGACGGGAAGGCCGCCTACGACCTGAGCGATCAACAGACGCCGGAGAAGTTCGCGGGCCAGAGAGTGACCATCAGCGGCGCGCTGGATGCCAAGACCAACACCATCCAGGTGGCTTCGATAGCCGCCGCGAAGTGAACCGCCGAACGGCCTGACGCGGCCGCCTCCTCCGCCACCAGGCGCGATAATGAATAGAAAGCGGTGCCTCTCAAAACCTTACTTCCGTGGCTCGCGCTGGGCCTCGCCTCGATCTCAACCGCGCCTGCCCAGAACAGCGGCGCTCCCGACCCCGTTTTCTCGGCAGTCCCGTTCGAACGCTGGCTGGCGGAAGGCGAGCCGACCCACTTCCGCTGGTCCGTACGCGTAGGCGGAGCCGAACTCAACAGCCATCAACGTCTCCAGACCAGAGTCGAAATTCAAGTGGATGGCAACGAGCTTGTCAGCCGCCGCGGGCATGGCGAGCTGGTGGTCATGATTCAATTCGAGGATGGGGCCAAGCGGTTGTACCAGACACACGGAGCCATCGATTTGCAGGATGTGAAAGACGACGCAGGCAAGTCCAACATCCAATATCTTCAGGATGCGTTCGTGTTGCCGGGCGATTACCGCGTGGGCGTGGTAATTGTCGATGCCAAGACACGCGACCATTGGGCCGAGCAAAAGACGCTGCACGTGAATCCGCTGCGCAACGACCCGCTGCCGGGCGCATGGAAGGATCTGCCGGCCGTGGAATTACTCCGCGCGTTGGAGCCGCCCGATAGCTGGTACATCCCCTACGTCGGCTCACATTTGCAGCTACCCGTCGCCGCACGTCGCCCGGTTCGGGTAGAAGTGCTGATGAACGCCTCGCCTTCCGGCCCCAGCCGCGGGCTCAACACAGGAACCGTCAACAACCGGAACCTGGCCAACCTGGTGCCCGCGCTGAAAGTGCTTTCGCAGATGGAAGTGGCCGGAGGGAGCCTGCACATCACCCTGCTGGATATCCCCAATCGCCGTGTCATCTTTGAACAAGACGCGGTGCATCAATTGGATTGGAAGCGCGTGCGCCAAGCATTGACCGAGGTGGATCCCAATAAAATCGACGTCCGTTCGCTGGAGCATCGTGAGCAAAACGCGTCGTACTTTATGCAGCAAGTACGCGAGCGCTTGGGCCCTTCAGGCAGCCCGGCAGGGGCCGCGAACGAACCACTACATGTGTTGATCGTTCTCGCGGCCCCCATGACGCTTGATTCCGGGGAGAAAAGCCGCCCGCTCGAATCGGAAGCGAAACCGCAGGGTCTGCTGTATTTCCTGCGCTACCATTTGCCGCCAGAGCGGCTGCCGCTGGGATACGAACCTTTATCGAGAATGGGCCGGCGCAACTATCCGGGGAGCATGCAACCACCCTCGGCGCAACCCGAAGCATTCGATTCGCTCCAGCCCCTGTTAAAGCCGCTGCAACCGCGGCTCTATGACGTGTACTCGCCCGAACAGTTTCGCAAGGCGCTTAGCAGCTTGCTGGACGAAATCGCGAAGCTGTAAAAAAGGCGCCGGGTCGTTAAGGTACCGGGGTGGCGAGGGGCTTGCCCTTTTCGACCACATAGATAGCGGCCAGCTTGACTGGTTGCGTGCCGGTGTTACGCGCATCGTGCTTCGAGCCGGCTTTCACCACGAAACCGTCTCCCGCTTTGAACTTCAGGGGCGGCTGTCCATCGATCAATAATTCGCCCTGCCCTTCGATGACGTAAGTAATTTCATCGCCGGGATGCGTATGGTGTCCGGCACGCGCGCCGGGCGCGATCTCGACCGACGCGATTCGGGCTTCGCGGCCCGGGACCGATACATCGCCGGTATACACAATCGTGCGCTTGATTCCAGGGTTCTGGGCCCACAGGCCGCTAGCCGCCGCGACGAATCCAACTGCCACCAGACCCGCAGTCAATAAACCGCCGACGGTCCATTTTTGAATCGATTTCATGCTTTGCTCCTCATCATGCTTATTCATGAACGCAGTTACGATCATTGCATGATTTCGGACGCCACGCTGCTGGGCGCGTCGCGAA
>Ga0207667_10007614_pt1 | contig 12977 bp, 7 predicted proteins | sample KBSCornC52_FD_184301 | JGI IMG/M metagenome (GOLD analysis project Ga0207667, IMG submission 184301) | Corn rhizosphere microbial communities from Kellogg Biological Station, Michigan, USA - KBS Corn C5-2 (SPAdes) (version 2) | ecosystem: Host-associated > Plants > Roots > Rhizosphere > Soil ...
AGCTCTGATCGCGCTGGTAACCCTGCCTCGGCCAACCGACGCCTCGCCCAAACGCGATTTCGATGTTCTGGTAGGCGCGCCGGCTGAGGTAACGAATGTGGACGCCAACAGCCCTTACTATGCAGGCACGATCGCCTTCTTTGGCGGCATGAGGCATATGCCTGGAATGTCCAGCGATGCGACCTTCATTGTTCCGCTGCCCCAGCGGAAAGAGGCATTCCCTAACCTGCTCGCGGCCGGCGCGGCAACCAAGGGTGTCGCGGTGACGATCCGGGTCGTGCCTTCGGGCGGCGGCGCATCCGTACTCAAGGCTGCAACCGTGCGAGCGATGTAGGCTAAGTCATGGTTGTCTTCGCCTTGACCATCATCCTCGCGTTCGTTGCGCTGCAAACTGCGCCATCGGCCCCAGTATCGCCGCCGATGGCGCAGTCTATGGCGCAGTCCCGGCAAATCGGCAGCGCTCGCGAGGTGACGCTCGTCTTGCCGCGCGCGCTGCGAAAGGACGAGACGGCCTGGCTGCTGGTGAAGGTCGGCGTGATCGGCCACAACCAGATCCAGCTCATGACGCAGGATGGCCGGCCTCTGGGCACGATCTCTCAATTCGGCATACGCTCCGGTAAATCCGCCGGCACCTACACTGTTCCAGTGCCGGCCGAGGCTCTCAGCAATGGAAGGCTTGCGCTGCGGCTGTCGGTGATTCAGTCAGGCCGCGCATCAAGAGCACCGACGGCAAAAGAGGTAAAGAGTTTGCGCCTTTTGATTCGGCAGTTCAAAGGCGGTAGTTATTTACGGCAGTGAGGGATGCGAGAGTTGAAGGTGTTTGCGGCGCAGTTGAGTATGTGTGGAGACGAGCGGATTCAGGACGAGATGTTTAGTTGTGTGACGCTGGAGCAGCGTGTTCCTTAGGATCATCCTTTGCGCGAGATCCGCAAGTTTGCGAAGCTTGCGGCCGTCATATAGAGCGCTGGCTGCATAGGCGGCACAGAACTGCAGGACTGGAGCGAAGTAGAAGATTTATTTCTCGATTTCTTGAGCTTGAGCCTTGTAATCCGATATCCAACGATACTGGCTATCCACGAAGGCTGACTGGCGGCGGATTAACCTCTGATAGCTCCCTGAAGGCAGCATCTGAAAGCTCCAGTCCGGCCGAGGCAATATTCTCCTCCACATGCATAGGAGAGGAGGTGCCCGGGATCGGCAAGATAGCCTTCGAGCGCCTCAGCAGCCACGCAAGCGACGTCTGCAACCTGGTTGCGCCAATCTCCTTCGCAACCTTTTCTATAGCTTCGTGCGATTTCTTGGCTTGACCGAGCGGCGCCCAGGGCAGGAAGGCAATGCCATGCCGCTCACAGTATTCAACGACATAATCCCACTCGCGGTCAGCAAACCCGTATCGGTTTTGCACCGAGACGATGGGGACGATCTTGCAACCGCGTTCGATATGTTCCTGCGTGACGTTGGAGAGCCCTATGTGGCGAATCTTGCCCTGTTCGCGAAGTCTGGCAAGCGTCTCCATGGACGCATCGTAAGAGACGGCAGGATCGGGGATATGAAGTTGGTAGATGTCGATGCGATCCAGGCGCAACCGCTTGAGACTTCCCTCCAGCGCCTCGGTGAGGTGCTTTGGGCTGGCATTGTGGAGCCACTGGGCGGGGCCGCATCGCTCCCATCCTCCCTTGGTGGCGATGACCAAATCGGCAGGGTACGGATGAAGAGCTTCAGCGATCAACTCTTCGGAGACATTGGGGCCGTAAGAGTCCGCAGTATCGATGAAGTTGACGCCCAGCTCAATGGCGCGACGCAAAGTCGCCAAAGCAGCGGGTCTGTCGGCGGGTGGCCCCCAGATGCCCTGGCCAGTGATGCGCATAGCCCCATAGCCCAGACGATTCACGGTCAAATCGCCTCCAAGGGTGATCGTGCCTGCCGCTGCGGCAGAGACGGCTTCGATCTGACTCATGCAAATGCTCCTTTCAACTCGATGAGAAATATTATGCAATCAATTTTCTCATCCATAGAGACGCCGAGGTACAGGCGCGGCCGCGAAGGCGTTCTTGCAATGGCGTGGGGATATCCCCTCCCGTTTTCAGACAGTCTCTTACATGGCACGGGTGTAGCCCTGGCGCTCGTAAGTTTTCAGAAGATTCGAAAGATGCTCGACAATCTCAGGATGTTTTAGATAGAGGTTATGCATTTCACGAGGATCGGCTGTGAGGTCATACAACTGTCCCATTGGTCCATCCGGTGCCGGTTTAACCCTGATGGGTGCCGTAAAGCCTCCTGACCCCAGCCCCTCTTCAAGCTTCCACTTCCCTTCCCGGATCGTGAGCATTCCATCGAGGGACTGGTCGACGATGGTGTCGCGGATGGGCTTCGCCAGCTTCTCGCCGAGTAGCACCGGAAGCAGGTTGAAGCTGTCTTCTGCCGCATTGCGCGGCAACGGAACGCCGGTGATTGCGGCTGTCGTAGCCATAAAATCAGTGAGGCTAGCCAATTCCTCACTCACGGTACCGGGACGAATGTGGCCCGGCCATCGCGCGATAAACGGAATTCGATGTCCAGCCTCCCAGATATCCGCCTTCTCGCCTCGCCATTCAGCATTTGCTCGATGTCCATAACGATCAATGTCTCCGGGCTTCCAATCAGCGCCGTTATCGCTGGTGAAGATAAGTAATGTATCCTCCGCCAAGCCGGTCTCCTGAAGTGCCTGCATCACTCTGCCCAACATGGCATCGGTCTCGACGGCGTAGTCTCCATAAGTGCCTGCCTTGGATTTTCCCTGATATTCAGGCAACGGCAGCCACGGAGTATGAGGTGAAGGAAGAGCAATATATAGAAAAAATGGCTGATCTCGATGAGCCGCACGGTCATGCAGAATACTGACCGCCTTGTCGGTGACGGTCGGCACCACTTGATCGAAGACAAAGTGGGGAGCCATGGGGCCCGGTCTGAAGAAGACTCCGCGCGGAAGCTTGCTGCCAGTAGTCGAAGACGTCGGCTGCTCTACAACATGATCGTTCTCAAAATAGAGATACGGAGGCATATCGAGCGACGCAGGAATCCCAAAATAATAATCAAATCCGTGATCAACAGGGCCAGGGTGGAGCGGCTTGGTGTAATCGGTCTCGGCTCCCTTCCCGAGGCCGAGATGCCACTTCCCTACGCCGGCGGTATAGTACCCCTCCTCCCTGAGCATGGAAGCGACTGTCAGCCGACCTTCCTCTATCAGATTGGTCGACTCACCCCACAGCACGCCTTTCTTTAACTCCGTGCGCCAGCAATATCGTCCTGTAAGGATGCTGTAACGGCTGGGCGTGCAAACGGCGGAAGACGCATGCATGTCCGTGAAGCGAACTCCTTCCGTCGCCAGCCGATCGGCATTCGCCATGGGGACCACGGAGTAAGGATTGTAGCAACCTAAATCGCCCCACCCTAAATCGTCGGCCAGAACAAATACGATATTGGGCCACTTCTTGCCGGAACCGGCGGCAAATGAAGGCAAGTTCATCGCCGCCGATATTGCCCCGAGCCCCAAACAAAATCCTCTTCGATCCATCGAACAGCCTCCATGCGTGGCGTTGAACCGAGTTGATCTGGAACACAATTTTCGAGACGAACTACAGTTCGGCGCGGCAAAGATAGAAGTGTAGCAAGATTGAATGTCTTCGCGTGAAGACCAATCCTTCGATAGCGATGACTGATCGGCTTATCGTTTGGGGAGCACGTCGCGAACGCAACGGAAGCTCATATTGGTGGTCGCGCTGTCGGGGGTGTTTGAGCTACGAGCTGCCACGCGATATCGATTGCAGTAAGAGCGATGGCATAGATAGGATCCCCCTTTTAGAACCCGGGTAGCGCCTGAAGGCGGACCGACAGGATTATCGAGGGTGGCGAACTCGTGAAACCGGACATCGAACCAGTCGGCACACCACTCCCAGGTGTTGCCGGTCACGGAGTAGAGGCCGAACCCATTTGGCGGAAACGCATCTACTGGGGCGACGCTCGCGAAGCCGTCCTCTGCGGTGTTTTCCAATGGGAAGTTTCCCTGCCAGATGTTGCAGCGGTGCTTCCCTCCCGGTGTGAGATCGTCTCCCCAGGGATAGAGCTTCTGCCCCAGTCCGCCGCGCGCGGCATACTCCCACTCCGCCTCGGTCGGCAGCCGCTTCCCGGCCCACGCAGCATACGCTGTCGCATCGTTCCAGGAGACCTGCACCACGGGATGATCCGGGCGGGCATCAATATCGCTCTGCGGACCCTCGGGATGTCGCCAGTCGGCTCCGCGAACCCGCTTCCACCACTCTGCGCCATGCACGATGTCCTGCACTCCAAGAGATGCCCCGCGATCAGGAAGATCGCCTTCAAAGACAAAGGACCACCCAAAGCGCTCGGCTTCGGTTACATATTTTTCCGCATCGGCAAAGCGCGCAAATTCACGATTACGAACAGGATAGATATCGATATAAAAGCTATCGACAGTCACCCTGCGCACCGGGCCTTCGCCATCGGCCGGGAAGCCCTCGCGATAATCCGTCCCCATAAGGAACTCTGCACCATCCAGCAACACCATCTCCTCTATGCTGCCGGTGAACGCGCGCTGCCGCTCCTCAGACAAGGAGCGCGATTGAACCAAAATTTCCGCCCGGTGTTTACTGGGAACGCAGCATGGAGCAGGCGCTTTGGTCATCGTCCCTGCCCCTGTGCAACAACAGAAATGACATCTCCGGCAGGTGCAACCTGAATATGGGACTGCCTCATCGCATGCGTCAGCACCCGATCAATCTCGTTCTGCCTGCGACCTTCAAAAAGGCTTAAAGCGAGCGAGTGCCGAATCTCGTCGAGAGGCTGTGCGCCGGCGGCTCTTCTATCGAGCACCGTAGCGATATGCAAGCCGAAGACAGTACGGAAGATAGGACTACGCTCTCCTCTCTTCAACGCGAATACCACATCGTCGAACTCATCGACCATCTCGCCTCGCGTAATCCAGCCCAGATCCCCTCCGGCGCCTTGGCAATCCGAGTAACGGTTGGCCACCTTCGCAAACGGTTTACCTGCCGCCAGTTCCACCTCCGCAGCTTCGAGCGCTGCCCTGGCTTCGCCCTCCGCCTCCGGTCGATCAACATTCCTGATGATGTGCGCCGCATGAACACGATCAGGGCGGTAGAATTTTTCCCGGTTTGCCTGATAAAAACGCTCAACTTCCAGCCGCGTCGGACGAGGGACATGCTTCGTCAGCCTGTCGCACATACGCGCGACGAGCAACTCATCGCGAAACGATTGCTGAACTCCCGTTCCGCAGATTGCATTGGTGGAACTCCCCCAACGTCTCCGGCGCTCCGTTTCCACTTCTACATCGGAGATCTGTATCCCCTCCCGTAATGCCATTTGGCGAAGAAGCACACGATGGATCACCCGCTGCTCTGCGATATGCTGCAACATCTCTGCTTCATGACGAGAAGTTGTCTCGTCCGTAGGAGACGCAGAGGACCCCAGGCGCTGCAACTCCTCAAACAAGAGGCTATCGCTGACATACTCTCCATTAACGATCAATGCCAAAATTGCTCTCCAGGAGAGGCTGCAGAAGCCCCATTCGCGTTCAGTATAAATTGACTGGATTGCTTGCCCATCAAACGTCAAAGCAATATCCACTCTAAAAATTCATAACATTCCATTAATATTCTTACTTCTATGTGAATTTATCACTCGTAGGTTGAACGCTTGCGCCCGTCGAAAAAATGATACCTACACCGAAGACCATACAAAAATTGCTCTTACAGACATATCCAGAGCTATGGAGCGAAAGGCTTCAAACTCGTTTTTTCGAAGTCATTGCGTGAGACCGGCAATTAAAGAAACCAGTCGAGGCGGCCACTTCGCCTCCTCAACGTCGGCTTTCGCTGCTCGGCGGACTCAGCTTCACCGCCTGAGTAATCCCCTCGCCCTCTGTCACCGTGTAGATCTTATCTGCCGCAACATTGGCAAGTCTTTCGACCAGCCCACTTGGCCATTCAATCGCCACCTGCTTCATCACCGGCTCGGCTCCAAGCCCAAAGTGAAGGCGCTGATCATTGGACGATAGATAGCTGCCACCGCCTCGAACTTCATCCATCTGAACCAGCGTCCCCGCGGTAACTGTGACGCGCGCGCCGAGGGCAGCCCGGTTGCTCTTCTTCCCCACGAGTCGAAAGAGGACACGATGATTCGAATTCTTCGTCTCGTTTAAAAACAGCGATGGCGGACTGCCCACGTTATAGACCACCACATCCACATTGCCATCGTTGTCGATATCTCCGAAGGCCGTGCCGCGCCGAGAATGCAGCGCGCCGTCGTTCAACCCTGACGCATTGGCGACCTCCGCGAACGTTCCATTTTTCTGGTTGCGAAACATGTGAATCGGTTCGCGGTACTTCAAATCATGCGGCAACTTATCCACCATGGAGCTGACATTGCCATCGGCGACGAAGATACCCGGCCATCCGTCGTTATCGAAGTCCGCGAATCCCGCACCCCATGCCACGAGTTGATCCTCCGTCCGCGTCAAACCGGCAATCGGAGCCCGGTCATTGAAGCCTAGCTCTCCCTGATTTTTGTAGAGGCTCATCGGTTGATAGCCATAGCGCGTCACCACAAGGCTGAGCGCTCCGGTCCGATCGTAGTCGCCAAAATCGGCAGCCATATTGCCCATGGATCTCCCCTCGGCGCTCAATGCCGTACCGGAGATAAGGCCAACATCCTCAAACGTCCCATCGTGCTTATTGTGATACAGAAAGTTTGGCCCCATGTCGTTGCTCACGAACAAGTCGGGCCAGCCATCATGGTCGTAGTCTCCCCAGACAACCCCCATTCCCAGCCGCTTATCCGGATTGTTAACACCTGCCTTCTTCCCGACCTCCTCGAATCCCTTGCCCGTATTGCGGAAGAGAAGGTCGGTCTCTCCGTTCAGAACCGGCACCTCCATCGGCAGTCCCTGATATTGAAACGCCTTGTCTCCCTGCTTGGGAAGATGGTTCAAATCGGTGTTCACATAGCGCGATATAAATAGATCGAGTTTGCCATCGCGGTCATAGTCCGCCCACGCCGCGCCAACGCTGAACCCGCCGCCAGCCACCTTCATCGACGCAGTAACATCTTCAAACCTGCACCCGCCGAGGTTGCGGTAGAGCACATTGTGGCCATAGCCAGTTACGTAGATATCAGGAAGGCCGTCGTTGTCGAAGTCGCCTATCGCCACTCCCATCCCCCAACCGCGCGTCGTCAGTCCCGACGCAGTTGTGACGTCGCTGAAATGGATAGGACCACTTGGGCGCGTGTCCTGATGGTAGAGCGTAACCATCAGTTCGCCTCCATGAAGATAAGTATCGACGGTCGAATCGGTAACGGTGACGATATCGAGCCTGCCATCATTGTCACAGTCGAACAGGCCCACTCCACCGCCCATCATCTCGACCAGGTATTGCTTGACCGGCGCGGAGTGTGGCAACGTGGTAAGCCCTACCTTGGGGCCGATATCGCGAAAGCGCAGCGACGGCGCGGACCGATTCTGTGCAAAATCAGAAGCCGAAGCAAGCAGCATTACCGCTGCGCCAATCAGACACATTCGGATGGCAGCTTCACGGCTGAGCATTCGCGCCCTTCTTTGCTACCGGTGCGAGAGTCTGTGCCTGAGCATACATATTCGCCAGTTGCGGAGTGGCGGCAAGCGAAGATGCAATCGGCTCCAGTGTCCGCACCACGGCAGCATAGTCCTTGAGCATGAAGTAGCTGAGGCCAAGCACGCGCCGCGCTCCCTGCTCCTGCGGATGCGCCGCGAGATATCGGCTCAAGGGGGGCACCGCCTGCGCATAAAGATTGGCCGAGAACGCCGCCCTGCCCCAGTTATAGTCGAGCCCCTCCAGCGACGGGTTCCACTCCGCCGCTTTCTCAAAGTACCCGGTAGCCGTCGCAAACTCATCGGAGCCGGCAGCAATTGCCCCCAGATTGTTGTAACTGTCTGCAAGCGCCGGCGCGGTACGCGCTGCAAATCCCTCCAGCTCTCGCTTCGCTTTCCCATCCATAGGCGCCTGGCCAAGCGGGCGCTCGAACGGGGCAATGCCAACAGTCTCCCCCATAGCAGTTCCTCTCAGCTTCGCCTGATCGCGCATCATGTTCTGCTTCAACAGGCTCGCCGATATCTGCATCTCCCGCTTCGCCTCATCGGCATGGCCGGTCTGTACCAGCAACCTTCCCAGCAAATAGTGAGCGCGCTGCACCTGGTAGTGATTACGAGCGAGGTCGGTCGTCAACGCAATCGCCTTGCGCAAAGCCGCCTCCGCCTCCACCGGCCGATTCAGTTGCATATACACCTGGCCGAGCAGCAGAGGATTGTCAGGGTTGCGCGGATCAAGCGCGGCGGCGCGCTTCAGGCTTGCTTCTGCCTCGGCGAACCTCCGCTCCGTAAAGGCGACATACCCCAACTGAGCCAGGCTGAAATAATCATTCGGATTCAGTTCGAGCTCACGATGAAACTCCTTGACCGCCTCGGGAAATCCAACTTGCCCTTGACTCAGCAGATAGGACGCACCAAGACAGTAATGCGCCTCCGGCAAGCGTGGATCGAGCGAAATGGCCTTCTTGAACTCCGCGATGGCCAGGTCGGGATCGCCCGCCTCGGCATAGGCACGGCCAAAGTCCAAGTGAATCGCTGCCTTGTCGCCGAAGCCCACAGACATCTCGCGGAACAGCCGGGTCGCATTCTTTGTATCCGACAGGGCAAGATAGGCCGTCGCCAGCGCCAACCCGTTCTTGTAGTTCGAGTCCAGCGCAACCGCCGTCTCCAATTGGTTGCGTGCTTCGGCATTCTCATCCATCTGTAGCAGAGCCTCACCCAGCACCAACCTCGCCGTAGAGTTCTTCGGCTCGGCAGTAACGACAGCCTGAGCCTGAGCCTTCGCCGTCGGTATGTCGCGGGCCAGGAGAGCGGCCTGAGCGTAGGCAAGATGCAGATCGGTCGCCGCGTTCTTCGGAACAACCGCCAGCGCCTCCTCAAAAAACTTCGCGCTGCCCAGATAGTCGCCCGCATGAACATGGCCCTCAGCCAGATGCCTCAGCGCAGTCGCAAGGAAGCCCTCGTAGTCTTCAGCGGCACGCGGGAAATCGCCATTCGATTGCTCGCGCTGCGCCGCCTCATACAATTGCTGAAGATCATCGCTGGAACGAGCGGTCATCGCCGGGTGCTGGCCGCAACAGATCCGCGTCATTAGCATGCAGACGACAAGCAGCATCGGCACTCGCAGCCGATCAACCAGTGTGCGCTCAGGACCATAGTAGCGTCGGCCCTCCGTTGTGGCGTCTCTTACCGGCATTGAACCAAAGTATAGCGAAGGGCCGCGAAGCCCTTCATGCGAAGGAAATACATTGCTATCGAATTACAGAAAAATGGGGCGGCTCAAAAGAGAGCCGCCCCTCCCAGGTTATAGAACAGGCTAAAAGTTGTACTTGATAGCCAATTCCATGGTGCGCTGCGAGTGCCCCCCAGTCTTGGTATCGAGGAAGCCAAGCGTGGGAGAGTTGGATGACGTGTTAGGCGTCAGGTCGTTATTGTAGTGGAGCGTCAGCTGATTGCCACCGCTGAACTGCGATAAGGGATGGTTGATGAAATTGAACGCCGAAGCGCGGAACTGGACGGTCTGGCCTTCCGTGATATGGAACGTCTTGTACGCCGCCAGATCGGTATCGAAGAAGTCCGCGTTCCTGAAGTAAGGAAGATTCCGCGGCCCATTGCTCCCGATGGCCGGCGCCGCAAAGCACGCCTCATTCACTCGTTGCTTGTCCTTCAGGTTTGCGCCCGCGTCGCAGGTCAGAACCGGCATAATCAGCTTACTAGCCGAAGTGCCGAAGTAGGTGTTCTGGCTGAGACCGGTGATCGAGAGCCCAAAGTTCGGGCTATTGGTCGCCTGCAGGTTGCCGCCCGACTGCCACGTAGTAATTCCAGAAAGTGTCCAGCCGTTCGCAATTCCGCTGATGAGATGCGAATCGCCGTTGTAGACCTTGAGGAAGTTATACGAGTAGGACGAGTTGAAGACATACGGACGATCGATCGACAGAATGCCGTAGTTGCCTCGGACTGTGAACGGATCTATCTGCTGCCCCGTGCCCAATGTCTTGGACCAGGTGTAGTTGAAGTTGAAGGTAAGACGGTCGGACCGCTTCACCCAGCTCAACTGCAGTCCATTGTAGTTTGAATAGCCCGAATTGCTGTTCACATTGATCGAGTTCGTTCCATACTCTTTCCCAAAGGGACGGTAGTCAGCCTCTTGATTCTGTGGAGCCCCTTGCGAGAGATTCTCGGGATTCGGAGAGACCACGCCGGTGACCGGATCAGGCTTGAAGAAAGCACCAAGCGGAACCTTATTCTGATTGGTGAAGTCACCGAAGCCGCTGCCCGAGATGCTCTCGCCGCCCATTACCAGTTCCTTGCTGGTGCTGCCGACGTAGGCAACCTCAACCAGAGAGCTCCAAGGCGCCTGCTGCGAGATTGTCAGGTTATAGGCTCTGCTCTGGGGAATGCCATAATCCGTTGGGTCGAGCGCGTTGACCCCGCCGTTGACGGAACCGGGGCCTGGAACCGGCACCGGAATATTCCCAATCTGTGAAAGCAGAACACTCTTCTGACCCGGCAACCCATAACTCCGGATGCTCTGCGCCGTGGTCAACGCGCCCGTGTAGTCGTTGTATTGGTCGGTGAACCGGTAGACACCCCAGCCGCCGCGGATCAAAGTCCTTCCTGTGCCAAAGACGTCGTAAGAAAGCCCAAAGCGCGGAGATACCAAGAGGAAGCGATCCGGCTGCCCACTCTTGGGAATACCGGGATTGATACCGTGCCAGTAGACGCCGGGATTCAACTTGCCGGAGTTGTAATCGGACTCCACCAGCGACGGAATGAAGACGGCAAGTCCGTTGCCCTGCCGGTCATACCAATGACCGATATGGTCAAAGCGAATGCCGTACTCGATGTTCAGCCGTCTCGTTGCCTTCCACGAGTCGTTTCCGTAGAAGGAAAACGTCTGATAAGCCATATCGCTGATGGGTGCCGAATTATTTTCCGCATAGCTGCTCACGATCCCCATAACAAAGTTGGCAGTGGGATTATTCGGAGACCCCAGAGGAGTCGGCGTATCGATAAGAACATTATTGTGCACCGTGCCACCCTGGCTGAAGCTGTTCAATGCTCCGTTGGGTGACTCGGAAGCTCCCTGGATATTGCCGACATTCTCGGCATAGACTCCAACCTTGATGGTGTGCGTGCTGATGACCTTGGTCAGGTCATCGGAGAAAGCCGGCATCTCCTTGCGGACAAGATATTTGCCGCCCGTCTCGAAGATGTCCTGCTGAGAGAAGTCAGGAAACGTCAGAGTCCCGGCACTGCTATAAGACGGAATCAAAGGCGAACCGGCCTTGAAGATCGTTCCATAGCTCGTTGGGTATCCAAGCGCTTCCTTGGAGGCTGCCGACGCGTTCGGTGGTCCTACAGGGAAGTTGCCGAAGCCCCAGCTCGCGATGAACTCGTTGGTGAGGGTCGGGCTGAAGATATGAGTGAAATGGCCCGCGATCGACTTGGAGAACGAGCTACTAATCAACCCGCCGCCCGGGTAAGGGATGGAGTTGCCCGGCGTCCAGTAGATATGAGCGCCATTGCCCTGCGAAGGAGCTGCATCCTGACCATACTGGTAAGAGACGAAGAAACTGGTCTTGTCGCTGAGATTATAGTCAACGCGTGCGCGGAAGAGATAACCGTTATGTTGTCCCGGTATCACCTGGTCGTAGTTGAAGCCGCCCGGGGTCGTCAGCGGGTCGACATTCGCCGCGGGCCAGAAACTGGCCAACGCCTTCGCACCTGGGTCGAGGAACTCCGTGGGAATAATACCTGCGGGCCGCGTTCCCTGGCCGACGATCGTTCCATCGGGCAGGACCGTTCCAGTAAGGTCGTTGCATCCGTTCGTCGCCGTGGAGGTCAGAGGCTTGCCTCCGCAGAACGCCACATTCGCTGCTGTATTGGTGAAGTTTCCGGCCATCATGTCCGCGGTCGGAATGAAGGACTGCAACCTGTTCGAGTTGCCCGTGTTTTGGAGGATGCGCTCATAGCCAACCCAAAAACGCAGCTTCTTGTGAGTAAATGGAACCGGGCCGCCGAAGTTGCCGCCGGGATAATAGTAGTGAGCGGCGCCCCTTGGGTTTCCCTGATGATTACTCTGCCAATCATTGGCATTCAAGACGTCATTGCGAGCATACAAGTAAGCGCCGCCATGGTACTCGGCGCCACCCGACTTGCTGATCGCGTTGATGACTACCGGACCGCGCGGCGCATCTGCGCCGAAGTTCGAGGTCTGAACGCTGACCTCCTGCGTCATGTCGGGGTTCAGAATCGCAATCGAGTTACAGTCGCAACCGGGATCGTCGACGTCGACGCCATCTGAAAGCTGACTGGTGCCGCCGCGGTTGACCGCTCCGTTCGCATTCAGACCGTTGCCGACCGCGCTTGAGCCGACACTGACAACTGTGGGATCGAACGATGAGCCATTGTTGAGACCGTTTGGAGTATTGGTGACGCCCGGGAGCACCTTCAGCAACTCCGAAAGGTTGCGTCCTTGAATGGCCAACTGCTGAATATCCTTGAAGTCGAGGATCGCGGCGCGCTGGCCGTTCTCCACCGGGATGATCTGCGTATTCGCCTCGACCGTAATGGTCTCGTTCGTTTGGCCGATGGCCAACTGAATGCCGGAGAGCTTGATAAGATCGGCCGCGTGCAGCACAATGCCGTGCCGCTCATAGCTCTTGAAGCCCTTCGCGTCGATCCTTACCGAGTAGGTCGCAGGCAGCAAGGCCGGAAAAGCGAAGTACCCACTGTCGTTGCTGACGCCGGTACGGGTTTCTTTGGTGGCGTCATTGGTGAGCACAACATTCGCGCCGGGAATCACCGCGCCCGTCGCATCCGTCACCGTGCCATT
>Ga0207667_10007615_pt1 | contig 12976 bp, 9 predicted proteins | sample KBSCornC52_FD_184301 | JGI IMG/M metagenome (GOLD analysis project Ga0207667, IMG submission 184301) | Corn rhizosphere microbial communities from Kellogg Biological Station, Michigan, USA - KBS Corn C5-2 (SPAdes) (version 2) | ecosystem: Host-associated > Plants > Roots > Rhizosphere > Soil ...
GGGGCGCGATCAACGATCCGACGAATACTGCCTCCATCAAGAATATGGTTCGCTACTTCCAGGCGGCGGATCCACCTGCTGGAACAGCCTCCTACTTTAACCTGACCGACGCAAACATAACGGTCGCGAATAATGGGTCTGGAACCGATCAGAATCGCCTGGACCTCACCATCTCGGGCTATTCGTTTACCGTATTGTCCCCTTATATCGGCGGTAATTTGCCTGGGATCCCGGTTACGATTTCTGTTCCGTTGGGTCTCTACAATTAGCCTTCATCAGGAATCCCTAGCCCCGTGGGCGGCGGCCGCGGGGTTACACTGTAGATTCAAGCATGGCCCGTTACCGCTCATTCCGCGATTTGGACTGGTCGCTCCTCGCCATTACCCTGATTATCTGCGGACTGGGGATCCTCCAGATCTACTCCGCCACCCAAAATACGAAATGGTCTGACGCGTGGTGGAAGCAAGCTGTCTGGGTCCTGGTGGCCATCGGGATCATGTGGGTGGCCTCGTCCATCGACTATCACACGCTGCTGGGGCAGGTTCCCATCCTCTACGGACTCTCGATCGTCGCGCTCCTAGCGACCTTTGCAGTCGGGAAGATCGTCTTCGGCTCCCGCCGCTGGATCCGCGTTCCTGGCGTGGGGTTCAACTTTCAGATCTCGGAATTCGTTAAACTAGTGATAATATTACTGGTAGCACGCTACCTCTCGGAGCTGAAACGCGACGAGGTGGGACTGCGTGACCTGTTGAAACTAGGAGTATTAGTCGGAATTCCGACGGCGCTGGTGATGGCTCAGCCAGACCTGGGCACGTCCCTGACGTACCTGCCGGTTCTGGGCGTCGGGATTCTGTTGGCAGGCATTCGATGGCATTATCTGGCGGCAATAGCCGTGGCGGGCGGGCTGACGATCACCGTCGGTTATCACTTTCTGCAGGATTATCAGAAAGCGCGGCTGATTTCGTTCGTCGATCCCTCCCAGGATCCGAAGGGACGCGGCTATCAAGTGATCCAGTCCAAGATCGCGGTCGGGGACGGCGGCCTGTGGGGCCGAGGCGTCACGCACGGCACCCAAACTCAGGGCGGGTTCCTGCCGGTTCCGCACACCGATTTCATTTTCTCGGCCTTTGCCGAGGAACACGGGTTCGTAGTTGTAGTCGTAGTGCTCGGGCTTTATTTCTTATTGCTGATGCAGATCGTGCAGAATGCTCAAATGGCTCCGGATCGCGCAGGTATGTATATCTGCATGGGCGTGGCGACCATGTTGTTGTTTCATTTGCTGATCAATGTGGGCATGGTAGTTGGCAATATGCCAGTGACGGGGATTCCCTTGCCGCTGATGAGTTACGGCGGCTCGAATCTGTTTTCGATTTTTATGATGCTGGGGCTGGTAAACAATGTCCGGCTCCGGCGGTTTACGAGTTGAGTTTGGTTATAGCGCACAGCCGGGGCGCCCTTTGGGCCGTGGCGTTGTTCGCGATTAGATTAATGTACGGACCTGCGTGTTGTGTAGGCGTGGGGACGGAAGGCGTCTTTCGGTAGAAGATTTTAAGAGCTTTCGGGAATTGCGATGGGGTTGTTGCAATGCCCCTTTTTCCGGCAGCTTTGTTTGGGTTGGTCGAGTCGGGAGTGTTCGAGTTCGGACTCCACTTCGTGTGACGAGACAGCCGCATACTCCGAATCGCCTCAGTACTGTCCCGCCCTTAGCCGGGTCGTGTAGCACCCCGCGGAAAAGCCGCGGGAGGGAGGCTGAGGATGAGCAAAGAACTGGTGATTTCGTCCAATCGGCACGAAACCAGAGTGGCACTGCTCGAAGACGATCAGTTGGTGGAGGTTTACTTCCAGCGAGCGAACGAATACTCGCTCGCCGGGAGTATCCACAAGGGCCGCGTGACCCGCGTGCTGCCAGGCATGCAGTCGGCCTTCGTCGATCTGGGCCTGGAGCGCGATACGTTCCTGTACGTATCGGATTTCCTCGAAGAAGAGCATGAGGATATCGATCGTGTCACCGGCGACGAACGCCCTCCTCGCGAGAGCCGCGAGAACAATCGCGATCGAGATCGGGATAGAGACCGCGATCGGGAGCGAGACCACCGTCGTCCCGCGATGCGTCCTCCGCAGGAACCCCCGGCTGCCGTTTCGACCACAAGCCTCCCGGCTCCCGAAGCTCCCGTGTCCGAGATCGAGCCTCCCGCTGCTGCACCAGAAGCGTCCGGGACATTGCCCGCCCAAGATCGCGCGGGGGACCGGCCAGCCGACCGGGGATCCGAGGACCGCGACAGGCGAGGACGCCGCTCACGCCGCCGCCGCAATCGCGGACGAGGATTCCCAGAGTCGAAATATGCCGAGGTCGGGCCCGCCGTTGCACCCGTCGCCGCCGAGCCTGTGGAGACCGAGCCCGCCGTTACTGCCCCTTCAAGTCAGGGGCAATCTCGAGCCGAAACTCCGCTGATTCTGCCGGGAGAATCTCTGGCCAAGTATCGGGGCGGCCCGCAGACAGCGCCGGTCGAACACTTTGCAAGGCCGGAATCGGTGCCACCGCCGCTGCCGATTCAAGAAGAATTGAACGCGGAAGAGCTGGACGTTCAGATAGAACAGAAGGTATTCGAGGAGCCGATTCACTATCCGCCTGAGAACGCGCTTCCCGACGCTCCCGCGCACTCGGCTCCGGATGGCTCGCTCTCTTCCGATGCTGTTCCAGTGGAACCCCCGCCGTTGCCGCTTCTGTCAGAAGAAGCCGTCAGCGCGCAGGAAGCGGAAGACTTGGAAGACGCCGCCCAGTCCGGCCCCATAACCGCGCCCATGCTCGACGAGGACGAAGACCTCGATATCCAGGCGATGATCCTGGGCGAAGCCACCGCGGAAGATAGCGACGATGAAGAAACCGTTCCCGCCGATATGGAGGCCGATCTCGAAGGCGAGCCCGATGCTCCTGCCGCTGGTTTAGCCGGAGAAGCCGGCGCCACGACTGAGCCGGTCAGTGGTACCGCGGAAGTTCGCGAACGCGGCGGGCGCTTTCCGCATCGCGTATCCCGCCGTAATCGCCGCCGTGGCGGCCGCGGTGGGGACCGGCCCGACAATCGCGGTCCTCGGGAGCAAGGTCCGCGTGAACAAAGCACCGCGGAACAAGCCGCGCGTCCCCCGCGTGAACAGGGTCCCGAACAACGGGAACGAGGTCCCCGTCCCGAAGGCGACCGGCCTCACGGACGCGAGCGTATTCTATCCGCGCAAGTGCAGCAGATTTCGATCGCCGACCTGCTCAAAGAAGGCCAGGAGATCATCGTCCAGATCGCCAAGGAGCCCCTGGGCCAGAAGGGTGCGCGCATTACCTCGCATATCGCTCTGCCGGGACGGTTTGTGGTTTACATGCCGACGCTCGAGCACATGGGCGTCTCCCGCAAAATCGCCAGCGACGAAGAGCGCTTCCGGCTGAAACGCATTCTGCAAGGCAAGCGTCCCGGTCCCATTGGCGGATTCATCACCCGCACCGCAGCCGAGGGCCGCAGCGAAGAAGAGATCGCGGGGGACATGGAGTTCCTCTATAACCTGTGGGCCGACATTCGCAATAAGGCCGAAAAGAAGCCTGCACCGGCACTGCTGCATCACGACCTCGACATCGTACAGCGTATCCTGCGCGACCAGCTGGGCGACAGCTTCAAGGCCATCTGGATCGACAACGAAGAAGCCTATGAAAGCGTTCTCCGCTTCGTCGAGCGCTTCCAGCCCGCGCTTGTCGGCAAAGTGAAGATGTACACGCGCGAGGCGCCCATCTTCGACGCCTTTGGCGTGACCAACGAGCTCGAAAAGGCCCTGCGTCCCAAGGTGTGGCTCAAGTCCGGCGGCTATATCGTGATCAACCAGACTGAAGCGCTAGTGGCGATCGACGTCAACACCGGCAAATTCGTGGGCAAATCCAATCGCCTGGAAGATACCATCGTCAAAACCAATACCGAGGCGATCAAGGAAATCGTCCGGCAGGTTCGCCTGCGCGACTTGGGCGGCATCATCGTCATCGACTTCATCGACATGGACGAACGCAAGAACCGCCAAAAAGTGATGCAGGCGCTCGAAGAAGCCATGCGTGCGGATCGGGCTCCTTACAAGATTCTTCAGTTCAATGACTTCGGGCTGGTGGCGATCACCCGTAAGCGCGTGAAGCAGTCACTCGAGCGAACCCTGTGCTCGCCTTGCCCCCACTGCGATGGAGCTGGTTACATCAAGAGCGTCCAGACGGTCGTCAGCGAGATCCTGGCGGAGGCCCGCAAGATGGCATCGAGCGTTGAAGGTAAAGAAGTTGTTTTGCGCGTTCACGCCGATGTAGCCAAAGTGCTGAAATCGCATCAAAATAAGTATCTGGAAGAACTGGAAGAGGTGCTGCGGCGTCCCGTGCTCATTAAGAGCGACTCGCAATTGCACCACGAGAAGTTCGATCTGGCTTAAATGAAAACAGGAGGAAGACATGTCTTTGCGCATTAACGACGTAGCTCCCGATTTTACGGCCGAAACTACCCAGGGCCCGATCAAGTTTCACGAATGGATTGGAGATGGCTGGGCCATTCTGTTTTCGCACCCCAAAGACTTTACTCCCGTATGCACAACCGAGCTAGGCTACATGGCAGGGCTCGAGCCTGACTTTAAGAAGCGCAATACCAAGATCATCGGGCTCAGCGTCGATCCCGTCGACAGTCATGGCAAATGGGCCGCCGATATCGAAGAGACGCAGGGCCACAAAGTAAACTATCCGATGATCGGCGATCCGCAGTTAAAGATCGCCAAGCTCTACGACATGCTTCCGGCCGATGCTGGCGAGACGTCAGACGGCCGCACGCCAGCCAACAATGCCACGGTGCGCACGGTATATGTGATCGGGCCGGATAAGAAGATCAAGCTGATGCTGGCCTATCCCATGAGTACCGGGCGCAATTTCGACGAAATCGTGCGCGCCCTGGACTCGATGCAGCTCACCAGCAAAATGGGCGTATCGACGCCGGTGAACTGGAAACCCGGCGAAGACGTAGTTGTTCCCTCGGCGTGGCCGGACGACGAGGCCAAGAAGAAGTTCCCCGGGGGCTGGAAGACCCTGAAGCCCTACTTGCGGCTGGGGTCGCTGCCGAAGTAACGCGCGAAGTCATCCCCCTTCGCGTAGTAGGCGCTGTGGGGCCCAATTGTGGTCACTCGTCTACCAATCGCGGTTACTCCGTAGAAGGATTACTTTCGTTTTTGCTGCCGTGAGCGTTCACGAATCATACAATCCAACGGTATCCCGGTAGTATTATGGAGAACGTCATCGCGGAACGACACAGGGATAGCTCATCACCTGAGTCGAAAGTCGAATAATACGGATGCTTGTTGCAAATGCCAAAGCTGCTGCCCGGGCCGCCCTTGAGTTCGTCAACGCGTATAGCAACGAATCAAGAGCTGCATTAGCTGTAGCTCGATTAGAGCGACGAACTCCGCAAACGATGCCTTTCCCCGCTCGCCGGCATCTGGACGCCGCCGTCGCATGGATCGCCAGAGCCCAGGACGTTAGTAATACCGGTGGGGTCGCTTGGGGTTATCGAACGCGGCGTCCGGTCCGCACGACGTACCCCATGGGGTGGATCGGCCCGTATCCGGAGACGACGGGTTACATTATCCCGACGATGCTCCGCTATGCGGACGTAACGGGGGATAAAGACCCGCTTGAAAGAGCCCGGCGCATGACGGAATGGGAGATGTCTATTCAACTGGCGGATGGCGGGATCCAGGGAGGGATCTACGGCTCACAGCCGGTGGCATCCAGCACCTTCGTTACGGGACAGGTTCTATTTGGATTCGTCTCAGCGTTCGAGCGCTTCCACGATGAGCGCATACGGACGGCGGCAATCCGCGCGGGAGACTGGCTCCTCGAGTGTCTAGATGAGACCGGCCGGTTCGTTCGGGGGCACTCTCATTTCTGCGAACCAGGGGCAAAGGCATACGAAGCTCGCACAGGCCTTGCGCTTGCGGAACTCGGGGATCTGGTGCGCGAGCAAAAGTATCGCGATGCCGCCTCAAATACAGCAGATTACGCGTTGAGCACACAACAGCCGAATGGCTGGTTCGCGGAAAACGACCTCGATTTTCACGATCAGCCGCTCACTCATACTATCGGATACGTTCTGGAGGGATTGCACGGAATTGGCATCCGCCTCGGCCGGCAGGACTGTATAGATGCGGTCGAGCGAACGTTGCGTGCGATTCTGCCGTTGATTCAATCGAATGGGTACTTGCCAGGCCGGCTCCGCAAGGACTGGACGCCGGCCGCAGATTTTGTGTGCCTTACGGGATCGTCCCAGATCGCCGGTGTATTCCTGCGCATGTATCTGCAAACCGGAAAACGCGAATACTTCCAGGCAGGCCGCAACCTTCTGGGATTCGTATGCTTCACCCAGGAACTGACGCCTAATATCCCTGGCGTCGACGGCGGGATTCGAGGCTCCTATCCGTTTGGGGGCCAATACGGGCAATGGTGCGTCCTGAACTGGGCGACTAAATTCTTTGCGGATTCCGTGGCGGACTATCTTGTGGCTGAGGACAAGGCCAGGCGCAGCGAACGTTCTTTCGCCGCACCATGAATAGTGATCAAATGCTGGCAGAATTCGTTCGTGGCGATCGCGACCACGAGGAGCTGCTGAACCGACTCGGGGAGGCGAACCCGTTCTGCACAGTAGAATACGCGAAAGCGATGCAGGCCCTCGGACGGGAGGTCTGGATCGTCGGGCTCCAGTCGAAACCATCCATATGGGACGCAGCGCTCGGTTGCATCAGGAAGGGTAGGCTGTCGGTAGAACTCGAGTTCCCCTCCTCGCCGGCGATCGCGCGGGACCTCCGCTTCTGGGAAGTTGTGGACCGCTTGTGCGAACGGGCCGGAGTTACGGATCTCATCGCGGACAGTTTCGGCTCGACACCATTTGAACTCCCAACACTGCGGGGGGAGCTTTCGCGAAACATGCGACAAGAGTTTGTACTGCGGTTGACGGACGCCGATCTGCCGTCGCTGCTTGGCTCCAATCACAAACGAAATGTGAAGAAAGCCCAGAAGGCTGGAGTGACGATCCGGCGCACCCGCGAAAGGCCGGAGTGGCTATCCGATCATACGGCCTTAATGAGCCACTCCGCTGCGAGGCGGACCGCACGGGGCGAGTCGGTTTCCATGAGCACGGATAGCATATCCTACCGCGCGCTCATGGAGAACGGAGCCGCTGAGTTATTTCAGGCGGTTTCAGGAACGAATGTGCTCTCGTCGGTTCTCGTGTTGCTTTCGCCGCGCACTGGGTACTATCACTCGGCGGGCAGCAGTCCGGACGGCATGGAAATAGGTGCATCACACTTCCTGATGCATGGAATCACCAGAATTCTCAAGGACGAATGCCGGGAGACGTTCAACCTGGGCGGTGCCGCGGAAGGCTCTTCGCTCGCCAGATTCAAACTCGGCTTTGGTCCGGAGAGGCTCGTACTGCCGGCGGCGGCTTGTTACGTCGGCCCGACATGGCGACGCAACATCATTACCCTGATCGAGCTCGCCAGGAAGAGTTCCCGGAAATTCCGCCGGTCGACGCTGGACAGCGAACCTCGGGACACGCATGGGAGCACATGAGACCCGCCCTCTTGTTGGGAGATGAGCCTCGCATCGTGGTTCCGGTAGCCCGCTCTCTATGGCGGCGAGGAATACCCGTGTCGGTCGCCACACTCGAAACGGACTCGCCGCCTCTCCAATCACGAGCGATAGAGCGATTTCACCGGCTGATGGTTGAAGGCCAGGCCGAGAGCCCAATCGATCGCTTGCTGAGGATCATTGACACCGAGGGGGCGGACTGGCTCCTGCCGACCAGCGACTCGAGTCTGCTTTTTGTGGCGGATCACTACGCCCAGTTGAGCCCGTCGATCAAGCTGGCATGCCCGGATGCCCAGACCATCCTGACGGTTCTAGACAAAAACCGCACCATTGATGCTGCTATCCGCTGCGGCATTGAGGTCCCCCGTACTCACAGAATCGAATCGCTTGCCCACCTTCACCAGGAACGCGGGAGCTTGCGGTTCCCCTTAATCGCGAAGCCAGCCCACAAGCAGGCGGTGGTATCCTTCAAGCTCCGGTACTACCGCGAATGGGTCGAACTCGAGCGGGAGTTCCTGCTGGACTCCGATTTCGGCCGGAAGTACATACTCCAGGAATACGAACCCGGTGAGGGGGTTGGCATCGAAGTTCTAATGGCGGGTGGTTGCCCAAAGATTCTGTTCGCTCACCGGCGAATCCAGGAGTATCCCAGCACCGGCGGCGTAAGCGTGGTAGCAAGAAGTGAGGAGTTGTACCCGGAACTGGTGGAGAAATCCATCACACTACTGCGTGAAATCGGTTGGGAAGGACTGGCTATGGTGGAGTACCGGTATGACCGTGATTCCAGACGTGCCACGCTGATGGAAGTAAATGGGCGCGTCTGGGGCTCCATCGGCCTATCGGCCGCGGCCGGAATTGACTATCCATTTGCCGCCTGGCAGCTGGCACACGGACAGGATGTGCCGCAAGCCAATTACCAGCCCGGAGTCCGAGCCCGATGGACCGCCGGCGTCATGCTGCGCCTTTACGATCTGTTCGTGAACCCTCGCACCGACGGAATGCCGAGGCCATCCACTTTTCGAGAGTTCTTCCTGGCGGTGAAGGTCTTCTTTCCAGGCACGCGCGACATGCTCTGGGCTTGGGACGACCCGCGACCCGCGATATCCGAACTGTTATCGACCGGAAAGCGGCTGGCCCGTCAACCGGTGAAGGCGCTCATTAGCAGCGTCCTGCCGAAAACGATCGTCTCCTTTCTGCGGATATGGCGTTCGCTGGAGAAGGGAACCAAAGAAATCTACGCGCGGCGTCAACTCCGCCGGATAGCTGTGACCAATCGGCCGCGATTGCCCGTGAAGGTCCAGTTGGTCTTGTGCGTCTGCCACGGGAACATCATTCGCAGCCCCTTCGCCTCGGCGCTGTTGGCACGGGCAGGTTTTCGATCTGTGTCTGCTGGTTTGAACGCGCAGCCGGGCCGCGGAGCGGACGCGCGAGCGATTCGCATCGCTAGGGAGTTCGGCGTCTCCCTTGCAGACCACATGGCCAGCCCTCTGACCACCGCGATGATCGATGACGCCGACGTGATTTTCGTCATGGACGGAGTCAACGAAGCGCGACTCCTGCGCCGCTTCCCGCAAGCATGCCAAAAAACCCTGCTGCTAGGCAGTTTCGCGCCGCAGCGGCAGGTTGCGGACGAGATACCTGATCCATACAATGAAGACGACAACGCCCTCCTCCGCTGTTATGAGGTAATCTCCGGCTGCGTGACGCAGGTTTCGACTAGCCTTAGCTTGGCAGAGAACCGCGGGAAGGTTAGCAGAACGTAATGATCAAGCGGTTGAAGGGGCTCGCGGCGCGCATAGCGGACACACGGTTGGTGCGCAGTCTGGTTGTACACCTCATATATCCGACTATCGTCCGATGTTTGCTACAGGAGGTGCAGCCGGACAAGGATTCTCCATCCGGATTGGCCGAAGCCTTTGGGTGGAAGGCGCATGCCCTTCTGGTGAAGAACGAGGAACTCGCCGACGGGAAAAACTGCTGTGCCGGAGCGTCCGAATCGACGAGCGAAAGCAGGGGGCGCCTACTTGATGTCGTGCTGGAAAGCGCCGCGTCCGTACCAGGGGATGTCTTCGAATTCGGTGTGGCATCGGGAGACTCCTTCCTCACATTCCTGGACCGATGCCCGGATCGCCAGGTTTACGGTTTCGATTCGTGGGAGGGACTCCCGGAGAAGTGGTGGACCCGGCCAAAAGGGGCCTTCAAGGCGACGCCACCGGAGTTTAAGAATCCAAATGGACATCTGATCAAGGGCTGGTATAACGAGTCGGCGCCCCGTTTCTTCGACGATTGGCACGGTCACATCGCCATTTTGCACATTGACTGTGACCTTTACTCATCTACGGCGACGGTCTTTCAGCACGCGATTCGATATTGCCGGGCAGGTACGGTCGTCTTGTTCGATGAGTACTGGAATTACCCAAAGTTTGCAGAGCATGAATGGCTGGCATGGCGGAGGACACGCGCCGCGTTCTCCATTAAAGCGGAATGTATCGGCTACGACGGGCGTCGGGCTGCGTTCCGAATCCGTGAGATCGCTTCCCCTATCTTTCGGGCGAATGCGGATCGTAGGGCAGAACCGACTACCGTGTAACCGTCAGGTCGTCTGCTGCCAATGTCGCTGGAGCTGATGCGCGTCGTGGTCGGCGCGTGTTCTCGATCGGACGCGCCGCGATTCCGCGCTATGTTTGGTGTCAAAACCGCGAACTACCATGCTGCCGAGACACTGGAGGTCCTGGAATTGGAGGATGGTGAAGCGGAGATTTCCGGCGTCGAAGCCGCTCCGGCGTTCCACGGCCAAGGCCTGTATGGTTACGCGATTCAGGGTCTCGCTTGCTTAGCCCGTGATCAGAGAATTTGGCGCATTAATATGAAAGCTCTGGAGGGAAGGCTGGCCTTAGCCCAATCGGTTCGGTCCGCCTGATTCATCCTCGCTCATGCCATCACGCACGCTCATCCGAGGCACGCTGTCGAAGGCCCCGAAGAACTAGAAGCCCGGAATCCGCTTTGCGATTTCAAACAGGCGCCCGCGGCCAGCACAGCTTGCACGCGGTTTTTGCCCATAGGCAAATATGCGCGATCGCACGCAGGTTCCCGCACGAGCTTAACGGATGGCATCCCGGCTTACTCTATTAAGGCGCTGTTTAGGGCTGCGGGCGACCTACGCCAGCCACTCGACCGTAACATCCACGAGTATCGGACCTAACAGCGCGGCAGCCTCGCGCTCCGCACTTTGCAGGATCTTCTCGGCGTAGGGCTTGTCGGGGGATACGGTCACCGCCGCCACCAAAGCGTGCTGCCAGGAGTCCTGGTAATCGATCTCAGCCACAGCCACATTGCAGCGCGAGCGCAGGCGATCCTTCAGACCTTTTACAAAGTGCCGTTTGTCTTTGAGCGAATGCGACCCTTCCAGGCGCAGCTCAAAGGTTATAACGCCGACGGCGGGCACGTTAGGCTACACGTTAAGCAACAGCAGCGGTCTCGTCGCGCTCGGTGGCGAACGCCTCGATCACGTCGCCAGGCTTGAGGTCGTTATAGTTGGCGATCGAGATACCGCACTCGAAGCCGGCCTTGACCTCGCTCGCGTCGTTCTTGAAGCGCTTGAGCGAAAGAATCTTCCCGGTGTGGACGATTTTACTGTCGCGCAGCAGCCGTATTTCGTTGTTGCGGCCGATGACGCCGTCGTTCACCACGCAGCCAGCCACGGCACCCACCTTGCTGATGCGGAACACCTCGCGAACCAGCGCCCGGCCCTTGTAAACTTCCTTGAACACAGGCTCCAGCATGCCGGTCATGGCGCGCTTCATCTCGTCCACCAGCTCATAGATGATGGTGTGGTTCCGGATGTCGACTTTTTCCTGCTCCGCCAGAGCCTGCGCATTGCGCTCCGGCCGGACGTTGAAGCCGATAATGATCGCTTGCGAAGTGGTCGCCAGCAGGACGTCGCTCTCGGTAATCGCGCCCACCGCCGCGCGCAGCACGCGGATCTTGACCTTATCGTTAGACAGCTTTTGCAAGGTATCCGAGAGCACCTCGGCCGTGCCGCCCACGTCGGTCTTGAGGATGATGTTGAGATCCTTGACTTCGCCGGCCTTCAACTGATCATGCAGTTGATCCAGCGTCAGGCGGGTGTTGCGCGACATGGATACTTCGCGCGCCTTTACCTCGCGATACATCACGATCTGCTTGGCCTTGGCGGTGTCGGTAACCGCTTGGAACGTCTCGCCTACGTCCGGAACAGACTCCAGGCCCAATACTTCGACCGGTGTGGATGGCTCGGCTTCCCGAACCGGCTCTCCACGATCGTCGAACATCGCGCGGACTTTTCCGAATACCGATCCGCAGATGAAATGGTCGCCTACACGCAAGGTGCCGTTCTGCACCAGAACGGTGGCCACTGGACCGCGCGCGCGATCGAGCTTGGCTTCGAGCACATTTCCCATGGCCGGGCGCGCCGGACTAGCCTTGAGATCGAGCAGGTCAGCCGAAAGCAGAATCATTTCGAGCAGCAGGTCGATCCCGGTCTTGGTTCGGGCTGAAACCGGGACCATGACGACATCCCCGCCCCAATCTTCGGCAAGCAAGCCGCGATCGGCGAGCTGTTGCTTGATCCGCTCGGGCTGGGCGTCGCCCTTATCCATCTTGTTGATCGCCACAACAATCGGCACTTTGGCCGCCTTGGCATGGTCGATCGCTTCGACCGTCTGCGGCATCACGCCGTCGTCGGCCGCGACTACCAGCACCACAATGTCGGTGACCTTGGCGCCGCGGGCACGCATGCGGGTGAACGCTTCATGGCCGGGAGTATCGATGAACACGATCTTGCGGCCATTTTTTTCGACTCGATAAGCACCGATGTGCTGGGTGATGCCGCCGGCTTCTTTGTCGGCCACGTGGGCCAGCCGGATAGCGTCGAGCAGCGAAGTCTTACCGTGATCGACGTGGCCCATAACGGTGACCACGGGAGCGCGCCGTACGCGGTCCTCGTCGATTTCCGCCTGCTGGATCTCGTGCGTGGCCTCTTCTTCGTAGCTCACCTTGTTGGTGGACGCTCCGAAATCACGCGCCAGTTCCTCAGCCAGCTTGACATCGAGAGTCTGATTGATAGTGGCGAAAATCTTCTTATCGAAGAGGCGCTTCACCACCACGTTGCCCTTGATACCCAGCTTTTCCGAAAGTTCCTTTACGGTGATGCCTTCGGCGATGGTGATTTCGCGATCGATGGGCGGCGGCTCAAAGGCCTGCTGCTTGCGCGAAACCTGGCGGATACGACCCTCTTCCGGATCTGCATCGCGCCGGCGGTCGCGAGATCCGGGCTTAATGGCATGGCGACGCCCTGGATCG
>Ga0207667_10007617_pt1 | contig 12974 bp, 12 predicted proteins | sample KBSCornC52_FD_184301 | JGI IMG/M metagenome (GOLD analysis project Ga0207667, IMG submission 184301) | Corn rhizosphere microbial communities from Kellogg Biological Station, Michigan, USA - KBS Corn C5-2 (SPAdes) (version 2) | ecosystem: Host-associated > Plants > Roots > Rhizosphere > Soil ...
AGTTTCGCCAGGCGCCAAGAAAATCTTCTAGACTCGCTGAAGTGCACGATCCCGAACAACCACCCTGCGGCAGCAGCATCTGGACACGAATTGCACACCCGGTCTGGGTTGCGGCGCTGACCGTCGTCACATTGTGGGGCTCCGGGTGCCGACGCAACAGCTTTCCCGATGCTCCGCCCGGCTATCGCGAATTCGCCTACGTCAGCAATGGGAAGTCGAATACGGTTTCTGTACTGGACCTGGTGTACGTTCGCCCAGACCGCACGCTGCAGGTCGGGCATCAGCCGAGCGGAGTTACGGCGAACCCGAAGCGGAATGAAGTGTACGTTGTCAACACACTCTCCGGATCTGTTTCGGTGATCGACACCACCTCGAACAGCATGGCCGCAACCATCCCGGTACATAAGCTGCCCTACTTCATCGACGTGGACGGGTCAGGCCATCGCGCTTATGTGGCCAACAGCGGCTCCAACTCGGTGAGCGTGCTCGATCTGGATGCGCGGCGCGAAATTGCACTGGCCGGAACCGGCGAGCAGCCCGGAATGGCGCGCATCTCGCCCGATGGACGCACCCTGGTCGTGAGCAACCGCGGCAGCGGCAGCGTTTCCATTTTTGCGGTTGAGCCATACATCGAGCCGGCGCACGGGATTCCAGCGCTGACCACGAAGGCCCGCCAAGCCCCCTCACCAATCCCGAAGTTGCGGGCTGCCTTTCCCGGCTGCCCGGGGGCGACCGACATTGCGATCTTGCCGGACTCGTCGAAGGCATTCATTGCCTGCTCCGGAGGAGACGGTGTGATGGTGGTGGCGCTGGCTGCTGCTCCAGAGTCATGGGCGGCGAAACAGGATCCCACGCTCACGAGTGACCACCTCCTCGCAGTGTTGCAGGTTGGAAAGACGCCGGTGCAGCTTGCGTTAAAGCCTGATGGAGGCCAGATCTTCTGCGCGAACTTCGGCTCGGATTCGATCTCGTCGATCGATACGCAAACGAATGAGGTCAGCCGCACGGATACGATTGCCAATCAGCCGGTCTACAGCGTTGTGGGCAACGACAGTACGCTGTGGATCTCCAATTTTGGCGCCGATTCGTTGAACCTCTGGAGCATCGACGACGGAAGGATGGTTCCTCCCGGCAGCGTGCGCACGGGGAATGCGCCTGACGCATTGGCCTTTTCCGCTGATCAGCACTTGCTGCTGGCAGCGGATTCACGTTCTGGAGATGTGGCTGTGATTCGGACGACAGACAAGAATGGACCGGCGCTGTTTACAATTCTGCCGGCAGGACAATCGCCCAATGCCATTGCGGTGAAGGCCATGACGGGAAAGCCTTGAACGGGCGCGCTACTGCGCGATGATCGCAGTCGACGTGCTGCTCATGTTCAAGGTGCGGCTTCCGAGAAACGGGATCGAGAGCGGATACGCATAGTTCACGGTGACGCTCACCATGTTGCCGGGATTGTCGCAGGGATTGTTGTTTGGAGTGCAGGTAACGCCAGTCGGGAAACCCGCCCAGGAGACGGTGACGGTCATATTTGCCGGAGTCAAGGCTGGGTATCCGAGGGCTTTCACATAGGTAGAGATTGCGTCGGCGGTGGTTTCCTGACCGGAGGAAGATCCGCGGACAATCGCCCATCGCGCACCTTCACGTGCCGCCTCAGAGGTGTAGTGGTAGCAGTAGACGCCGACACACATCTTCATCATGCCGATGATGACCATCAGGAGGGCCGTCATCGAGACAGCCATTTCGATTGCCGCAGCTCCATCTTCCGCGTGCGAGATACGCCGCAAGCGCGAAGATGTACGTGCCGGAAACATCATTACTGCACGACCCGCATGACTGCTAGGCCGCTGATCGCATACGTATGGGGCAACCCCGGCACATAGATCAACGGAGAGATGTTGGCTGACGTATTGACCTGGACGTACTCGATGATTCTCGTGCCGAGGCAGTCTGTCAGCTGGCACGTGGAACTGGTGCCGTCGGCGCATTTGCAGAAATGGATTGCGGTGGTTGTCAGGTTGGCAACATCCGGCGCGCTGCTGCTGGCAGCGATCTGCATGTTGGTATTATCGGCCGCCGTTGCATGCGATTGCGATCCGTACTCTACGCCGGCGCGGGCAGCATCGGAGATCTCGATTCCAGCGTAGGCGAGGCGGCCGAACTCGGCGGCCCCGAGCATCAGTATTCCGCAGAGGCTGACGGCGAACGCGGTCTCAACCAAGCTCTGGCCGGATTGGCTCGTGCGGAGCAAATGTAAAGCGTCCGCAATACGAGTGCAGCAACGGAGGGTCGATTTAGAGAATGTGTGCATGGCTATTCCACCAGTCTCGGGGTTGTCAGGGGTGTATTGGCATTGACCTGGGAATAATTCAGGATATTGTTGTTGCCGCTGATTGAAAGCGTATTGACGACCATGTTGGCGTAGAAGACCGAGCCTGTGGCACCGGACAAGCTGAGGCTAGCGGCAGGGGCGTAGAAGATGCCCTTGATCACCGAACCGCCGGAACCGGCAATTTTCATATTTTGGGTGTTATTCGGGTCCTGGTAGAAGAGGATGCCGTTGTATGGTGCGCTTGGGTCGTTTGGCGCCGAAAGCGTGAGCGCACCCGAACCGGTGAGCGAAACCGAACCACTTGGAGGCGCAAGGTAAACGGTGATAGAGCTTCCTGTAATGGTGGATGAACCGCTGGACGAGAATCCGCCGTTGATGACATAGGTTCCAGCATTCATGACGACAGCGCCGCTGCCGCTGACCGAGAGCCCGTTGTAGCAGATAGTTCCACCATTCGTCGGACCAATGGTGACGGTCTGATTATTGCTGGGGTTCGGGTGCGGGTCTGCAAGACACGAGGATGGATCGTAGCTCGGCGGAGTTTCAAAAGCGAGGGGGTCGGAGGCCGGCGCAATTCCCGTTACCGGGATTGGGGTAAGGCTATTCGGACTGTTACTGCTGTCGGAATAGCTTCCTACAACACCGATATATTTCGCGCTGATCGAAGAACTTCCTGTCAGACTCAACGCTTTCGAGGCGGAGGAGTCGATGACTACTCCGCAATCCGGCATGGTGAGGTAACCGTTACCGGAGAGTCCGACGTCCGTGCCGGTGTGGTTGAGCGTAAAGATGCAACCGGCACCAGGTCCCAGCGACGCACTGGCCTTCGCGCTCACGTTCATCGAGTTGATGCTGAGCGCCTTCATAAAGTAAGTGGGTGCGGACTGAGTGATCAAAACTGTGATTTTGGATCCGGTGGATGCCTTTGTCACCGTTACAGTCGCGCCGTTGACGCCATTCGTGATGCCGTTCTGGGCGGTGGCAGCCTTAGCGGCAGTGTCGTAATCGTTGTAGGGCACTTCCATGGCACCTGCGATGGCACCTGCGTCCGCCGCGTTCTGCAGCACGCGTTTTGCCCGAAACAGCATGCCTACATCCACTGACAGCGCAGCGAATCCGCAGAGTGAGGCGATACAGAGCCCGGTCAGGATGGTGGCTTGTCCACGTTGGTCGCGAAATAACTTCATTCGTTTGACCTGCTCTCCTCGCCGGTTGCGAATCAGCTTGCGTACCTATTGGTTCCTGAAGCCGTTTGGAGCAGTCTGCCGGGATTGAACTGCGGCGGCGGGCTGGTGGCAAACTAAGTCCTTCGCCTGATAATCCGAAACCTATAGGGGAGAGTATTAGAGCGTTCTAACTGGAAGAATCCCCGGATGGTGCTATTAACCTAATGGTTAATCGATGCGTCACTTGGGATCGTGGTACGCTGCGGACTGGGACCGCAGCCGCACCTTGCGACCGGAGAAAACATGGCCCGTCACTGCCTCACCCTGGACTTACAAGATGATCCTGTAAAGATAGCCGAATACAAGCGTTATCACGAGAAGATATGGCCCGCCATCCGCGACAGCCTTTTCGCCGCCGGGGTGCTGCAGATGGAGATTTACCTGAGGGAGACACACCTATTCATGATCATGGACGTCGCTGACGATTTCTCCTTTGAGCGCAAGGCGGAGATGGATGCTGCCAACCCCAAGGTCCTGGAATGGGAGGCGCTGATGGGAAGATACCAGGCTGTGAGAGAGGGATCTGATCCGGTGCGGCGATGGCAGTTGATGGAAAAGGTTTTCGACCTGTCCGAGCAGTAACTGGCGCTGCTGTTCAGGGTGAGCTACTTGGCGAGACCATAACTGCAGGTGTCGATGTCCTTGGCGCGCATGGTGATCTCTAGCTTTTTATGGCCGAGCAGGCCGCCTTCGAGGATGATCGGGATGTTCGCGGCGCAGAGACCTTCCACCCGAGCGACCACGCGATATGCCCCCTTCTCCAGCTTGTTAAACTTGAATCTGCCCTGCATGTCAGTAGTCTCAGAGCCAACCAGTGTGTGTGTGTCCTCAGTGAACAGGGAGACCATCGCTCGCGGCATGGGGTCACCCCCGAGGCCGAGGACGGTTCCCTGCAGTTCGCGGAGCTTGATTGGCTTGGGATCGACGGAGTTCTCATTGACGTATTTTGGAACCACCACAGGTTTCTGCGCCATACTGGCCGAAGCTGCAACTATGACCATCCCCAGAACGACCCGTGTTAGCAGTCCCTCAATCCGCATGAATGTTCCTCGCACGATTTCAGCGTGAGTCTACCGTACCTAACCCCCGCCCGCACAACATTTCTCGCCAGGCACCCGCGATCCTCAGCTAGCATGGACCGACACCCCGGAGGGCAAGTTTGGTTCTCACCCCGCTCGACTGGTTCGTAATCGTCTCGTATTTCGCCGTCAATCTCGCGATTGGCTTCTTCTACATGAAGCGCGCCTCCGGGGATATCGGCGAGTTTTTCCTCTCCGGCCGGTCCGTCACCTGGTGGCTGGCGGGAACTTCCATGGTCGCCACCACCTTCGGAGCGGATACGCCGCTGGTCGTTACGGGGCTGATTTATTCGCAGGGCATTGCCGGAAACTGGCTGTGGTGGTCGTTCCTGCTTTCAGGAATGCTCACAGTATTCTTCTTTGCCCCTCTGTGGCGGCGAGCACGGGTGCTGACCGACATGGAATTTGCGGAGCTTCGATATGCGGGCCCCCCGGCGACATTTCTGCGCGGATTCCGGGCTGCGTATCTCGCGTTTCCGGTGAACACCATCATTATGGGCTGGGTGAATCTAGCGATGGCGAAGATTCTTGCGCTAACGCTCGGGCTCACCTCGACAAAGCAGCAGCTTGAGGGAGTCTTCTGCTGCCTCGCGCTTACTCTTGCCTACAACGCCATCTCCGGATTGTGGGCGGTGCTCTGGACCGACCTGCTGCAGTTCATCCTGAAAATGTCGATGGTGATCCTGCTGGCCTATTTCGCAGTCCAGGCGGTGGGTGGCATGCACTCGCTTGCCGGGCAGGTTCGGGCATACGATGCTGCACACTCAAGCGCAATTGCTGCACGGGACACCCTGGCGTTTATTCCATCAATGGCATCGCCGTTCTTCCTCAGCTTTTTGGTGCTGCTTTCGCTGAACTGGTGGGCCTCCTGGTATCCGGGCGCCGAACCGGGCGGCGGAGGCTACATTGCGCAGCGCATCTTTTCTGCGAAGGACGAGAAGCACTCCCTGGGGGCGACACTTTGGTTCAACATCGCGCACTATGCGTTGCGCCCGTGGCCGTGGATTGTGACGGCACTGGTAGCGCTGGTGCTACTGCCTTCTCCGACGGCGGCACAGGGCGGCATGGAAGGCGCGTACGTCTGGGTGATGGTCCATTATCTTCCGCCCAGCCTGCGCGGGCTGATGCTGGCCGGCTTTGCCGCCGCGTATATGTCGACGATCGGAACGCACCTGAACCTTGGCGCCTCCTACATGATTAACGACATCTACCGGCGATTCTTCGCACCGGGACGTACCGAACATCACTATGTTGCAGCCAGCCGCGTGGCAACGATTCTGGTGGCAATCCTTTCGGCGAGCGCCGCTGGGTACATGCTGACGCATGGGGCCTCCATTGCAACGGCATGGAAGTTTCTGCTGGCGCTCGGCGCGGGCGCTGGGCTGGTCTTCATCCTGCGATGGTACTGGTGGCGGATCAACGCCTGGTCAGAGATTGCGGCAATGACAGCAGCAGCGACCATCTCACTGACGCTGGAATCGGACCTGGGCCTCCCAGTGGTTCGTTTTCTGCACCGACTCGATCCCGCACTCGCGCTGGCTCCGCTGAACCAGGATGATCCTCACGCATTTGCATGGTTGATGCTGACTACCACGACGCTGACCACCGCAGTCTGGCTTGGCGTGACCCTGCTGACGCGACCGGAGGCAGATGTGGTTCTGCAGGCCTTCTACGACAGGGTTCGCCCGGCTGCCCTGGGGTGGAAACGTTTCGCGCCGGAGAAGGATCGGCTGGAACCGACGTTGCGGTACAACTTCCTTCATTGGGTGCTGGGATTTACGTTGATCTATGCGCTGCTGTTCGGCGTCGGCGATCTGCTCTTCTCGCGGATTGCGGCGGGACTGGGATTGATTGCTCTCAGTGCGGCGTGCTTAGGCGTCCTTTTCCTGAGCTTGAATCGGAGAGGCTGGTCCGTGTGGAGGTAAGCCAGGGCAACTGACAGAAGCCGTTCCTCGTCCAATGGCAAAGAAAAGGCGAAGGAGGCCGACGTGACCGAAGAAGCAAATAACGAGCGTCGCAGTACCAAAGGAAGCAAGCAGGAATCGCTTGAAGAAGCCCAGCAGCGGACGGCTAATCTCGAACAGGAGTTGCGCGAACTAAGGCAGGAGCAATCTTGGTCGCGGTCCGGCGGAGCAGCCTCAGGCCACGATCATAACGAGAAATGGACGAGCCGGCCGGACGGGATCGAAGCTCTGCGCGCCGATTCGATGATGGCGCACCTGCTCCACGCGCTCGACGCGGGGAAAGATATCGGACACTATGGGCGGCTGGTGTTTGCGATGGTGGCCTCGCACTTCCTTTCCGGCGACGAGATCCTGCAGTGGCTGAAGAAAGACACGGACGTAGACGAGAAGAAGGCGGCTGCGCTGCTCCAGCAGGTGAAGGCACACGATTACAATCCGCCGCGGCGCGAGCGAATTCTGGAATGGCAACGCGAGCAGGAGTTTCCAATTCTGCCGGCCCCAGATGACCCGAATTGCGGGAATGTTTACAAGTCGCTGAAATTTCCGGATGAGGTCTATGACCACATCCAGCAATACCAGGCCGAGAAGGCGGAAGCAGAGGACGAGGCCGCCTAGCCGGATTCAGCGCAGTATCCTTGATGGCGGCAATTGGTTTACGATCAAATTCAAAAGGAGATTGGGCATCTATGAGCGCCTCGCACAATTCGCGCCACTTCATGGACACGTGGTGGCCGGCCTTTCTGATTTTGTTCGGCATTCTCTTTGTGATTTTTCTGGTCAGTTTTCATCCTGCATATTAATCTTTCCACCTTGGCTGCGGCGCCATGCCCTCAGACATGGCGCTTCGCTATTTAAGGCGGCGATTGCGAATCAACTGAGCCGGCTCCCGCCTTAGAATTAGGCTCGCAAACGCCTGACAATCCTTTGCAAACGAGGTGGACTCCATGCCATGCAATCCGGAAGTACTGCGTCACGTCCCACTGTTTGAACTGCTTGACGATGATGAGGCGGCGATTCTGGCGGCGCAGGTGGAGATGCGGGAATTCGCCGCCAGGCAGCGCATTTACAAGAGCGGCGACAGCGATGGCAAAGCCTATGTGGTAGTCACGGGCGAGGTGCGCGTGACCACAGTCGACGAGGACCAGCAGGAGGTTACGATTGCCGAAGCGGGCCACGGCGATATCTTCGGGTTGGCCTCCATGCTGGAGGGCATTCCGCACATGACGAATGCTATGGCGCTGGAACCGACAACCTGCGTGGAGCTGGATAAGAACGATATTGAGATTCTGCTGCAGCGCAAACCAATGGCAGGCATGGATATGCTTACGGTCCAGAGCCGCCAGATCCACGCGGCCCAGCAGTTGGTTCGTCTGCGGGCGAGCCGGAACCCGAATGACATCATCGATGAGGAGATGACCTTCGGGCAGAAGATCGCCGACCGGGTGGCGCAGTTCGGCGGATCGTGGACGTTCATCATCACCTTTGCGATCATCTTGCTGGTTTACACTGCGGCAAATCATATTCTGGGAAAGCGGGCCTGGGATCCATACCCATTCATCCTGCTCAATCTTTTTCTGTCTATGCTGGCCGCTATCCAGGCGCCCGTGATCATGATGAGCCAGAACCGGCAGGACACGAAGGATCGGCTACGCAGCGAGCTTGATTATGACGTAAACCGGCGCGCCGCTGCCGATATACAGGGTCTGGCAGCGAAGATCCACCTTCTTACGGACAAGGTGGATGACGTAGATGAGCTGATTCGGCGCGGCCGGAGCTGATACCCGGTTAGGACAAGCTAAACTTTTGCAAAGTAGTGGCTTAACTCCGCTAAGATAGCAACTCAGCCAACTCCGCAGGCGTCGGTGCCATCCCACACCGGAGGATCATCTATTTTCCTCCGCCTGGATGACACCACGCGGCGTGTGGCTTATCCGGGCCAAGGGCTCGGTTCGCGTAGTTCGCGGACCAAAGGAGATCGAATGAGAACGCGTACGAAAACCTATGGATTTGCTGCTCTCGCGCTTGCTGTACTTACCCTGGCAGGTTGTGGTGGAGGTTCAGGTTCCTCGAGCACGAACACGGGCGGCGGCGGCGGTGGCACGACTCCGAGCACCAATGCGCAGTGGACATGGGTTTCGGGCGACAGCGCCTTCTCAACGACTAGTTTGGCTGGGTCGTATGGCACACTGGGCACACCCTCCGCGAGCAATCAGCCAGCCGGCCGAATTGGCGCCGCATATTGGACAGACAGCTCCGGAAACTTCTACCTGTTCGGCGGGGTTGCGAATTCTGGCGGGAACCCGGGATTTTTAAACGACCTCTGGCGTTATAACCCAAGCACAAATCAGTGGACATGGCTGAGCGGCGCGAATTATTCGAATCTGAACCAATCCGGCAACTATGGAACGATGAATGTCGCCGCATCGACGAATGTTCCAGGAGGTCGGTACTACGCCAGCTTCTGGAAGGATACAAACGGAAATCTGTATCTGTTCGGTGGTGAGGGGGTGGATAAAAATCCTGTCCAATCCAGCCCGGTGTACATGAACGATCTCTGGAAATACAACATTGCCAGCAATCAATGGACGTGGATCGGCGGCACAAATGTTGGAGCAAACACGACAGTTCCGCCGGTTCCTGCGGTCTACGGCACTCTCGGCACTCCAGCTGGGACCAACCAACCCGGCGTTCGCGGTGAGGCTACTAGCTTCACGGATGCAAGCGGCAACTTCTGGCTATTTGGCGGAAAGGGCGCGGACTCGACAGGCACATTCGGCAATCTGAGCGATATGTGGAAGTACTCCACGACGACGAATCAGTGGACGTGGGTCGCGGGCCCAAATACCACCAACCAAGCGGCCATATACGGAACGATGGGCACTGCAGCCGCGGCGAATACTCCCTCGGGACGCTACGATGCGACAAGTTGGACCGATTCCAGCGGCAATCTATGGCTTTTCGGCGGAAATCAGGGAGCCACTACTTCAACCTCGGCCAGCTTTGCCACGATCAACGATCTGTGGAAGTTCACCCCCGCCAATGGTCAGTGGACCTGGATCGGCGGGTCGAACTCGGCGGGCGCGACAGGTGTGTACGGTACGAAGGGCACGGCCGCATCTGCAAACATACCTGGCGCGCGGGCCTTTGCGGCGTCCTGGGCTGACTCTTCCGGGAACCTCTATTTATTCGGGGGAGCGGGCGGAAGCGGGCAAATCGGCACGCTGTTCAACGATCTCTGGAAGTATTCGGTTAGCACCGGCCAGTGGGCGTGGATTGCGGGAACAAACGGAACGGCAGGAGTGGGCGTTTACGGAACGAAAGGAACGTCCGCTGCCACCAACCTGCCCGGAGGCCGGTTTTCGAGCTCCACTTGGATAGACGGCTCCGGAAACTTATGGCTGTTCGGCGGCAACGGCTTTGACTCCGCTGCAACCTCTACCAACGCTCTGAACGATCTTTGGAAGTATCAGCCTTAGTCAGACAGCCGCGCGGCGCGGTTTCTAGGGACCTGGACGTTGTCCAGGTCCCTTTTCTTTTCGCGACTAGACTGCGGTACCAAGCACAATTGAGTTTGGCAATTCGCCGCAGAGAACATGCTTCGCGTTCTGGAATCCTGCGTCGTTCAGCATCTGCTGCAGCTGGTTGAAGGTGTACGCGTCGCCTGCGGGCGTGCTGGAGAGCATCATCATGCTGAAGGCCGCGGCTTGTGGCGGCGAAACGCGATCCTCATTGGGTACGAATTCGAGTATGGCTACCGTGCCCCCCGGCTTGAGTGCGGCCCTGATTTTCTTGAGCAGATTTGTGCAGGTGGAAGTATCGAAGTGATGTAAAAAGTTTGTGAGCAGCACCAGGTCATAGGGGCCACCGAACTCCACGTCAAAAGCGCTGCCGGGTAGAAGTTCGTAACGACTCTCCACACCCTCCTTCTTCGCATTGCGCTCTGCGACATTGAGCACGCTCCGCCAGTCGAGCGCCGTGATTCTCGCCTCGGGATTGCGCTTCGCCACATGAATTCCAAACAGACCGTGTCCTGCGGCGATATCCAGCACCTTCAAAGGGCCACTACGCCCCTGGAGTGCAGCCTCGGCAAGCAGCGGAGCGACTGCCCCCATCATGGGCGCCATTGCCTCAGCAAACTGGACCCAAATCGGGTTCTCCGGCTCCACAGTTCCCTGTCCGGGCATCATGGTATGTCCCTCACGCACGATCGCCGTGAGCTGATCAAATTCATTCACCAGCATAGGGTTCCCGAGGAACTGCGTGACGGATGCCAGGCAGGCCGGGGATTTGGGATCGAGAAAGACCGCAGTGGATGGCGAATTCTGATAATCAGTTCCTTGCTTGGAGAGCAGACCGTGGATGGTGAGGAAGTCGCATAGGATGCGAATGCCACGTTCCGATGAAGAGCACTTGCGGGCGATCGCAGCCGCATCATGAGCACCTTCGCCAATCGCGCCAAAGACGCCCAACTCCACGGCTGTACGCAGCGCAGCCGTCCTTTGGTAAGACTGAATCATGTCGAAGATTAAGGTGGGCGCGACGCCCGGTGAGCCGCCTGGCTGCATCGTGGAGTACTCCGTCAGTTTGGGATGCGTTCGGGCACAACTCTACTCGGCAAAGGCCTTTCTGTCATCTATCAGCGTCGCGGTCTACTCTGCGATCACTGCTTTGCTCAAATTGCGAGGCCGGTCCACATCCACACCATGATGGACAGCCATGAAGTACGCAAAGAGCTGCAGCGAGACCACCTCCGCGATTGGAAGGAGAGCCTCACTGGCTGGAGCGACGGCCACAGTGTCGGTTGCGAGTGAACGAACGGTATTGTCTTCGGCGTTGGCGATGGCCAGCACCCTGGCACCCTGCTGCCGCATGTCATACAGCAGCGACACTGTTTTCTCATACCGCAGCATGCTCTCCGGTTCCTGGCTGTCGTAGGTGGCAAGTACCACCAGCGGCACCTCGTCAGAGACCAGCGCGTTTGGCCCGTGCTTCAGTTCCCCTGTCGGATATCCCTCGGCGTGCAGATAGGAGGATTCCTTCAATTTCAGGGCACCTTCACGCGCAATCGCATAGTGGACACCGCGGCCCAGATAGAGGAACGTCTTGGCGTCGGCGTATTTCGCGGCAAGTGCGGAAGCGTTCTGTTCCCACCCGGACAGCTGCGACCGGATGCTGCCGGGCAGAGCTCCGAGTTGCTGAATGCGGGCTTCAATCTCGTCTTCCGCCATGGAACGCCGCTCGCGCGCGGCCAGCAGCGCCAATACTTCCATCAGCAGCAGCTGCGTCGTAAAACTCTTCGTAGCCGGCACGGCGTACTCCACGCCCGCATAGGTACACAGCGGCACCATGGCCTCGTGCATTATCGTCGAGTCCGCAACATTGCTGACAGCGATGGTTGGATGACCCCGGCGGTTCGCCTCCTTGAGAGCCGCGAGCGTGTCGGCGGTTTCGCCAGACTGCGAGATCACCAACACCGGGGTGGGGCTGTCCGGATGGCGCCGCAGATGCGTGGAGCGGCAAGCGTACTCGCTGGCATATTCAACATCCACCATCAGCCCGGCCAAATCCTCGAACAGTATCTCCGCAGCCAGGCCCGAGTGCCGGCTGGATCCGCTGGCTGTGATGATCAGGTCCGGATGCTGACGAAAGAGCCGCGCTACCGATGCCAATGCCTCTTCTCTGAAGTGCGGAGTGGGGCCCGCCAAGTCGATGTACTGGCCTAGCGTGCGAGAAAGGGCGTCGGGCTGCTCGTGAATTTCACGCAGCATGTGGTGACGGAACTGGCCGGCGGCCTGCACGGTTTCATCATTTCACAGATATCCGCCTGCCACGTGCGCTGTTACTGAAGCCGTTCGGGCAACTTGGCCGTGCGCATTGGCAGGGCTATTGCAGCCGCTTTCCCATAGACTGGAGTACATGCGACTGACTCCAAAGTTTCTTCTTTCCGCCATGGATGTCAGCCACTTCCCTTCCGAATCCAAAACGTTCGGCGCTCCTGAAATCGCATTCCTCGGACGATCGAATGTCGGCAAATCGTCGCTGATCAATGCACTGCTTGGTTCGAAGCAGGCGCACACTTCCTCGACGCCGGGCCGCACTCGCTCCATCAACTTCTTCGCGTTGCATGAGGGTTCCGGCGACCGGATGAAACTGAAGCCGACGCTTATCTTTGCTGATCTGCCCGGCTACGGCTATGCGAAGATCTCAAGGTCGATCTCCTCGGAGTGGCCCAGTTTCATTGAGCCGTACCTTGTTGAACGCGAAACCCTGGCGCTTGCAGTCTGCCTGGTAGACAGCAATATTCCGCCACAGGCGAGCGACAAGCAGCTCATTGATTTCTTCCGGCAGACCGGCCGACCCTTGGTGATCGTCG